>Ga0257122_1000117_pt1 | contig 89665 bp, 59 predicted proteins | sample SI106_120metaG_FD_190146 | JGI IMG/M metagenome (GOLD analysis project Ga0257122, IMG submission 190146) | Marine microbial communities from Saanich Inlet, British Columbia, Canada - SI106_120 | ecosystem: Environmental > Aquatic > Marine > Inlet | place: Canada: British Columbia | collected... | reverse complement strand
TGGTGTTCTGCCAGAATAGGGGCCAGTCGAATGTTGCGGAACATTGTTCGTGATATCGGGAGAGATCGAGTAGCCATTTGAGACGAATCCGATAGCGGTGCAACGCGAGGTGAATGGCCATCGAAAGCAAATGGTCTTCAGGGGCCAAAAGGAAAAGTGGATGGCCATCGACTTCAACCTGGCGAAGACGGCTTAGGACCGCACGATCCAATTTTCGACTCGGAGCCATTTCCAAGAACGCCGACCAGTGCAGCTCAACCGGAATAGAGAGGCCTTCCACTTCTTTGCGAAAAAGCAATGACCGCGAGTAGCGATACATTCGTTGGTAGTCAGAACAGTCGCGATAGCCCATTCTGAGCAGAAAACCGCGCATAGCATCTAGGCTGTCACGCGGTGTGAGCAGATCGATATCGCACATCTTTCGGCAGGAAAGATCGGGATAGGTGTCTTCGATAAGCAAGGCGGCCCCCTTAAGGGGAACGAGACACAGCCCCTCTCTTTGGGCAGTCGCGCAAAGCTCAACGGCTTCGGTGCGGTAGATTCTGTTTTCAACTTCAGTTTGTAGCGCGATCGCCGACATAAACCGCTGGTCTTTCTTGCTTAAGCCCAAATCTGAAAGAGAGGGTAGAAAAAATCCCGCGAGATCGCCGCCGATCACCGAACGTACGATGCGTGAAAAATCGAAACCGGCGCCGGGTGGGGCTGCTATTTGGGTATTAGGGTGACGGGCAAGCTGCAAGAGCGTTTGGATTTCTGTATTGGACAGAAAGCTTTTGGACGTTGGGATCACGATCCTCTTAGTTGCCGTTGTACGGCCGCCAGTTCAGCGGGAACGATACGCGGAGCATTTTGACGCTGCCCCCCCCATTGTTCGCCCTGATGATAGCTGATCGCCGCCTGCGAAAATTTTCCGCCATGGGCAGTGGCAATGATCACCATGCTTTCGTCTTTGCCGATGATACCTTCGTCAACAAGGCGTTTTGCCCCAGCTACGGCCACCCCAGAATTGGGGCAGATATTGACGCCGGACGCATCTGTGGCGGCTTTCGCCTCCATCGCCTCACTGTCGTCAACAGCAGTGACGACGCCGTTTAGACCTTTGACGACGGCCGAGGCTTTGTCGAACGAAACAGGATCACCAATCCGTATCGCCGACGCAACGGTCGATTCCGCATTCATTTTGACGCGTTTTGCAAAGCCGTCTTTATACGCCTGATAGAAGGGGTCGGCCGCCTTCACCTGAATACCGGCCAACCGTGGTAAGCGGTCGATCAATCCGAGTCGGTGAGCTTCCAGTAGGCCCTTGCCCAAAGCGGAGATATTACCCGCGTTCCCCACGGGAATCACAAACCAGTCGGGAACCTCCCAATTGAGCTGATGGATCGCTTCGATACCGATGCTCTTTTGCCCTTCAATGCGAAAGGGGTTCATCGAATTCAGCAGATAGATCTCCCCATCGGCGGTGAGTTCCTTGACCAGGCCCATGCATCCGTCGAAATCGGTTTCAAGCGCCAGAACCTGAGCGCCATAGGATATCGGCTGGGCAAGTTGTTCGAGAGAGACCTTTTCGTGGGGTAAGAGCACGACGCCGGGGATTTCCGCGGCAGCAGCGTAGGCCGCCATGGCAGCAGAGGTATCCCCGGTAGATGCGCAGGCCACCCTTTTAGCGCCCACGTGATTGGCCCAAGAAACGCCGGCAGTCATACCGCGATCCTTAAAGCTCAACGTGGGGTTTTCCCCTTCATGTTTGACATAGGCGCGCTGCACACCAACGAAGGATTCGATTCCTTTTCGCCGATAGAGTCCTGTATTGCCCTCGGGGAGGGTCACGATAGATTCTTCGGGCAAATCGGGAAGGATGAGCTCGCGGTAGCGCCAAACTCCCGACCGATGCGGCAGATCAAAACGGCTAAGCCGTTCGTTGAAGCGTTCTTTCAGGTCGCCGTATTTACTCTTCAGTGCGGGTAGGTCGTGTTCGACCCGCAAGAGATCGCCGCATTCGCTACAGCTAAAGCGCGCCGAATGAACATCACCCGTTTTCTGGCACGCAATGCATTCCAAATGTGAAATCTGTTCCGCCATTATTCGCACTCGCTTTCGTTTCAATCTGTCTTTTGTAGCCGACGCGCGCCAGCCGCCGCCAAAGGCGAAACCCAACTGCGATGGCTAAAGGCTTCATCCTCTAGTGCGCGAGACATGGCCATTCTCGCCTCTTCTGCGACATCCTGCGCCGAACAAAGAGCAAAGATCGATGGGCCGGCCCCTGAGATGGACGCCCCCAATGCACCAGCCCGTAGCGCTGCTTCCTTCACGCGTCCAAATCCAGGAATCAAGGGCGCGCGACGCGGCTCAGCGATTCGATCATTCAGACCCGAAGCGATCAAACCGACATCGTTCTGCGCCAACCCGTAAACCAGAGTGGCGAGATTCGCACCATTGCTGATGGCTTCACCCAGGGGAACTTCGGCCGGAATGGCCTCCCTCGCCTTGCGCGTGGGCAATTCAAATTCCGGCAAAACCATGGCCAAAAAAAGAGACAGTTTGGTTTTGATGCGGATGACCTGACCCTCTGGCCTTACGAGAACAATCCCACCCATCAAGGCCGGAGCCACATTATCCGCGTGGGCACTACCGCAAGCCGTAGCTTCAGCTTTGGCCGCGATGCGAACCAGCGCTTCATCATCCAAAATCGCTCCGCCCATATCCTGCTGCAGACAGTTTACGGCTTTGGCGGCAGCAGCAGCGGAAGCGCCTGAGGACCCAAGACCGCTTCCCAGCGGCAATCCTTTGATCAGCTGTAATTCCACGCCCCAATCGGCGCCCAACTGCAACAGCGTCTCTTTTGCGGCAACGTAGGCGGTATTCTTTTCACCACCGGGAGGGAGATTGGCTTGCTGGGATTTTCCGTCGCCACCGTCGCTTTCGGGCGTGCGCAGGATAACGCCGCTCGATCCGATGAGCCTCGCACGTACGCGATCACCGGGCTCGCTCAACGCGAGGCCAAGAACATCATAGCCTGGCCCCACATTCGCGACCGTCGCCGGGGCGAAAACCTCGATCCATCGGTTATTCATTGCCCGCGTGCCACTTTCAGCATATCGCCTAGCACGCCCGCCGCAGTGACTTCCGCCCCCGCTCCAGGGCCACGTACAACCAGGGGAAACTGCTCATAGCGTTTGGTACGAAAGACCAGAATATTATCGGGACCGCTAAGGCTTCCGACAGGGCTGTCAGCCGCTACCGCTTGCATGCCGACCCGCACCGCCTCGTCTCTTATGTCAGCCATATAGCGGAGCACCTTTCCTTCGGCCTTTGCTGCCGCCACGCGTTGCGCCAACTCTGAAGCGTAGGCGTCCAAAGCTACGACCAGCCCTTTGTCCATGCCGGGAACCATCGGCTCCAATTCAACGTCGTCGGGTTCCAATGCCATCCCAGCAGCCCGAGCGATAATCAGAGCTTTGCGAGCCACGTCACGACCACTGAGATCTTCCCGCGGGTCTGGCTCAGTGAAACCTGCTTCTTCGGCCTCTTTCACGGCCTCTTTCACGGAGGCCCCCTCCTGAAGGCGGGTACAAATAAAGCCCAGGGTTCCTGAAAGACAACCACTTATTGAAAGGAGTTTATCCCCCGTATTGACGAGTTCCTTCAAACTATGCAGCACTGGAAGACCAGCACCAAACGTCGTTTCGTAACCGTATCGCCCACCCTTTTCTCTCAGCGTGTCTTTCAGTGTCGTATAGCGCGCCAGCGAACCCGAAATTGGAACCTTGTTTGCGGTAACCACGTTGAAGCCCGCCTCTAATACACGCTGGTGGAGGTCGACCGTATCCGCTGCACTAACATCCACCACAATGACATCGGTAAAATGCGCTTCCACAAGTCGCTGGATGAGGCCAGCATCATCAGGGCGGGCGCTGGCTTCGGCTAATCGTTTGGGAACATCATCCAGTGAGAGCCCCTGGGCGTCGAAGAGCAGTTTGCTCCGGTTGACCACCCCGACCAGTCGAAGGTCGAGGTCGAGATCTTTGAGCAACGCCTCACGCGTTTCCTGCATCAAACGCAAAACCGTCTGCCCTACGCGGCCGCAGCCAACAAGGAGAATGTTGCAGACACGGGTCAAACCGAACGACGTATGAACTGCGCGCACGGCCCGTTCTACGGCGGTCTCCTCGATTGCCAACGAAATACTCAGTTCAGAACCGCCCTGTGCAATGGCCCGAACGTTGACGCCGACGGACGCCAGGGCGCTAAAAAGTTTTCCTGATACACCGGGCGTACCCGCCATGCCTTGACCGATGATCGACGCCACAGCTACGCCGTCCTTGCAGACGATACGCTCGATGGTGCCGCTTGCCAGTTCGGGGGCAAACCGGTCTCGCAGCATACGTTCCATTCGCCTTGCATCCTCTGTTGGCACAACCATTGTTACGGTCTGCTCAGATGACGCCTGCGAGATCATCACCACGTTGACTTTTGCACTCTCGCTCGCTTCAAAAATTCGGCGGGCGACTCCGGGTATTCCGGCCATACCTCTGCCATCAACCGTGACGAGTGACAGATCGGGAATGGTCGTGACCGTCTTCACCCCCTGCGCCAGATCGGGCGCATGGTCGGTAACCCGCGTCCCCGCTTTTTCCGGCGCAAACGTATTACGAATGACAATCGGAATGTTCGCTGTCATCGCCGGGAGAATGGCCCGCGGATGCAAAACCCGCGCGCCGAAATAGGACATTTCCGCCGCCTCACGATAGGATACCGCCGGAAGCGTTCTGGCCTCGCGAACCAACCGTGGGTCTGCCGTCAGAATTCCATCAACGTCGGTCCAAATACAGACCTCCGTGGCCTTTAGGGCTTGGCCGATGAGCGTCGCTGTAAAATCCGAACCACTACGACCCAACGTCGTTGTGATGCCATCCTCCGTCGACCCCAGATACCCTGTAATGACCGGAACCTTACCCTGTGCCAGCGGCTTGCCCACATATTCCCCGATACCCTTCATCGTGCGCGAAACGTCGACGAGAGCCGAGCGATAATGGGCATCCGTATGAATGAACTTGCGGGCATCGAGGGCCAGGCCCGCGACGCCCTGCGCCCGCAAACGCGCTGCAAAAAGAGGAGCACAAAGGCGTTCGCCAAACGAAGACAGCAAGGCGTAGGTACGTTCGCTTTGCTCGCGTAAGAGAGTGACGCCTTCGAGTAAACTGGTTAGTTCCGCGAAGATATCTTCAACAATTCTTCGAGCACCTCGATCGTCGGCGGCCGCATCAAGGTGAGACGTTCGGAGTAGAGCCAGGCCCGCCTGTGCCGCTTCTCCGTCGCCAGCCTCTGCATCTCGCCCGGCCGTCAAGAGAAGGTCTGTAGTCTTCCCCATCGCCGACACAACAACGGCAACGGGGGCGTCCGCGGCCGAAACCAGAGCCGCAGCGTGGTCCAGGCCAGCCAAGTCGGCTACGGAACTGCCACCGAATTTCATTACAACGAGTTCAGTCTTTTCTTTCGTTTTCTGCATTGGTTATTCCAAGGCCCTTAAGCGCGCGCGAGTTGAACGACCTGCGCGCCGACGGTGGGCTCCCGCTGCGCACTTATCGCTTCGGCGATAGCCCGCGCTTTGCGAACTTCGTAAGGATAGTTGGCAATCTCATTTTCCGACGAGCCGAGATAGATAACGCCATTGAGCAACAGAATCTGGTAGGTCAATTCTTCAAGACTATTCCAATAGTGAATACGGTCGTAGTCGGCGAGATTACATTGCTGTTCCGCCAATTGTAGGTCGAGGTCTGGATTGTTACAAATATCGACGATCAGTGAGATGGCCTCGGGACGCGCGATTTGGGCTACGAAATCCACATCTGAGCTCGGCGTTTGATCATCGAATTGGTAGTAGGGCGTGCGAAAAGCGAAACGCTTTTCATCATGGTCTAAGAAGACCACATGAGTACTTTCGTGGGCCTCAAGCAGCAGAAGGTTATATCCTTCCAAGTCTACGGGCAGGTTTCCGCCTTTATTCAACACGCCCCGATAGCAGCGCTGCATTGCCGCATGTACTTTGCCTTTATTGCGCTGGAACCTCGCGTTGACCTCTTCGTCTTCGAGGAGAAAACTAATGACGTCTTGGGCGGCCTTCGCAGGGCCGTCAAATTCGTGGCCTGGCCGGGCTAGCTGCGTATTGATCACACCGGCGTGTACTTTGGCGTCGCACATCATGTCGGCGAAAAGCCCTAGTGTCCTGTCCATGCCGGTGGGGTCCACAAATGGATTGCCGCAGAACGTACTCACCAACGGCGCATAGATCTGGTCGTAATGAGTTCGGTCGAGCAATGCGCGTTGGCGCGATTGAAATACCAGATAAAAGAGGTTGTTCAGGACATCGTAGTCGACAGCAACGATTCGGCGAACGCTGTCAACGCCGTTGATCTCCTTGCCTCGAAATGCTTCGTTGATCACTTCTCGCGCCGCAAATACATCCTCCACCCCGTCGCGATAGACCAAGCAAGTATGCTCCACACCTTGAATATCAACCGTACGCCATTGTAGAAGTTGGTCGATGGTATGCCGAAACCGCGTAACCAGGGCACTTTCACCCGCGAATTCTAGACCCGCCCTCAGGCTTGGCTGGTCACCGCTTGTTCCCTTATTCTTGCGCAATCCCCTAACCAACACTTGTTTGAGGACGTGACGGGGGTCGTCGCTTAGTTCAACACTGCTGCCAGTCACCAGCCCATAGTTGTTGATGTAGAAAAAACCGTTGACGCGGGTGGGTCGAAGGATCTTTTCCACATCGCAAATTTGAGGAATCGTTACCCTGGGATTCTTGGGGTGGTCGAGGTTGGAATAGCTTCCCTTCTCGAGGAGATCGCCAAATCGGCTCTGCCAACTCTCCGTAATATCCGTCAGGCGCATAAAATCGCCCGTTTCGGTGCCGAAGGCGTAAATCTGACGGTCCTGGCCGCGCCACATTGAAAGCATATCACCGGCGAGAATATCGATGCGTTCGACTTCGGAAGCTGGAGCAAGGCCCGTGATCATTTGTTCCATCATCGCCGTGATGGTTTCTGATTTTCCGGTGCCACTGTCAGCCGAAAATACCAACGTCTTGCGTAGCCCATTCTTGAACGTAATCGTGATCATCGCGCCATGAACAGGCATTCCGCCCATTTCCTTAACGCGCTCGTTATGAAGGGTGAGCAGAGACTTCTTGAGAAAGCCGACGTAGTCGGTGGCATCCTCGCGGCAAACCCAAGCAGTGGGTAGCGAGGAACCGTCTTGCTTGCGATCGATGATATAGCCCGTTTTATAGGTATCGCCCATGGTCTTGGCCGGCATGCCGAAGATCAACAGACCGTCCCAATCTAAACCGTGCAGGTTCTTTTCGTTCTGGACTTCTTCAATCTGGGGAAATAGTCGCAGCTCGTCATTGATCAAATGGAAACAGGAGCGGTGGATCTGGAGCAATTTCTTGAACGGCCCCACCTGAACGGCCTTGAACAGGTAGTCATCCGCATTCATGCGCTGCGAAAAAAGAGCTAACCGTTGCTGAAAATAATCCAAGCCAGGCGCCGTTTTGGCTGTTTGGGTGGCCAGCCCATCGCGACGGGAAAAGCCGTAACGATAGTCGGCGACCCTTTTGCTCGCTCCCGTGGTAATTGCGGGGCGAGGATTGAGTGCGGTGGTGGTTCCAGCAAATGTTCCATCCGCGATCATTTGGCGAAGATAGGCGGGCAGGTTGGCATTCGCCCTAACCTCTTCAATGGTTTCGAAACCGATTTCAAAGCTGCTAGCTTCGGGCAACGCCGCTTTTGCGCTGGTATAGGCATGCATCAATTCGCGGATCAGTTCGTTGATGGTGCGATTCACACCATTGAGTACTGCGATCTTCTCACGATGGCTTTCGTTGCCAAAACCAACCGAGAGCACCCTCACCGCATCAGCACCATGCCATTTACGATATAGAAGTAGAAGCAACTCAGGAAAGACGCGGTCGATTCGCTGCCGTTCATGATACGCCGCTTGACAAGCGAACGGACCATATTTGTTTTCAACCTGAACGAAGGTCATTTCACTCAATGCGAGATGCTGTCGGTATACTTTCTTTAGCAACCGACGGTAGATCACGCGAAAAGCCTGACTGCTCAGCATTTCGTCGACGGACTGGCATTCGCCCTGGTGCACGAAGATTTTGTCCGTAACCGACCGGCCTTCTTCGATACAGTAAATAGTGCCGCGTTCACTGGGCTGAACAACCAACGCTTCGCTCGAACCCTTTGATCGGGGGTGCATAGCGAGCAAACCCCTGAAGTCGGCCAAGATCCGCGGTATTTCTTCCGCCTCGGATTCCCTAAACAGGCTGTCGAGCTGGTCTGTGTCTCGATTGGCTTCATCGAACTGCCGCCAGTATTTATCCAAGATCTGAAGATAGATTTCTACGGCTTGGCCGAGTCGATCATAGCTAGTGCCACTTCCTTGGATAAATCCCCCCAAGGAAAGACGCACAAACCCCTTGCCAGCGTACGTGACGTCTACCTTTCGGTGATAGGAAAGCGCGCGGAGGAAGGGTTCAACGCCGCGATCGTCGTCCTCGTCGGTTAATCGAATACAACTGTAGAAGGCGCCCTGAGGTTCGATAACATTCAGATCTGGGAGGGCGCGCAAGCGCGCGAGCCTTACCTGGTCGAGGCGTTGTTGAACATCGTTTCGCAAACGGCGCTCAATACGCAACATCTTCAATTCCTTGACCAGCTGGCTCAGGCTTTCTGAAAGATCGCGCACCGAAGCGTCTCGATGCTTCAAACGCAAGAGCCGTTCATAGCCTTCGAGAACCGTTTCAAAGACAGCCACAGGAAAGTCGCGTTCCTGTAAGTCGGCCATCAAAGCCTGAAGTTGATCGTGAATGACGTTCCAAGGCGCAAGGGGCGTCGTTGGATCAAGCAATTCTCCAGCGATTTTTTCCACTTCGCGGGTAAAGCGTTTCGCTGCAAGGCCGCTCTCCAGCTTCAGAGTCGTTAGATAGAGGGAAAGCTGATGTGAATGAGACGCGCGCTCCTTTACAAAATCGATGACCGTGGCGTCGTTTGTCAGCAATATCCCGGTACGGTCACCCGCTCCCTGCAAGCCTTTGGTCGTAGCACCAGCGGTGATCATTTTGACCGGCTTCTGAAAATGACTACGAAAGCGTTCGTAGAGCTGAGCGACGGAGGCATCGCCTTCCTTGGCTTTCTGCTGTCGGGAAACGAGCTTGTGGTACGAATTGTCGTCCAGAACGGTGATCCCGTATTCGCTGGCGATCTGGAGCAAGCGCAGCACGGTTTCTCGACGATAGACCACCCCCGTGGGGTTGTGGGGAGAATTGATGACCAGCAAATTGCTGCTACAGAAAAGCTGGAAGAGTTCCGGGAAACGCCGAAACAGATATCGATACTCCTCTAGTCTCTCGAGCAGACAAAGCGGGTCCATTTCGTATCGCTCGTTGAGCGGCACCCGCATCGTCGCGTAGGAGGGAAAGTACTTTTCCGGAAAGGTATCGTGATAGGACCAAGACATTTCAGGCAGGATCAGGGTCGGATAAAAATTCCCCTGTTCGACCACATCCAAAACAGCTTCAATTTCCCCGACGGCAACCGGGTCTAAATCGCCCTTCAATTCGTCGAGGGAATGCTGCGCACTTCTAACCAATTCTTGAAACGGGCTGAGCACATCGCGTAGACGCCGATCGTAGCGACCAACCTGTTTCCCCACCAAATCTTCAAGACGTCCATGCAGTGCGGAATAACCCCGCCCCGACATCGCTTTCTTCAATGCCGCCGCTGCGCTGCCCGTAAAATTGCCAAACGCGGCCTTATCCAAACCATGGCGCGTACGACGCGTGAGACGACCTGCGCTATCAGCGGCGCGGTAGAAAAGCGTCTTTGCCAAATGCTCCGCTCGACTCGCCTCTTCTTCGGTTGTTTGCCACTGCGAGGGCGATAGGGCCCGTAGTTCAGATTGGCGAATGGCAGCCTGAATTTCATCCGTGCTCGAAGCGGGAATGCGACGAACCTCTTTAAGTTCCTCCAAACGCGAACGGCATGACTGGAGCTGCGCGTGGCGGAATTCGTCGACCTGTTTTCTAACTTTTTCCCGCTGGAATTCGCCGATCAGGGTTAGCGCACCCCGTCCGCCACCCGGCAATACGGTGGCCCGATATTCTTCGCGGGGCAAACCGCGGTAGAAGTAGTCACACCATTTATCAGCGACCCGTGCCTCGAGAGCTTCGATTCGCGCCTTGGTTGTTGTGGAACCGTAGGCCGCTAACCGCCGCTCATTTTCGTCCGCCGTGCGTACCGTACTCGTGGGGGCACCACCGTCGGCCGCTATCAGTTCGAGATAGGAAACGATACGGCGTAGCTTGTTTAGGGCGAGATAGTCAAAAAGAGCACAGCGCGCCCATTCCTTGACGCGGATTTGATCGACGTCGGGATCCAGTACGCCTTCACTTTCCAGTTCCAGGAGGCGCGTTTCGAGGGCCGCACGGATTTCACCCAAGACCTTGGGCGTGAATCGTTCGAGAATTCGACGGAGTTGCAGTTGGCTGTTGGCGGGTCTGCCCGAAAAACAGGTTTGAATATTGCGCAACGTTCGCGCCACGTGCGGAAAGAGCGTGTAGACAATACTCGTATTCGAAAGGCGCGCCCTTGCCGAACAATCGATAAGAATGAGGCGACCAAGAATTGAACGCCAATCCGTACTATGACCGTCTGCGGAAATAAAACGGTGGGGGATTCGGCTGACGCGCACAACGAAGACCTGATTCGGCGTAGCACGCATCTTTTCGATCAACCCCTGGTCGAGTTGGTCGATACCTTCGACGAGTTGAACTGGGCTGAGCTCTCCCGGAGCGAATTTGTCGAAGAGGTGTCGTTGAATCAGCTCGATGACGCGGTTGGGGCTTTCGGTAACGACAACCCGATTGAAAAGCCGGCTCCCCTCAAAGTTGATGAATTCGACCGCATCCCGCAAGAACGCTTGTTCTTCTTGGGCGGTGCAATAATGCATGCTGGTGTCGACCAGCCCGGTCAGGAGTTCTAAAAGCTGTTCCAGAGCGACGCGATCGCAATCCAGGGTCTCGATTTGTTTGGCGAGCTCCGTCAGGGGCTGGCCAAAAACAGTGCGCTGGATCATCGCCTGCATGGAACCTGTTACCGGAGGGGTTCCAATGGAAAGGCTATAGCGGCAGATCGTATCGTAGGCGTATTGATCGAATAGGACCGCTTCACCATCGACGGTAAAGGTTTTGCCGATCTGCGATTTGATGCGCTTCTTGAAGTCCTCAGCGGCACGAACAATTTGAAAAATCGACGATTCGCCCGTGGTGGGCATGATCTGGTCGAGAAGCGTATAGCCCAACCGATCGAAGGTCTGCTCGTATTCCCGGATTTGACGCGTGATGGCTTCACGCTCGCCCACACTGGCGGCGGAAAGATCTTCCGGCAAGGCCAAGATACTGTCGATCTCGGGGATCAACTGGGTATGAATCGCGCCTTCATGCATCGAGGCGGCGATAATCTTCAGCGAACGTACGCGTTCAGTGAGGCTCGAAACCTGGTCCATCTCTAAATTTCCATTGTTGCGATGCCCACTCTAGCAAAAGTCCATGCCTTCGTCCCGCCCCTCTCCGTAATAATTAATGTTTTTGCAATATCACGGGCCTTCAGCACGCTTTGGAGCCAGCCAGAGACAGACACTAGGTCACAGTATTTATGAAATTATCCATTGGGGTTGACTGGCCGGCCGGTCCGATACAAGCTGCGGTCGATGAAAGCGAGTGGAAAATGAACGCCCCTGCAGTGCCAACCGAAAACGGACGCGAATCACTGCGACGCATGATCTTCCGGGAATTTCTACTCGAATCCAATCTATATCGAGAGATGGGCCTCGACGAGCTGCCCGCCAAACTCGCGGACGCCCTCGGGTGTCCCACGGAAGAATCGATCGTCCAGGCGACGGAACATCTTTTCTTGGAGCCACTCTCACTCGAGCAACTGCAGGATTTCTTCATTATCCGCGACATGGAATTCGTTTCTCGTACCGCGGCTGCCGTGACAGCAGAATTGAAACAAGCCGGCGTCAGCTACGAGGACTGCATCCGTACGTGTCTCTGTTATGGATTGCTCGATATGAAGGCCCATTGTTTTTCGGCCCTGCGCAGCGCGGCCAGCAAAAACGATGCTTGGGCCAAGCACCACTACCTCTATGGGCTACTGCTGGGCATAGACGGCCGTCTGGACCGCGCCCGCTGGGAATTGGAAATCGCGCTGGAAAAAGAGCCCTACGACGAGGGAAGAATTAGTATTCGGCGGGCGATCGAATGCGTCGGCTGACGAAATAATCTCAGCGCCGGCGCCTAATATAGCCGAACAGAAGTAGCAATAGGCCCCCGACAGCCCACGGCGAATACGCGGCGATTTCGTCGGCTCGGGACTTCGTTTGGCCAACCGCGCAGCCGCCTCCGGCCCCACCTGATACCAACTGCCAGCCCTGATCTGCGAGACAGTACCAACCAGCCCCCTGCGCCATGCAACTACTTCCCTCGGGGCAGGGTGCTCCGCTTCCTTGGCAGGCCAACACGCAACTCGAATCGGCTCCTTTTGCCGCGCAGGATAACGACGTGCAATCTGTGGACGTCATGCATTGACCGCCCAGGCCCTCGGTTCCCCAATAACAACTTCCGAATGACGCGCAGTCCGGAGCGACCGTTATCGATAGTTCGGTGACACTCGTATTCGGATGCCAGTCGTAGGCCTCGACCTTCAGTTGATGGGTACCCGGGCTCACGCCGCTAAGACCGATGACGTAGGGAGGATCTTCAAATTCCGCCATCACTTTATCATCGAGGTAAAGGGTCAGATGATGCAGCTTCAATTCGTCGGCAGCGCCGACCTCCACGCTGAAATTGCTCGGCAACGTTGCCCCGGTTCCGGGTCGGACGAACCATACGGCTGGCGGCACGCTATCACCTGGTCCCAGTCCCAAATTATCGGCCAAGACGTCATTCGCGTCCTGTTCGGAGCGGCCGCAGCTGCTCATGGAGGATAGGCTGGCTTTCTTCCAGCAGCATGTTTGACCATTGAGCGCGGGATACATGATGTCGGTCTTGTCGGTTACGTGTTCCAGGCCGAAGGTATGGCCCAACTCGTGGGCGATGACGTAGGCCAGCCTTTGGGGCGAAACAGAGGATATTTTGTTGCCAAAGACCAGGCCAAGGTCATTGGCGTAGCTATTGTCACAATCGAGTGGCGCGATCCCCACGGTTCCCGAGCTGTCGGTGGGAACACCTTCGCCCGTGCCCCCCACAACGATCATCGTATAGTCCCCGTCCTCCGGCCGCTCCGTCACGAACGTGATGGAATATTTGAGGAAGAGCACGGTCAGCTCATCTACGGTGTCGGCGATTCCCTGGGTTTCTCCCATGGATCCCCACTGCATCGCCGGATAGTCCAGCGACTGTGCAGCGATCATATTGGTTTTATTCTTACGCGAATCATTGCCCCCCCGAGTCAAAGCCTGACCTGAAAAATTGAGGAATACCGTGAGCGCATAGTCCGTTTTGACCGCGAAGGTATTTGAAGAAACCGCCGAAGAGGATGACGTGGACGCGATGACCCAATCTTTGCCAAAGCCAGGGCCCTCCTCGGCTGACGCCACAGATGCGCCGACAATAGACAAAAGAACAATAATTATAGAAGGTTTTGAAAGCACGGGCATAGCTAGAACTCCAATGTCGGCCGAACCCCGTCGCACCCTAGCATATGCGGTTTGAAGCCGCCCCTGAGAAGGGCGAAAAAACGATCGATATTACGGGGTTGGTCGCCTTCGGATTTTTCGGGCTCCGCGTGACCTGCTCGTCGCTTTGTGCTAGTAGGAGGGGCTTTTCGGGGTCCTTGGGACTTAATAACTGGGCCTACGCTGTCGGCTTATTAATAGAGGCGAAAGAGAGTAGTTCATGAGTGATGCACGGTTTCGCAATTTTAGGGTATGGGGATTGAGTGGAGCGCTTTTGGTCACCCTTGGCCTCGGCGCCTGTGGGGACGATAACGGCACGGTCCAGGTACCGGAACCGGATATGCAAGTCTATCCGGATTTCAGCAATGCCAAACTCTACGACTGTGACACGCCCGGCGAAGCGTGCAATCCACACGACTCCTGTGCTTTAAATCCAGTATGCGGGGATGACAAGAAATGTCATGCCACCGGTTACCAAAATTGCGACGACGGACTTTCATGCACCGATGACACCTGCATGGGACAAGGGCTTTGCGAACACAAACCCGTCACGGGTATGTGCGCCATCTTCGTCAAAGAAGAAGGCAAGTCGGTTCAGAAATGCTTCAAGGCTAACGAGCCCCATCCCGACGACGCATGTCGGCTATGCGACCCCACCCAAGGTGAAGACGCATTGACTTCATGGTCCCCCAAAAACGGCGGCACTTGCGACGACGGCAATGATTGTACGAAAGACGACTATTGCCAGTCGGGTACCTGCGCGGGCACCCCGTACGGCGACAAATGTGCCGACGGATATTCCTGTACCACCGACAAATGTGACGGCAAGGGCGGCTGCCTCGGCTTTGAGCTGAAGGCCGACGCCTGCTTGATCAACGAAGATTGCTATATCGACCAGCAGCAAGATAGTACGGGCTGCAATATTTGCGACATCGCCAAGAGTCAAACCACGTGGACCCCGCTGGGCACCTTCTGCATGATCGATGGACAGTGCTACAAGCCGGGGGAAAAAGACTCTATCGGCTGCGCAGAATGCGACCCTACCGTCGACGACAAAGCTTGGACGCCCCTCGCTGGCGTCTGCAAAATCGGCAAATCATGCTACCAACCGGGTGACAAGCATACCGGCCTTTGTGCCGAATGCGATCCAACCCGCAGCGCTACGGAATGGACCATCAAGGGCAGCGACTGCCTGATCGATGACGTCTGCTACAAGCCCGCCGACAAGGATTCCATCGCCTGCGCGCAATGCGACCCCACCGTCGACAAAAAGGCCTGGACGGCCCTCACGGGGCTCTGCAAAATCGCCGGCGCCTGCTATTCGCCGGGTGACAAACATACGGGACTCTGCGCCGAATGTGACCCCACCGCCAGTGGAACGGAGTGGACTGTCACCGGTGATAACTGTCTGATCGAAGATAAATGCTACGCGACCCAGCTCACCGATACCACGGGCTGTGGCGTCTGCGATCCTGCCGCGGACAAGAAGTCTTGGACCACGGTAGCCAACAAATGCAAAATCGGCGGCAATTGCTACGCCGATGCCGCCTCAGAGGGCGGCGATAATTGCTTGCTCTGCACCGTGGCCACCAGCTCTACAGCCTGGAGCCCGGGCGCCACATCCGCCACGGTTGCCACGTTCGACTTTGAAGGAAACGTCCTGCCCACCGGTTGGACCGTCACGGCAAGCGCGATATCCGAAGGCGTCACTTGGTCGATCTTCGACAAACGCGTTTCGGGCGGCACCTATTCCCTCTACTACGGAAATGTCGCCACCAACGATTACGATTCCAGCCTGGCCAACGACGGCTCGGTTAAAAGCGCGGATATCACTTTGGCCGCAGGCAAGAAGGCCGGTCTTCGCTTCTGGCTCTATATGGATACGGAGTCGGGCGCCTCTTATGACACTCTGGATTTGAATATCGTCGAAGGTACGTCGAGCACCAACGTATGGTCGAAATCCAGCAGCACCAAGCAAGAGGAATGGCAGGAGATCGTCGTCGATTTGAGCACCTACGCGGGCAAGACCATCAAGATCGACTTCGCGTTCGATACAACCGATAGCTTCTCCAATACCGGCGAAGGCGTCTATATCGATGATCTCGTCATTTATGATGATTGCTAAAGCGACGATTGCTAAAGCGACGATTGCTTAAGCGACCGTCAAAGCCTCGCCCCGCGCCTAAGTCCCCTTTCTCCCCCAACGCCAAAAACGCAACGAATTTCACGCCGCAGAGGCCGTAGTCCGTGCTTAGTCCGTCACGATCCCCCGGAGAATGTGCTAGGATTCGGCCGCCTCAGAGAATGAGAAGGAGCGAGCGAATGAAGGCAGCGCAGACGATTGGGGGAGTTTTCCTGGTACTCGTGTTGATGCACGGATGCAGCGACACCGAAGTGGAACCCACACCACCGGATGCCGCCGTCGCTCCCGATGGCAGCAAACTCTACAGCTGCAAGACCCCTGGCCAAGCCTGCAACGCACACGATGCATGTGCGCTAAACGCCACCTGTGGAGAAGACAAGCTCTGCCACCCCGGCACGCTACAAAACTGCGATGACGGCCTTGATTGCACCACCGACACCTGCGAAGGCAGCGGCCTTTGCGGCCACGCAGCCAAAGAAGGCTTTTGCGCCCTCGCCGTCAAAGAAGGCGGAAAGTCGGTCATCAAATGTTATAGCGCCAATGATACGAACCCCACTGATTTTTGCGAACAATGCGATCCAACAATTTCGACCGATCAGTGGACCGGGGCCAACGGCGGCTCCTGCGACGACGGCAACGACTGCACCCGTGAAGATTATTGCCAGGCCGGTGAATGCAAAGGCACCTACTATGCACCGGAATGCTCCGATGAATTGGAATGCACAGAGGATGCGTGTGATGGCAAGGGCGGCTGCAGCAACCCACTAAAGAAGGGGTGGTGCAGAATCGATGGTGCCTGCTACGAAGGCGGTGCGACCGATCTTTCCGAATGCTTTTACTGCAACCCAAATCAATCTCAAACCGCGTGGACCGCCATCGACGACGTTTGTAAGATTGGCGCAACATGTAAAGCGAACGGAACCAAAGACGCGACAGGCTGCGGCATTTGTGATCCCCAAGCCAACGCCAATGACTGGACGCCCACCGCGAATTCCTGCCTGATCGAGGGCGTCTGTCTGCAAACCGGAGAAAAAAGCAGCAACGGCTGCGGCGAATGCGATCCCAACAATAGCAACGTCAGCTATTCTCCAGTCGCAAACAAATGCCTGATCTGGGATACCTGTTATGACGAAGGAACGATCAGCAGCAGCGGCTGTGGCTCGTGCCAATCCGTCAGCCAAAATACCTGGTGGACCGATCTGCCAGCCGCTACGTCAAATACCACGGGCTTCGAATCCGGAATGGAAGGCTGGGTCGCCGACCCGCTAAGCGATAGCCTAGGTTGGCAACTTTCCACAGTGCGTGCGTATGCGGGCAGCGGCAGCCTCTACTACGGCCACCCCACCAACAAATCCTACGACGCCAATGGATCCGCCAACAGCGGGTCGGTTAGCAGCGGTACGATCAGCCTACCTGCGGGGCAGAAGGCAGCCCTACACCTCTGGCTCTATCTGGATATCGAAAGTACCGCAAAATTCGACGTCCTCAGTATCGAGGCCAATTCCACCGCCATCTGGACGAAATCACCGGCCACAATGCCGCTCTCCAACTACAAACGTTGGATTCCGCTTGAGGTCGACCTCTCCGCATTTGCCGGAAGTGATATCATCTTGACCCTCAAGATGGATACCATCGACGGCTGGGCTAACACCGGTGAAGGCATCTACCTGGATGCTGTCACCGTGCTCACCAACTGCGCCGTGCTTTAAAATGGCTGATATAAAACCCTTTGCTGGATTACGGGCGCCGGAAGCCCTGGCAGGGAAGGTCGCTTCCCCTCCCTACGATGTGATTAGCTGCGCAGAAGCGAAAGCGATCGTCGCAGAAAACCCCATGAGCTTCCTGCGGGTTATTCGACCCGATATTGAATTCGACGATAGCATCGCAAACCTCGATGAACGCCTCTTTGCTACCGGGCGGAATAATCTTGAACTGTTCAAGGAAAAGGGCTGGCTGGTCGCCGATGCCAAACCCGCCTTCTATCTCTACGAGCAGGTCATGGGCGAGCACCGTCAAATCGGTCTTGTCGCCGGCGCCTCAGCTACTGAATACCGAGTTGGAAAGATCAAGCGACATGAATTCACCCGCCCGGCGAAGGAAATGGAACGCACGAAGCATATTCAGGCCACGGGTACCAATACGGGAATGGTCTTTCTGACCTATCGAGCGCAGGCGTCGATCGACGCGCTGGTTGGGCAGATCTGCCAAAGGCCTGCCGTTTATGATTTTGTCGCCAACGACCGCGTAGAACACCGTCTTTGGCTTGTCGACCAAGACGAAGAAATCACCGAACTCGAGCGTCTTTTTGCAGACGTGCCGAATCTCTACGTCGCGGATGGACATCACCGCACGGCTGCAGCGGAGCATGTGCAGACCGCCCGACAGGAACAAAACGGTGAACATCAGGGAAACGAAGCCTATAACTATTTTCTGTCCGTACTCATCCCTCACAACCAACTCCTCGTCATGCCCTATAACCGCGTCGTTCTCGACCTCGCAGGAAAGACGAAAGCGGAATTCCTGACCGCATTGGACGAGAAGTTCTCCGTGGAAAAAAGCGATCAGAAAGCGCCCGTCGCCCCGTTGAGCTTTGGCATGTACCTGGATAAAGAGTGGTACCAGCTGAAAGCGAAACCCAAGAGCTTCGCCGCCGACCATATTACCGAATCGCTAGACGCCTCCGTCCTGCAAAATAACCTGCTGGCACCCATTCTCCAGATCGAAAATCCACGCACAGATCCCCGCGTCGTTTTTGTCGGTGGAATTCGCGGTGCAGCCGAACTCGAGCGCCAGGCAGACGCCAGCGGCGGCGCGGCGTTCTATCTCTACGCCACAGAAATAGAACAGGTCATGGCCGTCGCGGATGCCGGCGAAGTAATGCCCCCAAAATCGACCTGGTTTGAACCCAAGATGCTCAGCGGCCTCGTGGTCCGCCCCCTCGACTAACCCCCTTAGAGTCTAGAGATGTCCCGCAGCCGCTGCAATTCCAGGCGCTTAGATCCCAAAGCGCCCGCACACGAAGAAAAATGGCGCTTTTGGCAGAAAGATCGGAACCGAAGGCCGGGTCGCGTGTCCCATGAATGATGCCCCCGTTTGAGATAGGCCAGCTTTCCCACCCCGATATTCTAGAAACCGCCGCTCCCTCACCTTCAAGAAATGAATGGCTCCTGGTCACAGCCGCCCTGGTCGCCCCACCTCTCCTAGCGCCCACCGCGATCGACAACCTGTTCCGCTACTGGGGCCGAGGACTTTTCCCCATCGGCAGCATCATCCCACCCGCAGCGATGATCCTGATATCATTTCTATTCTGGCAACGCGTAGCGCCGTTGCCCGGCTCAAAAACGCGTTCTCGCAGCATCGCCATCGCCTTGGGCTTCGTCTTTGGGGTTTTTGCCGCCGCCACGAATCTGCTCCTCGTCGACAGCGCGAGCATCGCCCAAACGCGAGCGGGCTGGTTTGAGTTGGAAACCTTCGTGGTGGCCATCCAGCTATTGTTCGTGGTTCCGCTGGCCGAAGAAGCCGCTTTCCGCGGGGTGTTCTATCGCCGGTTGAGAGAACGGTGCAACCCGCTAGCCGCAACAGTGATCAGTGCCATCCTCTTTGCAGCCTTCCACGGTGGTGGCGGCGCGGCGGTCTATGCCTTCGTTTTGGGGCTCGTTTTGGCGATCACGTATGAACGAACCGGCTCGCTGATCAGCCCGTTCATCATCCATAGTATGTACAACGCAGTGCCGTTGGGCCTGCTACTCATCCGCGCAAACCCCGATGACACCAGCCCCATCTGGCTGGCGCTCGCACTTCTGAGTTTGGCCTTCACTCTAATCTGCCGGAAGGCAGCCAACATTCTGGCTGATTCCCCCCTGCAATCTCCGACCGAAATCTAGTGTTGCGATTATTGCGCGTCGAGCTGCCGACCGAAGAATTGTAGAGCAGAGCGTGTCTTTGTCGTCTGGGCGGGGGCGGGGGCGATCTGATGCGTTCCGAGCCAAGCATCTAACTTCTTCTGAATCTCACCCATTCGCTCCCGCGAGTCTCGAATCGAGATCTCCAGGAATTCTTGGTCACCAAAACGCCAAGTCTGCAACGTCAACGGGGTTTTGGAAATTCCCTCCAAGCGAAGCTCCCAAACTTCCGCAACGATGGGACCATGGGGTTTAAGGCTATCCCAGTCGAGTTTAGCGCCTTCCTTCTTGAGTAGCCGGCGCTGCTTCTTGCTGAACAGCTTTTTGATCTTCTTCCCCTTCATCGCGCGGCGCGCGTGCTTGTCTTTGCGCTTTACTGCGAGGGATGCCGTACCGACTTCACGTGTGGAAACGCGATCAACTTCATGTTTGAACCCCTCTTCTTCAAACCAGGTTCGGGGAATGCTCTCCGCGCTTCGGGGTCTTAGTTTGACCGTGGCCTTGGTCTTATAGCTACCGTCACTACGCTCTGTGCGTCGCAGTCGCAAAACCACGCCTTTTTTCATCAGCTTTTGCTTGCGGGTATCGAAGAAGAAGATTTGCTGCCGCTTATGCTTCGCCGTGCTGAGAGGAAGAAGGGTCTTCAGCTTGGCAAACGAGGCGGGGTTGAGCATCACTTTATATTCGACGGCCGACACCGGCCTTCGGGGTTCTGCCCCACATACGGATGACGCCGAGGAATGCAGCAAGAGCAATAGAAGCAAAGACGAGCTGACGATCTGATGTCGTGAGGGAATCATGGTCTTAAATCGAGTTCCTTTGTCTAGAGCCAAGTCAGATGTTTGCGCGCGATTGCGACCAATGCATCTGCCCAATTGTCGCCGTCGTTTAGACACGGGGCCAACGTCAATGACGTGCCCCCTTTGGCCAACCATTGTTCTTTGCCGCGAATCCCCAATTCTTCGACGGTTTCGAGACAGTCCGCCACGAAGGCCGGGCTGAGAATCACGGCATCCTCAACGCCGTCATCGACGAGTTTGTCGAGTAGATCCTCTGTATGCGGACCGATCCAGGGATCACGGCCGAAGCGAGATTGGAAGCAAACGACGAACTGCTCCTGACTCAAGCCGAGAGATTCGGCGAGTTGTTCCGTGGTGCGAAAACACTGAGCTCGATAGCAGTTGCGATTATCCTTACCCATGGCTGCGCAACAGTCTTCTTTTTCCAAACAGTGAGAGCCCGAGGCATCGGATTTACGGCAATGACGTTCGGGCAAACCGTGGTAGCTGAAGATCACCCGCTGGTGCTTGGCAACGTCCAACGTCGCTTTCAACCTTCCTGCCAGCGCCTCGATGAAGTCCGGGTCGTCATAAAAAGGAGGAACGATCTGGAGAAAGGGCGTATTCCACCGCTGGGTCGCTTCCTTACATACCGCCTCGATGGTCGACCCGGTCGTAGATGAACTATATTGGGGGTAGAGAGGAAAGACGCCGATCTGATCGATGCCCTTTTCTGCCAGACGGTCTAACGCGGTGGCGATCGATGGCTCTCCGTAGCGCATCGCGAGTTCTACCGTGACCTCCGCCCCCAGCCGCTGCTGAACTTTACGCGCTAGATTCTCGCCATATACGATCAGCGGTGAGCCTTCGTCTGTCCAGATCTGCCGGTAGGCATGGGCGGATTTTTTCGGTCGAAAGGGCAGAATGAAGAGATTCAAGATCAGCCAGCGTTTCCAGCCCGGAATATCGATAACGCGGGGATCTGACAGGAATTCCCGCAAGAATCGCCTCACGTCCGCGACTTCCGGCGATTGGGGCGATCCTAGATTGACGAGCAAAAGACCTTTGCCAGACGACATGCGGCTCAGCATAGCATCTGTGGCGGCAAGAGCGGAATAAGGGGTTCTCCTCGGCTCGGAAGCGAAGGACTTGACCAAAAAGGTGTTCCTCCTTACAACTCACCCTTATGAGCAACGATAAAAGCTCGAGTTCGAGCAAACGCAGTTTCGGCGTGGCGTTAAGGCAGCTATTCAATCAGTTGGGACGGATGTTGGAAGAGGACGATCCGACACATCTGTTCAAAGAAGGTAGCTCGCTCCGCGTCTCCCTCGACGCCTGGCACCACGTCGTAGAGACCCAAACCTCCGGCGTCGCCGTGCAGCGGGCCCGCGAGCTCGAACACGCGAAATTGGTCGCGCTCGCCAAGGTCGCCAGCCTAGAAAAGGAAACCGCCGACCTAAGGGAACGAAACCAAGAACTGCGCGAGCAGATCATGGGCCTCCACAAGCGTGAGCAAGAGCATAAGAAAAAGCTACTCGATAGCAAATTCGACGGCAGCGGCGCCCGCGCCGATGTGGAAAGAATGGATCTCGAAATCAGAGACCTCAGACGACGCATCCGCGAACTAGAAGGTGGGCCACCTCTAGCCCCCTCCGACGCGCGCCCCCGTTCCCTGGAAGACCTTTTCAAGAAGCCAACAGACACGGCTCCTGATAATGCAGCGGCCCCAAAAGCCAAGACGACGGCCAAGGCAAAGCCTCAAAAGACCAAAGGCAAGAAAGCAACGACCAGGCCAGCCAAGAAGGCCCCAAAAGCCAAAAAAGCAGCAGCACCCAAGGGAAAGAAAGCCACTCCCAAAAAGTCAGCAGCTAAAGGCCAGAAACCGGCAACCAAAAAGTCCGGCTCAAAGAAAGCTGCCGACAAGCCTTTGAAGAAGAAGGTGCCCCCCAAGGCGACCAAGAAGGCAGCCCCCAAGAAGGCAGCCCCTAAGAAGGCAGCCCCTAAGAAGGCAGCAAAGAAAGCCGGCAACAAGAAGGCAGCCCCCAAGAAGGCAGCCCCTAAGAAGGCAGCAAAGAAAGCCAAGCCGAGAAAGAAGTAGCGGATCTCCGCTAGCGTACCAGCCGAGTTCGGTCCTAGTTCTTGATGCGTTGCCAGTAACCGTCCCGCAAAACTACACAATCCTCGTTGCCTTCAGCTGATTGCTGGTCATCAAAGCGATGGTCTCCCGGCAGCAGGAGGGTCAGTTCTGCGGAGTTTTCTGTCAGGGGTCGGGGGCATATCGCATCGACGGGGGCGTCTGGACAGAGGTCGAGCATCTCTTCCGCCGACGTCGCGACGCTTAAATCTTGGAGTACGGCGAGGGTCGGTGGTGCCAGCAGAACCTGCTTCGCACGGTTGGCCGCGAGCAGACTCTCAATGGTAAACCAATCGCCCGCGGTGGTCTCGCGACGGTCGAAACTCGCCTCTTGGTCTTCGGCTACCTGCGCGACGAAGAACCGCGCATCGAATCGACGAGCTTCAAATTCGGGGGTAACCCAGCGTGCCAAATATCGCAGCCTATCCGGCCGAAGGGTGAGCTTGCTAGCCACGAGTACGCGCAAAAAGTCCGCATTCTTCTCGTTCAGGTTCTCTCTGAGCAGGGCTAATTCTGTGCTGCCAAGGGCGGTCGCCCCATCACCGAGAAAAACGCCCGACTCCTCGAAGGTTTCCCGCAGCGCCGCCACGTAAACGCCGAGCGCCTCGGACGGATTGGCCAAGCCAAGTCGCTCTGCCGCCGTATTCGTATTCAGACCAGTGCAACATGCCAATAGGTCCGCAGCGCTATCTTCGTCGTCCACCCGTCCACCAACAAAAACGTGGGCATTCGCCATGAATTTATTGCCGTGGTGACGTTGCACCATAAAGAGTTCGGGGCCTTTGGGGCTGTTGCGTACCAGTACGACCGTTGCGGCGTGTCTTGCTTCGGCAATTTCCATGGCGTGTTGTTATCTCCTAATGGCTCCGTTATGAAAAGTCGCGGCGGATCAACTCGCGGTCGCGGGCCCCATCGAGCAACCTTTTTTCGCCGAGGGCCATACTGACTTTGAGCGGTAGCTTGGAAAAGGCCTCGACCTTGCGCAGAGGGCGTCTGCTGCCATCGACGTGTTGGGCCACGACCTCCGCGAGGTAGATCATGCGGTCACCACCGTTCATCTCGTCTAAGACCCGGCATTCTGCCCAGCCACATGTCCCAGCGAAAAGAGCCAGGCCTCCGGGGCTTCGCTCAATTTTATGCCCTGCCAGCTTGTCCTCCTCGCGTCCGGAACGGAGACCAAATTTGCCGAGCAATTCGTGCTGGCCCTCGGCCAGCATCTGCAGGCAGAATTGGCCCGTCTTGCCGATAATCTCCGTCGAGAGGTTTTCGGTGGAGAGGACGACCAGCACCCGAGGCATATCGGGGACGAGGGTTGCTGGAACAACCCAGGTAATGATCATGGCGTTGTCCTGAGCGTTGTCTGGGGCGTCGTCACGGACGCTGAGCAGGTAGATTTCGTGGTTGGTTAGGGAAAAAAGGGCCCCGCTGGGCTTCGTGGTCTTTTTGGTCATACCCCTAGAGCCTATGCTCTATTTCGCCTTTTCTGTCCACCATTCGGAGTTCCTTTTCGATTTGTCGTCGAGCGTGTCATGATCCCCTAGAAACCCTTATGGCGACGCGACCCAACAAATTAGGGAAATTCGAACTGCTGGCCCGTCTAGCCAAGGGCGGCATGGCGGAGATCTATCTTGCTCGACAGGCCGGTGCCGTCAGCTTCTCCCGCTTGGTGGTGGTCAAACGCATTCTGCCTCACCTGGCCGAAGAGCCAGCCTTTGTGCGCATGTTTCTAGAAGAGGCTCGGCTGGCTGCACAAATCAATCATACCAACGTCGTGCAGATCTACGATGTTGGAGAAGAAAAGGGCGAAGAATATTTCATCGCCATGGAGTATATCAAAGGCCCCAGTGTAGGCGCCCTTAGCCGCCGTGCACGCCACCAGGGAAACCCCCTGCCCTACGGCGTGGCCGCGGAAATCGTCGCCCAGGCCTGCGATGGGCTACATGCAGCCCATGAGCTAAAAGATGAGGAAGGCCGAGGCATCGGCTTGGTTCACCGTGATATCAGCCCGCATAATTTGATGCTCGCCCGCAGCGGTACCGTGATCCTCGTCGATTTTGGCATCGCCAAGGCCCAAGGCTCCGCCGTTCGCACATCCACCGGACGCATCAAAGGGAAGTTCCCCTATATGTCGCCGGAACAATGCAGGGGTGAAGAACTCGATCGACGCAGCGATATCTTTTCCCTCGGTATTTTGTTGCATGAATTGCTCACCGCTCATCGACTCTTTTTTCGCAACAACGAACTCATGGTGTTGAAGGCGGTCACCGAGGAAGAGATTACGCCACCACGGCATTTCTGCCCGCAGTTGCCGGAAGCCCTGGATGCCATTGTTCTAAAAGCACTTGAACGCGATCCGAATAAACGATTCAAAACGGCCCGGGAAATGGGCGCGGCCATTCGCGAAACGGTCATCGGCTTAGGTGGGCGCTCGACCCCGCTCATCATTCGGGACTATCTCAACGAACACTTCAGCGAGGAACTCGCGGCGAGAGATTTGGCCGTACAGCGCGTGCTCAACAAAAGGCGACTCAGCGCCACGATGCCTTCAGTCGATCAACTCGAGGGTGATGTGGATACGGCCAATGATGAGGCCCCCACCGAAATAGATTCCCACAGTCATAGCCAATCCGAAGAAACCTCCGCGGAAAGAAGGCGGGCTCAGCCCACCGCGCCGTTGACAGTGGAACCAGAACCAGATGCCAAGGCGAAACCTAAGCGCAAAGGGAACCGGTGGCCGCTCTTCGCGTTGGGTTGCATTGCGCTGGCCATCGCCCTTGGCCTGCTCTACCGTTTTCAGTTTGCCGACCAACGCCCGGATGGGCCTCCCCTTCGCTACGGTTTTCCTCCGGCTTACGATGCAAAAGTCGCCAAGAGTGAATTGGGTGATTTCGTCGCGTATTTGGAAGAGCATATCGGCCGAAGAATCGAAATCGTGGTCCCCAAAACCTACCGCGAACTTCGAGACGGGCTGATGAAAGGCACGCTCCATCTCGCCAAACTGCCCCCTTTACAGTTCGTTCAAGCGCGCCGCAACACCCCTGAGCTACCCGTGCTCGCGAGCCATGTCTATGAAGGGGCCCGAACCTATCAAGGGTATCTCTTGATCCGAAGTGACAGTGACTTTAACGAACTCAAAGCGCTGCGCGGGAAAAGAGCGTGCTACACCGATCCGGGTTCCACGAGCGGCTATTTACTTCCCCGATATTTTCTGCGCAAACGCGGCATCGATCCCGATCGCTTTTTCTCGGGAGCTCGCTTTAGTGGCAGCCATTCCGCCGCCATGCGCGACGTCTTGGCCGGAAAATGTGACGTCGCCGCGATTTATTCGGGCGCTCTTTTCAGCGCCACCAATCTGGGCATTCCCAGTAGACGCCTACGCATCCTGGTCGTTACGGGTGTCCTTCCCGAAGATTTGATCGCCGCATCGCCCAAAATGAAACCCGCCCTACGAGAAAAGATCCAACGCGCCCTGTTGGCCCTAGACCCAATGCGCGACTTGGGCCGCCCGACACTGGGCAAAGTGCATCGCATCAGTCGATTCGTCACGCCACGGCTCGAAGACTACCGTGCCGTCGAGGACGCTGCCGAATCGGAAGGCCTATTCAAGCCCCCCCGGACTCCCTGAGCTTCTTCAAATCTTCCGGATTGTCGAGATCTCGCTCCAAGCCACGATAGGGCAACGGAAGCTCTACGAGCTCGTCGGCGTGACGGTTCAAGAGTTGGCGCAAACCAACCGCATCGTCACAGGACTTGGCCGCCTCAAAGCGCTGATGATGGATGAACAACGGATGGCCTCTCTTATCGAGAAACCGCGGCAGCAAGAGCATCGGCTCATGACGACGAAAATGAAGAAGAACTTCCGCCACCGCCGACACTTCAATGAAGGGATGATCCCCAGGCTGAATTCCCGCTGCGAGTGCGCCTTCCGGCAATGCGTCGAGACCCGTTCGAATCGATGAAAGCATACCGAGTTCGGGCTGCGGATTGGTTGCGATGACGACCTGCTTCAAACCTTCGAGCGTTGCACACGGTGAATCCGGCTCGAGGATAACCATCACGTTGTCGAAGCCCGCTTGAGAGAGTATCTCGACGGTATGCTCCAGGAGCGTTTGGCCCCGCCACATGACGCGTCTTTTGTCTTGGCCTAGGCGGCGGCTCGCACCTGCAGCGGGAATCAAAGCCCAAATGGGAAAGTCGACAGCCATCGATCGTAATAGAAGCATAAGCTGGAGCACCTCGCTACGAACTGCAGCATGAAACCCACTGCTAAATACGCCGGCGGCTCTAGAAAAAATAATCTGTGTGGCTTTGGTCACGGCTTGGAATGTTTCCGAACGGGCGCGGGTTGTTTCAGGAGAGAGCCCAGCAGGGCATAACGAACACCGAGGATTACCACGTGAAATCGAGCAGATACAAGATCGCCTTGGCCTCTTTTGCCCTGACCGGCGCCCTCACCGTCAGCGCCTTAACACTCCGCGGAACAGACGCGACGATCCCCTTTTCTGCAAAACCCGCCTACGCCTATGCCGCCAATGGTTCGGTGGCCGACGTTGTGGAAAAGGTGATGCCCAGCGTAGTGAATATCTTCACGACGCGCAAAGCGAAAGCATCCGATCGCAGTAAGATGCATCCCTTCTTTCGGGAGTATTTCCGCAACCGACGCCAAGCACCCCCGAAAGGGGGCAGTGCTTTAGGCTCCGGTGTAATTATCAGCGCTGACGGCATCGTGTTGACGAATAACCACGTGGTGAAGGAGGCGGATAAGATCTGGGTTCGCCTACACGATAAACGAAAGGTGGAAGCCAAAATTATTGGCACCGACCCGAAAAGCGATCTCGCCGTGCTACGCATTAAGAACGCGAAAGAACTCCGGCCTCTCGCCTTTGGCGATAGCGCCCGTATGCGGCTCGGAGACGCCGTTTTGGCCATCGGTAATCCTTTTGGCGTCGGCCAAACCGTGACCATGGGTATTGTATCGGCAAAGGGGCGCGCCAACGTCGGCATCGTCGACTACGAGGATTTCATCCAGACAGATGCAGCGATCAACCCGGGCAATTCCGGCGGTGCGCTGGTGAACCTACGCGGCGAACTGGTGGGCATCAACACCGCGATTCTATCGCGCAGTGGCGGCTACCAAGGAATTGGATTTGCGATTCCATCGAATATGGCCAAGCCGATTATGACGAGTCTGATCAACAACGGCAAAGTCGTGCGCGGTTGGCTCGGCGTCGTTATCCAAGAGACAACGGAGGAACTCGCCAAGGCGCTCAAGCTGCCCCATACCCGGGGCGTGGTCATCTCGGATGTGGATGACACGGGGCCCGCCAAGAAAGGGGGCATCAAGAGGGGTGACCTGGTCACGGAAGTCAACGGCCAACCGGTGCATTCTCCAGGAAAATTGCGAAATGCCATCGCTTCGGCTGGTGCCCACGCCAGCGTTTCGGTCTCGCTGATCCGCAAGGGCAAATCCAAGACGATCACCCTCAAGCTCGCGGAACTACCCGCAGATCTCGGTGGATCTGGATCTACCCCGACCGACACAAAGATGGGCTTGAAACTCGACAAGCTCACTCCAAGCGCACGAAAACAATACGATATTTCGAGGCGAGTTCGCGGTGGCCTCGTCATCACGAAGGTCTCGCATCATAGCGCAGCAGCCCAGGTTGGACTGCGTTCTGGGGACGTGATTTTGGAGCTGAATCGGGTTACAATAAACACCGTGAGGCGTTTTAATCAGCTTTACAGTCAGGCCCGGGGACGCGTTCTCTTACTCGTCTATCGTAAGGGCATCACCAATTATCTCTTCTTACCTAAGGATTAAGTTGCAGCATTAGACAGGGTACGGCGCGCGTGCGCCCATTTCATTAGATGGAGGCAGGATGCAACTGAGCACAACATTCCGGGGATTGAATCAAAGCGAAATCAACATCGCAAACCGCGCCCTAGAGAGGCAAATGCAGCGAATGGGCCGATTTGCCGATCGGGCCGCTATTTTGCGGGCAGTGGTCGATGCCAACTCACCGGAACATTCGGTCAATCTAAAACTCCTCGTTGGCGGCGAGGACTATCTCGCCCAATCAACGGATTATGATTTGCCGACGGCGATCACATCAGCCGTCGACCGTCTCCGTTCTCAGCTTCTTCGAAGCCGCGGACGCCGAGAGACGAATCGCCAACGCAGAATATCTAGCGCCGCAGCCTAGCGCCCCCCTCACTCGGCTCCCAAGAGAATTAATCGCCCCCGTAGGGATTCGCTCCCAGACACACAAGATCAAAAGCCTCATTCGCTACACCTTTCATTTTGAAAAATGGTCTCCGATTTTCCGATAGCGTATCGTCGAAAAAAGACCAGATAACCAGCCCTTGACGCGAGGGCCACCAGTCGCCACAATCCAAGCCTCTTTAATCGCCTGAGGGGCGTTCATGAAAACCGTTTATCCAAATTCCATCATCCTTTTTTTCGCGCAGGCCGCCTTGGTGATCGGCATCATTCCCGTCACCGGCTGCAATATTCAAAGGATGGCCCTCGATCAAACGGCCGCTATTCTAAAGCAGACGACGCCCGCGCTTGAGTCGGAATCGGACTACGAATTTGCCGTAGCGGCCCTACCGGCCAGTATCAAGACGTTTGAGGGCTTTCTGCAGTCCGGCAAAGATAATGCAAACCTCTTGGAGCTCACCGCGATGGGTTATGCCAGCTACGGCATGGTCGCACTGGAAGACCAATGGGAACGCGCTGAGGATATGAGCGATGAGGCCGATATTCTGGCCAAACGCACCCGGGGTATGTATATGCGTGCCCACGGCTATGGACTACAGCTCATCGAGCTGAACCATCCGGGGTTCACGGCCGCATACAAAAAGGGGCGCGACCACCTCGATCGTGCACTCAAGAGGCTCAGCCGGAAAGATCTGCCCGGGCTTCTTTGGTCCGCGATGCCCCTTTTCATGGCGGTAAACGTGTCTCGGGATGATGTGACCATGATCGCCAAGCTGCCACAGGCGAAGGCGTTGGTCGTGAGGCTCGTGGAGTTGGATCCCGCCTTCTATAACGCAGCGGGTCATATGATTCTCGGCTCGATGTACGGCAGCGTTGGCAAGATGATGGGCGGAGATCCGGTGAAATCGAAAAAACACTTCGAGCAGGCGCTGAAATTGACTAAAAGACGCTTTCTGCTCGTCCAGGTGATGTATGCGCAGACTCTTGCTGTACAGGTGCAAGATCGTGCGCTTTTTACGAAACTCTTGCAGGAAGTGAAAGCGGCCAAACTCTCCATCTACCCCAGGCAATCGCTGGCAAATGTGCTGGCCAAGCGCAAGGCGGGACGACTGGTGGCCAAGGCCGACGAATTTTTCTAGATGGCGACCGTCGCAAATCGAGGAGACCGAATGAAGACCAAGTGGAAAATTCTATTGTTGACCGGCGTGTTGGGTATGGGACTTCTCGCCTCGCCAACCGCAAGCGCTGTGACGGAAATCAAAATCGCCACCGTCGCCCCGCGCGGTTCGATGTGGATGCGGATCTTCAACAAGATGAAGGCAAAGATCCTCAAGGAAACAGGCGGCGAAGTGAAAATTCGCTACTATCCTGGCCAGGTCCAAGGCGACGAACGTGACGTGGTTCGCAAAATGCGCAGCGGCCAACTCGATGGCGGCGCCTTCACGGCCATCGGCCTAGCTCAGCTCAACCCCCAGTCACTCATCCTTCAGATGCCGATGATGTTCAAAACCTACGCTTCTTTGGATAAAGTCCGAACCGCGCTCGAGCCCACGTTCGAGGAATCATTTCGAAAAAAGGGTTTCGAGCTTTTGGGCTGGGGTGAAATCGGCTGGATTTACCTCTTCGGCAAGAATAAGGTTACGAGCCTCGCCGACCTGAAGAAACAGAAGATTTGGGTCTGGGACGCCGATCCGATTTCAAAAAAGATGTATCGCGAAGTCGGTATCAAGCCCCGCCTATTGGGCTTGCCCCAGGTTCTACCGGCGCTAAATACGGGAATCGTCAATACGATTTCCAATTCCCCGCTCGGCTGTATGGCCCTACAGTGGCATTCCAAGGTGAAATTCATGGCTGAGCGGCCCATCGCTGTCGGTGTCGGCGCCACGGTCATCAATAAGGCCATTTTTGACAAACTAAGCCCCGAACACCAGGCGATCCTCAAGAAGGTCAGCGCGAAATACCATCGGGCAATGATTAAGCGAATTCGGAAGGATAACGACAAGGCCCTGGCTGCCCTCAAATCTGGCGGCATCGAAACGGTCAAGATGAGCGATAAGGATTTCGCCACGCTTAAATCCGTTTCTTCGAAAGTCGCCAAAAGCTTCGTTCCTCGCTATTATTCCCAGGCATTACTACAAAAAGCACTTTCGTTGCGTTAGTCCCGCTACTGCACCCCCAACAATTGGTCGGAGCGGCGGGCGCGCCGCTTATCTTGGATACCAGTCGCTGGAAAGCGATTTGAGGACCACGCCGTAGCAGGTGCAGCCTCTGGTGATGGAGTTGATATGGAGTTCATTGGCAAACTAGACCGCGCCGTAGCGAAGGTAGAAGAGATCATTCTCGCCTTCCTCTTGGTTAGCATGGTCGTCCTGGCGTCACTGCAAGTGCTGCTGCGAAATATTTGGAATACCGGCATCGACTGGGCCGAGCCATCCCTCAAACACGCCACGCTGTTAATCGGCTTGCTCGGTGCCGCCATCGCCACGAGTGAAGGGCGGCACCTCAATATCGACCTGGTATCCCGTTTGCTCCACGGACGAAAAAAACGCCTGCTACAAGTCGTGATCGGCATTTTCGCGGTCATCATGTCGTGGCTCCTTCTGCAAGGCTCGCTGAACGGTTTTCAAACCAGCTATGCGGGTTGGAAACAACTGGTGCCCGAGGGTTGGTCAGCCTCGAAAATGCTCTTCGCTGATCTTTCTGAAGGAACGTTTTCCACCTGGAACGCCTTGGTAATCTTGCCTCCCGGTTTCGCACTCATTCTCTTTCATTTCTCTCTGCGACTCGTTCGTGATGTGGGCAGCCTCATCAGCGGCGAAGATTGGGATACCGCCGAGGCAGATGCCCTCCAGGGAGATGAATTACTCGATGAAATGGTCGCCAAGGCCGAGTCGGATAATTCGGATAGCAAAGACGAGGTGGCGTCATGACAGGCGGCCTGGGTGTACTCCTATTAGCGATCATCGGCTCGCCGCTATTTTTGATTATCTGCGCGGGCGGCATCCTCGGATTTGCAACGATGGGCGAACCCGTCGACCGCGTCACCGGCGACATGGTTCGCCTGGTGGCCATGGATACTTTGATCACCATCCCACTCTTCACGTTTGCCGGCTATCTCCTCGCTGAAAGCAATGCCCCCAAAAGGCTCGTACGCGTCAGTCAGGCAATGTTCGGCTGGTTCCCCGGCGGTATGGCCATCGTCGTCGTTATCACCTGCGCCTTCTTCACAACTTTCACGGGCGCCTCGGGCATCACCATCGTCGCATTGGGTGGACTATTGCTACCGGTGCTGCTCAAGCAGGGCTATTCTCGGGATTTCTCTTTGGGGCTCGTTACCACAAGTGGTAGCCGTGGCCTTACATTTCCTCCCAGCCTTCCGGTCATCATCTACGGCTGTATCGCAGGGGTAGAAATCACTGCACTCTATATCGCGGGTATCGTCCCGGGCTTGATCAACCTCGGCGCCATCGCCATCTATTGTGTCTTCGTCGGTTTTCGCAGCAAAGTTCCCAAGACCGACTTCGACGGCCCGGAAGCAGCGAAAGCCCTATGGAATGCGCTTCCCGAGGTTTTGCTCCCCTTCTGGTTGATCGGCCTGATTCTGACGGGCATTCTCACGGTCCCTGAAGCCGCCGCTATGGCCGCCCTTTACGTTTTGATCGTCGAGGTCTTCGTCTATCGCGACATTCATATCTTCAGAGATCTGCCTCGCGTCACCAAAGAAAGCATGGTCCTATGCGGCGCCATCTTGGTCATCCTCGGCGCGTCTTTAGGATTGACGAACTACCTGGTTCAAGCCCAGGTCCCCAAACTGATCGTCGAGACCATCGAGACCTTCATCCATAGTAAATATATGTTCCTTCTGGCCCTCAACGTCTTCTTGTTGGTGGTGGGCTGCATGATGGATATCTTCTCAGCCATCGTCGTGGTCGTACCCTTAATTACGCCCTTGGCCGCTCAATTCGGCATCAACCCCATTCATTTGGCGATCATCTTTTTGATCAACCTTGAACTCGGTTACAACACCCCTCCCGTGGGCATGAACCTCTTCATCGCCTCGTTCCGTTTCCGACAGCCCGTCATTCGCCTTTACCGTGCAGCCTGGACGTTTGTTCTGATTTCCTTGGCCAGCCTTTTGGTGATCACCTATATCGAACCGATCTCCACGTTCACTGTCGCGGAGGGTAAAGGGGTCGTCGAGGGGGGATTCGTACAACATAAGAAGACGCCGGAACAGCTGAAGGCCGACAAGGATAAACTGGACGCGAAAAAGGCACCCGCCGTGGATGATAAGAAGAAGGGTCAAATGGATGGGGTATGTAATCCTGCCCAAGCCAACGATCCCGACTGCGATGACGATATCGATATCGACGACGACGACGACGAGCCCGCAGGCGATACTCCCAAGGCCGGCACAAAACCCGCGGCCAAGAAGCCCGCCATGGACGGCCTGTGCGACAAAGCGATTAAAGACGATCCCGATTGCGAGGACGTCGACCTCGACCTCGACCTCGACGACTAGAACGACCTTTGGGAACTTAGCTGGGGGATCTGAGCGCGTGGATAGCCGATCAGAATCCAAGCCGAATAGACCACACTCAACGTGTTGACCTGCCCCCTGGAAATCCAGCGCGGTTGACCACTGGTGAAATGCTGCGCCTGCGTCAGGCCCCCCTTCACCCGATAAACATCCATCATTTGCCGGTACGCATCTGCGACCGCACAGCGTCGCGCCTCCTCAATCGAGGGCTGGTCCAGGCATGTCCCGACGATAAAGACGAGTTCCGGATGCACTTTGTTGGGATGATTGATCCACCGGGGAAGCGTTTCCGTCGCCGGCACAGCGGGCGCACAAGCCGCCCCTATCGCAGCGAACAACAACACAATGAATGGCAAAGACCGAACCATCAATTCCGATCTACGAACCCGGTCCCAGAACCTTCCCCTAAGAAAGAAAGCTGGCACCGTCCCCACTACGGCGTCGGGGCGAGATTGACCTTGCCGTAGCCGTAGAGTTCATTATCGGCGTTGGACTGGGAGACCGGATAGTAGGGTTTGGTGATGATTTTCACCTTTGAAAAGTCGATGGTCCAATCTAGGGAGTTCTTCATATGTTTGGTGAATTTGCTCGGAATCTGCTTAAAGATGCCACCGAGGTCGATGGTGGGTAGGGGGATCTGAATCAGACCCCATAGTGCGTCATCGATTTTACTTCGCAACGTCGGCAACCCCACATTCAGGAGACCGACACAATCGATGGGCAAGCTGTAGAACGCAGCGGGAGCTTTTAGCACGCTGCAGTTGTAGCTGGCCTGCGCCAAACTGCTCTTATCCATACGCAGAATATTGCCGCTGGCGGTGCCAAAAGAAAGGTCGGAACTCCGCACGATGAGCAACGCTTCGAAGAGTTCTCCACCGAGCGTGGCGCTCAGCAGAACATTGCTCGCGAAGAATGCCGAACTATTATCGTGTTGCGGATCGTGCAAGATAGGCGGATTCAAGAAGCTAACTTTAACTCCTTCAACTGGAAGCGGTACCTGCGTGGTTGACTGGGTACCGAATTCCCATTCGAACGCTTTGCCCTTCCAGAAGACATGCGCCAATTTGTTGAATAGCGCATGACGGAACGCGAGATAGAGATCGCTACTTCCCGGCGTGGTCGATAGCGTTTTCGTCGTGGGCAAGAAGAAAGACTTCGCATAGAGCTTTGACAGACCGCTACCCAGCCCTGTGGAGGTTACGGCGACATCGGATGCTGCATGGATAACATCCTTGTCGATATCAAAAGCCAAATCCTGCGCTGTGAATTTCACAGAGGCGCCGCTACCCACGCCCAAGAGACCCGATAGCGAGATTTCTTGTTCATATTTGAGCGCACCGAAAAAGCCGTCGACCAAACCCTGCAGCGAATCCTGAATGGCCTCGTCGAGCAGGGTTTTGATTTGGTCGTTGACGATATCCTCCAACGTCTGGTCGAGATCGAACCAGCTCATGGTCTTGTCGATAATCCAGCCCATCCAGTTGCCCGCCCCCAAATCATATAGAGTGATATTCAGATTGGTGAGGCTGAGCTGACCCGTAATCGTAAAACCACCACCACTTTTCTGCGTCGCGTAGAAGGTGCCGGTGAAATCGGTATTGGCGCGGGCGTAAAAACTCTCTCCGTGGCTTACGGGAACGGTCAGCACTTTGATCTGGCCCCACATATAGCTATTCAGGCGTGTGGAAAGATCACCCTTTATCGTGAGTTTGAGTTTGTTATTTTGAAGTTCCAGTGTGGAGTCATTGTCAAAGTTGGCATCGGTTTCGCGGATACGAATGCTTATCTCATGCTGGGTATTACCGCTCTTATCCTCGTGGTAGTAGGCACAACCCTTATAGCTACAGCCACTCGCCTTGATATTTTCGCTGATATAATCCTGCACGGCGAAGGAGTTCAGTGTTTCCAAAAAGAGCGTCATCAAGTCGTCTTTGCTGGAACGCGTTTTGTCGTCGAGGACTGTTTCCTTCAATGAAAAAGTCAGGGCCGTGGGAATTGCGCCGCTTAATCCGCGATTCGTCGGTTGATAGATCAGCCCCTGCTCCTGCTCCAACACCTGACCATTGAGCATTGCTCGCAAAATAAAGTAGTTCTGCCCCTCTTTGAGGTTGCTCAGCTCCAGAGATTCGTCCGCCGTGAAGGTATGGGTAGGCGTTCCCGATTCCTTATTCTGAAAGAGTTCCACGCTCGTCACTTTCGAGCTGAGACAGAGGTTGAGAAACGCTTTCCCTGAAAAAATGGTGGGGGATTTCGAATAGCAGGCAGCGTCAGCGGCTGACGTGAGCGAAACATGAAAATAGCCCGGTTCTTCGACAAATTCGTCGGGCTCTGCATAAAAGGTATCCGTGGGAATCGGCGCGGCGTCATGGCTAATGCCCCCTTCGTCCATCATCGTATCGATGAAGCCCTGGGGGCCATCGGTGGCGGTGATGGAAGCGCCGTCGAATCCGAAGTCAGCACTGACGGCTGGGCTATTGCTGTCGCAGCCGGTGGCCGAAAGAGCCGCGGCAACGAATAGGAGGATCTTCTTGTTGGTCATCATGCTGGCCTCGCATCCTTTGTTGCATCATACCACACGGTGCGTAGGCGTCTGTGCGGCGCCCAAAACCGGGAAGAGGGACGCAACGTCCTAGATCTTCAGCAAAAATCAGAAGGGTTGGTCAGATCCGCCCTCTGATGGTAGAGCCTCTCAGCCTATTATATAAGGCCTGGTTGCTGATATGAGCGAAGAGACGAAGATCAACATCAACGAGCTGGCGGGATTCCAGCGCAAATACCTGCGTGGCCTAGCCCATGGCTTTAAGCCCATTGTCCAGGTCGGCAAGGGTGGCATTACCGATTCGGTGATCCTCGCGATTGAACAAGGGCTGTGGGACCACGAATTGATCAAGGTACGACTGATCCGCCCCGAAGACAAAAAGGGCGCGGCGAAAGAACTGGCCGAACGCTCCCGGGCCGAACTCTGCGGCCTGGTCGGACATATGGTGGTGCTCTATCGCAGCAACCCGGAAAAGCCGGTGATCAAACTTCCCAAGCGGAAGTCGCCCCCATCTCCTTGACCCGACTGGGACGCCGAGAGATGATCGGTCCCAATGAACCAGGAAAATCAGCAAAACCCCTATTCGCCACCGGCCGCAGGCGAAACCGACTGGGATCCCAACGTTGCGATGGCAAGCGCGGCTCCTGAGGCCACGCCAACATCAGCACCTAAGGTCTTTGGCGTCTTATCCATCGTCTTTTCCAGTATCACGTTACTGACCAGTCTCTTTAGCTCATGCCTCGGACTCTTCGGGGGCGGAATGACCAGCCTCAGCGGAACGATACCGGGAAGCGGCGCCGATGCTGGGCGTGTAAAAGAGATGATGGAATTCATGGGTACCATCTATACGGCGATGGGCGCTCAGGGGGTCGTCTTCCTCGTGATGTCAGCCATTTTGCTGGTGGTCGGTATCGGACAACTTCGCTACCGACGCTGGGCCGCACAGGGCTCCGTTTATTGGTCGATCTTGGCTTTGTTGGTTTTGGTAGGCGTCGTCATTTTATCGTACGCCGTAATCGGTCCTGCCTACGAAAAAATGTTCGAGGTGATCAGCAAGGGCGGCGCTTCGGGCGCTTTGCCGACGGAGCTCACGTCGAAGCTCAGTGGCTGGATCGGCGGCAGTACAGGAATCGCCTCCGTCATTTTTTACGCGCCTTACCCCATCTTGATGTTGATCTTCTTTTCGAGACCCCGCATCAAGGCGGCTATGCAACAATAGGTTCAACTGTAGAGGCAACCCTTAGCCCATTGACCTCTTGAGCCTCGCACGGGCTACACAGGAACTGACTCCATGGGAATTGTCACCGTCGATATGTCTGATTTGAAGGTCAGCCGTAATCCAAACGAAGAGTTGATTACGTATGCCCTCGGATCGTGCATCGCACTCATGCTTCATGATCCCAAACGCCGAATGGGAGGCATGATCCACTATATGTTGCCCAACGCGGATAACTCCCCCGATTTGGCAAACAAGGAACCAGCGATGTTTGCGGACCTCGGCGTTCCTTTGCTATTCGACAATTTGATTCAACGAGGATCGCAGCCGAGCGATCTCGTTGCCAAGGTCGCAGGGGGCGGGAGTTTCATCGCGTCTTCCACCCTCAATATCGGCCGGCGAAATTACCTCGCCGTTTGCGAACAACTCAAAAAGCGCAATATTCCCATCACCGCCGAGGACGTGGGCGGCGCAAAATCCCGAACAGCACGGCTTCATGTGGGAAGCGGCGCGGTTTCCATTAAATCTCAAAATGGCATTCAACCGCTTTGAGCGGGGGATCAATCCACTCTTCCAAACGGTACTAGTAGTACCCAACACCGAAATAGGGGCGCACATCTCGTGGACGCAATTGTTGTAACCGGAGGCAATCAGCTCAAAGGGGAAGTAAAGATCAGCGGCGCCAAGAATGCCGCCCTTCCCCTCATCCCTTCCGCCATCCTTACCGGTGGCTGCAATACGTTTAAGAATGTCCCTCGTCTTAACGATGTGGAGACGATGGGTCGCGTCTTGGAGGCCATGGGCGCCGAAGTAACCGGCAAACGCATCCTTAGGGTAGATACGTCGTCTCTTTGCCGGCTCGAAGCACCGTACGAATTGGTGCGCACCATGCGCGCATCCGTCCTTGTGCTCGGCCCACTCCTAACCCGCTACGGTTTCGCTCGGGTGTCATTACCCGGTGGGTGTGCGATTGGCGCGCGCCCCATTGACCAGCACCTCAAGGGCCTCGAGGCCATGGGCGCTAGAATCGAGCTCAAGGGCGGCTACGTGGAAGCGAAGGCGAAACGGCTACGCGGTGCGGAGATCACCTGCGACATGGTGACGGTCACAGGAACGATGAACCTGATGATGGCCGCCAGCTTGGCCAAAGGCCGCACGATTATCGAAAACGCCGCTCGTGAGCCAGAAGTGGAAGACCTCGCTCGTTTGCTCAACAAGATGGGCGCGCAGGTATACGGCGGCGGCACGTCGGTGATTCAAATCGAAGGCGTGGATGAACTCCATCCCGTCGAACACGCCATCATCGCAGACCGTATCGAAGCGGGAACGTTCATGGTGGCCGCAGCGCTAACCGAAGGCGACCTACTCCTCCAAGGATGCGATCCCGAACACCTACAATCGACCATCGAAATCCTGCGGGCCACCGGAGCGCGCGTGACCGCCGAAGGCGCCGGCATTCGCGTTCAAGGCAAAAAGAACTACTCATCCTTCGAACTAAGCACCATGCCCCACCCCGGTTTTCCCACCGACATGCAGGCCCAATTCATGGTCCTCGCCGCAGCAGCCAAGGGCCAAAGCATCATTCGGGAAACCATTTTTGAAAATCGCTTCATGCATGTCCCCGAACTCGTCCGCATGGGGGCCGACATCCACATCAATGGCAACACCGCCATCGTCAAAGGCCCCACCCATTTTACGGGAACGATCGTCATGGCCTCCGACCTGCGCGCTTCAGCAGCCCTCATCCTCGCCGGCCTCGTCGCCGAGGGAAGAACCCGCGTGCGCCGCGTCTACCACCTCGACCGAGGCTACGAACGCATCGAGCGAAAACTCCGCAAAGTAGGCGCGAAGATTCGTCGCGTAAAAGAGTAGCGGGTTAATTGAGCCCCAACTTTTTCATACCACACCACCCTAAGCCACTGTAAACACTGCCCTCTTGTTCTGGCGGCCAATTATATCGATCAATTTGATTGACGACCGCCATTAAATGAGTAAGTACTCACTTATGGCACGGACGACCACCATCGATAGTGACGAGATCCTGCGAGTAGCCAGGCATCTCTTTTTAAAACGGGGACTTGACGTTCCAACCTCGGAGATCGCCAAGCAGGTGGGCGTCTCAGAGGGATCCATTTTCAAGCGCTTTCCCACAAAGCGGGCGCTTTTTATTGCGTCCATGGGTATCGATGACCATCCGGATTGGATGACCACCCTGGGCGAAAATGTGGGCGAAGGGGAGCTGAAGGAAAACCTGCAGCAGCTCTGCCTGAAGATGATCGACTACGTCCGGGGTTTGCTTCCCCGAATGATGCTGCTTTGGTCCTGTCGCGAACCCGCCTGCCCCGCGGAAAACCCTCACGCCAAGCCGACTTCACCTCCTCGAGTTTTGCTGACTCACCTCACCGACTATCTCGATCAGGAAATGCGACTCGGGCGTATGCGCGCAGCCCATCCAGAGGTGGTGAGCCGAATGTTGATGGGCTCTGTTTGGAATTATGTGTTCTTGGAAACCATGGGACGGCAGCAAAACGAAGCCTCCTCTGCTGATGACCCGCAATTCCCGCCGCCCGCAATCACCGGGGCGCCGTCGATGAACCCGAATACCTACGCTCATAGCGTGATTGAAACCCTTTGGTCGGGCGTCGCCCCGCACCCTTTTTCTCTACGTGGTGAAGACTAGTGTTCTACTCAATGAAGACCCAACTCAAGCTGATCATGCTGCCGCTGTTGAGCTCATTCGTTTTTGGTGCCTGTATCTACACGTCGAAGGTGGAAGGAAAGAAGTTTACCCTTCCTAAATCCTTCGTAGCGCGCAAGGGTGAAGCCGCGAAGAAGAAGGTCGAGCCCGGCCGTTGGTGGCGGGCATTTTCCGATGCCAACCTCGATCGCCTGATCGATGAGTCCTTCAAACGAAGCCTTACACTCGAACAAGCACGTGCCGTTCTCGATCAGGCCAAGGCTGCCTACAAGGCTGCCTTCGGCGGCTATTTCCCAACACTCGGTGTCACGGGAAATGCAAGCCGCAGTCGAACCGTTTCCGACTTCGGCCCCCCCATTGGCGTGCGCGAAATGGAATCCAATTCGTTTCGAGCATCCATCGGGGTGAGCTACGAGGTCGACCTCTGGGGCAAGGTTCGCTACGCCGTAAAAGGTGCCAAGAATAATATCAGGGCGTCCACCGAAGACTTGCGCGCAGCCTATATAACCCTCGCCGCCCAGGTCAGCGAGGGTTATTACCTTTTGGTTCAGCTCCGCTCTCAACTAAAACTCACCACGCAAACCATCGAAAACCGCCAAGCGCATCTCGATCTCGTAACCCGACGCTACAAGGAGGGCTTGGTCTCCGCTCTGGACGTCTATCAGGCGCAAGGGAGCTTGGCGACGGCAAAAGAAAGACGCGCGGCGTTGCAGGGAAAACTGAAATCGGGAACCTACGCTCTTGCGGTGCTCGTTGGTCGCTATCCCGGGGAAATCAAAGCCGGGGCCCTAGACAAACTTCCAGAAAGCGTTGCCACGGTTGAAACAGGACTACCGGCGCACCTCATCATGCAGCGTCCCGACTTACGCGCAGCGAAGGCGAGAATGCTTGCAGCGGACGCGCAGGTTGGTGCGGCATTCGCTGCGCATTTTCCGAGCATCAATTTGAGCGCGTCAATCGGCGGCAATTTTGACCCGACGGGCTGGATTTATAGCCTGATCGCCGGCCTTACGGCGCCGCTGTTTTCCGGCGGGAAAATTGCCGCCGAAGTGAAACGCAACGAAGGTGCGCTGCGACAGATGATCGCTGTCTACAAATCCCTGCTGCTCAACGCCGTAAAGGAAGTGGAAGACGCGCTTGTTCAAGCCACAACCCAGCGCGAGCGCGTCAAATGGTTGGAAGAAAGGGTGGCGGCCTCCGACGATGCCTTCAAGTTATCGACCGATCAATATACCCAGGGATTGATCGGCTATCTGCCGGTGTTATCTGCCGAGCAGAGCTATTTTGCTGCGCAAACAGAATTGATCGTTGCGCGTCGAGAATTGGTTTCGGCGCGTATTCAAATGTGTCGGGCGTTGGGTGGTAGTTGGATGGATAAAGAAATCGCCAAACGTGGAAAGAAGTAGCCGCGACATGAAAGAAAGCAGTCAAAGCATGAATGAAAAGAAAAGCGAAAGACTCTGGTTGAGGCGCCTCCTGCCGTTCGTCGTATTGGCGGTGGGCATCGTCGGTACCGTTGCCTTGATCAAATCGCGAAAGGCGCCTGAACAAAAGCCACGGATCACCCGAGGGGTTTTGGTCGAGGTCGAAAAGGCCCGGATAGCGAACCGACGCGTCACGGTGGTCAGCAACGGCACGATTCAACCCCGACGGGAAATATCCATCGCCCCCGAGGTTTCGGGGAAGGTTGTTTGGATCAATCCATCTCTGCTGGTCGGTGGCTTTCTTCGCAAAGGCGAAAAGATGCTAAGCATCGACGCGACGGATTACCGGCGCAATACGGAACGAAGCCGCGCGAGCGTGGCCCAGGCCAAACAACGCGTAACAGAGGCCGAATCCGCTGCCTTGATCGCCCGCCGCGAATGGAACCGCGTAGGAAAAAAGCTGGGCGTCTCAAAGCCCACCCCTTTGATGCTCAAACAACCCCAGGTCACATCGGCTAAAGCGGGATATGCCGCATCCAAAGCAGATCTTGCCCAGGCTCGAGCGAATCTCGGCCGCACGACGATACGCGCGCCATTCAACTGCCGGGTGAGGCGCAAGGGAGTGGATCTCGGGCAGTATGTCCGTACCGGCCAAAACCTCGCCACCCTCTACGGCACCGATGTCGCGGAAGTCATCGTGCCATTGCCCATCTCCGATTTACGTTGGCTGAAGATTCCTCGCCACAACGCCGCAACCAAGAAGGGACCCGCAGCGGGCCCCCCTGTAGAAGTGCGGCTTCATACCGGCAAAGAGACCATGAAGAAAGAGGGCGTGCTCGCACGCTCCATCGGAGAGATCGATACCACGGGCCAAACATCCAAAGTCGTAGTCGTCATCAACGACCCCTATCACCTCAAAGCATCGTCCTCGAAAGGCGGGGAGACGGAAAGACCTGCCATGGATTTCGAGGTGGGGGCATTTGTCGAAGTGATACTTCCAGGTCGCGAACTCGAGCGTGTTTTTCCTCTAGCCGCACATTTGGTACGTAGCGGGGATACCGTCTGGGTCGCCGATAAAGAAGACCTGCTGCAAATACGTAAAGTGAAGGTGGCGCGCCGCAACGATAAAGAGGCCTTTGTCAGCGGCGGTCTCATCGAGGGTGAGCGCGTGATCACCACGAATCTCAGTGGCGCCATTCCCGGCCTCAAGTTACGTGTTCATCAGGCGAAGGCGACGCCGAAAGAGAAGGAAGGTCCGAAGACCGCTCACCGCCCCGTGCCCAAAAAGGCGGAGGCTAGCCAATGAATCCCGTAAGGTGGATGGCAAAAAACAACGTCGCCTCCAACCTGGTGATGATGATCCTACTCCTCGGTGGGCTTTTCGCGATCTTCTCGATGAAGGTGGAGGTCTTTCCAGAAATCGATCTGGATCGGGTCCTCGTAAGTGTCCCCTACCCAGGGGCGGGTCCCGGCGAGGTTGAGGAAGGCATCGTCCAGCCCATCGAAGAGGCGATCAACGGCGTCGACGGTATCAAACGAATCCAGGGTATCGCGAGCGAGGGAAGCGGCGTAGTGGTCGCCGAAATTATGGACGGCTCGGATAAGACTGCGGTTACCCAAGACATAAAGTCCGCTGTCGATCGCATCTTGACGTTTCCCAAGGAGGCCGAACGCCCCATCGTAAGGCTCTTGCTCAACCAAAGCGACGTCTTGACCGTCATGATCTACGGAGATTTGGATAGAAGAACCCTGCGACAACTCGCTGAGAGAGTTCGGGACGACCTGCTGGCGAACGATAAGATTACCCAGGCCGAAGTTGGTGGGGTACCCCCTTACGAGATTTCCATCGATATCTCCGAGGAAAGCCTAAGAAGAAATAACCTCACCCTCAGTCGCGTCGCTGCGACGATCCGCGCAGCATCGCTCGACCTTCCCGCTGGTGTGGTCAAAGCGAAGGGCGGAGAAATCCTGCTACGCACTAAGGAAAAGCGCTATACCGGCCGTGAATTCGAGAGCATCACCATTCTTAGTCGCGCCGATGGAACGACGGTGCGCCTTGGCGACATCGCCACCGTTCGCGATACCTTTGCCGAAACCGACGAACAGTCTTGGTTCGATGGGCGACCAGCGGTGATGGTCCGCGTCTACCGAGTCGGCGACCAGCGCCCCACCGAAATCTCGGATATCACCAGAGCCTATATGAAGAAGGTCAAATCGGATCTTCCGGCATCCGTGAATTTAGGCGTGTGGGCCGATCGGTCTGAGATTCTGGAAAGTCGGATGGACCTTCTGCTGAACAATGCGGGCATGGGACTGATCCTTGTGGTCATTGTCTTGGGGCTCTTCCTAGAGGTTCGGATGGCCTTCTGGGTCACCATGGGCATTCCCATTTCCATCATGGGGGCGATGCTTTTGGTTTCGGGTACCTCTGTCTCCATCAATATGATCTCGCTTTTTGCCTTCATTCTCGTTTTAGGTATCGTCGTCGACGACGCCATTGTCGTGGGCGAAAACGCCTATGCTCATCGACAGATGGGTAAGACGGCGGCTGAAGCGGCCATAATAGGTGCCATGGAGGTCGGTCGCCCCGTTACATTTTCAATTCTCACGACAATCGCCGCGTTTTCCCCACTGCTCTTTGTTTCGGGCATCATGGGGAAATTCATGAGGGCGATTCCCGTCATCGTTATTTGCGTCCTCTTGGTCTCACTCTTTGAATCCATCTTCATTCTGCCCGCTCATTTACGGCATGACCCCCCTAAGAAAATGGGACCTCCCGGACTCTGGCAACGCTTTCAAGGACGCGTCGCCGAAGGGCTCGGCTGGGTGATCAGAAAGCCCTACGGCAAGACCTTAGAACTGGCGATAAAATTTCGTTATACGATCGTCGCTATGGCCGTCGTCTCTTTAATGCTGGCCGTCGGCCTGATGATCTCGGGCAAAGTAAAATCGACCTTCATGCCCGAATTGGAGGGCGACGTCGTTCGCGCGCAGTTGGTGATGCCGTACGGCACACCAGCAAAAGAAACACGGCTCCACCTCGATCGGTTGCAAGACCATGCCCGGGCTTTGGTCGCTGAAGTCGACAAGACCATGCCCGAAGGCGAATCGGTATTGCGTAACGTCTACGCCATCGTTGGACGGCGGATGGGCAGTTCTGGACCCGTCAGTCGCGGTGGAAGCTCCGGTGCACATCTCGGTGAGGTTGCCGTTTGGCTACAAGATTCGGGAAAGAGAGACATCGAGTCGAGTGAATTTGCTAAGCGATGGCGGAAACTGATCGGTGAAATCCCGGGAGCTGAATCGTTGGAATTCAAAGCCACGATCATGCACGTGGGTGACCCCATCGCGATTCAGCTTTCTCATGACAATTTTGAAACACTGCAACTCGCGGCAGAAAGAATGAAGGTCGCCCTACAACAATATCCGGGGCTACATGATATCGCCGACTCTCACGAAGCTGGAAAGCGTGAACTGCAATTCAAGCTGCGCCCGGAAGCGCGCACACTGGGACTCACACCGCGCGATCTCGCGAATCAGGTACGCGGTGCGTTCTACGGCGCTGAGGCCTTGCGTATGCAAAGAGGGCGTAGCGAACTCAAAGTGATGGTGCGTTATCCGACCAAAGAACGTCAGACGCTGACCAGCGTGGATAAGATGAGGATACGTACGCCGGGCGGGGGAGAGGTTCCGTTCTCGCAGGCGGCCGAAATCGCTGATGGCCGGGGCTATTCTCGAATTGTACGTGACCGTCGCAAGCGGGTGATCACCGTCAGCAGCAAGGCCGACGAAAAAATAGCCAATCCAACCGAGATCATGGCCGACCTCAAGAAGAAGACGATTCCGCAGCTTAAGGCCGACTATCCTGGACTCACCTTTGACACGGAAGGAGAGCTCAAGGAGCGAAAGGAAACCATGCGGGGCCTAGGGCTCGGATTCTTAGCGGCCCTGGGGATCATCTACGTGTTACTCGCTATCCCTTTCCGTAGCTACTCGCAGCCTTTGTTGATCATGTCCGCCATTCCCTTCGGTGCCATCGGTGCCGTCCTAGGACATATCTTCCTCGGTTATAGTCTCAGTCTGATGAGTATGTTTGGCTTGGTGGCCCTTACGGGCGTGGTCGTCAACGATTCGCTCGTGCTCATCGATTTCATAAACCGTGTGCGTGAGCGGGGCATCCCGATCACCGATGCGGTCATCGAAGCAGGAAAAAGGCGTTTTCGACCAATCATTCTCACCACATTGACGACTTTCTTCGCTTTGCTACCCATGTTGGCCGAAACGTCAGTCCAAGCGCGTTTTCTCGTTCCCATGGCGATCAGCCTCGCCTTCGGTGTGGTCTTTGCTACACTGATTACATTGGTATTGATTCCGGTACTCTACGTGGTGTTGGAAGATATACGAGCCCTTGTAGACCGCTGGTGGAATGGAAAATCCGCAATCCAAGCAAAAGGAGCGAAACCCTTGGTGGCCACCGGTGAGTAATAAGGTGCAAAATGCCTATTGGTGGAAGTGGTTTACCGATCCCGATACCCATGAGGAAGGAAATGTTGGATTCTCCCCCTCGCGGAAAACCCGCACAGAAGGTGCTTGAAAATGCTTGCCTCGAATCGGCCCTCTAAACGTCTGCTCCCCTTAGTCCCCTACGTCTTGATTGCCGGGATTTGGGGCCTCACGCTCTCAGCCTGCGCCTCATCCGTGCTTCCATGCTTGCAGACGCCTCCCAGCTCGAAAGTCTCCGGCGACGCGCTGGCCATCTGCGAAAAAGCTCTCGAAGACAATCTCGATCGTCGGGATGTCTTCGCCCGTACAGTGCACCTTCTGCAACAACGCGCCCGCTACCGTGATATGGCGACGTGGAGCCAGAAAGTGGTCAACGCAGACGCCTCTCGAACAGACGCTCGCTACTATCTTGCCGTGGGTCTACGAAAAGTCGGCCAATGCGATGAAGCGATCTTAGCCTACCAAGCCTACGCAGAACGAAACCGTGACGATGCCGACCCCTATTTTGGTATCGCCCTTTGTTATGAGAAGAAGAACGATCCCAAAAACGCGTTGCTCGCCTACAAACTCTACGTCGGCAAGGAAAAGCGCACAGAAAAGCAGAGCTGGGTGAAGCGAGCCCAAGAACGCATTGCCATCATCACAGGCGCCCCCGTGGCCACCCTCGCCACCACCCAGGCCCCAAAGGTCATCACGACAACAACGACAAGGACAACTAGGGCGGCGGCACCCGCCAAAGCAGTTGTAGCGCCGGTCGCCACGCCGGTCGCCACAACGACAACCCCTGCGACCACCGGCACGCAAACCACCGTTGAGGTTACGATGGAACCCGGCACCCCCGTTGCAGCCCCCACGCCGAGCCCGAAAACAACAACCACGACGGTGGCTGTCTCCAAGCCCGCTCCCACGAAGAGCACCGGTTGTGACAAAGAGCAGGCCGCAATTGCAGCAAACCCTTTCGACACGGATGCCTATCAGCGTTTCGCCGTTTGTGCCGCGGGTTTGAGTATGCACCAAGAGATCATCAGCAAAATGCGCGTTGCCTTACGAGACAATCCCAAATGGGCTCGCGGGTGGCTCTACCTCGGCCGCGCTCAGAATGCCATTGGCGACGTTACCGCCTCCAGGGCCTCGTTCGCCAAAGCCTGTGCGGCTAGCGTCGTGGAAGCCTGTTCGCAATAGCGGGAGCTTAGATTAGGCGCTTTGCTCGTCGAAGAGGGCGTCTAGATCGGCGATGATACGCATTCCTTCGGCGCGTCCCATGCGCGTGTTTTCGGCCAGATCGAGAAGTCGGCGTTGCGCCGCCTTTGTTTCATCGCCCTCACCACAGGTCGCCCGAATGGCATTTTGCGCCTGGGCTATGAGTTTTGGCGCCTGCGCGTGTTCATCGATGGACCGTGCGACCCCGCCGGCCGAAAAGCCCCGATTGATCGAATTGCGAAGAGAGCGGCGCGTTGCCGGTGTGGCTGCGATAGTCGCCAGGCTTTCCAGGAACTGATTGACTTCGGCTTTCCCCAATGAAGGCGAGAGAACCTGCTGACAGATTCGAAACATCGCGCTGATCAGTTCGTTTCCTTCGGCCTGTAGGTCGTGGCTGTACTTCTTGAGTTGCGTGATCTCATCCGCCAAACCCAGCGTTTCGCAGAGCTGAACGAAGGTTTGTTCTTCCGCTGGAGAGACCCCGTCGGCTTCAGCGAGCATCCATGTGCCCTGCAAAACCTGTCGGCGGAGATCGGACGAAAGGGAGCGTGCTGCTTCCAACGTCGCCTCAACAGGGGTATCAGCGATTACTCGGGATTCCGCTGCCGAAAGCGGAAACTGGAGGAGTACAGAGCGGAGGATTATTCGCTCTTCGTCGGAGATATGGCCGTCTGCTTCAGCCATGGTCTGAAAACAGCCCAGCGTGAGGAGGATTTGATCTAACCGGAGTTTTTCCTCACCTCCCACCCCAGCCTTACGCATGCCGGCCACCGCGAGCCCCCCACCGATCACGGTTGCCAAAATGGGCAAAGTCGCCAGACCCAAAGCAGTACCAACACTGGCCCAAAAACCCAGATTGGCCGCAATAAGCGAGCCCCCCACAACCACGGAAGTTGCAGCGCCCAGGCCGGCCGCGACGGTGGTTGAACGCTTGGCACGCTTGGCGCGTAGCGGTTGAAGGATTTGACCGAAATCATCGGCCGCGGCAATGACCAACTGGAGTTCTTTGCCAACTTCTAGGGGACTGCGACCAGCCATTGATTGCTCTAGCGTTTGAGTTTTGAGCCGTCGATGATACGCGTGTCTTTGGGCGGGCGAAATCGAAACTGTTTGTCGGCAAGCTTGGCGTTGATCGTCACATCGCTAAACGCGAAGTGGTTGCGGTTGTGACGGTTCACCACCATTGACTCACTGACTTTATAATCCGTCGGGTCGATGGCCATCAACAGATATTCAAATTGCGAACTGCGTTTATGGGGCTTGAGCTTCAATACCAAATCATCCGGGCCACCGAGTTGGTCCTTCTTGTCGGTCGCATAGGAGACATCGAATTCCTTATTCAAGTCGCCTTTGCCCAGCAAGAATGTGAGTCCCGTTGAAAGCGTGTCGACGCTTAGAGGATTGCGAAAAGCCTGTTTGTCGCGAGGTTCCCAGACCCAAAGTACTTTGCCGTCAGCGATGAACGATTTGCGTTCGGGCTTATGGTAATCCCAACGCATCATGCCGGGCTTCTTGACGAGCACGCTGCCGTAACTGGTGCGTTTACGATTGTAGAGGGTATCGGTATACACTTGTTTGAATTTGCTCTTCAGGTCGACGGTTTTGGCGTAGAAGGCTTGCATCTTCTGCACGACCTCCTTCACCTCTGGCTTTTCGACAGCGTATGCTGGCGCCGAAAGCAGGAGTGTTGCCAAAATCAGGGCAAGTCTATTGAACCGCATCGCGTCTCCAAATCCATCTTGAGAATTTCAGAAGGATCCCCAATGTCTTGGCTCGGGAATCGTCGCTTACCTTGCCCTCTTCTCCGGGCCGAGGTCAAGCCTCAGCCGGTATGACGCGGACCCCGCTGGGATTATTCGAACGTTGGCGATTCTCACGCGATTTAACGCAGATAGCGCAGAAAGTGCTACGGGCGGGAGCTAGGCGGTCTGGTGTTGGATGAGAACTTCCCGCCCCCGTGGACCGTCGGGCGGCCCCACAATACCCTCTCGCTCCATACGCTCCACCATCCGGGCGGCGCGATTATAGCCGATTCTCAAACGCCGCTGAATCATGGAGATAGATGCCTGACGGGTTTCAGAGACCAACGCCACCGCCTGGTCGTAGAACACGTCATGATCTTCCGGAGGAAGTTCGGCCGCCGCTTCCTCTTCTTCCGCGGCTCGCAAGATATCCATATTGTAGACGGGTTTTCCCTGCTCTTTTACCCACCGAATGATCCCATCGATCTCATCTGCAGAAATATAGGCCCCATGCAGCCGTCGGGTCTCGTCACCGCGATCCAGGATCAGCATATCGCCCGAACCCAGAAGGGTCTCCGCGCCCTGCGAACCCAGAATCGTCTTCGAATCGTGGTTCGACGGCACACGAAATGCGATACGCGAGGGGAAGTTCGCTTTGATCACACCGGTGATCACATCCACAGACGGTCGCTGCGTGGCGAGAATCACGTGAATACCCGCAGCACGAGCCTTCTGAGCCAAACGCGCGACAGCGGTTTCGACATCTTTCGGAGCCGCCATCATCAAATCGGCGAACTCGTCGATCACTACGACGATATAGGGCAGTCGCTTCAGGTCACTCCGTTTCTTCGTCGGCCGAGGTAGAATTTTGGCGGCGGCCGGCTCTTTTGAGTCGGCTTCACCGGATTTCTTGGGCGACGATGAATCAACGTCGCTTTTGGAATCGGTCGGCGTGAGGCCCGCCATCGGGCTTTCGCTACCATCGGCATTCTTCCTGACGACCAAGACCCGTGATGGTTTGGCTTCGTCGATCGATGCTTCAGAGAGTATGCGTCTTTCCTGTTCTTCGAAGGCGTCGATTTTTCCTCTTTCCCGATCGACCTTTGTGTTGAACGAGAGAATATCGCGAACCTTCGCTTCGCTGAGGAGTTGATACCGGCGTTCCATCTCAGCAACTGCCCAGGAAAGGGCGATATTTGCCTTTTTGGGGTCGGTCACCACGGGTAGAAGAAGATGGGGGATGTCGTTATAACCCTCTAATTCGATCTTCTTTGGGTCGACCATGATCATCCGCACCTCTTCCGGGGTGCACTTCAACAGTAAACTGCAGAGCATCGCGTTGATGCTGACGCTCTTACCGGCGCCGGTTGCACCGGCAACCAGTAAATGCGGCATTCGCGAGAGGTCGGTTGTCACGGGGGCACCGTAGATATTCGTACCCAATCCCAGCGGGAGCTTGGCTTCGCTTTCTCGAAACGTCTTATCCGCGACAACTTCCTTGAAAGAAACCACGGCACGCTTGCCGTTGGGAACCTCGATGCCGATGGCTCCTTTGCCCGGAATCGGTGCAACGATGCGAACCTTTTCGGCGCAGAGCGACATGGCCAGGTCGTTAGAAAGTGCGGCGACTTTGCTGATTCGCGTGCCTGCGGCCGGTACGAATTCGTACATTGTGACCACCGGCCCTGGATGCACATTGCGTACGCTGCCCTGAATCTTATAGTCGGCCAGAGTAGTAACAACCCGTTTGGCCTGTTCGTAGATCGCTTCGCGGTCTACCTTGGCTTTTTCGCCACCGTGAATTTTCAGAAGCGTCAAGGGCGGTGGCGTATAGCTCCCATTGGTGAGTACGAAGCCGGGGCCGTCTGGCTTATCCACCTCGCGAGCGACCGGTTCCACATCGGTCGTTCCCTCGTTTTGGGCCGATTCGAACTCGGACTCAATGATCGTTACGCTCGAAGCGTCCGCGGCCGAGGCGTTGGGAGAACGCACTTCTGACGAAGGCGACGGCGCATTGCCGGTCTGAGCGACCTTGGCCTGTGGAGGCTTCTTTTTTGAAACCTTCGCTACGACCTCCGCCGGGGCCTCTGTAACGTCAAGCTCGGGTTCAACCTCGGGAATCAGAATCTGAGGTGGAGGCGGAGGCTCTACCGCCTCGATTTCAAGATCCTCTGGCAGGGTGATCGGTTTTTTCTTCGACCCACGCTTTTTCTTCGGCGCCGCGTCGGTTTCACTTGCTCCTGAAAGGTCCAACCTTAACACCGGAGGCATCGTCGCCGTGCCGGCCGATGCATCGGCGGCAAGCTCTTGTTGCCGGCGCAAATGCATAAGCTGCAATTTGATCGTCTTCCAAGTTCGCGCCAAGGGAGAAGGCAAACGTGCTAGCACTTCTCTAGGGCGGATTTTGCTTGCACCAATGCCACGCGATAGTCGCACAAGACTTTGAACGAAGCTGAACTCCGTGGCGATGAGAAGTCCCATCGCCATCATCGTAAAGACGATCACCCAGCTGCCGACGGTATGAAAAAGCGCGCAAAGTAATTCCGCTGCCCATTCTCCAACCAATCCACCGGCGGAAGCGCCGCCGAAGCGGATTGGACGTGCGATCAAATGGGCGAGGATCACCGCGGATAATAGGATGAGCATGACACCGCCCAACCGCCGCCAGTTTCGCGGCGGTGTCTCACGGGAACGAACCAAGCCGCTAAAGAGACGTAGCGCGACGATGACCAGGGTCAACGCCACGAGATAGCCGCCCAAACCGAAGCATGCGTTGATCGCTGCGCCGGCCATTTGGCCCAGCGGCCCCATCAAATCGCCGCGGCCGAATTGTACCGAAAATAGACTGGGCCCGAGCAGCATGGCGAGTGCAAGACAGCAGATCCCCAAGATCTCCGGCCCCCGCCGCGCCCCACCACGCTCCGGCACAACCTTCGCACGGGGCTTTGGCTTCTCTTCACGTTCCCGGGACTTCTTCCTCTTTTTGCTTTGGCTACTTTTCTTCACAGAACCTCTGCCGCCGCTTTGCCCGTAAAACCCAGGTATCTAACAGGAAACCTGGGCGCCCGGACGTTTGTCCTACATTTGCACACATGTCGCATGACGTAGTTGTTTATCATACCCAATGCCCTGCTCCCTGTCAAAATGGATCGCCGCTGAAAAAGCGATTGCCCGCATGCTTGGATCTGACTATGTTGCCGCGCCCGGACGGGAAACGGCTTTGACGTTAAGCCTAGGCCCGTTGATGAAACGGGTTGCAAGGGCGATGGCCCGAGTAGATGTTCGTCGAGGAGGGGATGATGTTTTTCCTGAAATTCAAGCCATTTAACCTATTCGCTGCCGCGGTCTTGGCCGCCTTTGTCGGCTGTAACTCCGGGGAAGAATGCACCGATTGCACGACGCCGATCGATGCGGGCGCCATCTGGAACGATGGGGTCTTTACCGAGCCCGCATTTACCCCAGACCAGGGTGTCCTGCCGGAAGTCGACGCCGCACCCGTCGAAACGGGTCCGATCAAGGTGGCTGGTGTCCAATATGGCGTTGGAAATTTCTCGACGGTGGCGGGCTGTGAAACAGATGTTTGCGGCCTGACTCACTACGTTCGCGAAGCTGCTAAGCAAGGAGCGAAAATCATCGTCACGCCCGAATATGCCGCGGCACAGATCTATGCGGAAGTGAGCCCCGAGATCGGCGATAGCCCACTTACTGATGATCGGTGGAAGGCCGAGGGCATCATGTACGGTTTTGCCAAGGTGGCAAGCGAAGAGAAAGTGACGGCGATTTTCAATGTGATCACCCAGGTTGGTGATGGCGATACGGCCAAGCTCTACAATACCCAAGTCGCTGTTGGCCCCGATGGCAAAATCCTGGGCAAACATTATAAATTTCATCTTTTCGGAAATGAAACGAAGAGCCTGACACCCGGCGAAGGGGCCAAGACGAACTTTTTCGACACCGCGGCGGGCAAGATCGGATTTCTGATTTGTGCTGACATCCAATGTGTCGTCAATGGCGTCGGTGCCGACTGCAGCGCAGCGGAAATGAAATTGCTACAGGACTTCGTAGCCGAAAAACCCGATGCGGTTTTCTTTTCCGCCTATTGGACAGTAGGACAAAGCAGCGGCACGTCTTCGGTATGGTGGCCCTTGAACGTGCAGAAGAAGTTCGCTGTGCAAACGAAGACTTACGTCGTCGCCGCCAACACCACATTTTCACCTGGCCAAGGTGGCGGTATCTTCGATCCCCAGGGTACGATACTCGACTCATCGGAGACGAACGCCCCCGCGATCATCTACGGCGAACTTCCCCGGCTTAAATAGCTTATCCCAAACCCCTACGCACCACCTGCCGCCGGTGACAGTCAGTGGCAACCCACGCCTCCCGCGAGTCCCACGGGGTTGCCCAGCGTCTTCGGCTTTCTATCGATCGCCCTAGGATGCGGCTACCTCGCCCTCTGTTTGAAACCTGCCATCACCCTCACAATGTCGGCCATCAGCCGCTCTCTGCCGGCGGAACTACCTACCGATGACGCTGCAAGGGAGAGTATTCGCGCAGGCGTCGCGGCCCTACGCCTCATCGACCTTGGCTCCGGTATCGGGTGCGGCCTCATTTCCGCGCTGTCACTGACGCTGGTTTTTCTCGCCATTGGCCAACTGCGTCACCGCCGTTGGGCGAGACGCTGGTCCATCCATTGGAGCCTCTCGGCCATCATGGTCTGGGCCTCTCTCATCGCTCTGCGCATCTTCCTCTTGCGGCCCGCTCAAGAAACCCTTCTGGCCCAAATAGAGACAGCCCTGCCTCAAGGAGAGGCCCGCCTGATGGCGCTTGCCGAATTCAAACGCGCCCTAACGATCTCCCCGAACATGCCCGTGCTAATCGCTTATATCGTCCACCCGATGTTGCTCCTGATCGCATTCACCCGAGACAGCATCAGAGCCGCCATGGACAAGTAGCCATCTAGTCTCACCCGAGGCCTTTTCCACTTTCACCCAACTAATTACTCAACAACGAATAGTTCACCGGGCCCGCGACCGAAGGTTTCTGGGTGGTACATTTCTTCTGCCTTTGGCGGTGGCACAACAAAAGTCCCCAACGTCGTCGCGCGTGCCACGTAACTATATTCGTGGACCCCTGCGGCGAGTAGCGACGAGAAGGCCTCCGCACGTTCATCGCGTAGGTTTTGGTGCTCATACCATTGGCGACGCCAGCTGTAGCGTCTGTGCAACATGCCACGGCCTCGGCTACGGCCTTTGGTCGCGGTGGACGGGGTCGGTGGGATTCTTTCGGACCCTGCAAGGTCCGGATTGACGGGTTCTAAACCCGCTGGCAGCGGATCGACCAGCGCCACATGGTAGCGGCGTGCTGGCGCAACCATCGTGACGCGTACCCGTATTCGCGCGCCCGCCTTTGCATGCCATTTACCGTCTTTATCGCGTCGTAGATCGTCATCGTTATCGACAGCTTCATAGCGACGACGCACCGAGAATCCATGGCTCGCCGGCGGTACCTTCAAATTCGCCGGTGCATAGCGCATCCCCAAACGGTAGTAGAGCCGTCCCGGACCGTTCTTTCTAAGCACAAAGTCCGCAGTATTCCCTGGTGGCGTGACGGTCGCCAAATACGACATCGGAATAGATATTTGATGTTTCTTCGCGCTACGACCGCTGAACCGTTGTTCTCCCGCAAATCCTTTGCCCAGCCAGACCTGGGCGACGAAATTCGGGCTGACCTTTTCGTAGGTGTTGAAGTATTTGTCGAGGGCCAAAAGTACCCAGGCATTTTCCTGGGTACTTCCCCAACGTCCCTGCTTTCGATGGGCCAAGAGTCCGCGAACAATTTTGGCGATCAAATCACTTTTGGGCTGATCCGCTATCAGACCCTCCAGAAGCAACGCATCAATGCGTCGAGTTGAATGCAGCAAGAGATAGGCCCCATCGGTGTAGGAACTGCGAAAATGCGCGGCCGCTGCTGTTTCGCTAACCCGGTTCGCCAAGATCTTACGAATCGCCAGCGTCTCATCCTGCGCTTTCGCGCTCGCCGATAGCACGGGGTATAACCAAGCGATGGCCTCCAGAGGAATATCCTTCAACCCCGCCAGCTCCGCATAGAGCGCCCTCGCTTGCTTGACATCCGAATCTTTAGCGCGATGACGTACGTAGAGACTGTAAGCGATAATCGCTCTGCGGACCCCTGCTGGATAGGTTGACGGGATATAGGCACGTATTCGTTTTAGATGGTTCAGCGCGCGACGGAACATCTTCGGGGGAAGGGTGAACCCTTTATCTTTTGCTCGCACAAGCGCATGGGTTACGTGAACCGAAAGAAACGGCCATGACCGATGGCCGCGCCTCCAGAACGGAAACCCGCCGTCAATATTTTGTAGACCCGCCAATTTCATCACGTCGCGGTCGAGCGCGGCAGTGATCTGTCTGGGCGGCGGCAGGCCCTTGGCCTTAAACGCGGTAAGAACGTCGCGCAACGCGGCGACGGCGAGAATCCGTGACGATGTCTGTTCGGCGCATTCGAAAGGGTAGCTATATAGATAGAGCAATGCGTCGGTGAGCGCTGACAATGCCGTCGACGACGTATTGACCTCCACACCACCAAATGAAGGAACGACCCCGCGGGGCATCCTTAGCGGCTGACGGATGCTCCCCTGATCGATAACTCCGTAAGTTGCGAAGGCCTCACTCGTGGCTGGCGTCCAAACGGGGATCGACAGTATCGCGGCATCGGCAAAAGCCCCGGAAGCCACAGCGACCTGCAGATTCGCCTGTCCGGCCTTAACGCTCTCAGCGTTGAAGCGCACTTCCACCCGATCATTCGCCGCAACGCTCACACCCTTCCCTTGTGCCCCAAGGATGCGAATATTGCTGCCCCGTACGGCAACCTCCGCTTGCATTGGTGTCGACGTCTGGTTCTGCAAAAGAAATGCGAGCTGAAATTTGTCGCCATAATTCAAAAAGCGCGGCGCCGCGGGACGAACCATCAAGGGGCGTCGTGCGGTAAGCGTCGTTTCTACCTTTCCGTAATACTCGCTTCCCGCGACAGCAATCGCGCTAACTCGGTAGCGGGTCAAACTGTCGGGCACCTTGAACTTGACGCGTACATGCCCGTTAGCATCCGTCCGCAAGCTCGGGGCGAAATGCGCTAAGGCGGCAAAATCCTTTCGCAGCGCAATCGGTGCAGATTTTTTCGCTCGGCCATTACGGTTGAGCAATCCCTTCCGCTGAGATGCCCCGGTGGTCGGCGGCCCGGGTGAAGGAGGGGGCAATGCCTTTTTCGGGCTCCGGTCCCTGGCGCCCTCGTCCTGTTCCGCTTCGCTGTCACCTGGGCCACCGGGCGCCTGCAGTTCTTTGGTCAATGCCAAACGGACGAATTGTCTCAGATAGCTATTCGTCACCCCGTCCGCCCGACGCGGATAGAAGGTAGAGAGCGGGTTTCTAATGCGGTAGCCGTTGAGGGCCAATACGGCCTCGTCGACGACCACCAGTGCAATTTCACTATCTCGAACGGGCCGACCCTGCGCGTCTGTTACAACCAAGGTTATGTTCGCCTGCGCCCCGGGAGCCACCGTTTGCTTTTCCAGCTTTGCTTCAACCGTCAACGCTTTGTCGCGGGGCGGTATCGAAAGCGAGACAATGCCGCTGGCAAATGCTGGCCGCCGTTGCAGTTTCGAATCGGTTTCGCCTTTGGCGGTCAGGCGCGGCGCAGATCCCAAGAGATCGACCTGAACTTTCAGGCTGGGATAATGGGCAGCGGTCAAGGGCACGACCAAAGTCGTGGTTGCCTCGGTCATACTGAAACGCCTTTCTTCAACGATGCCACGACGACGAACGGTCAACAGACCCTCCGCGGGAAAGAAAGGCGCCTGCACCAATATCTCCGCCTTATCTCCCGGCGAATATTCTGTCTTATCCGCGATCAGAGGAACGGCTTCTTTCTCAACGTTTCTCCGGGGTGGCGACGTACCCCCACTCACCCAGCGCATCATCTCCGTACGACTCAAACGCCCATGCGCGTCACGCACCTCGGCGGCGATAAGATACGTTCCCCCGGTATCGCTCTTGAACAGGCATTCCTTAGGCGTTTCCGCCGACGTGAGCTCGCACGTCTGCTTTTCAACCTCAGCGCTGAGCCATTTTCCTTTGCGATACCTGTATTGCAGACGGCTGGCCGTCATGGTGACGGGCCGACCGCTGACACGTTTGCCAGCTAAGTCGACGACAATAGAAGTGACCTTCAACGGTTCGCCACGTTTAATAAAATATCGCTTGGTCTTCAGTCCGACGTAGTTGGCGGAAGGATGAACCAGAAGTGCCTTACTCGCTGTCCAAGCTTGACGGTTGAGGTCGGTAATCGTCCCGGATGCACGAATGGATACGGGTTGCGGCATGCCCATCGATTCGAAATCGATGTTCAGATGATGGTCTCCTTTGCCATCGGTCTGTCCCTTAAAGCGCTTCGACTTTTGAAGAACGGCTTTCCTGTTGTTGAACCAACTCGGACGCCACCCCACAAATGTATAGCCATCTGCATTGGGTGGTGAATAATGAGCCCTTGTGGTGGCTAGACGCCAACGGACGGGCGTCCCGGCTAGCCCGCCACCCGCGAAGTAGCGGGCCTTCAGCGAAACAGTGGCACTTTTGCCGACATAGTGCGGGCCGGGCGATGCCGTTGTCGTGACCTCAAATTCGGGACGTTTGAATTCCTGCACCCTGAACTTATGTTGATGGGGGCGACCGCGGGGAAAATCCGATGGCGGTTTGATCGTGAGCTTGGCGTACCCGAGGTTCATGGTATCGGGCAAGGGTATATTGATATCAAAGCCCCCCGTGGGCCCCAAGCCAGCATGTCCACTCGCAACCTTATTGCCCCTTGAATCCTTAACGACAAAAGGAAGACTCTTGATCGACGTGGAGAGCAGGCTAACGCCCTGTCGCGGGCCTACCCAACGCACCCAGCCTTTGAAACGTGCCTTTTCCTTCGGTCGATAGAGGTTTCGGTCGTCGAAAACGAAATAGGTGAGCTGGCGAGTTGGCGCCGCTTTCTTGCGGAAACGAGGACGGCCCCACGATGAGCCGTTGGCCAAAAGGAAAACCTGATCGTCTTTCGTTCGCGCTACCAGCGCATACGCTTCCTTCCCTTCACCAAACGGTATTTTCGCTAGCCCCCGGGAGTCACTCTTCGCCGCGCCCCCCAAACCCTTTGCTGAAATAGCCGCACCTTTCACCGGCTTGCCATCTTGTAAACGCGTGGTCCAAGCCGTGATCGCTTTGTGGTCGCTGAAGGCGTCAACCGCGAGGTCGGTGATTTGTTGCCAGGAAAGAACATATGTCCTTCGCCAGGGCTTTTCCTCCTGGGGTTGCTTTTCTACCAAGACCACCAACTGGCCGTGACCGGCCTCGTTGAGATAAGGCTTGAGCGGAACGGCTGTTTCGGTCATGGCGTCTTCGTTGCCCCGTATTCTGAGGATCTTATCCTCTAGGAGTTTTCCGGGAGGAACGGCGTCAGCGACGCGACGTAGCCCGCCATTATAGCTTTTCTCAAAGGCGGGCCAGTCCGACGGATCGACGCGATAGACTCGAAGCCGAACTTTGTCGAAATTGATGGTCTTGAAGCGAAATGCCTTGTCGCCATTGGGATCGATCACCTGCATCCGACCGCGGCTACCCCATAGCCGTGGTCGCGCGCCGCGATACCGAAACTCAACCTTGCGCGCCGTGCCCAAACGTTGGCCATAGATATCCGTCAACGAAGCTGGCAAGCGCACGGTATAGGTTTGTCTGCCAGCCGTTTGCCCGCCAATTCGTAGATACCTGCCACGTAGATGAAGGCGGAGGCCCTTTGGCTGAGGCGTAACCACGATCGCCTCCTCCTCGAAGAGCTCTTCGTCGAGGGCATTGTTGAACGTAATCGACATTGAGGAAAGAGGTGAGAGCTTGGACCGATCGCCGTTTGTTCTTTTTACCGTAAGCGCTTCATAGGTCTCAAACGAATAGCTTTGGACTTCTGTTGTTTTCTCCGGACCCTCCAGAGAAGACAGGCCTGTGGCGACATCGACCCGATAACTGCCAGCAGGTTGAAGGGGCCTGTCGAGCGCGAGAGCCACCCATCTTCCTTCCATGGCTCCCGATGCCAGTTGACGCACCTTTTCATGCTGAGCGACCTCCGCCTTTGTGGCGATGCGCAACGCCCGCGTACCCGGACCAGACAACGTCAAACTCTTTAGAAGAGCCTTGGGAGCGATACGTTGGTCGAACGACAGAAATAGTAAGGGCTCGAGGCCGTGAGATCCCCCTTGGGGATAACGGCTCACCAGGCGAGGCGGCGGCGTTTGGAACGTCCATGATTTTTCCGTTTTCAGGGTACCGCCCGTGGCAGATCGCGTACCGGCGGGAATGCGCGCTTCGAAGCGGGTGGCCATTGGCAAGCGCGTTTTGGGGGCAAAGAGCAGGGTCCTTGTGCCGACCCACCGAAAGACACCCTCGACTTTTGGCTTGAACTTAAGCGGCACCCCTTTAACCAGAGTTTCCTCCGTGGACGAGATGGCAACCATCGGCTGCGAAAACGTCACCGAGATATTCGCACCGATCTTCACGGGGCCTTCGGGCGCGTAGCGTAAAACCTTCAGTGGCTCCCGCTGCCGTGCTTGGTCAGGCGCCTTCTTGTGGACTGGCGGGGGAAAGATGCCCTGAATCGTCTTACCGGGACGCGGGGCCTTCTGGGAGGATTTGCGGAGCGCGAAAGCTCGCTCGTCCGCAGGCCTCAAAGCGGGCAATCGTTTGAGCAGGGCCTGCGTTCTTTTCTTGGACAAGGCCGTGGCGGGACTGCGTGCCTCTACTGTCTTTGGGGAGGTCTTTGGGGACGCCTTCTTCGGCGCTACTTTTCCTTCACTAAGATGATATATCAGGGCGACCTTGGGGGCCGCCTTCTTCGGGGGCGTGGCCTTCGGCCGGCCTTTCTGCGCGCGATGATCAACGTCTAATTTGCCACCACCGCAGGCGGTGAAAAGCAGGGTGAATACCGGAACGCAGCAGAAGACAAAACGGTTCAGCATTGTTGGAGCCCCTATCAATGGGTCGAAGGGGGATCGTATCACGAGCCGTTAGGACTGGCGCCTGATATGACCGATGAGGCCCGAGATGACGCCACGGGCAACGCCCGGCTCTTGAGCGACCAACTGCAGAAAATTCTGCCGAGAGATTCTCAAGACATCGATATCGGTCGTCGCCACAACGGTTGCGGTGCGGGGACATCCATCCAGAAGGGCGATCTCGCCCACCGCCGACCCCGGCCCCACTTCGTTGACCTGTTTTTCATCCACCCAGATCGAGGCGTTCCCGCGGTAAATACTATAGAGATGCTCGCCCTCTTCTCCCTGTTCGCAAACTCTAGACCCAGTACTGAAATGTTTTTCCTCCGAGATTCGAACCAGCTTTTGTAGAGCAAAGGCAGAGAGCGAACCGAAAAGGCCAACGGCTGATAGGCTCGCTAGACCGTCGATTCCAGAACCGAGTGCAGCCAGAATACGGGACTGTAGTTCTTCGTGATTTAAAGCGGCTCCCGTATCCTGATAAACGCCAGGGCCAGCCAGCCCGGTCAACCATTTCCCCCCCCAACGGGAAAATAGGATGATGGTGTCCAGTTGCAATTCTGCTTTCAGTTGGTCATGGTCGAGTTCCTCAATGAGACCCGTGTGTTTGCCACCACCCTCCATCAGCGGAATCAAGAGATCGCGATGACCGGCGTCCACCAGGGCATTGAGCGCCTCAAGGGCGAAGGAACGCAGCCGACCATCGCTGCTTTGCCAGCTCAGCCGAGCATTTCTCACGGTTTCGCCATGTCCATACGAAAGCTCAAGTAAGGCGAAAATTCGAGACCAACATCGTTCCTGCTGAAAATTGCCCTCGTGTAGAAGTATCGCACCGAGCGAATCACTTGCCGCGGTGTCATCTCTGATCCGCTCGCAACAAATACGAAGAATCAGCGCCCGAAGAATCTCCCTTTCAACCAAATCATGACCGACTCGCCCGCCACACGCTTCCTTACGCTTTCCCCCCCGAAGAAGCGCCCTAAGAAGCCTGTCAAATTGTCCGAGATCCTTTTCCGCCTGCAAACGGTCGATCAACACCGCTTCCGCTTGCGGATGATCGATGCGGGCAAGAGCGCTGATTATCCCGCGCTGAACGGTCTCGCCGGTTTCATTGAGCCCAGAGCTCAACACGTCGAGCGCCCCTTCGCCGTAGGCTGCAAGGGATTCAACGGCGGCGGCAGACAGTTCCGGTTGTTTCAGAGCATCTATTAAGAAAGGAAGCGCCGGAAGAAGTCTGCGACGACCCGAACTTGCGATCGCTTCTTTCCTCACGCCTAAGTCTGCATCTACCAAAAGGGCAAGGAGCAAAGCCTCTTGCTCTTGCCGGAAACCGAGAGCATAGGCAGCTGCTTGACGAAACTCTCGTGACAAGCCAAGCGGGGCGGGTGGTTGCCAGTTGAATTCCGGTGGGACAAAGCGGTCGAGAGCCCAAACCTCCGCACGGACCCACGGATCAGGGTGCTCGGCCCAGGCCCGTAGCGGCTCAATGGGTATGGCGTTCAATAGCGAAATACCCTGACGTAGCAATGCTGGCTCGTTCGTCGCCTGCAAATAGGCGAGCAGCTGTCTTTGCTCTTCGGGGAAATTCTCCGCCAGAACGGTAAAGCCCAAGATTCGCTTTTCCAAGCCTGGCGCCTTCAATAGGCCCCGACAGTAGTCAAGGCCATAGCCGTTTTCGGCGAGGAGCTCCAACGTAAACCTTAGCCCTTGCCCTTGCAAACGAGGAAGCTCCTCTCGCAAATGTCGCAAGGTCTGACCATCCATGGTCATGGCTGCGTTTGTATTGGCATCGGTCAACAGCTGGCGCCGCTTTAGCGCCTTACGAACCTGCAGAAAGTAGAGCTGACCCATAATCCGCGCGCGCCAGAGCCAAAGCAATGCAAAGACAGCGATGGGGATGAGCAACGCCCAACTGGGCAATCGGGCGAGAGCCAAGATTAGGATGGACCCGCCGAGTGTCGTAGCGGGCTTAATCACGCCGCGGATCAGAACGTTGGCTTGCCGCCGAAACGACTGTCCAATGGGCGCATACGCAGCATCACGAGACTGGCTAAAGAGAGTGAGCACGAAAAGGTCTGCCAATAGTTCCAGACCAACGTAGGCGAGGAAGGGACGCATTCCACTCGCAAAGACCACCCCACAAATAACGGCCCCCACCAGAATCGCTGCGGGACTCAAAGCGGCCAGCGTGCCCAGGCGAAAGACGCTGGCAACCCTTCCGACGACAAAGAGCTGCGACAAAAGCATAAGGGAATTGAAGACGATATAGTAGAGACCCAAAAATTCACTCATCGCTTCTTTTTCGAACGTGCTCTTGAGGGTGACCTTGAAGAGAAAGTCGATGCATAGCTGGCTCGCGCCGCAAAGCGCCACCACGATGGCGATGTTGCGCAAATAGGAACTCTTCAATACCGTATTCAATCCCTCGCCCACGGCCTGTGCGAAGGTCGGCGACTTCGTTATTCCCCCCTGCTTTCTGGCTTCCGAGGGCGAGAGTCGATGGAGTAGTAGAGGTAGAAAAGCCAAGACAAGGAGCCAGAGGCCCGCCACGGCGAAAAGCGCATCGTTTTGCCAATGCCCTGCCACGAAGGCGACGAGGACGCCCCCCAGCATGCTGCCCAGAGTCGCACCCGCGCCCACGAGGGGTAAAATGCGCTTGGTCTGTCGACTATCGAGACTGATATTGATGCTGGTGAAGCAGATCAGCATGCTGAATTGCGAAACCAATAAGGCCAAAACCGCGATGAGAAACACGAGGGCCTTGGACGGCACCCAAAGCAACGCCAACCTGCACCCCAGGAGGAGCAACGCCGCTATGAAAAGGCAGGCGAGATCCAAACGCCACGTCCGGCCCTGAGATATCTTAGCGTAAAAGATCGATACGCCCATCATGCAGAGTGCCACCGCGGCATAGTGATAGGGCAGCCAGGACGGGTCGAAGTTATCCAAAAAGAGAGCGGTTTGGGCACTGCGTAACATCACGCCGAGACAAAGCGTGAGCAGGGCGAACAGCGAGGCCGTCAGTGCTAAGGACCTTTCTGCTGGAAATACGCGAAAGAGCAAAGGGGCTCTCCGAGGGTTAGGGGAATATACTACAGACTACCATGCTGGCATTGCTGAACGAAGAGAGTTAGGCTGGATGACCACAGGGGACGGATCTTGACCGAAGCTCGACGCCAGCTCAAAGCCATCATGTTTACCGACGTCGTGGGCTATTCGCGGATGATGGGCGAAAATGAATCGCTGGCGATCGAACGCATCAAACACCACCACCAATTCGTCAGAACCCTGTTGTCCGGCTACAAAGGAAAAGAGCAGGATTCCGCTGGCGATGGCTTTTTGCTGCTCTTCGATTCGGCATTGGAGGCTTTGGAATACGCCGTGGCGCTCCAAAAAGGTCAGCAAAGGGAAAACCGGAAAACCCCGGACTTACCCCCGATCAAGCTGCGCATCGGTATCCATTTGGGCGATATTGTCGTGGAAGGGGACGCGGCCTACGGCGAAGGTTTGAACCTCGCTGCGCGCGTGGAACCCCTGGCCGAGCCCGGGGGCATTTGCATAACCCAAGAAGTACATAGCCAGGTTCGCCATAAGACCGATTTGCCCATCCAAAGCATTGGGCATCGCGAGTTGAAGAATATCAGCCATGCTCCTGAGCTTTTTCGGATCGAATTGGAAAAGCGGGCACCGGAAAAGAAGAGCGGCCCATCGTGGCTATTGCTGAGCGTATTGGGCATTGCGGCTGTGGTCGGCCTAGCTCTGCTTCTAGCCTTTTTGGAAAACGGCACTTCGTCAACGCCTTCCAATGCACGACGAACCCCCACGATATCTCCGAAGAAGGAAACGGCCAGCACGTCGAAGACCGTCAAACGCCGGGGCGGCGTGTTGACAATGGTCTACGAGGATCAACTGGGAACGTTCGACCCATTTTCCATCATCGGCAAGCCCTCCCGCCGGGTTCTCGATTTTGTTATGGAACGCCTCGGGGACCTCCGCGGCGGCCGCGTTATTTGGGGCCCGATAGAATCGATCAAAGAGAATCCCGAAGGAGATCGCCTCGAGTTGATGCTGAAGAAAGGGATCTTCTTTCATCGACACCCATGCTTTAACACGGGGAAGTCACGGGAAGCCACACCGCAGGACGTCGCTTTTTCCATCACTCAAATGGCGAAGTCGGGATTGCTTAGACTCCCGATTAAGGGACTCGGGGATTTCAAGAGCGGTAAAACCAAGACCCTTTCTGGCACCTACGTCGGCAAGGACCGCAATGTCGTTGTCGAGCTAGACAGCCCGCTACCGTACGTACCTGAGTTCTTGGCATCGATCCCATTACTACCCCGCGCTCTTGAAGGTTGTGAAGATATCCGAAACCTCAAACAACCGGTGGGAACGGGCCCTTTTCGCTGGCACCGGCAGGATGCCGAAAGCGTTAGCTTAAGACGGTTTCCAGAGTATTGGGGCAAGGATGAGAACGGCGAAGCGCTGCCTTATCTTGAGGGATTAGAATGGCGCTATATACCCGATGAAGCGGCGGCGATTTCGGCTCTCGGCAGGGGGAAAGTCCATCTCCATGGTCTATCTTGGAAACAGCGTGTCCGCTATCTCGTGGATGCAAATAGTAGCCATCCGCAGTTGAAGGAAGAGTTTCGTCGTCTAAATGCGGAACCGATCGTGCGTAATACCCGAAGGCTCGCTGATCTCTTTAGTCTCTTGCCTCTTTTTGCACCGAAGAACCCTCTTAACAACCGACTGTTGCGCAAGGCGATCTCCCATGGGACGGATCGCATAGCCCTGACGAAAACCGTGCCTCGAAAAGTCCTGCCTCTGGGCCGGTTTCTTTCCCCCCGAATGCACGGCTATGATCCGTCAATCAAGAATACAGTCCACGATAGAACACTCGCGCTCAAGTACCTTGCGGAAGCGGGTTTTAAAAAAGGGCGCGGTCTACGCCCGTTGCGTATGGCCACTGCGAGTGATTTGAAGAAGACGTTTGGTGTCTGGACGGAGCAGATGGCGTCGATCGGGATTCGCATCGAATCGGTCGATCTATCGACGAGCGGCCTAGAACAGGCGATCAAGACGCGAAACGTCGATGCTTTTTGGGGGCGCTTCAATAGCATGCTCATGGGACACGACCCCTACTATCTCTTTCTCACAGCCGCCCAGGTCTGTCGCAAATTTGGGTATGAGAATACGAAGATGTACGCGGCCATGGAACGGATGAGTGAAGAGATACAACTCGACAAGCGGAAACTTCACTACGCGAAATTAGAACGGCTTTTCCTCGACGATCCACCGCTCGTACCTTTCTATACGTATTCCTCTGAGAGCCCGAGAACCGTCCTGCTGGTCAGCAAAAAGGTGAAAAACCTATACGACCCGATGACCAACCGGCTCATCGACCAACGCGTACGCCTCGAACGCGTCTATTTCGCAGAATAGAGCATAGAAAACTCACCCTCAATCGCCGGGGCCGAATTCTTCGCAAGGCTGGCCGATCGGTCGCGATAGACGCAGATTGCTTTGCAAGTTGCGCAGCGCTGTACGAATGCCCTCCTCGATCACCGGATGATAGAAGGGCATTTCCAAGGCTTCACTGACGGTCAACTTCTGCTGTATCGCCCAGGCTAAAAGGTGTGCCGTATGTTCGACTCGGGGCCCCACCATTTCCGCTCCCAAAAGCAGACCGGTTCCCGCTTCTCCATAAATGCGGACGCGGCCTCGGTGCTGGTTCATCACCCGCGCGCGCCCTTGGTCGCCGTAGTCGACTTCGCCAACCCGGTTGTCCGAACAATTCATCGAGGAAAACGATTCGCCGACGACTGCGATTTGGGGATCGGTAAAGACAATTCCCAGCGGCGTTCTTCTCTGTCCCACAAGAACCTGCGGATAACGGGCCGCATTTGTACCAGCGAGGCGCCCCTCATCGGCTGCTTCGTGCAAAAGCGGCCGATCGTTGTTGACGTCCCCTGCGATAAAATAGGGCGTGTCGGCGATTTGCATGGTGTGGGGATCGAAAAGAGGGATGCCCTGATTCGAAAGCTGAAGCCCGAGGGAATCCAAACCCAATTGCGCCAGATTTGGGCGCCGCCCCGCTGCGAGCAGGACCTTTTCAAACTGGGCGCGCTCCAAGTTGCTATTGCTGACAAAAGCGGCTTCAACGCCTTTTTCGCCACCCTTTTCAATCGGTTTTATCTCCTCCAGTTCATAGTCCGGATGAAAGTCGAATTCCGAAGTGAAGATCGTACGCGCTTCAGCGACGAGTTTGGGGTCACTCAGCGGGCCCACGCGCCCTCCCGTGCCCACAACTGAGACCCTCACGCCTAGGCGGTGAAAGGCCTGCCCAAGTTCAAGGCCGATAACGCCGCTGCCTACTACCAACAGGCTTTCGGGAAGGTCCTCTAGCTCGAATATTTGGTCGGTGTCGATCAGCAGCGCAGGGTCGAGATTCCGAAAGGGCGGTGGAAGGAATGGGGTCGACCCCGTCGCGATAACGACCCGGCTAGCTTCAACCCGGTGGTCATCGCCCACCATGAGGGTTTTGCCATCGACAAAACGGGCATAGCCTTCGAGCAGACGACCGCGGTCGCGTAGCTCACCAACCGATTTCAGAACGAAACCCACAAAACGATCTCTCTCCTGCCGCACCCGGTTCATCACCGCCTTGCCGTCGACGTCAACCTGCGTCTGCACGCCAAACACGCCGGCCTCTCTGCCGTGATGTGCTGCATCGGCCGCGGCGATGAGCAATTTTGCGGGCATGCAGCCGACGCGGGCACAGGTTGTGCCGAGAGGCCCGCCATCGATCAGCACCGTGGTTGCACCTGCATTTTCCGCCGCCCGCCGTGCGCTCAATCCCGCCGTGCCAGCCCCTATCACAGCAACATCCACCGTGTGTTTCTGCATGTCTTATTGCCTTTCCTGCATATCCAACGGCAGCTCCCAACGGTAATCCTGCCTCGGTGACGCAATCTCAAATTCAATTACGTCGATCTTCGGTTGACGCGGATGCTGGGTACCGTAGACTGGCTTCAGAACCGGGCGCCGTCGTTCGACACTCCCCCCCCCTTGTGTCACGATGGCTCTCGGTTCGTTTTCTTACGTCGAAAAACGAATCCGCGCATCAACCACCATCAACCCTTTTCCTGTCTCGAGTATCTTCACCGGATTGAGGTCCATTTCCAACAGCTGGGGAAAGTCCGTTACGAGTTGATTCACCTGCGCCAATAGTTGCTTCAGTGCGCCCACATCCGCCGCCGGAGCCCCACGATAGCCACGTAGTAGTTCAGCTGTGCGCACGCTCCAGATCATTTCTTCGGCATCCCAGGCCGTCAAGGGATGTAAGCGGAAGGCCACGTCTTGGAAAAGCTCCACGTACGTACCGCCGAGACCAAACATGATTAGAGGGCCAAAGCTGGGATCGAGGGCAACACCAATGACAGCTTCAACACCGCCTTCGACAAATTGTTGAACCAATACCCCGCCCACTTGATCGGCGATATTCGCAGCGTTGGCCTTGCCCAATAGGTCAGCGTACGCCTCCCTGACTTCCTCTTCGTCACGGCGGTCAAGGACAACTCCGCCGATATCAGATTTATGCGTCAATTCGTCCGCAACCAATTTCAACGCGACCGGATAGCCCATCGCATTGGCCGCAGACACTGCGTCGTCCACCGTTGACGCGGTCACCGATTTCGGCGTGGCGATGCCGTAAGCTCGGAGCAGGCTCTCTACGTCATCAGGGCTCAACCACCCATCAGCATCTAGCGAAAACTCCGTCGGCCGTTCGACTTCAAAATGCTTGAGAGGACGTTTGTCGACCTTTCGCCACTCACCATAATTCGCAGCACGGCTCAACGCTTTCGCTGCCGCTTCAGGAAAGCGGTAGGATGGGATTTGAACTTGACCTTCGCCTTCGGCGCCCAAACCCGTGGCAAAGCCGTGCGCGCCCATGAAGCAGCTTACGAGGGGCTTCTCAGCATTCTGAGCGGCTGTCGCTATGGCGTCGGCCACCTCTCGCGCTCCCAACATCAAGGGCGGAACAAAAATCACCAAAAGCGAATCGATGTTGTCATCCTTTAAGAGCACCTCAACAGAGCGACGGTAGTTTTCGGCAGATGCTGAAGCGATCATATCCACGGGGTTACGGAACGATGCCTCCTGGGGCAAGAATGCCTTTAAGGCGGAAACCGTTTCCGGTTGAAGTTGGGGAATAGTCAGGCCGTTATCCTCGCAGGCATCTGAAGCGAGAATGCCGGGGCCGCCGGCATTGGTCACGATTCCCACACGCCTTCCGCGTGGCAGGGGTTGCGTGGCGAGCAGCATGGCGGTGTCGAATAGTTCTTCGGTCGTATCAACCCGAATGACGCCTGCTTGGCGAAAGAGAGCATCCACCGCGTTATCTGCCCCCGCCAAGGCCCCCGTATGGGAAGCAGCGGCGCGGGAGCCCGCCAGCGTGCGCCCACCTTTGACTGCGACGATGGGTTTTTCCATGCCCACACGGCGGGCGATTTGCGTGAATTTACGTGGATTGCCGAATGACTCGAGATACATCAGGATAACGCGCGTACGTGGATCGGCTTGCCAGAACTCCAGCATGTCGTTGCCGGAAACGTCGCATTTGTTGCCGATACTGACGAAAGAAGAAAAGCCCAAATTGAGCTGCATGGCCAGGTCGAGAACTGCTGCGCCGAGTGCGCCGCTTTGTGAGAGAAAGCTAACGGGGCCGGGCTGAGGATAGGCTTCGGCAAAGGTCGCATTCATCTGAATTTCGGGGTCGGTGTTGAGCACACCCAAACAGTTCGGCCCGATCAGGCGAATATTACTTTGCCTGGCGATGGAAACAAGCTCCGCCTCACGCGTGACGCCTTCCCCACGTACCTCCTTGAAGCCCGCCGTAACAACCACCGCGCCTTTGATTCCTTTTCGGGCGCAGTCTCGGAGCGCCGGTGCGACGTGGTCTCTCGGTACGGCGATGATCGCGAGATCAACGGGGTCAGAGATCTCCTGCAATGACGCATACGCCTTCACGGACTGCACGTATTGAGCTGTGGGGTTCACCGGATACACCGGACCACGAAACCCTCGGGTCATGAGATTATGGAAGAGTTCGCCGCCGACGGTGCGTCGGTGTCGGGACGCACCTAAAACGGCGATCGATTTAGGACGGAGTATGGCTTCGATACTTTTAGGCATGAGGCCGAAGATCATACCTGCCCAACGAAGTCGAGGCTAGGAATTGCGACCGAGCTTCGGTCTTAGGTCGTGTCGGCTTTCTTTCTGGCGGGGGGAGAGCTTAGAAGGAGAGATCGGTCATGACAAATCCCCAATATTCAGCGTCACGGTCGTCTAGGCGGCAGTTGCCCTTGAGACACGTGATACCGAGACGGGGGACAAACACGCTGGCACCGGCAACAACTTTGAAATGCTTGTTGACTTTATAAGCCGCGACGAGGTCGAACTCATGTCCCATATTGCGCGCTCGCGCCTCAGCGGTACGATATTCTTCGGCGAAGTTGAACCAATGCCAATCAAGCCAAAAAGCGAAGCCCTTGAAGGGCGACATCTTGAACCGACCACCGACATCTATCAGACCGAAGCCGGCCGTATGCTTGGGTAGGTTCAGGAAGAAGTCCATATACCCGTAGAATTTATGATTGGTGGCAAAGAGGGTGTCGAAGGTCTTGATGGTGTCGTCGGACTGATCGTCATCTCCCGAGACATAGTCAAACCAGAATTCGAATTGTGGCTTGGTCTTGACTTGAATCTGATATCCAGCGCGCAATGCCGCGAGGAAGGAAGAGATATTCTTTTCGCTGGTTCCGCCCCCTTGGGTTCCCGTCTGAAAATAGAATTCCCCGCTATAGGTCAGGCCCGTAATTGGGCTGCCTTTCAGATAGAGACCCAGGGTGAAGCGGTTGCGCTTGGCCAAATTGTTGCGATCGAAAAGAAGAAGCAACGACGGCTGCAGAGCTTTGAAACCAGCATAACGCGCCCAGAGGGCGCCAACATCGATATCCTCTTCGGCACCTTTGGTTGTCGTCTTGCTGCCATCGGCATTGGTTGTTGCCTGATACGCTTCATTTTCTCCCAGCTTCGAGTAGAAAATCGTCGTATTCAGCTTGCCCCAATTATAGTCCAGACGAATGGCGTCGAACGCGCGCGCTTGTTGCGTCCAGTTTACGGTACCAACAATGCGGTGGTTATCGAACGCGATCTCTTGCCGACCAATACGTACTTTCAAACCGTAAGGACAGCCGATTTCAGCGTAGGCCTGATGGACATCGAATCCGTCGGCGACATAATCACCGAGAGTATTGAGTTCTTCACCCCACGTACGAACATCTTGAACCTGTACGCGAAGCTTGAACCATTTCAGGATGGTCGCGTCCAAACCCAATCGTGCGCGATGGGAAAACGCCTTGTAGGAATCGCCCGTATCGAAATCCTTGCGACCATGGAATTCAAAACGTGGACGATATTGAAGATGTGGCACTAACTGAATATGCTCGCCCAATGAAAGGCTAACGAGCGGCTTGTCGTCTTTTGCAGAAACGTCGGAAGGCGAGGCCGTCAGCAGGGCAGCGGTTATCAGAAAAAAACAGGCAGTTTTCATCGCGGACTCCTTCGGTTGCGAACCGGGGTGTTCCTATCACATTCGCGCCGGACTATCTCTGTTGACTTCTGCATCTGCTTGATGCCCGATCAAGCAACCCCTTGACCTGGATCACCCTAGGGTGATCAAAGTACTGCAGAAAGAGCTAGGTACCCGTGGAAGGGGCTCCGGAAGGGCCTATGGGAGGAATGGAGAGAGAATGGCGAAACGCGATAAGAAGGCGAAGCGGATGGCGGGCAATGCCCTTCGTGCTGCTGCTCGGTTGATGGAAAGTCCGCTGACGGGCGGGCTACTTTTTCGGGTGGCTAACGAGGAATTGGGGCTCAGCGAGATAGGGGAAATCTCAATTTCCGAAAAGACACCTCCCTATGTCGCTCGCCATCTCATGGCGCAGGCGACGCCTGCGGCGCAGGGGAAGAAGAACCGATGAGTTTTCACCGCATTGCCGACTACCAGCGGGCCTATCGTGAGGGAAGGAAGACGCCCGAGAGCGTGGCGCGACGCTTCCTCGCTGCATTGAAGGCTTCAGAGGAACGAGATCCCCCTTTACGGATATTCATCAGCCAGTCCAGCGACGACCTGATAAAACAGGCGGTACGCTCCAGCGAGCGCTGGCTCAAAGGCAGTCCATTGGGGCCTTTGGATGGCGTGCCGATCGCCGTCAAGGACGAGGTCGACATGGCGGGCTATGGCACGACGGTCGGTACACGTTTTCTGGGAACCGAGGCTGCTGCCGCGGATGCGACGACGGTGAGCCGGCTGAGGCAGGCGGGGGCATTGTTGGTGGGCAAAGCCAATATGCATGAGATCGGTATGGGCACCACGGGCATCAACCCTCACCATGGAACTGTACGCAATCCGTATGATCCGTCTCGGATCAGCGGCGGTTCATCCAGCGGTTCTGCTGCCGCCGTAGCCAGCGGGCTCTGTCCCTTGGCGCTGGCGGCCGACGGTGGCGGTTCGATTCGCATTCCTGCCGGCCTCTGTGGCGTGGTGGGGCTCAAGCCAACCTTTGGCCGTGTCTCTGAAACCGGCGCAGCACCTCTTTGCTGGTCTGTCGCCCATCTCGGCCCTATCGCCAACAGCATCGATGACGCCGCCCTGATGCTTGAAGTCATCTCCGGCCCGGACCATGACGACGCGAATACCCTCGCCGCGCCCGCACTCGGTAGCTATCGGGCTGAGGGGCGTACCGGTAGGCGATCGAAAGGGGACCTAGATGGATTGCGGGTGGGCTGGGATCCAACATGGTGGAATAAAGCAGATCCCGCAATCCACGAAGTCTGCATGGTCGCCATGAGTCAGCTGCTCTCCGCCGGCGCCAGCCTCCGCGAAGTAAAGATCGACCATCTGGAATGGGTGCGCCTCGTAGAGCTGCTCACCATCGGCCCAGAAATGGCCACCTCGCAATTCGAAAATCTGAAGAAATACGGCCCGCAATACGGCGCCGACACGCGTTTACTCCTGGCCCTCGCCAGTCAAACGACCGCGGTCGACTACCTGCGCGCCCAACGCCTCCGAACAGAAATCGATCTCGCATTTGGCAGTGCCCTCCAAGAGGTGGATGCGTTGATCACCCCCACGACGGCCATCAGCGCCGCCCCCATCCAAACGGATGCCCTGAAGTTCGGCGAGAGCGACCCGGAACTCTTGGACGCCCTAACGGCGTTCGCCTTTCCTGCCAATCTCACGGGGCTACCCGCTCTTTCGGTTCCCGCGGGCTACGATGATGCCGGTCTTCCGGTGGGCCTCCAAATCATCGGCCGTCATTGGCAAGAATGGACGGTTTGTGACATTGGCGCCGCCGTCGAAGCCAGCACCCGCCTCCAAAAGCCTCAGATTTTCTATGACCTCCTCGAAGACTGAGTTCAACGTCGTCTAGCTACGGAGCCCCGTCTTTGCGCGGGAGATCTTGCGCGCTGCTAAGGGCCTGCGATACCCTGCAACAGAACTATTCAATAAGGTCTGATCCGCATGACAGCCAACAATGGTGATATTCCGGGCGGCGATATACCGGGCGGCGATATTCCGGGCGGTGGTATCCCCGACGGGCCACTCAAACCCCTGACCACAGGTGAAATCATTGACGATATCGACGTCCACCTTTCGGGGACGTCCGAGCAGATCACCGATCTCGCCGACAAGCACGCTTCCTTCACCCCGATCGATAGTGGGCCGGCCCACAAGCTCGGGCAATGGCGCGCCACGGCGATCTGCGGCAACGATATCACCTCCAGTTGTCTCTACGTCTCCGCCCTATGCGCGGTGCAGGCCGGTCGCTGGACCCCCGTCGCTCTGGGAATGGTCTGGTTCATCCTCTACCTTTTCCGCAAAGTCTACGCCGAGGTAGGTAGTGCGCTGCCCCTCAACGGCGGCGCCTACAACGCCTTGCTCAATACAACGACCAAAGCAAAGGCGTCGGCTGCGGCCTGCCTGACACTGCTTTCCTATATCGCGACAGCGGTCATCAGTGCCGGCGAGGCCATGGAGTACGCGGGGAAAGGCGCGGAAGCCTTCAGGCTCATCGAAAATGCGCACGACTTTCCGGTTTTTTACGCAACCATCGGACTGCTCGGCATTTTCGCCTTTCTCAATGTCGTCGGCATCACGGAATCGGCAGCGGTCGCCCTCGCGATCTTCATCTTTCATATGACGACGCTGGCCACACTAACGCTCTTTTCCGCATTCGCGATACTCAGAGATCCATCCATCCTCATGGCCAATCTCAGTCAACCAGCGCCAGGTGGGCTTTCGCGTGCCCTCTTCTTTGGCTTTTCCGCCGCGATGCTGGGGATAAGCGGCTTTGAAAGCTCAGCCAACTTTATAGAAGAACAGGAAAAGGGCGTCTTCGCCAAAACCCTCCGCAATATGTGGTGGGCCGTACTCTTCAACCCCATCATCAGCCTGCTTTCGCTCGGCACAGTGCCACTGCAGGAAATCGCACCTGGACCCAGTGCCGACAATTATATGGCGGGTCTCCTCGCGCATATGGGTCAACAGGTACAGGGCGATTTTCTCAAGGCTTGGGTCAGCATCGATGCCGTCACAGTGTTATCGGGTGCGGTGCTCACCTCTTATGTAGGCGTCACAGGACTCGTACGCCGAATGGCGTTGGACCGCTGCCTGCCGCAGGTTTTGCTGAATGAAAACAAATGGCGCAGTACCAATCATTGGATCATTCTCGGCTTCTTCGTGCTTTGCTCGTCGATTCTCGCCAATACCAGCGATTGGAGCCATGGCTCGCCAACGCCGAATGTCTCCACGCTAGCCGGTGTCTATACGGTTTCCTTCCTCTCGGTCATGGCGCTTTTCGCTATCGGCAATATGTTGCTGAAGATTAAACGTGGTCGCATGCCCCGCGACGTCCAAGCGAGTTGGCCAGCGGTCTTCATCGGACTCATCGCGGTCTGCATTGGACTCGTCGGTAACGTGATCATGAAGAGCAAGGATATGCCCATCTTCTTGATCTACTCTTTGGTCGCGGGCGCCGTCGTTGCCATCATGTTCCAGCGCATCAATCTACTGAAGGCCGTCCTTTATATGGCGCGCTCCATCATTCAGCCCGTCGTGAAAAAGATCGATCAAATCAATGACAGCCTTACCGTCATCTATTTTACCAAGGGCGACAATCTCGCCTCGCTGAATCGCGCTGCCCAATACGTCTTGGCCAACGAGCAAACCCGGCAACTGAAGGTCGTTCATATCTTTCAGGATGAAGACGAGATTCCAGCGCCACTCGCCGGCCATCTCCGTATTCTGGACCATGTTTACCCGCAATTGCGGATCGATTTCCTGGCCGTGAAGGGACACTTCGGACCGGAATTGATCGAGAAGCTATCGCTGGAGGTGAATGTTCCGAAGAACTATATGTTCATTGGAACGCCCGGAGATCGCTTCCCTCATAATCTCTCGGACCTGGGCGGGGTACGACTGATCCTCTGATTTGCTGCCCTAATATGCTTAGGGCAGGCCAACATATTTCAGCAGCGTCGATTGACCAACAGCGAAAATCTCCGTCGATGAGAACGCCGTGACCGCCTTGAGAAAGGGTGTGCCGGGTGGTGTTACCTTGCCCCAGTCCGTACCATCATAATGGAAAGCGCCTTCATCCGCATTGATCAACGGCAGGCCCACCACATAGACATCGTTGGGTCCGCTACCGGAAATGCCGTTGAACGACGTGCTGCTAGTGACGCCTACGTTCGTCCATGTAGTACCGTTGCTGCTGTGAAGAACCGTGCCGTTGACTCCGGCGATATAAATATCCGTCGCTGAGCTACCCCAAATCGAGGTTAAGTTCGCGGTGGTTCCCGATGCCTGCGCTTCGAAACTGTCGCCAGAGTTCGTGCTGCGGAGAATGCTACCGTTATTTCCAACGACGTAGAAATTGGTCGCATCGACGCCCCAAATCGCGCGAAAATCTTGATCCTTGATGGGAATATCCGAGCTACTCACCGAGGACCACCATGAGGTGCCCCTGTATTTGATGGTGGAATCGGTTCCGACGGCCCATAGGGTTTTCGCATCGACGCCCCAGACGCCTCGAAGGCCGAATTTGTAGCTACCCGAGTCATCTTCTGACCAACTCGTTCCGTCGTATTCCAAGACAACGCCCGAACCGACCGCATATACCTGCGTGCTGGACGTACCCCAAATACCGAAGAGGTCTTGGGTTTCGCTGTTGACCATCTTGGACCAGCTTGTTCCGTCGTAATGGAGAATCATCCCGCCTTCGCCGACCACAAAGAGATCGGACGCGCTGGTTCCCCAAATCGCATTGAACGATCCAGAGAGGTTGGTGCTCATCTCTTGCCAAGCGGAAGGCGGAGGCGGAGGTGCGTCCGCCGTGGAATCCGGACTCACGCTATCGACCGTGGCATCGAAACTGACGCTATCCGCGAATAAATCGGAATTTGAGCCGTCTATACTGGAATCGGGATACTTCGTCAGATCTTCACTGGCGCAAGCAACGGAAAATGAAAGGATTGCTACTATCAAAACACGCATCTCTGCCTCCAACAATCACCTAGTCTATGATGGGCAATGCCTTACGACAGAACGGAGTAAATATCCATCGCCAACCTCACGACCCTCGGTACCTCAAGCGCCCGGGAGGGGCTTTGATCTGCCACCACGCTCGTGCTACCCTTACGACTTCTTTAAAGAAATGGAGACAATGATGTCGCTTTTGCGATCGCCCAAACGGCTCGCTCTCGTCGCCTTGATCGCCTTCTCCGCGGTGGTTTCCAGCCCCACCATCGCCGACGCGACCAAGGCGGACAAACAATACCAAAAGCCCATCAAGATGCTGATCGGTGCCATTCGCTACAGCAAAGACGATCTCGCCCTCAAAATGCTGAGCATCGACAAGATGAGCGCCGAGGTGAATAAGGACCACTGGGCCAAGATGACGCCCGCCCAACGTAAGGAATTTTCCAAGGGCCTGGGCACCCTGATTCGGAAACTATCATTCCCCAAAGCGCGTGACATCTTCAAACACCTCGATGCCGTGCTCTACGGCAAAGCTGAAGTGAAAGGCGCGCTGGCGACGATCAAAACCACCATCGTCATTCACCGTGCCTATAAGAAAAAAGAACTCGTCATCACTTGGACGCTCGCCAAAGCCAAAAAGAAAAGCTGGAAGATTCTCGACACAAAGACAGTCGGCGAATCTACCCTCAAAGGAATTCGCGAAGCCCAAACGAATCCCCTGGTGAAGGAGGGTGGCGTGGAGCTGCTGATGAAAACCCTGCGCCAAAAACTCGCGTCCGTAAAATAGCTGGACCAGTAAGTACCCACCCCCGCAAAAGGCAACGCCGATGCGCAAAGTTCTACTTGAACGCTTCGCCAAGGGTCTTAGTCGTAATCTCGCCCTAACATCTTTGATCTTGATCGTCGGTGTCGTGCTTTCGGTTTGGGGAGCCTCGAAACTGAAGATCAATAGCAACCAGCTCGACCTCCTGCCGCAAAAGCTACGCGCGGTCAAAGAAGCGAAACGCCTGTCAGATATGACCGGAGGAATCGGCTTTTTGATGTTGGCCCTCAAAGGCCCCGACGAAAAACATCTCAAAGCCGTCAGTGAAGAACTCGCCCCCCAACTGAGAGCGATGCCGGAAGTTCGCTTCGTACGCTACAAGATCGACACCGAATTCGTCCGCAAACATATCCTCTACTACGTAGAAACCCGCGACCTAAAACTCGCCTACCGGCAGATCAAAAAGAAGGTAAAGGACGTCGTTCGCCGCGCGAACCCCTTCTTCATCGAATTGCGTAAGTCAAAGCCCGTCAAGCTCGACCTCGACAATCTCGTAGCGAAATACAAGAGACTGGGCATGAAGGGTATTTCGGATAATTACTATATTACGCCCGACAAGGGCATGTTGCTGCTGCTGATCAAACCCAAGGGCGAACTTTCCGATCTGGAATTCACGCGGTCTTTGGTCAGCAAAGTCGATACCCTTTTGGCCCGCTACAACAAGGGCAATAAGCAGGGTGCGAAGCTACGAGAAGGCTACGGCAAACTCGACCCCCAAGCCACGATCACCTACGGCTATACCGGCGGATATAAACTCAGCCTCGACGATTCCGATTCGATCATTCAGAGTTTGATACCCACCTCCGCCGTCGCCCTGGGCGGTATCTTCATCCTCTTGATGATCTTCCTACGCCGCCTTTCCCTCGTTATCTCGCTGGTGATTTCTCTCGTCGTCGGCATCGCATTTACGTTCGGCTATAGCTACATCGCCGTCGGTGAACTCAACAGCATCACGGCTATTTTGGGCGGCATCCTTATGGGCCAAGGCATCGACTTCGGCATCCATTTCATCTACCGGCTGAAAGAAGAATATACGGCCGAGAACGACCTGCAGTTGGCAATTCGGCGCGCGATCGCACATTCGGGCGCGGCCGCGGCAACCACAGCCACAACCACTGCTGCGGCATTTTTCGTTTGGGCGCCATCCGATTTCAAAGGCTTCAGCGACTTTGGTCTAATCGCTGGCGGCGGCACGATTATCATCGCCATCTGCATGTATTTTGTCACCGCAACCGTTTTGTTACTCATGCATCGCGCCCTGCCGAAGTTCATGCACGGGGTTTTGTTGCAACGCGCGGGCACCCGCGAAACGAAAATTCAAACCGAAAAGGACCAAGGTGGCCTTCCCGCTGCACGCCCCATCGTTCTACTCGGTGTCTTGATCACCGTTGGCCTGATCACCATGGCGATCTTTCCAGATCAATTCGATTCCGTGCTGCCCGATAAAATGACCAAGGGCATCAGCTTCGACTACGATTCGCGCTCTTTGTTGGTCAAGAACCGCCCTTCCCTCGTATTGCAGGAGGAAGTCAAACAGCGGTTCAAGATCTCCGCGAATCCAGCGGGTATCTACACGGCCACGCTAAAAGAGGCCGAAGCCCTCTACCGCAGCCTGAAGCCGATCGACCCGATCAAATACAGTATGATCGAAGAGGTGATCAGCCTCTTCACGTTTCTTCCCACCCAGATCCAACAGCTCGCGAATCAGAAGATTCTCGCCAAGCTCAAAAAGGATTTCGAGCCGATCAAAGCCTCGATGCTGAAGCCGGAACATCGCAAACACTATGCGAAACTCTTAAAGCTGATCGACGCCAAACCCTTCACGCTAGAGGGTTTGCCAGAACACTACCGCAAACAGTTCGTCAATGTTCCCGATAGCAAAACAAAGGGATATTTGACGTTCGTATATCCCAAGGTTTCGCTTTGGGATAGCCGCGACCTCTTGGCATTTTCGGACCAAGTCTCCGAGTTGAAAGTCGGCGAAAAAACCTACCATACAACCGGAGTCGCGATTCTCTTCGCGCGGTTGGCTACGATCGTTCTGCACGATGGTAAGCAATTTACGTTGCTCGCCGCATTACTCATTTTCCTGATCATCATGGTCGATTTGCGACGCATCGGCCAAGCCATGATCGCACTCATGCCGTTGGCCATGGGCGTGGGCTGGATGTTGGGTGTGATGGCCTTAATGGACCAGCCGATCAACTTCATGAATGTCATCGTCTTCCCGGTCGTATTGGGCTACGGCATTGGTAGTGGCCTCTATATTTTCCATCGCTTTCGGGAAAGCGGTTCGGTGAAAACCGCCGTGAATCAAACAGGCCGTGCCGTCGTCGCATCCTGTACCACTACGCTGGTGGGTTGGTTGGCATTGCTCACGGCGAATCACCGTGGGCTGGAATCCATGGGTATCGTCGCCGGTATCGGCATCGCTTGCGTACTGGTCACTTCGCTCACCATATTGCCCGCCTCGATCCAGCTTTTCAAAAGTTGGTCAGATCGCAGGAGCACAACCTGATGCGCTTCTTTTCCATCTTTCTGATCAGCCAGTTCTTGGTCGGCTGTACCGTTTGCGCGTACGTCAAACCCGACTTCGCGAAAACCGACCGCCACAGTCTAAAACGCATCGGCATCTACGTTACACGTACCGAAGCCGCGCCGCTCAAAGCCTATCGGCTACTCGCCCGCATGACCCGTCGTTCGATTCTCCAATACAAAGACTATCTGGCCGCCGAAGAAGGTCTGCTCTACGGAGCAAAACGTTGGCAAAAGAAATGTAATGAGGAATTGGATGGCATCCTTGCCGTTGAAGTGGAAGAGATCGCCGACCTGGGAACTGAGACCGCGTTTACCGCGACCTTTATCCTACGCCGCTGCAAAGACAACGTTGTCGTATGGAAAGCGGAAGGCCGCGTGGTCAACGAAAAGAAGGATACCGATCTCGCGGAACTCGCAAAGGTCTACGAAGACGAATACGGCCAAGTCGCACAACGCTACGCCGCACCTTTCTTCGTCCTCGTAAAAGCCGCCATCGCCACCCTCCCTTCGCCGAAACTCAACGACGAAGAGATCATGGAAAAGATCGCGCTCGACGACTAAGGGTCGGCGAATAAAAAAAGGGCGCCCCAATCTGAGGCGCCCTAAAGGCGGAGAGAGAGGGATTCGAACCCTCGGTGGGTAACCCCACACTCGCTTAGCAGGCGAGCACCTTCGGCCTCTCGGTCATCTCTCCACACCTATTCAATTATCAATCCGCCGCAAGCTATCAAAGACGAGCGGCGTTTTCAACACAAGGCAAACATGACAACATACCCGATACTTAAAAGAGCAAAGATGGGGAGGAAAAAGAGACGGAGGAGGAGGGATTCGAACCCCCGGTGAGTCGCCCCACAACGGTTTTCAAGACCGCCGCCTTCGGCCGCTCGGCCACTCCTCCGATTATTTTCCCTATTTCTCCAACAGCCCCGCAGGGCTATATATACAATATCCCATCTACTTTTGCCCCACAACGGCTTGCTGCAAAATTACAGCGCTAGCTGTCATTTTGACGCGGCGTCATCGCATCGCGAAGCGATGCTAGATAACGGTTTTCAAGACCGCCGCCTTCGGCCGCTCGGCCACTCCTCCGGGTACTGCTCTGCCTTCTCCAATAGCCCATCAGAGCCATCTAGGCAATATCCTATCTACTTTCACTGGATTCGACCGCCAAATATCCCCTCCTCGCCCGGTCCGCATGTCCCGCCCCCCTCAGCAGCTGTCATAACAGGTGCAACCCTTGCCGTTGGAGCACGTCTGGCGGCCGTTGGAACAACAGGTGAAGGGCACCGTGGCCGGGGCGTAACAGGGCCATTGTTTGAATCCTGCGGCACATGAACTACAGGCGCCGGAAACACAGGCTACCGAGCACGTGGAATCCGTATGGGGATACGTACATTTTCCGGCTGCGCATTGGCCGGGTGACTGAAATTTGCGGAGCGTTTTGCCGATGCAGGTGCTTTTGTCGGGGGTGTTACAGACCACGCCTGCGCATGATGGGTCAAAGGAATCCACCGCCGGTCCATCCCCTTGAATCCCCCCCTCACCGTTCCGAATGTCGACGGGGTTGCCATCGCCTGGCTTGCCCGAATCATGTATTGAGAGAGAGACGAGGTCTCCGTTCTGTCGCACCGATTGGTCATCGCTCTGCCCAAAGTCAATACCCAGAGGCGCAGCGCCATCACATGCGGCCAGCCATCCAGCGCCACAAATCCCCACGAAAATTATGAGACATCGCATTGGCACCCTATCGCCCCCTACAGTGACTTTTCTCTCGGGAGCTTGCCCGTTCTCATATAAAAGCTCCAGCGAATCTTCTCCATAGCGTCACCAAGGAGACCGGAGAAGCTATGGGGTGCTCACAACTGGATTTTTTTGCTCAGCTACCGTAGAAGACCGTAAGCAAAAGGAAAGAAGGCGATGTTAGATATCAAGCTCATCCGTGAAGACCCCGAGCGTGTCCGCCAGTCGATCAAGGCGAGAAACCTCAACCCGGAAAAGGTCAACCTCGATGAACTATTGGAAGTAGATCAGCAGTGGCGCGATACCCAAACCAAGGCGGATTCGCTAAGGGCCGATCGCAATGCCCTTTCTGCCCAGATCAAAAAACTCGCCGCTGAAGAAAGACAGGCGACAATCGCTAAAGTCAAAGCCCTCAAGGGAGACCTCGCGGAGCAGGAAGAAAGCTTGGAAACGTTCAAGCAAAAGCGAGACGACCTGCTGCTCGCGATGCCCAACTTCCTGGGCGAGGACGTACCGCTGGGCAGAACGGACGAGGACAATCTAGAAATCTCCCGCTGGGGTGAGCCCAAAGAGTTTTCGTTCAAACCCCGCGACCACGTCGAATTGGGCGAACTCACCGACACCATCGACTTCGAGCGTGCAGCCAAGGTAACGGGAAGCAATTTCTACTACCTGAAGAACGAAGCGGCGCTACTCGAAAACGCCCTCTGCACCTTCGCGAGCACCCAGCTATTGCCCGATGGCTATACACCGATTTCCACACCGGATTTGGCGCGCGACGAAATTCTTAGCGGTATCGGCTTTGCCCCTCGCGGGCCCGAAACGCAAATCTACAGCATCGACAAAGAAGAACTCAGTCTTGTCGGCACCGCCGAGATTACCGTGGGCGGCTACCATGCCAACGAAATCCTCGATGGAAGCAAGCTCCCCCTCAAATACCTCGGCTTTTCCCATTGTTTTCGTACGGAGGCCGGGGCTTACGGCAAAGAGTCTCGCGGACTATATCGAGTGCATCAATTCACCAAGGCGGAAATGTTCGTACTCTGCGCGCCCGAGGATTCCCAGCGCTACCACGAGGAAATTCGGGCACACGAAGAGCGGCTCCTTCAGGCCTTGGAATTGCCGTACCGCGTGGTCAACGTCTGCTCCGGCGATTTGGGCGCGCCCGCGGCGAAGAAATACGACCTCGAAGCCTGGATGCCCGGCCGAGGGGATTACGGTGAAGTGACCTCCTGTAGCAATTGCACGGACTACCAAGCGCGACGCCTCAACATCCGCTACCGCCCAGAAGCCAAAGCATCTCCGCGTTTTGTCCATATGCTCAATGGCACCGCCGTCGCCATCAGCCGCACCCTACTCGCTATCTTGGAAAACAATCAGCAAGAGGACGGGTCCGTCACCGTTCCGGCCCCACTTCAACCGCTCATGGGCGGCATTAGCAGCATCCCCCGTCGCCGCTAGGGCGCAAGCCCGCCAAAACCCGAGCCGTTCCGAAGGGGTCAAAGTAGACCCATGGCATCCTTTGCGGGCAATTGCGTTCGTCCAGTTCATTGAAATCCCATTGGCCTAATGATAAGAATAGGTTAGTGGCATAAGCGATCATCTTTGGGCATCGACGCCTTTCCCTGCTAGGTCCGTGGGGCGACGGCGGTGAATACTGGAGATCCGCAAGGAACGGGCAAGCGTGGAACTCAAATGCGACAAATGTGGAAAGAACTACTCGGCCCCCTCGGTATCGCAGACGTCATGTCCGCATTGTGAGCCCAGCAAAGGCGGGCTTTCCGATCTGGCCGCAGCCATTCCAGCCTCCAAGGCAGGCGGCGATGATTGGGATGACCTCCTGCCGGCCGATCCAACCCAACTCGGCAACGAAAACCACGGCGAAGAGTTGGAGCTCTTCGACGACCTAGAGCCCCTAGATGACCTACTCCCGGGGGATTCGTCAAAGGCCGCGGCCGGCTCCGACCAGAACGAAGACCACGGTATCGTCGATCTGCCTGGCCTGCCCGAAGTGGACTCACTCCCCGCTACCGAAACCCATAGCTCCATCGATCTGGCCGGATTCGACCTTGATGGCGCCGTCGACGAGATGGACCTCGCTCAACCGGACCACGCTTCACCGGAGCTACCGGATCTCCTCGACCTAGAAACGGAAGGGGGCGCTTTTGACGACCTACCCGCTCCCGTCTTCGCGGCTGACGAGGCTGACCTACCGGCACCGATACTCGACGGCGACTTACCCGCTCCGGTTGAATCTGGGTTTTCCGAGCCCGCCACGTATGAACTCGATCTGCCAACGCCAAAGGAAGACGGCGGCCTACCCAAACCCGTGGGCGAGAAGTCTGATCTCCCATCACCGAAGGGCGGAGATGGTTCTTTCGAATTGGATCTACCCGGGCCCGACCTGCCCACACCTCGAGGGGATTCCTCCGCTCCTGACACAACGACGAATGAAGACGGCAAATCGGGAATGACGTTCGGCGAGGTCGACCTAAGCGTTGAATTGCCGCCCGATCCCACTGAAATGCTCGGCCATGATATCGAGGGCCTGGACGACCTTACAGAATCCGAGGCGAACCTCGAAGCCCAGCTTCCTCCAGATCCCACCGATTTCGAATTGCCCCCACCGCCCGACATGCCCGTGGCTCAAGATACAAGTCTGCCCCCGCCGGCCCCCCAAAACGAAGGGGATTCGAGCGAAGAAGAGAATATCCTTCTTTTCGAGCGAGGCGATAAACCACCCCTGGACGTCCTTCCCTCGACCGAAATCGAGCAACTGCCCGAAAAACCCACGAAGAAGGAAAGGCGCCGCGCACGGCTGCCACTAATGATCGGCATCGGCACGCTGAGCTTCGTCCTGCTCGCGGGCATCTTTCTCGGTATCTTCACCAGCTACGGGCTCTTCGGTTACAAACTCTTTACCGGTGCCGCCCAACGTGAAAGCGCCGCGCGACAATCGATTGAAGATGGTCGGCTCTCCATTCAACAGGATAGCCTACGAAGCTATCAGGCCGCCGTCGTTTCGCTCACCTCCGCCAGCGAAAACCTAAAAGACAACACGCTGCCTCTATCGCTCAAGGCCCAAGCCCTCGCCGCCCAAGCCTTTCGATTTCGCGACAGCAAAACCCGAACGGAAGCGACCAATATCGTCGACGACCTAACCGCCACGAAAGATCCGATTCCCGAACTCGCCGTCGCACGATCCTTGGTCGACCTTGCATCCAAACGCGTCAAGAAAGCGACCGCCAGTTTGCGTCAGCAATCGAAGGCAAACCCAAATGACACTGCGGTCGCGACCTTTGCCGCCTGGGGGGATCTCGCGCAGAAGCGGTTGGCCCCGGCAATCGCGACATTTCGCAAGGTCCTCAAGAAAGAAGCGAACCACGGCGCCGCTCTTTTCGGTATTGCCCGTGCGCTCTTTCACCAAGGCAAACTCGACGATTCTCGCGTCTATTTGACCCGACTGAGAAGACAGGTTGCCGATCACGTGGGGGCCCGCCTCCTCCACTGCGAACTTCTTCTTTCCCAAGGCAACCTCGAGGAAGCGGCCTCAGGATATCGCGCGATCGTCAAGATGAAGCAGGCCGCCGCTCCCTTTGAAGTGGCGGAGGCCTACGTGGCTCTCGCCAAGCTTGCCAAACAAGAGGGGCTCAACAACGACGCGCGAAAGAATTATCGCGCAGCCATCAGCCACGACGCCTTCAACGCCGACGCGCAACTGGGTTTGGGTACTCTCTTCTTTGCCTCGGGCCATCACAGTAAAGCGCTAACACACCTCAACCGTGCATTGGCGCAACGCAAAACCGATACGGCCATCGCAGTGATGATCGCCAGGGCTCAACTGGCCCTTGGCCGCCCAGCGGCAGCCCGCAAGGCGATAAAGCGGTTGAGCAAAAAGATGGCGAAAAGCGCCGAGGTTCGTTTTCTACTCGGCCGCGCGGATGAAGAAACAGGAAAGCTCAAACGTGCAGCGAAGCATTACCGCGCGGCGATCAAATCCAAGCCGGATATTTTTGCCCCTTACCTGCACCTCAGCAGGGTCCTGATCAAGCAGAAGAAGAAGAAAGACGCTTTCGCGCTACTCGGCGAGGCAAAGAAGGCGATCCCCAATTCTGCCGAGGTGCACAACGCTTTCGGGGAAGCATTTCTTCGGCATCGGAAATACGATGATGCCATCGCCAGTTTTAGCGAGGCCCTGCGCCTTGATTCCGGGCTCAACAGCGCCGCATTCAATCTTGGTTCTACGCTTAGAAGGCAAGGAAACACCCGCCGCGCCATCGATCGCTTGGAGCAACTCGAACAGCGAGACCGTGAGTATCCAGGGCTCGCCTCTGAACTGGGAAAAGCATACTTTGCGGCCAATCGATACGATGCGGCAGCCGATGCCTATGAACGTGCTTTGGCCCTGGATACACCTACCACAGAGGCACGCGTGTGGGCCTCACGGGCGTTCAACCGATCCGGCCGTTTTAAAAAGGCGATCACCCAGACGGAACTCATACTCAAAGACGAACCCGCCAATGCCAACGCTCGCGCCTATCACGCGGAAGCGCGACTAGGGCAGGGAAAGGCTCGGATCGCCCTCGTGGAAATTCGCCAAGCGCTGGAGCGTGGAGCCAACCCGAACTATTTCGAGATTCAAGGGCGGGTATTCCAAGCATTGAACCGCAACGCTGAAGCGATTTCCGCCCTAACCAAAGCGCTTAAAAGCCATCCCAAAGATGATGGCATCCGCATTCTACGAGGCAAGCTCTTGGTTCGCGAGGGGGCAGTAAAGGATGGACTTGCCGAGCTACGCAAGGTCAGCACGCAAAACCCTCGGCTCGCTGAGCCCTTTCTTTACATCGGTATCGCCCATCGGGACCTCGGCCAAGAGGACGCAGCCGTCGCGGCATTTCATCAGGCACTCAAGCGCAATAACAAAGAAGCCGAAGCGCATTTGCGTCTAGGAGAAATCTATCGCGATCGACTCAAATACGCTCAGGCCCTCTTGCATCTGAAAGATGCGGTTGAATATGCGCCCAAGAAAAGTAGGTGGCTACCCGATGCGTATTTCCTTTTGGCAAAAGTGGCGCGACAACAAAATATGCGTCTACTCGCGATTACCGCATTGAAGAATTTCGAGAAGACGGCCCCCCCCAAGCATGCTGACCGTGCCGCCGTACGCAAAGAACTCAATGAGCTCGGCGCCAAATAGCAGCGCGCCGCGGTCGGCGGTTCTCGGCACTGCGGGCCATATAGACCATGGAAAGACGTCTCTTATTCGATCCCTTACGGGTATCGACACAGATCGGCTCAAAGAAGAGAAGAAACGCGGAATCACCATCGAATTGGGATTCGCTCATCTCCTGCTGAAGGATACGCACTTCGGCATCGTAGATGTCCCTGGTCACGAACGTTTCATTCGGGCCATGGTGGCAGGCGCAGGTGGCATTGATCTCGTACTTCTTGTCATCGCAGCCGATGAGGGCATCATGCCCCAGACGCGTGAGCATCTCGATATTTGCGAACTTCTCGGCGTGAAGAAGGGGGTGATCGCCCTCAGCAAATGCGACCTTGTCGACGAAGAGTGGCTCTCACTCGTCACCGAGGATATTTCGCAACAGCTAGAGGGCAGCTTTCTAGAAGACGCCCCCCTCGTACCCGTCTCCAGCGAAACTGGTTTTGGCCTCGACAAAATGCGAGAAGTGATTTCCGAGCTAGCAGACGGATTGGAAGAAAAGGATTTGGAGGGCCGACTGCGCCTGCCACTGGATCGCGTCTTTAGTATTAAAGGTTTCGGAACGGTTGTCACCGGCACCCTGACTTCCGGCACGCTCCATACCGGCGACGAAATCTTGGTTATGCCCGGCGACACCCTCGCCCCGGTACGACGAATTCAGGTTCACGGCGAAACCGTAGAGAGCGCCATCGCCGGCCAACGAACTGCAGTTAATTTGGCCGGCGTGGACCGGCAGCAAGTGGCGCGGGGCGAAATCATCACCCACCCTCATACGCTACAACCCTCCCCGATGATCGATGTGGAGCTCAAACTGCTCTCTTCGACGAGAAAGGCGCTGAAGAAGCGGAGCAAAGTTCTTTTCCATCAGGGCACGCGACAGCAACAAGCGACCTGTATTCTTTTGAGCACCGATCAGCTCGGCAAGGGGGAATCGTGTTTGGCCCAGCTTCGGTTCGATGAACCGGTCGTTTTACTTCCCGACGACCGATTCATCTTACGCGGCTTCGCGAAACAGGAAAACTACGGCACGACTATCGGGGGTGGCCGCGTGTTGCGCGTATTGGCGAGCAAAATCAAACATTCGGACACCGAGGCGATCGGCCGGCTGCGAAAGATCGCCAGCGCCACGGATCGCGGCCGACTAGAAGACACGATCTGGTCAAGTCGCCAACGAGGATTATCCCTCTACGAATTACTACAACGCTTGCCCTGGACAAGAAGGAAGACAGAGCGGGAGCTTGAAGCCCTCCTAAATTCCCGTAGCGCCATTCGCTTCGACAAGGAAAACGGCGCGGTAATTCACGGCGAGCACTTCGAGCTGCTCAGCACACGCCTGATAAACCGTGTCGATGGTTTTCACGAGCGCCATCCCGAAAAGAAGGGTATCAGCAAAGAAGAGCTTCGTTCCCAGCTCGGACTAATGAATACCCCCCGACTCTTTTCAACGCTGCTTTCGCGACTCGAGCAGCAAGATAAGCTGATCAGTCGCGAACAAATCTGCCAGCGACCAGAGCATAAAAGCGAAACAGCCGCCGCATCTTTGCAACCCCTCGCCCAAAAACTCAAATCACATATTGTCGCGGCCGGGTTGGCCGCGCCGCGCCGCAAGGAACTCTGTGAAGCCCTGAGGCAGCCCGATACCGTTATCGGGCGTGCGCTTCAGCTGTTGCTTGATGAACGAAATATAGTTCGCATCGGTGAACTATATTTCGCAAAGGATGCGCTGGACGGCCTGCAAATGCGACTGAAAGCATATCTTGAAGCCAACGATCAAATCACGGCAGCTGAATTCAAGGTTCTCGTCGGACAAAGCCGCAAGTTCACCATTCCCCTCGCCGAATATTTCGACGGTCAAAAGCTAACCCTTCGGATTGGGGATATTCGCCGGTTGCGGGGCTGATTTGACAGGTGCCGGCCTGGCTTCAGTTGAGGAAAGCTCGGCGATGCATCAATTCTCGAAGGTCACCATTGGTTCGAATCCAAAAGACATCGATATCCTGTGACGATAACGAAACCCCGCCTAGCATCGTACCAAATTCTGTATCCGATCCCGGTATCGCATGGGGACCCTGGTTGGTCTTCCACCCATCCAAAGAGAGAGATAGTCCCACCGTCTTGATCGAGTTATCCTTCATATTGCCTTTGAAATGTTCCCAAGCGATGGCGATGGTTCCGGCTGAATTACCGTCTACGTGGGGAAATAGCCCATTTCCCAAGGCTCCCAAATAGGTATAGCTTTTGCCGCTATCGGTCGAGCGGACCAAATGAACCTCCTGCTTCAACTGATAGGCCATATATATTTCTTCTGACTTCACAACGAAAACCGATGGGTCACCGCCCTTATTCGAGATATCCAAGACCAAGGATTCGGCCTTTGAAAACGTCTTTGCGCCGTCGTTAGAAGTCGCGGTCACGATTTCGGTTCCCGTATTCTCCTCTTCCCACGCAGCAACAACGAAACCGTCCCGGCAGTGGAGAGCCACATCACGTGCAGGCCGGCCAGAGCTGTCCAGCTGGACGGGCTGACTCCAGATAGTCGCTCCCTCACGGCGGCTGAAGGCAATATGCTGATCGCCATTCTTTTCAGTTCCCCAAGCGAGGAAGGCCAGGCTGGCGCTACCGGCAGCTCCGAAAGCGTGTAGGCTGGGGTTGACCGCATTTTCATCGGCGGCCGAGACCGCTATTGGGCTGGACCAGGTCATGCCGTAGTCTAGCGACTCTGCGGTAACGAGCCGCATTCCCGGATTGCCCGCCGTACCCTCCAGCCAAGCGAGAAAGATCGCGCCGCCTGCGGCCACAGCAACGGTTGGTTTGGTGATTTGACCTGTCCCGTTGAGGGTGGAGATTTTCTGCGTCTTAAACGCCGCACCGGAATTTTCTTTCTGCCCGTAGACCAACTCTTTGTTGCCGGTCCAAATAAGATGGAGCCTGCCATTTTCATCGCGGGCCCCGATACGCGTATTGTTAAAAGTAATGGTGACATCATTGCCCGCCGCAACCACTTCCGCCTCTTGCCATTGCACGGCAAGCGGCCCTGATTGATCGGGAAGCTTCAGCCCGTCGGCCGGCTCACTGTCCGCGTTCGAAACCCCGTCGGCGATGTTTGGACCACTATCCGCGGGGGGAGTTCCCATATCTGGCACCACGCCAGAGGAATCGCCACAGCCAGCTCCTGGAAGACAGAGAAGGAATCCGAAAACAAAACTGAACTGGTTTACCCGGCGCATAGACTCTCCGAAAACGTGTTGAGGTCGATTTGGTTTGTAGCGTTCCGCTATTTCAAGCCATGGGTTGTTTTGCAGCGATCGTGCCAACAGCAACCGGGAAAATCTCGTGTTGTTCCGCGATGTAGGGAAAGGGCGGACGCCCCATCTAGCGCAACGCGCGTTGGCAATAGCCGCAACTTACCTAGTCGCAGGTTTCCAATGTATGGATGCCTGGCTCATAGCCGCGATTGAGGACATTTTCGATATCCGTCAGCGTCTGATCGAGTTGGTTTTCGTCGCTTTCGCTTTCTTTGACGCAAATCAGCTTGGAACTCTCACAGACGGTCATGCTCTCGCAGTACGCATTGGGCCTGATATTGGCGATCAAATCTGCATTACCGTATAGGGCGCGTCCTCGGGTAATCACCAAACGGACATCGGCCAAGGTGGTCGCGATCAACGCATCGTAGGGCGCTTCGCTATCGCCAGAGACCACCAAGATATCCGCCTTCATTCCGACCTTTAAGCTACCGAGTTGAGAGTCGAAGCCCAACACCTGAGCCGCCTTGGAGGTGACCATGGCCACGAGATCTTTCGCAGTCCAGAGACCATTTAGGTTTTCGTCACTATATTTTTTCGC
>Ga0257122_1000114_pt1 | contig 91107 bp, 79 predicted proteins | sample SI106_120metaG_FD_190146 | JGI IMG/M metagenome (GOLD analysis project Ga0257122, IMG submission 190146) | Marine microbial communities from Saanich Inlet, British Columbia, Canada - SI106_120 | ecosystem: Environmental > Aquatic > Marine > Inlet | place: Canada: British Columbia | collected... | reverse complement strand
ATTTAGATCATGTAGAAGATATTAAAGAGACGAAAGTCGGGCTGATTAATATCGGCGAAGAGCCATCAAAAGGATCAGAAATGTATCTTGAAACCCATCAATTGTTAGATAAAGAACTTCCCAATTTCATTGGAAATGTAGAGAGCAGGAACTTATTTGAGAGTGAAGCCAATGTCCTAGTTTGTGATGGCTTTGTTGGAAATACATTAATCAAGTTCGCGGAGGGATGGACCACTACATTTTCCAATATGATTAAAGATAAGATAAAAGATAGAATACGTTATAAAACAGGTGCATGGTTAATAAAACCCGCATTAGATGATATCCAAAATCAGTATGACTATGAAGAGCATGGTGGCTCTCCCCTTTTAGGCATTAATGGTATTTCTATTGTGGCACACGGCAGTTCAACACCCAAAGCAATTATGAATTCTATTCTATTGGCCAAAAAATCAAGCAAGCAAAACTTAATTCGTGATATATCTAAAGGAATTAATAAACATTTAGGTGCCATCAATTGAAAGCAAAGGTTACAGCTACTGCTCGGTATTTACCCGAACGAGTCTTGACTAATTTTGATCTAGAAAAGATGGTGGAAACCAATAATGAATGGATTCGATCTCGTACCGGTATTGAGACACGACATTTAGTTAGTGAAGGTGAAGCCACCTCGGATATGGGAACAAATATTGCAATGCAACTTTTGGAAAAAACCGGGAAATCACCTGAAGATATAGATTTGATTTTAGTTGCAACCAGTACACCCGACTACCTTGTATGTGCCACCGCAGCCTTAATTCAGAATAATATTGGTGCAAAAAATGCATGGGGGTTTGATATTGCCGCAGCCTGTAGCGGGTTTATTTATGCCATGGAAACAGGTACGAAAATGGTGGAATCTGGTCGTTATAAAAATGCGATTGTTATTGGAGCGGATACTATGAGTTCTATTATTGACTATACAGACCGAAATACATGTGTCATCTTTGGTGATGGCGGCGGTGGTGTTCTTTTAGAACAGTCTGATGATGAAATAGGTATTTTAGACTCAATCCTACATACAGATGGGAGCGGTAGCCAATATTTAAATGTTCCTGCAGGCGGAAGTGCCCACCCAGCGTCAAAAGATACCATTGAGAACAGAATGCATTATGTGCATCAGGATGGAAAAACAGTATTTAAATTTGCTGTTAAAAACATGGCCGATGTGAGTAAACAGATTTTAGATCAAAATAACCTTACTGGTGACGACCTAAAACTGTTTATCCCTCACCAAGCCAATCGCCGCATTATAGATGCCGCTGCAAAACGGTGCGGTTTAGCGGAAGATAAAGTTTTAATCAATATCAATAAATATGGAAATACAACAGCGGGGACTATTCCCATTGCTTTAGACGAAGCAGTGGAAACCAATCGTTTACAAAAAGGTGATTTGTTACTATTGGCTGCATTTGGCGGCGGTTTTACTTGGGGCAGCATGCTGATTCGATGGGGTGATGCCTGATGGGGATTGGATTTTTATGCCCGGGACAAGCATCTCAGAAGGTGGGGATGGGACTCGATTTATATGAAAATTCAACTTTGGGCAAACAATTCTTTGACACCGCAAACGATATCATGGGTGTTGATATTCAGCATATAATTTTTAATGGTCCAGAAGAAGAACTGAAGCAAACCCAATTTACCCAACCAGCTATTTATATCGTCAGTGTAATTATCGGTATGCTCATGCTTGAAAATGGGATCCAACCATCTTGTGCTGCAGGCCACAGTTTGGGAGAATATTCCGCACTTACATTGGCAAAATCTTTTGACTTTGAAACTGGACTTAATTTGGTAAAAGTACGTGCCGAAGGCATGCAATTCGCCGGAACTCAGAATCCAGGCACAATGGCGGCAGTCATAGGATTGGATGATGAAACGACTCAAAATATTTGCAATCAATATTCTAATGGTATTGTTGTTGCCGCAAATTTTAACGCCAAAGGGCAAGTTGTTATCTCTGGTGAAGTGGATGCGGTTCATGCGGTGACGCCACTATTGAAAGATGCTGGGGCGATGAAAGTGATCGAACTCAATGTGAGTGGTGCATTTCATTCCCCTTTGATGACACCTGCAAAAGAAATGCTTTCTGAAATGCTTTTATCCATCGAAATTCGGGATAGTGAAATACCCGTTTATGCCAATGTTACTGCCTCCCCTGTTTCAAATAAAGATGAAATAAGACAATCATTGATTGACCAATTGGAAAATCCAGTTCGATGGCATGAGTCCATTACTCGCATGATCAAAGATGGCATGAACCATGGGGTGGAAATCGGGCCAGGACGTGTACTTCAAGGATTATCTCGAAGAATTGACCGTTCTTTTGATATGAGTGGTGTGGAATCTCTTGAACAAATTGTAAATTTCGACTATGTTTAAATTATCAAAAAAGATTGCAGTCATAACCGGCGCATCACGTGGTATCGGAAAAGCCATGGCAGAAACATATGCACAAGCCGGTGCCCATGTGATTTGTGTGAGTCGGAATGAGGATGCACTTAATGGGGTTGCCGATTTGATTCGCAGTAACGGTGGATCTGCATCAGTTGCTGCTTGCAATGTTTCGGATTTAGAAAATTTTCAAAAATTAATCAAAGATACAGCCGATAATTATGGGTCTGTTGACATATTGGTCAATAATGCGGGTATCACCCGAGATACCCTTATTATGCGAATGTCCGAAGATGATTGGGATACCGTTATTGATATTAATCTAAAAGGTGCATTTAACGGCATTAAGGCTGTCACGCGAACCATGATGAAACAAAAATCTGGTCGTATTATTAATATATCATCTGTTGTGGGTCTCACTGGGAATGCAGGCCAGGTGAATTATGCCGCTTCTAAAGCAGGGCTAATTGGTCTTACAAAATCAGCCGCAAAAGAGATAGGATCTCGTGGCATTACTGTTAATTGTATTGCGCCGGGTTACATCGCAACAGATATGACTGATCAATTAGACGATCAGGCAAAAGATTTACTCATTTCACAAATTCCATTAGGACGAATAGGAAGTCCTGATGACATTGCCGCTACTGCCCTATTCTTGGCTTCGGATGAAGCAGGATACATCACGGGTCAAACCTTCACGGTTGATGGCGGCATGGTCATGATCTAACTAAAGGAGGCAATAATGTCCACAATCGATAAAGTAAAAGAAGTCGTGATTGACAAACTGGGTGTTGAAGAAGATAAAATCGTAGCTGATGCATCTTTCATTGATGATCTCGGTGCAGATTCATTAGATACTGTAGAATTAATCATGCAACTCGAAGAAGAATTTGGAATTGAAATTCCAGATGAAGATGCTGAAACTATCACCACAGTTCAAAAAGCTGTCGATTATATCGAAGCCAATCAATAGAACTCAATGAATAAACGTCGTGTTGTTATAACGGGTTTAGGTGTATTAGCACCGAATGGAAACTCACTTTCAGAATACTGGGATGCTCTCATCGCTGGGAAGAGTGGCATTGGACCTATAAAAGGATTTGATGCAGAAGATTTAAGCGTAAGGATTGCAGGTGAACTTTCTGATTTTAATCCAGAAAATCATTTCAATCGAAAAGAAGTGGGTAAGTTGGATCCATTTTCCATCTACGCTTTGGTCACCGCTAAAGAGGCCATTTCCCAAGCCGGATTAGACAATAGCGACGTAAACAAGGAGCGAGTTGGTGTCATTATTGGAACGGGTGTTGGGGGAATACAAACGTTAGAAAGTCAACATAGTGTTCTTATGACTCGCGGTCAACGCCGCGTTACCCCCTACTTCGTCCCAAAATTTATTGCCAATATTGCCGCTGGCCAAATTGCCATCCAGCATGGATTTCAAGGAACTAACCATACGGTTATTTCCGCCTGTGCATCTGGTACAGATGCCATTGGTACTGCCGCTCGGACCATCCAATATGGCGATGCAGATGTTGTTATCACTGGCGGTACCGAAGCCAGTGTTACACCATTAACTATTTCCGGATTTGCAAATATGAGAGCACTATCCACACGGAATGATGACCCCACTTCAGCCAGTAGACCTTTTGATCTGGATCGAGATGGGTTTGTCTTAGGTGAAGGTGCTGCCAGCCTTATACTAGAAGATGCTGAGCATGCCAAAGCCAGGGGTGCAACTATTTTGGCTGAATTGGCTGGATACGGCGCCACAGACGATGCATACCATATAACCCAACCTTCTGAAGGCGGAAAAGGTGCAATTCGCGCCATGAAAAATGCATTAATAAATGCGGGACTCTCTGTTGAAGATGTGGATTACGTGAATGCACATGGTACGTCCACACCATTTAATGACAAAACAGAATCGGCAGGAATTATTTCATTATTTGGCGAACATGCGGAAAAATTAAAAGTAAGCTCAACCAAATCAATGACAGGACATTCTCTGGGTGCCAGTGGGGCACTTGAGGCCGTCGCTTGCGTTCAAGCAATTCAGGATAACATAATCCCACCAACAATTAACTATACCACACCAGATCCTGAATGCACATTGGATTACGTTCCAAATAAAGCACAAAAAGCCAATGTAAATGTTACCATGTCAAATTCATTTGGTTTTGGTGGCCATAATGGTGTCATTGTAATTAAACGCTGGAATGACTAGGGCGTGGCTTTTTTTGACTATCTATTTAACCTATTCAACCCACATACTTTATCTGATCTAGAAAAAATATGTAATTACCGATTTCGAAATCGGAATTATCTTTATCAAGCATTTACCCATAGATCGATTTCCAGCGAACCAAAACAAAATTATGAACGACTTGAATTTTTAGGCGATGCTGTAATTGATATTGTGGTAAGTCGGGAACTTATGCGAGAGTTTCCCGAAGGCGATGAAGGGATTCTCACCCAAAAGAGATCTGCCCTCGTTCAAAAATCATTCCTCGCAACAATGGGAAATCTATTAACCCTTTTAGATTATATCAAAATTGAAGAAACGGTTGATTTGAAACAGGAAAAAATTGCGATTAAACAATCAGCTAACTTATACGAAGCCCTAGTGGGTGCCATTTTTCTTGATGGGGGTATGAAACCGACAAAACAACTGATTCTTAATTCCATTTGGTCCCATCGACATGAGGCTTGGAAATCCGTCAACCACAAGGGTCAATTAATAGAACTTTGCCATATGAAGCAAATGGAAAATCCTAAATTTTTGGTCACAAATGTATCAGGGCCCGATCACCAAAAATTATTTGAGGTCCATGTTAAAATTGGTGATATTATTTACCATAGTGGTATTGGTACAAATAAAAAAGCCGCAGAACAATATGCGGCACAAAACGCCATGGAGGCACTTCAGGTTTAATTATCTATTTTATTAATCTTATCTCGAATACGGGCAGCCATTTCATATTCTTCTTTATCAATCGCCTTTTCAAGCTGACGCTCCAATAACTCAACTTTGGGTTCTTTCTGAATATCTTCTTCAATATTTTCTAAATCTTCTTCCCAGACAATTGCCTCACCCATGACTTCCTCGGCAACCATGATAGGTGAATGCATTCGAAGGGCAACCGCCAATGCGTCACTGGGCCGTGAATCAATTTGAAAATTTCCAAGTTTTTCAACCTGTAAATCTAAAATTGAATAGAAAACACCGTTTTCCAGTTTTGTTATTTTTACCGCTGATAATTTGCCACCCACACCATGAACTGTATTCACGATCAAATCGTGAGTTAACGGACGGGGCGTTTCCATATATTCCATGGCCATTGCAATGGCTTGTGCTTCATAAGCACCGACTAAAACTGGGAGTCTTCGTTCGCCGGATAATTCCTTTAAAATAACAGCATAACTACGGTTAGGATGATAATAGGATATTTTTTGTACTTTAACAGGAATCATGATTAATTCTCAAGAGAACTTATGCTTCCAGAGGTTAATGTTCAACTTTTTTCAGATAATATTTCTTTTAATTGGTCAATCTTTTTTACGGGTGTCGGATCCGTATTGTGTAAAACTGCACACCAATAACTCACCCAATCTCCAAAATGGATTAAATGTAAATATCGTTCAACCAATGCATTCCCCCCAACAGAAACTATTTCTTGGTTCTCAGCGAGACTCCCAATAATTTTTTGGGTAGATTGTTGTCGAATGCTTGTGCGTGGATGATCACCATCATCTTTTAACCAGATAATCGATAGTTGTTGGATCAATTCTTTATTATTCTCCCATCCGACAATTTCATTGTGGTTCATTTCTGGTAATTCATTATAATAAGCCAACATTTTTGAATTTTCACTCAACTGCCCTTTCCACCTTACGGCCATAATTGATGTGGCTTCCGTTTCACCATAAATCACGGGGATAGTTTTATATATGCGATTGGCTAAAGCATAAGTTGGGTTTTCATTTGACTCAAGACCATAATTATCTCTGGATGCGGTAATTAGCGAAATGGCATTCGATAATTGACTTACCGAAGATTCACCAATAATTCCCAAGGTCTTTAACAAATACATCATCGGTACAAACGACAATGCTAACGCAGCTCGCGGTTGCAATCCGCTGGGTATAGACACAACGTCTAAATCAAGACTATGCATTAATTCTGTTAATTTCCCACCGGTAGAAATACCAATTATTTGGGCATTTTTTTCTCGAGCCTGATCAAATGCAGCCAATGTTTCTTCAGTATTTCCGGAATATGATGAACATATAACCAACGTATGACCATTCACCCATTTCGGAAGTGTATAGTTCCGAGAGACAACCATTGGGACCTGTAATTCATCTTTTACAAGCGTTCGAACAACATCGCCACCAATGGCAGATCCACCCATGCCTGCAACCACAATATTACGAATATCTGAATATTCATTTTTTAATGAGACATTATGGCCAATTTTTGCTGCTGTGACCATATGATCAGGAAAATCATAAATGGATTTATACATGTCATCGGGGTCTAACTTGGGTAATACTGTCATTAATAGGTCCTATTTAAAATCATGGTTGTAAATTGATTTAAGTGCGCGCGATTTCTCTCGGGAATCACATTGAGCCCATCCTGAGCTTTTTGGATATAATGTTGAATAATTGTCTCCGTCTCCGCTTTGATTCCATTTGATTCAAAGAATGCTTTATAAGCAGAAATAGAATCATTTTTTTGGATGAATTCCAGCCATTTGTCACGGTGGTTTTCTCGAGCCAATATAGATAAAGCTGTCTGCTTTCCAGCGCGAATATCACTGCCTAAACTTTTACCCATGGTTGATTCGTCTCCGTAAATCTCTAAATAATCATCTTGAATTTGAAAAGCCAATCCAAGGTTTAAACCATACTCGAATAGTTGATGACCGTCGGATTTTGAATCATTGCCAATAAGACTACCTAATTCCGCACACAACCCCAGCAATGCACCCGTTTTTTTTCCAATCATTACGAGATAATTCCCCATGGTAATTGAATCATCATTTTCAAATTCCTTGTCCATGCCCTGCCCTTCGCAAATAGCCAAGGTCACTTCATTAAACCGTTGGTGAATATATTTCGATAAACCAGTTATTATGGAATGGGATAAGACAAATAATCCATCACCAGCCAAAGTTGCAGTGGCATTATCCCACTTTTTATGAACAGATGGTTGTCCATGTCGGACATCATCCTCATCCATAATATCATCATGAACCAACGAAAAATTATGGAGTAATTCCACTGAAATAGCTGCTTTCATTATTTTTTCTGGTGCCGAGGAATACACATCTCCAACCAAATGGACTAAAATCGGGCGGAATCTTTTCCCTTTACCATTTAGTACATATTTTATGGGATCATAAAAGTAGGCTGGTGTCTTCTCTAAAGGAATTTGATGAATGGCATTTTCAATCTCATTCTTCAAAAATTGGATATGATCCGAAAAGGGTTTAGTGGCCTTCATCAAGCTTTAGTTTTCCAATTGTCTGAAGTTTATCCATTACAATGGATTGAATTTCTTCCATACGTTCCGGTGTATTGGCTTCGAACCGGCAAACAATTACGGGTTGCGTATTGGAAGATCTAACGAGTCCCCAACCATCGCCGAATTGAATGCGTACACCATCAACTATACTGCAATTATAATTTTCAGTAAAATAATCCACAGCTTCTTTGGCGATCCTAAATTTTTCTTCGTCAGATTCTGCTTCAAAACGCATTTCAGGTGTTGAATAATAGGTCGGCAGTTCCGCTTTCAGTTGGGATAATGTTTTATCGGTTCTGGACAATGTTTGAACAATTCTTGCTGCAACATAAATGGCATCATCATAACCGTAATAATCATCGGCAAAAAATATATGACCACTCATTTCACCACCTAATTTACAATTCAGTTCTCCCATTCTTTGTTTAATGAGCGAATGACCTGTTTTCCACATGATGGGTTTGCCGCCATACTTAACAATCATTTCTTCCAGAGCTTGAGAACATTTAACATCGTACAGGATCTCATCTCCTTCTTCTAAAACTTCCGGCAGAAAAATGGCCATTAACTGGTCTGCCCAAATGATATCACCTGTTTCATCGACCACACCCACACGATCCGCATCACCGTCAAAAGCGAGGCCAATATCATATTGCCCAGTTTTCATTAAAGAAATTAAGTCAGCTAAGTTTGCTTCTACTGTAGGGTCAGGATGGTGATTGGGAAAAGTGCCATCCACATCACAATATAATTCTGTTAAATCTACATTCAGATTTTTGAAGACTTCGGGCCCGCAGATTGCACCGGCGGCATTTCCACAATCCATAACGACTTTCAATCGCTTTTGAATATCTATTTTAGAGGAAATCATTTGTTTGTATTTCGTAAGAATATCATAGGAGGCTTCAGAACCTTCCCCTGCTTCGAAATCTTGTTTTTCAATAATGGCACGAATATCTTGAATTGATTCGCCGAATACAGCCTTCTGATTTCGGGACATTTTAAAACCATTAAATTCTGGGGGATTATGGCTTCCCGTAATTTGAACGGCGCCAGCCACATCTAACTTAAACATGGAATAATAATTAGCAGGTGTGGGTAAAATACCAATATTTATCACATCCACACCGGTGGAAAGAATCCCCGTTTTAAATTGTTCAATTAAATCCGGTGTCGTGAGGCGTACATCTCCACTCAGTGTAATTTCCTGACCGCCACCACGCTTAATATATGTGCCAAATCCTTTGCCCAGGCTTTCTACCACATCGGGTGGAAAATCATCAGATACTTTCCCACGAATATCATATTCACGAAATATATACTTATTGAGATTCATCGGTTCCTTTCTTGAGAATAATTAACGGTAAAAATTAAGGATAATATATCAGGTCTTAAACCAATGAATTGGTTTATTCGTCTGTTTTTGGCTTTTGGCGATATTCTTTTTTTTGAGATTGTTTCTTTTTGGCCCGCATTCGCCTTTCCTTAGCTGCAAAGGTAATTTTAGTGGGGACCCTTTTTTTCGGTTTATGGTTCAATACGATCAATTTTTTTCGAAGCCGATCTAATGCGATGTATTTGTTTCGGCGTTGGCTCCTTTCGTCTTGGCAAGTGACGACAATACCTGTGGGTAAATGGGTTAAGCGTACGGCACTGTCTGTTTTATTTACGTGCTGACCGCCTTTACCACTGGCACGAAAAGTATCAATGCGACACTCTTTCAATAGACCTTCATTTGATTCAGGTATTCTAATCATTAAATCAGTATTTAATTATTGGTTCTAACTTTTGAATAATCGGGTTCATTATATTCCCTGTCTAAAATATGTATTTAAACCTATGAAAGCCAGAAACTATTCACCTATGAAAAAACACATTATTTTCCTCCTACTATTTTTGTTTTCCACATCTTGCGAAAAACAAAGCACGCTCCTCAAAGATTATGTCCAAAAACCCGACCCTGCTTTTCGATATGAAATTAAAAAGGTTGTAAATGGGGATTCATGGAAAGAATATATTATAAAGATGGTATCTCAAACTTGGCTCACTTCGAATGAAGTGGAAGAAACAGAATGGTGGCATTACTTAACCATTGTCATCCCAGATGAAGTGATAGAAACCGAAGCATTATTGATTATCGGCGGTGGCAATCATACAAATGAATTACCTGAATCGGCAGACCCAGCATTTATACAGGTGGCATTGGCAACACAATCCATCGTTTCGAGTATTTCTAATATCCCATTTCAATCTCTTGTATTTAAAAATGATTCTTTAGACGAACGCTATGAAGATGATTTGATTGCATTTGGATGGCGTAAGTTTTTAGAAGGTGGTGCCAAAGATGAAGATGCGGATTGGCTTGCTCGGTTTCCAATGGCTAAAGCAGTTTCCCGAGGTATGGATGTGGTTCAGGAGGTTGCGACTTCAAAAGGGCATCCAGTTGATCATTTTGTCACGACCGGGGCTTCAAAACGCGGTTGGACGACTTGGGCCACGGCAATGGTTGATGATCGTGTTATGGCTATTATTCCTATCGTAATAGATGTGCTGAACGTGGTTCCATCTTTTGACCACCATTGGAAATGCTATGGTGAATGGTCTTATGCTGTGGATAGTTATGTCAATGAAGGCATAATGGAATGGATGGGTTCCAAAGAGTTTAATCGAATGTTAACTATCGTAGAACCTTACAATTATGTCGATCAACTTAGTCTTCCGAAATTTCTGATTAATGCCACGGGAGATGAATTTTTTGCTACCGATTCCTGGCAGTTTTACTGGAATGAGTTGAAAGGTGAAAAACACCTCCAGTATATTCCCAATACGAGTCATGGACTAAAAAATACTGAAGGCGAGTACGATTTGAAAAGTCTAACTGCTTTTTATAAAGCAACAATTTCGAATGCTGATATACCCAAATATGATTGGCATGTCAGCAATGATTCTATATATTTACAAATTGACCATGACAATTATATCGTTAAACAATGGGAAGCCATAAATGAAAAAACGCGAGATTTTCGTGTAGATACAATCGATAGAGTCTGGGTATCAAAACAATTACAACCATCTAATGATGGGTCATATGCTGTAAAAATAACTCAGCCAGAAACGGGTTATAAAGCAGGATTATTGGAAATCACATTTAATCCCGATTCAGATATTCCCTATATATTTACCACAGGAACAGTGGTCTCTCCCAACACATTTCCTTTTGGCGATTTTAAGAGTGAAAATCCGAAGGGTACGCGATAATAAGAATAATTATTTAATTACTTTCCGCAAGAATCCGCCATTTTTATCTAATAATTCTTTCGCTTCCTCTTTCGAACATTTTTTTTCAATCATCACTACCGCCGTTTTGACGGATTTATCTGCAGCGTAGAGTGCTTTTTCAGATTCTTTCGGCTCTAGTTCTGTCAATTGGCTAATGATACGTGCCCCTCGATCCACAAGTTTATCATTAACAGCCATGAGGTCCACCATGAGATTGCCGTAAACTTTTCCCAGCCGAACCATGGTGGCAGTAGAAATCATGTTTAGTACCATTTTGGTGGCAGTGCCTGCTTTCATCCGGGTAGATCCTGTAATCACTTCCGGACCTGTATCCACTTTAATTAAGACATCAGAATCTGCGGCTAAATAGGGCTTTGCATTACAAATTAAATAAACTGTTTTTGCATCGATAGATTGACCATATTCGATGGCCGATTTTACATAAGCAGCTGCACCACTGGTGCTAATACCAATCACCACATCGCCAGCTGATAAGCCAAAATGCTTTAAATCTGTTACAGCCCTATCCGGTTGATCCTCTGCCCCTTCTATAGATTTTCGCAATGCTTCATCCCCGCCTGCGATAATTCCATTGAACCAATCCCGTGGCACCGAATAAGTTGGTGGCATTTCTGAAGCATCCAATACACCCAATCTGCCTGATGTACCGGCACCTACATAATAAATATGATTCCCATTTTGAATTGCTTCTGTGGTCAGTTTTACAGTTTGCGCAATTTCTGGAATAGCAGATCTCACCTTTTCTGCGATGGATTGATCTTCGTGATTAATTATACCTAATATTTCGGATATGGATTTTTGATCAATATTTTGCGATTTCTCATTTTGTTTCTCAGTCGAAAGGCTTTTTCTGTCGATAGTTTTCATGTTTAAAATTACAAAAACGAATGCTTTGGATATTTATTTTAATTTAGATTTGCAAAATATCGTCTAGCTTCGACCATCACTTTAGGCGAAAGCATTACAGATCCTATAATTGTGGGTATGGCCATAATTGCATACATACCATCGATAAAGTTAATCACAACTTCTATCGAAATCATGGCGCCCACCACTATGGTGAACACATAGAAACATCGATAATAAAAAATACTTTTTGTACCAAATAAGTAACCACTGCATTTACTCCCGTAGTATGAATAGCTCATCATCGTAGAAAGACTAAAGGTGAGTACCGCAGTTAATAGTAACCAAAACCCAAATCCACCTAATTCCTTTACAAATGCTGTGGTAGTCAACGTTACGCCATTTAATCCCTCTTGCTCCCAAACACCAGAAGCCAAAATAACAATTGCAGTAATGGTACACACAACTATGGTATCGATAAATGGTTCAATCATGGCCACGAGACCTTCTCGAACCGGTTCTTTGGTCATGGCTGCACCGTGGGCCATATCTGACGTACCCAAACCGGCTTCATTAGAGAATAGAGCCCGGCGGACACCGGCAATAATAACAGATCCTACGGCACCGCCCATCACTGCATCACCAGTAAAAGCATCATGTATAATTAATCCAAATATAGAAGGGATTTCGGCAAGGTGATTAAACACGACTAATAAACCTGCAAACATGTACAGCACAACCATTACAGGGACCATGTAGGTTGCCACTTGTCCAATTCTTTTTATACCGCCAAAAATAACCAGAGATGTTATAAATGCCATGATGAGGCCCTGAATCAGGTTTCCAGTCTCGATAGATTCTATAAACCATCCATTGGGTGTCAGAACCTGATTGCGAATAATATCGGCCAATTGATTGGACTGAAAAATCACTGTACATCCAAATAATCCGGCAATACTAAATAGTATGGATAGGGGTTTAAATTTTTTCCCTAAACCATTTTCTATATAGTACATGGGGCCCCCTTGAATATTTCCTTGATCATCCTTCCCACGAAATAAGATTGATAGGGTACAGGAGAAAAACTTTGTGGACATCCCCACCACGGCACTCACCCACATCCAGAAGAGTGCGCCAGGGCCACCCATTTGGATGGCAATGGCCACACCGCTGATATTCCCCAAGCCAACTGTACTGGCTAAAGCGCTGGATAATGCTTGAAAATGGGTAATTTCTCCCGGATCATTTGGGTCATTATATCGCCCGAAGAGAATATCAACACCATGACGAAAATACTTAAATGGAATAAAACGACTATAAATGGAAAAATATAAACCACCGCCCAAAAGCAAGATCAGTAAGGGTGGTCCCCACATAAAACTTGCAAAGGCACCCATGAAATCATTGATTAAATCCATATTCTTCCTCATTTACTAAAAAAAGTTTCGGATTATACCGAAATTCACTGCTTAATTACTACCGTTAAATCCATGAAAAAGTTAGATTTATATCTCATCCGCCAATTTATTGTCACATTAACCATGACGTTAATGGGGTTTCTTTGTGTTATCATCGTGGTAGATCTTATCGAAAACCTAGATCGGTTTATCGATAATGCTATCCCCATGGAAATCACCTTAAAATATTACATATATGCAATCCCATGGTTCTTGAATATTGGTTTGCCTATGTCTATGATGATTTCAACTGTGTTCAGTATCGGTCTCTTAGCCAAGCGGAACGAACTCACGGCAATGAAAGCCACGGGAATAAGCCTTTACCGAATTGCAGTCCCAATCACAACGATTGGTCTCATTGTCAGTTTTATTTCATTTGAATTGGATAATACATGGGTCAGTAAGGGCAATCAAGTTCGATATAATATCGAAAGAGAATACATGAAACGCAGGTCCAGAATAAAACACCAAAAAGACCTTCGGAATGTATTTCTACAAAAAAATGAAAAAACCCATATATCCATTGGGCGTTATAAAGTAAGCACAACAGTTGGACGAAGTATCACAGCCATATCTTTAGAAGAGGGTACTGTTTCCAAACGGTTGGATGCAAGAGGCATCGCATGGAATGATTCTTTAACATTATGGCTGGCCACAGATTATTCCATACGGGAGTTCAACAATTTTGGTGAAGTTAAAAAAACGGCTATTTCCAAAGGAGATACATTAATCAATCTCAATTTCACACCTCAAGATATCACCCAACAGTCCAAAACACCGGATGAAATGAGTTTTGCAGATTTAACACTGCGGATTGATCAATTAAAAAAAAATGGCGTGGACACGACCAAATGGGAAGTCGATCGACTTTTTAAGATATCTTTTGCTTTTACAAATTTGATTGTGGTTTTGTTTGGCTTACCCCTGGTTGTGATGAAATCCAAAGGCGGTCTATCTTTCGGTGCGGGAATGGGGATATTTGTTATTTTTGTATATTACGCATTTATCAAGTTTGGCATGTCCATGGGATATAAAGGGATTATGTCACCCTTGGTTGCGGCGTGGTTGGGAAATGTTATATTTACGATTGGTGGCGGTTTACTTTTGGTCTTTTCCCGGAAGTGACTCTTTTGGCGCGTTAGCCTTTTTCTTCTCCGGGACGGGAGAAGGTCCCCCATTCCCAGATTTTACTTTTTCTTTCCGACCTTTAAAACTTGTCATTGTAAAACCCAAAGACAAATTTAGTCCTTTCATAGAATGAATCCACAAGCCGCTTTTAAAAGAAAAACCCAAATCAATCATGATCGGACCACCATGAAATCCGGCGCCAAATCCTAATTCAGTTCGATCCAATCCCTCCCAAGCGAAACCAAGCCTGAGCGGTGTATTGGGAAACCGATATAATTCCGCACCAACGGCCCATCGCCATCGAGAATGGGCGAACAGTCGATTTTCGAATCCAGTCGTTAAATCGGAACTGATAAGTAAATCTTCTTTTCTGTATGAAACACCGAGTCGAAAAACTGCGGGGTAACGAAGATTAAATTCCTTCGGTTTTCCGTTTTCATCTACATTTTTAACGATCGTGGAACTGCTGGTAAATATTGACCCCGATGATAGGTTATCCGCTCTTAAGGAATCGATGGAATAGGTGTATAAAACCGCGACAGAATCTGAGAGTGACTCCCCACCCCACGTTAAGGGATATTTCATGATATCTTTGATGAAAGATGGTTTATTCCAAGCAATACTTCCCAATGCGTTTATCAGAGAAACACCGAACCGCATTCCGTTAAATTCTTTCGTGGCAATCCCAATATCCAAGCCATACCCTGCACCACCAAAGCCCTGCCTTAAATAATAGGTACCCGATCCATACACGGCTTGGGGTGTGGTAATAAAATTGGCTGAACTAGAATCTGGATCAACGCCCATATAAAATAATCCCTGTAGGTATTTCAATGAAAACCCCAGTGCAAAAGATTCAAAAGGAACAGCAAAGGAATACCCCAATTCGTGGACTGCCATTATTTCATATTCCAATGTCATATCAATAACAGGATTCTTGGCATTGCCTTCTAGCATGAGGCGCGCCATACCTGCCGGCAGACTATAGGAACTCATATATAAAATATTGGATGTTACCGCCATATTACCGGAAGAATAATTCATACCGGGTGTCGCAATTTGGAAATTCATATCAAAATTCAATCCACCTCGATTATCCAATCGGTTGATGATTGTTCCTTTTTCATCTTGGTCCAACGTATCTCCGCTCAAAGTCCGCAATGCAGCCATAGAAAAATAGTTATTCCCAATATCAAAGTCTAATCCCCCCACCTGCAACATAAATGGCCGATCAATCTGAAATGCAATTAATGCTGGATTGAATCCCACTGAATAGATACCATCTGCAATTGTTGTGGTTGCGCCCGCCATGGCTACAGCACGAGGATCTCGTTTTTGACCATGAGAAATGGCCATTATTAGCATGAGGGCAATTATGAGATTCGACCGTTTCATCGTTGCGTTAACTTTCCCTCCCATCGAACATAATTTGATGTATTACTAATTTTTCCACTACCCGAACTGATGGTGAAATACCACCCGTTCATATCTCGTACTGATCCACCGGATGATTGCACCCGAATTCGAATACTATCCCGTAAAGATGCACTTAAAGATGAAATCCCCGAAGTTGAACTGGGTGTCCAGTTAAATGAATCTACATTGGCCAATTCTGTGGTGATATCCGTCCAACCATCATCCAAATTCACATCAGGATTGGATCCGGCAAAATAGGCCAAATCAACCTGAGAAATGGTACCGAATGTTTTCCAGGCAATCGTGACTTCCGTATCCTGATCCAATGATTGATTTCCGTTTGGATATTTAACCACAATCTCATCGGGTGCTTCGCTGGTCATTCCTGTACTGCTGAGACTAAATGTGAGACTCGAATTGATATCGATATAGTCCAAAGTGGTTAGATAAACTTTTTGTCCATCCGAACCATTTAATTGAAATCGAGGTGCCATATAGGGTTGTCCAGGGTTTGTCATAAGCCGGATTCGAGAGGTGGGTATTGGACTACTATAAACGGCAACCCCAGCCTCTTTCACTTGGCCCACATGGGCGCCTGCATTCGTAGCCGGATAAAAACTCACAGGATCCGGTAATGGAATTTTCATTAATGTATCCACATAAGAAAAAACTGTATCCAAACCCGCACCTGTGGTTTTTACTATATAAGCCATGCCATCGACACAGTCGGCAATATCATCCATCACGTCAAAAATAAAGAAGTTACCTATCTCGGGGTTTAAACTATCACAATTGGATACAATGTAAACGCTATCTGTAACGACCCAATTATTTTTTACGACCATAGAATCTTTAAATGCTGATAGCGCACTCATGGTGGTATCCAACGGAAAAAAACCAATGTTTGACATAAGCATGGCCAACTCACCACCGGATGGAATTTTATTTTCCACTGTTAAGTCTAAACTGGCAGATTGTAGTGTGGCCCGAATACGGTTTCGGTTACTATGGTTCATTTCTTGCACCGGCGTGTTTGTCACTGATATAAAAGTCATGGGCGCCATAATAACCTCAAATGGGGCCAACATTCTATACTTTCCGCCAATGCTCATGCCCGATTCCAGCGTACCGCGGCCATCAATCCTGGCGCGTGAATTCACCTTAAAAACGGAAGGATTCGAAGACATGAGTTCCACAATAGTCGTTTCATTGATTCCCGGAGCCACTGTTACACTATCAAAATAGGCAACAGAAGTGGGAGCCTTGTACTTTAATGTTGTGGTGCCATCTTTAGATAATCGAATAATGGTTTTCATCGTATCCCCCGCAGTAGTGGGGCTGGCTAAAGTGGACAATGCCTTCACCAACATGGTATCTCCCGCCTGATTAACTGAAATCATATCAAAGTCTAAAACAACCGGTAAGCGAATGGTATTTAACATTTCAATTTCTAATTGGGTATCTACGAACTGCATTCCGGAAAATCCCAATGGCATACCCGCAATACTGATTTCAGTCGGTGGAAATTCCTGAATAATATTGGCTTCTAATGATTCAAAGTGAAGTTTTTTCATGGAAATATTCAATGAAACGGATCCTATGTCTGATCCATCCAATGGGATTTTAGCCGATTGTGCAGGAATGGCGGCTGATAGATCTAAATTCAATTGTGTTAAGGCAGAATCTTTTCCCGCTGGATTCGAAAATGTATACCCATCTAAATCATAAGTTTTGTTTATAGTGACACCATTTTTTAATACCGTATCCAGTTTTGTAGCGTCTTTGCCTGCGGGGGGTACAAAATTTTGAAAATTCATCATAAAATCAACATTCAATGGATAGGTACTGGAAACATCCGTTAAGTTGATTTCATTCACTTCAAATCCACTGTTCGTTTTTAACAGACCGGAAAATATTTCAATTTCAGTTGGGAATTCAATGCTGGGCAATGTGATGGGTAAATCTGTTTTTGTCACTTGAACGATGGCTGAATCCAAACCCGCGATTCGAAGTTGAATGGCCACATTCACTTGGACACTGTCGCCTGCGTTGATGGTGACGGTTGCATCAGAAGTACTGGCAATCCCAAAACCAATATCCATCCGGATGGCACCCCCAAGGCTATCTTGACTTAAAGATGTTATCTCCGGTCCGAAAGTATTATCCTTCGTTAAAGATGGCTGGGTATGATTAGCCAATGTCTTGGCCGGTGTTGTTATATCCGTAATGAGAGAAACAGTTGGATTCGTCACATCGGTGGGCAATCCTTTATTACTGATAGTGGTATTAAAATCGCTGACACTTGCCCCTGCATCGGCTTGAATGACCATGCCATCTACCGACTGTACAAAACTGGGTAATTGGCTTGCGGGTATGGTGGGGAGTATCAATGTGATTTGAATTATTTCATTGATGGCTGAGGCAATGGCATTCCAAACGGCACTGGTCACAGTCTGATCGCTGGATGGAGGTACCGTAAATACAACGCCTGAGCTATTGGTTAATTGTCCGCCCGGTGCAATGGGAATCGCCAAATTAATTGTGGTATCTAAGGAAAAATCTAATTGTGGTGCAGATACGGGGGCTGAAGCATATTCAATATTTTGATTGAGTTCAATTTCCAGAATATCCGTCCCAATCGATGTATCTGGCAATTCTCCTTCAAACATCAATTGCATCCCAATGGAGTCAGGTGTGGAAAATATTTGTTTATTATCCACCATACCTTCCAAGGAATACTTTTGTTGAACCAATGGGAATGTTAATTCAAAAAACCAAGTGGGCATTTCAAAAGCCAATGGATTTTGAAAATCACAACTCAATGTAAATAGAGAAAGGGCTCCAATCAGATATTTGGAAACCCGTTTTTTTATTGTTGGTTTAGAATTCCTCGGATTATTCATTCTAAATGGTTCATCTAACAAATGATACGCTGTAGAAATTGACCTTAAATAGGGTCCTTTTTCTACAAAAAAAAAGAGCACCGAAAATTCGGTGCTCTTTTCTCATTTTTCAGTGCAAAGATGATGATTAATATCGATACTGTTCCGGTTTGAATGGCCCTTTTACACCTACACCGATATATTCAGCTTGGTCTGACCTTAATTCCGTTAATTCAACACCGAGTTTATCCAAATGCAGTGCCGCCACTTTTTCATCCAAATGTTTGGGCAACACATAAACATCATTGCCGTATTGTTCTTTATTCGTCCATAATTCAATTTGGGCCAATGTCTGGTTAGAAAATGAATTACTCATGACAAATGATGGATGTCCCGTGGCACATCCTAGATTAACCAATCTGCCTTCGGCTAAAATTATCAAATCTTTTCCGTCAATAGTATACATATCCACTTGGGGTTTGATGGTATTTTTTGTAGAACCGTGGTTTTCATTCAGCCATGCCATATCTATTTCATTATCAAAGTGACCAATATTACATACGATGGTTTTATCTTTCATGGCTTCAAAATGATGCCCCTGTACAATATCTTTATTACCTGTGGCTGTAACGATGATGTCTGCTTCCGGAATGGCAGTTTCCATTCGCTTCACAGGAAAGCCATCCATGGCTGCTTGCAATGCACAAATGGGGTCGATTTCAGTCACAATTACACGGGCACCTGCGCCGCGTAACGAAGCCGCAGACCCTTTGCCCACATCGCCATATCCAGCAACGATCGCCACTTTACCCGCCATCATGACATCTGTAGAACGACGAATGGCATCGACTAAGGATTCTTTACAACCATACTTATTATCAAATTTTGACTTGGTGACAGAATCATTCACATTAATAGCCGGCATGGTTAATGTTCCGTTTTTAACCCGTTCATATAGACGATGAACGCCGGTTGTGGTTTCTTCTGATAACCCATTGATGCCAGCCACCAATTCCGGAAAATCATCCAATACCATATTGGTTAAATCGCCACCATCATCTAAAATCAAATTCAATGGTTTGCCATCTTCAAAGGCAAATAATGTTTGCGCAATGCACCAATCGAATTCTTCTTCATTCATACCTTTCCAAGCATACACAGGGACCCCTGTATCTGCGATTGCGGCGGCGGCATGATCCTGGGTCGAAAAAATATTACAGGAAGACCATGTTACTTCTGCACCCATTTCTGTTAATGTTTCGATTAAAACAGCAGTTTGAACCGTCATATGCAGACAGCCGGCAATCCGTGCACCCGCTAAGGGTTTAGAGGGGCCATATTCTTTTCGAATGGCCATCAGGCCGGGCATTTCTGCTTCGGCTAAGGTGATTTCTTTTCTCCCCCATTCAGCGAGAGAAATATCTTTAACCTTATAAGGCAATTTTTCTGTTTGAGTCATTTCTGCTAAAGCCATGTTTAATTCCTTTCGGATACAGCTGATTTCAATGCATCAACCATATCTGTTTTTTCCCACGTAAATAAATCATCTTCCCGTCCAAAATGGCCATTAGCTGCTGTGGGGAGATATCGCGGGTGTTTTAATTTTAAGTGATGAATAATGCCACCTGGTTTCAAGGGAAATACCGATTGCGCAATTTCCGTTAATGCTTCGTCTGATAAAGATCCAGTGCCAAATGATTTCACATAAAAAGAAGTGGGTTCAGCCACACCAATACTGTAAGAAAATTGCACTTCACATTTATCGGCTAATCCTGCAGCCACAATATTTTTAGCAATATAACGTGCCATATAAGCAGCCGACCGATCCACTTTAGATGGATCTTTTCCGGAGAACGCACCACCACCATGTGGGGCATAACCTCCGTAGGTATCCACAATAATTTTCCGCCCTGTTAACCCTGTATCTGCTTCGGGACCGCCAAATACAAATCGACCGGTGCCATTCACTATAAATGAATCATCATAGGGCATACCACAATCATCTAATACAGGTTTGATTATTTTTTCGATCATTTCACTTTCAACAAAATCATGTTCTGCCGCTTCTGTGCCAAATTGACCTAACATATCATCATGCTGTGTGGCAATGACCACATTCGTAATCGATACAGGTTTACCATCTTCATAGGCCACGGACACTTGAGATTTGCTATCAGGTCTCAACCATGGAATGGTGCCATCTTTACGCAGTTCAGACATTCGTTCTACCAACCGATGAGATAGATGTATGGGTAAGGGCATGAGTTCTTTTGTTTCATTGCATGCGAATCCAAACATAAGTCCCTGATCTCCTGCGCCCTGCTCTTCATGGAGGCCAGACCCTTCATCTACACCTTGGGCAATTTCTGGGCTTTGTTTATCCAACATGGACATCACCTTCACCGTATCATTGTCCATACCGTATGCTTTATCCGTATAACCAATATCCCCCAATGTATCTTTCACCACACGTTCAACATCCACAAACCCTTTAGAGGTGACTTCTCCGGATACCACAACAGTGCCTGTCGTAGCCAATGTTTCGCAGGCCACCCGAGAATTGGGGTCCTGGGCCAAAAGATTATCTAAAATCGCATCGGAAATCGCATCACAGACTTTATCTGGATGCCCTTCAGATACTGATTCAGACGTAAAAATATATTTGCTCATTTGTATTCCTAATGATTATTGATTTTCAAGCGCAGAAATTACGCGCTTTGGTAAATAGACTCCAAACGATTGGGAGATATTTTTTTTGAAAAAAAAGTAGGAACCGCTCAGTTGCCCTATCCCGCATTAGAGGAAATATATTAGTAAAAAGATAAATACTAATTCTCCAAATTTGAGAATGTGACGTAGCGCACAAGAGCAAAACGCGAAGTCATTCCATTGAAGTTTGTTTTGAGTTACAACAATGATGTAGCCTTAAAAATAATATAACGAATCCTAATTCGATTTAAATAAGAGATTTACCGATGTTTTTTCCACTGATCAACAATTTTGACCATTTGCGTTAAAATTTTATCAACACAATCATCGATGGATTTAAACCCATTAGGATCAGATGATTTTGCATGCAAGTTATGTTGAGGTATATGGAGATTGATTTCGGTAATAAACATACTTTTTTCATGTAACATTACAATTTCACATTGGCTGATTCGATCAAAATGTTTTTCGAATCGTGCGACTCCTTCTTCCGCATAATCTTTTAAATCATCCGGGGCTTGAAAATGACGTGCTGTAAAATTAATCGTCATTCTTATCTCCTTTATTCTATTGTTCTAATGTAGGACCAGCATCCCGTATTTCAGAATGTCCCAAATCATACTGTTCGAAGTTTTTCTGGAATTTTCGTACCAATATCTTGGCAATGCCATGATATGCCTCCGAATCTGTCCATGCTTTTTCGGGAATGAGTATATTTGGATCGATATCCCCTAAACTTTGGGGAACCATGATACCAAAATATGGGTCAGTTTCGAAGGTGGCATTATTAATACTACCATCTAAGGTTGCATGAATTATTTGACGCGTTACCGGTAACGAAATACGTTTAGCACCGGATTGGGCGCTGGCACCGACCCAGCCCGTATTCACCAAATAGGCCGGTACCTGATGTTTATTCATTTTTTGCTTGAGCAATTCCGCATATTTCAACGGATGCAGTGTTAAAAACGGCCCACCAAAACAGGGTGAGAATGTGGCCACAGGTTCGGTAATGCCTCGTTCGGTTCCCGCCACTTTAGCTGTATATCCACTAATAAAATGATACATGGCTTGTTCCGTGGTTAATTTTGAAACCGGGGGCAGTACACCATAGGCATCACAGGTCAGGAATATAATGGTATTTGGATGGCCGCACATGGACGGTTTCCCTAGGCCATTCACTGAATTATCTATATAATTGATGGGATAAGAAACGCGAGTATTTTCTGTTTTTGATCCATCTGTAAAGTCAATGACTCGGGTCCGTTCATCGTAAACCACATTTTCGAGCAAGGCACCATGGCGAATGGCATTATAAATATCTGGCTCATGTTCTCGGTTCAAATCAATTACTTTTGCATAGCATCCACCTTCAAAGTTGAAAATACCATCGTCGGACCAGCCATGTTCGTCGTCCCCGATTAAGGGTCTTTCCGGATCCGTACTTAAGGTTGTTTTTCCTGTGCCGGATAGACCAAAAAAGATAGCGGGATTTTCTCCATTTTTATCCACATTCGCCGAACAGTGCATGGCCAATACACCTTGAAGCGGCAGCATATAATTCATGACAGAAAAAATACCTTTTTTCATTTCGCCGCCATATTCGGTTCCCCCAATAATGGCAATCCGTTTGGCCATATGAAAAATAATGAATGTTTTAGAATTCATGCCGTATTCTTCAAATTTCTGGTTAAAGACGTCCGATGCATTAATGATGGTGAAATCAGGAGAGAAACCATCTAAGTCTCCCTTCTCCGGACGAATGAACATATTATGGGCGAAATGCGCTTGCCATGCTTTTTTGGCAATAATTCTCACATTGAGTCTATAGGCCGAATCTGCGCCGGCAAACCCATCAAAAACATAGGTGTTAGAATCGTCTGCATGATTATAATAATCTGCCACCTGTCCATATAAATCATCAAAAATGGTTTCATCTACTTTGGCATTGACCGGCCCCCACCATAGATGCTCATTTGAGGAATCTTCATCCACAAAATACTTATCTTTGGGAGATCGACCTGTGTACTTCCCTGTGTCAACCATGACAGCTCCATTCATACCCATTTTACCTTCTTTATGTAAAATGATATCTTCGATAATGCCTTCGACGGGCAAGTTTCGGATAATGCGGTCAACTTGGTCTAAACCAATTTTATCTAATGCTAATTCTTTCCCTGTTATTGTCATGCTTTCCCCCTATTTTAGTCACCATGCGGGTGAGCCTGTTTATATATTTTTTTCATTTTTTCCGGTTTAATATGCGTATAAACCTGGGTTGAGGATAAGCTATTATGCCCCAATAAATCTTTGACGGCGCGGATATCGGCACCGCGATCCATCAAATGTGTTGCAAAGGTATGGCGCAAAATATGAGGGCCTAACCTTTCCCCTTCAGCCACGAGTTTAATATAATTGCGGATTCTTCTCTGAACAGTACTTTTGGGAATGCGCTTTTCTTTCTCATTTACAAATAATGGGTTGTGGGCTGAAGTAGAATTGAATGATAATGCACGATTTTTCAAGTAATTCTCTACCCAAAATTTCGCTCTGTTTCCAAAGGGAATCAACCGTTCTTTATCTCCTTTGCCATGTACCTTCGCCAATTGGTTTATGGGATCAATTGAACCAATATTCAATTCAATTAATTCACTGAGTCGAATGCCGGTGCTATAGAATAATTCAAGGATGGCTCGATCGCGTACGCCTTTTTTTGTGGAAACATCCGGACTTTCCATCAATATATCGATCACTTTTTCGTCAATAAAATTCGGGAGGGTTTGAGATATTTTGGGTGATTTCACATGAATGGCAGGATTGTCTTTCAATTGTTCGGACTGCATTAAATATTTAAATAAAGATTTAACAGACGCCAAACGGCGTGCCACGGTTTTACTGGATAAACCCTGATCGAATTCCACCCCTAAATAGTTTCGGATTGTATGGCGATTTACAGCCATAAAATTTGATATTTTTTCTTCTTCGGATAGAAATGAAATAAATCGATTTAAATCTGTATGATACGCTTTGATGGTATGGGTTGAAAATCCTCTTTCTTTTTCGAGATAGGATAAAAATTCCGAAAGTATTGTTTTTAGGTTAGCCATTCAGCAAATGCATCGCTTGAATAATGAGAGTCAAATCTTCTGGAATGGGGGCGGAAACGGCCACCTCTTCTTGCGTGGATGGATGTTGAAAAGTAATTTTCCTGGCATGGAGCGCATGTCGATTAATTTTCTTAAGCAATTGGGTTAACACTTTGGTTATTTCAGGGACAAACCCTTTGGTTCGCTTCACCCCACCGCCATATTTATCATCTCCGAATATTGGATGATGCATACTGGCAGCATGAACACGCAATTGGTGTGTTCGACCTGTTTTTGGGAAAAACGAAATTTGGCTCAACACCGATCCGTCAACTTCCACTTGGTACTGCGTAAGTGCATGCCGTCCTGATTCATTCACCTCGTACGCCGTTGGATCAGATCGTTTCCTTTTAATAGACCCATCGATGATGCCATTTGGCGCTGTCCAATTGCCCCAAGTAAACCCAGTATATTCCTTTTGAATTTTTCGCTTTTCGAATTGCGACGCAAGGTCAGCATGGGCTTGATTATTTTTGGCCACCAATATCACACCGGACGTATTTTGATCTAATCGATGGACAATCCCCGGTCGAAGCTGCCCATTTACATTTGATAATTGACTAAAATGATAGGTAAGTGCATGAACCAATGTACCGCTTTTTTGGCCCACACCGGGATGAACGACCAATCCTGGCGGTTTATTAATGGCAATGATATCATCATCTTCAAATAATACGTCTAATGGAATATTTTCCGGTTCGATATGTTCAATTTCCGGTTCAATTTCGGGAATGGTATAGACGATGGTTTCGCACCCATTCAATTTCCACCCCGCTTTAGAAGGCTGCCCATCTACCAAGACCAAACCGTCTTTAATCATTTTTTGAATTTGGGTCCGACTGAGGTCGGAAAGGATGGTAGAAAGAAATTTATCCAGGCGGCTATTCTCTCCACCGGTGGCGATGATTGTCTTTGGATTCAATCCGTTTGTGGGGTTCTCTTTCGTTCCAAAATAAGTGAATCATATAATACAAACCCCATACCCACGGTGACACAGGAATCGGCAATATTGAAAATGTACCAATGGTAGTTTCCAATCATAAAATCAAGAAAATCAACAACAGATCCAAGAAATACACGGTCAATCAAATTACCGATAGCGCCGGCTAAGATGAGGGCAATCCCAGTGCGGATAACCAGTCCTTGGTCGTGAATCGTCCATAGATACCAAAATAGAAAACCGGTGAATACAATCGATATAGTTGAGAATACATAAATGCCAAAGGGGAAATTAATGCCAAAGGCCATTCCATCATTTCTCACATAAGTTAAATTGAAAAAATTGGTAATGATCGGAATGGATTCATACAAAGACATGGTATTCCGAACAATTGCCTTTGTAATTTGGTCTGCGACTACCAGCGTGGCACTCACAAACAATATTCTCATGTTATAGCCCGAGTTTTTCTGTTTCCTTGCAACTCACACATTTAGTGGCACAAGGCACTTCAACTAACCGTTCTTCTACAATGAGTTCTTCACATATTTTACAAATACCGTATGACCCATCTTTAACTCTAACCAGGGCCACCTCAAGGTTTTTAAAATAGTCACTCCCACGGTTCATGAGCATAAAGTTCTTTTCTTGTTCGTGTGAATCTGTCCCCGCATCCGCCATATGTAAACTATAAATAGCATCAGGTGTGTTGCCACCTTGTTTATTCGATGCAGAGCCCATATTGTCTTTAATTGCATCGACATCTTCTGTGACAACGCCCATTTTTTCTTCAATGATTTTTTGGAACATTTTCAATTTTGTTTTTGAGTATTTTTTTACCACTTTACATTTCCTTTCAAATTATTACACGTTGTAAACCGAAGTGAACCTCTTGATCGCCTATATTGAAGGATTCACTAAAATCACCAGATTGATAATCTTCGATAAGATCAACGGCCAATACTTCATTTTTAAAAAATTCTTCGAATGATCGAATGGCTTCACCCACTACACCGTCAACCATTCCATAAATAATGATCCGATCTTCGACCGCGAAGTTAGCATTTTTTCGCATAGTTTGCACCTGCCGAATTACATCACGAACAATCCCTTCTTGAACCAATTCTTCCGTCAAATTTGTGGTTAATCCTACCGTCACATGATCGTCACCGGCGGCTGTATATCCATCGGCAGATTCAGTCTCAATCAATAAATCTTCCCTACTTAAAACGATAGCCTCTCCATTTATATCAAATGAATAATTCTTTTTTGTTCGAATATCATTCAATATCTGATCCCCGTCTGCATCATTTAAATAATTTCGGATTTGAGGCAAGGTTTTGCCAAATTTTTGTCCCAATAAAGGCAGATTCGGCTTCACAATAAACCGAATTAAATCCGTTTCTGAATTGGCACGTTGAAGCACTTTTACATTCAATTCATCCAACACCACATTTTGCTGATCAAAAATAAAATCTGCAACACCATCGTCTTTCACCGAAAAGGCTAACTCAGCCAAGGGTTGTCTAATTTTTAAATTGGCTTTATTTCTGGAAGATCGTCCCAATTCTACCACCCGGCGAAGTGCATCAACATTATCCATGAGATCTGAATCGATTTTACTTTCATCCGCCGCTGGATAATCACATAGATGGACACTTTCCGGTGCATCACTGTCCATATTCCTAACCAAATTCTGATAGATATTTTCCGTGACGAATGGCAATATGGGTGCCAAAACTGTGATGACTTTTGCCAAAACTTCGTATAATACTAAATAGGCCGCTTGTTTATCATCATCATCTTCACTTTTCCAAAACCGGCGGCGGCTACGGCGAATATACCAGTTGGATAATTCGTCTAAAAATAAATCAAACTTTTTCATGAGTTGATCCGAGCGAAACCCATCCATGGCTTCTCTGGCATCTTTAATAAATAAATGCAGTTTGGATAAAATCCATTCATCCATAATATTCAAATCTGCATCATCAATATTCCCCTTACTGGGATCAAATCCATCTACAGCGGCGTAGGTGGCAAAAAAGGAATATGAATTCCAAAGTTGAATCAACTTTTTACGCACATCATCCCCATGGTGGTAACCGAATAATAGATTATGTTCCGGATTTTGAGATGCATACATCCACCGCATCACATCCACACCCATTTCTTCCGCCGCATCGTCAAACCAGATCGCATTCCCCCAGGATTTATGCATATCGCGGCCATCTTCGGCTTTGACCAAGGCATGGCCCAATAAATTCTTAAAGGGTGCTTTTTCTTCCAGCATGGCAGACATGGCCAATAATGAATAAAACCAATTTCTAAATTGTCCCGGGAAAGATTCCACCACGAATTCGGCTGGAAACCAATCTTTCCAATATGCTTTATCGTTATTATAGCCCAACGTAGAAAAAGGTACAATGCCTGCATCTAACCATGGGTTACCCACATCCAATACACGGGTGCCAATGAGGCCCGTATCCGGATGTTTAATTTTTACGTTATCAATCCAAGGCCGGTGAGGGCTATTTCCCTCAAATTCATCCCATCCCTCTACAGCCAATGCTTTTAATTCTTCTTTGGATCCCACCACATAATAAGAATCATCTTCGAAAGTCCAGATGGGCAGGGCCAATCCCCAGAACCGTTTTTTGGATATCATCCAGTCGCCCATATTATCCAACCATTCATGTTCCCTTTCGCCACCCCATTCGGGAATCCAATTAATATCATCCACGATCTTTTTAATCTTATCCCGCCAATCCATATTGATATACCATTCATCCACCAGACGGAAAACCAATTCATCTCCTGACCGCCAGCAATGGGGATAGATATGGGGGTATGCTTCTACATAAACCAAGAAATCACGTTCTTTTAAATCATCTAAAATGGCTTGAACGGTTTCTATATCTGTGGCACTTTTTCCCGAAAGCCAGCCAAACTTATCAGTGAATTTAGATTCCGCATCTAAGGGTGCAACATTCACCAATCCTAATTTTTTACCAATTTTATTATCAATGTCACCACAACCGGGGGCCATGTGTACGATGCCCGTTCCTTCGCCGCCAACTACAATATCATTACCCATATTGTCTTTACCCGGGTTCACCACTTGATGCTGGGATTTCGCAGAAGCACCCGCCTCGGCCAATGCCTCATCCACATAAGGCGTCCCACCCAATTCAGATTGGCCATCCAAATGGTCAAAAGGACCATCGTAGGTCCACCCCACCATTTCGTCGCCTTTAACCGTTCCAAGGATTTCGTAACCACCCCGTTCTTTAAATATTTGGGCAATGGTTTTGAGTTTCGGTACACCTTCGATCCATTGCTTCTTTTCTTTAAACTGTTTATCCAGACGTTGGAATTCTAAATTTTCTTCAGCGAAATAATAAATAGACCCGTCTGCAGCTTTGAGTTTTACATAATCCAGATTGCCATTGACGCCCGCCACCACATTCGAGGTTAAGGTCCATGGGGTGGTGGTCCATACCAATAAATATTCATTCGCTCTATCCCGAAGGGGAAACCGGACAAATACGGCTTGATGGGCCACGAGTTTTCGACCTTCAATAATCTCCATTTGTGAATAAGAAGTGCCAGACCGCCCGGACCAAGGAACCACATCGGATCCACGGTATATTTTACCTTCTTCAAATAATTTTTTCAGAAAACCCCAGATGGTATAATTATTTTCGTCTGACATGGTGTAATAAGAATTATCCCAATCCATCCAATAACCGAGACGTTTCGACTGTTCCGTTTGGACCGCCGAATATTTATGCACCCGCTCTTTGCACATATTTATAAATTTTTCAATTCCAAATTCTTCCACGTCTCGTTTGGACTTAAAACCCAGTTCTTTTTCCACTTCCACTTCGATCCAAAGGCCTTGACAATCAAAACCGTTTTGATATCTTAATTCGTGGCCATCCATGGCTTTATAACGATTATATAAATCTTTGAGGGTACGGCCCCAGGCATGGTGAACGCCCATGGGATTGTTGGCCGTAATGGGCCCATCAATAAAGGACCATTTGGGTTTACCTGCATTGGCATCCCGCCGTTTCTGGAAAATATCCTTCTCTTTCCAGAAATCCAGGACTTCGTGCTCAATGGCAATGAAGTCAGCTTGGGGATTTACGCGTTGTATCATATTTGGTTTTTACCCTTTTTGGGGTGCAAAAATTAATCTTTTCACCATCTTGAAACAAAAGGAATAGATAATAAAAAAAGGGCCATGTTGCCATGACCCTTTTATCATAAAATATTATTAATAATTAATCGTCTAACTCAAGGGTCATATAGCGGGCTACACCATCTCGCTTCATATGAAGCATAATCATATTTTTTTTCTGCGTTTCTTTAATAAGGGCTGCAAACCCTCGGGGTGAATTGCATTTTTTTGTACCCACCCGAGTAATAAGGTCACCAATTCGAATTCCTGCCTCTGCCGCAATGCTTCCTTCAACTACAGCAATTACAATGACACCTTCTTCACCTTTACTTATATCGTATTCTCGTATGACTGATTGGCTGAGGGAGGAAACCTGGATGCCCAATTCATTTGTCTGGGCAGGTGGCCGACTCACGGTCGCCAGAGCATCATCGCCAGGCATTTCTTCTAATGTGACTTTAAGTGTCTTTTTTCTACTATCACGAATAACAATCAAATCATATCTTTTATTCGGCTTCGATGCGGATACTGTATTTCTAAGATGATCAACATTCTTCACCTGCACATGATTGAATTCTATAATCACATCTCCTGTTTTTAGACCGGCCTTTTTAGCGGGACCATCTTTAACCACATCCGAAACCAATGCACCATCTGGAGATTTTAACCCCATGGCACTGGCAGAGGCATTATCCAATGGCTGGATTTGAACACCAATCCAAGATCGTAATACTTTACCATGTTCAATCAAATCCGCCATGACCCGCTTCACCATATTGGACGGAATGGCAAACCCCACCCCTTTGTTGCTTCGATCAAAACTGTTGGTATAAATGGCTGTGTTAATGCCAATCAAGTCACCGGCGGAATTCAAAAGGGCTCCCCCACTGTTCCCCGGGTTAATAGCTGCATCAGTTTGGATAAAATCTTCATACACATCACCTTGAATGATATTCCCCCTGCCTTTGGCAGAAACAATTCCTGCAGTTACCGTATGACTTAAATTAGCCGAAAATGGGCTCCCTACTGCAATGACCCATTCGCCTACCCTGAGTTTATCCGAATTGCCAAAATCTAAATCTGTAAGGCCCCGTGCATCAATTTGCAATACGGCCAAATCTGATTTGGGATCACGGCCAACCACCGTTGCTTTATACTCTGTCTTGTCCAATAATCGCACGGTGATTTCATCCATATCGTCCACCACATGGTTATTGGTAATCACATATCCTTTCCGGGAATTAACAATTACACCGGATCCAAGAGCCGTTGATTTATATTCACGTTGTCTGGGCATACGTGGGGCAAAAAACTTAAAGAAATCATTATCCTGAGGCAACTGACCGTGGAGTCGACTGAGATCCACTTTTTTCTCAGTTAAAATGGTTACAACGGTTGGGTTTGCTTTTTCTGCAATATCGGCAAATTGGTCACTAAATTGTTTTAAAATTGAATTCTGGGCGGAAAGTGTTCCAACCATGAATATAAGTAAGCATATTTTTTTCATCGGTTTCCTTTTCTGCATAATGTTCAATCTAATGCAATCCATTCTGAAAGGTTCCATATCATATACTTTTTTGAAAACTGAATACCCAGTCATTCATTCCTTCGATTGATTCTCCATCAATAGTAGCCTTCATCGGTTTATCAATTCGTAAGTATAAGGGTTGCCCGAAAACGGTTTTGGATAATCGGATTCCCAAACCATAATCCACAAGAGATGTATTGCTGAATCCATAATCACCAACAGTAAACTTTGATCCTGTGAGTGTCCCTGCATCCAGGAATGCGGCCAATTCAAATTTAATTCCTAAAATGGATTTGGTTAAATAGCCTTCGAAAGTCGTTGTGAATACATTTTCTACGCCTACAAATCCTTGATTTCCAAAAGCGCGGAGGTTGGCATCACCGGCTAAATGATATTGATCCCTTAAATCTGTGTCACCATAAAAACTGGATGCATCTCGAAGATATGGTTTCTCGTACATGGTGCCGGATCCGGCCCCTTCTACGGTATATCTTTCTTGATTCGGAATGCCTTTATCATCAGCCCAAATTTTTCCATAAATGCCTCTAAACCTTGCACCAAACAACCCAAAACTTTGATCAAATGATTCTGTAATAGTTAAACGACTGAAAGTCCAATCTGAGATTCCACCCGGTGCAAAATCAAAAACGATTTGGTTAGAAATAGGCCCTAAGTAAGCATTTAGTTTGGTGAAGAAAACAACAGTTTTACCAATATCATATAAATTGGTTCTGCTCGTATCAACAGCATTGGTCACATAAAAACCCGATTCAACGTTATTAATACCATAGATCGGGTTGGTGGCATTGAGTATTTTTTCAGAGTTCAATCCATATCCACTCACACCACCCAAATTGTATGCATGAAAATAATTTTTGTCCATTCCTTTAAATAAGTCTCGATTCCAACCGGAGACTTTCCAAAATACTTTACCTGTTTCAGTCCCAACATTAATATCGGTCATAACACTTTCTAATAACCCATATGATTTCCGCAATCTGAGTCCGGGCATGACTTCATCTTTTGCGAGATAATGGACGGTTGGATGCCATTGTTTTACCATTCGATTTCGAGGTTGGTATCGCATCCCTGGGTAATAAAACATTTTTTCTGACTGCATTTTACCCGTGGAATTATTTCTGAAATCGATATCCATTGTTTGGGCATCGGGATCCAGCATAGCCGATTGTGGCTCACTGGGTACATTATATGTAAAGGAGTCACTGGTCCGGAATTTATGGTTTGTCCACCAAACACGATGGGCCGCCCCATCTTTCAATTTTGTTTCCACCAGTTGGGGCATGTCTCGTTTCCCATTGCGGACAATGTTCAATGTCACATCCCAAGTGCCATCCGACTTTTTCTTCTTTTCCCAACCTTTAATGCCGTAATCCAAGAGACGCGTATCATGGAGCCATGGACGGAAGAACCAATCTAAATCCTGACCGCTCACATCTTCCATGGCATCAACAAATCGTTTTTCATTGGTATGCTTTAGATTCCAACGATGGAAATATTCCTGCATCCCTTGGGTAAATGTTTCTTCACCCAAAATATACTTTAATTCATCCAACATGAGAGATGGCTTTGTATAGGCATTGGCACCTGCAGCACGGCTCCCCTTAAACATATAAGTGGATCGGCTGATAGGCTCATCCTGACCACTGGCCATAAAACTGATCATTCCCCATTGGGAATTTCCCAAACTGCTGTTAAAGCGCCAGTGTTTTTTCTGCCAATCTTTATAGCGTTTACCACCTTCCAGATCAAACCCGTGATCACCATACCGATCCATCATATACCACCGCGTTTGAAATGATGTAAATCCCTCGTCCATCCACGCTTCCCGCACTTCATTATTGGCAAGGATGCCGTAAAACAAAATGTGACCCACTTCGTGGAGGATCAATCCTTCAGATTCGCTACCATCCATGACTAGCATAGGATATTCCATACCGCCCCCGGCGAGGCGATCTGTATTGGTCACTTGTGGATAAGGATACATGCCGAATTGTGTACTAAGCCATTGGATGGCACGCTCGGTCCGGGCTACCGCTTTTTGGGTCCACTTTTTACCATTTTTTTGATTGAAAAGAGCATGGACCGCAACCCCATTCCACTCTCCACTTTCGTATAAAAAATTAGGTGTGGTGACCCAGGCAAAGTCATGAACATTTTCTGCATGAAAAGACACTACCCGTCTTTCGGTGGAATCATATTCCATACGGTTCTTCTTGAATTCTTTCAGCCAATCTGAAAATTGTTGACTCGTATCCACCTGCACTTCTTCCCATCCAGGATCCCCATTTGAAACCACACCTGTGGCACCAATGATGTACCCTTTGGGTACATCCATGGTTACATCAAATGTGCCAAATTCTCCATAGAATTCTCCCTCAGCATGGAAAGGTTCATCGAACCAGCCATTTTCATCATAGACCACCATTTTCGGATACCAATGGGCAAAATTATATTGTTCACCGATTCGGCCAGCTCTTTCTGCAAATTCACCTACATGGTGTACCCAATCCAGTTCAATGACTAAAGAATCACCAGATGCCAATGCCATTGCCAGTTTGGAGGTAAGTATCGTATCGTCGATACGAAATGAATCTGCCAATGCAACATCATTCTGGTTAATAGTGAAATTGGTAATATCATATTGACTAAGATATGGATCCATTCCTTTTTTAAATTTAGTCCCTCTACTGGCACGACCTAACCCGGCTAAATATTCACGATGTTTCACCGTCCCCTCTTGAAAGGAATTGGCATATAGATTAATATGGATTCGATCTAAAATGTCGGGAGAATAGTTCACATATTTTATGGTGGAATGGCCACTTATGGTATGGGCTGCGGTATCCAGTTTTACATCCATTTGATAGTGAACAAACTGTTGCCAGTATTCCGCGGAAAATATTGAGGATAAATTGAGAGCAATAAATAGAAAAATAGGTTTCATAAGATCATTCCAGAAACTTCATAGATGGTCATGTGGACCTTAATTGGCAAATGAATATTAGTTGGGTGATATTTATATTACACTCAAAAAGTATTAAGAGATTAAGAGGCAGAAAGAAATGGTTGTAAATCTTTATAAAATACTTCCTCACTCCGCGGGCCGATATATCCCTTAACGATATATCCTTCTTGATCAATGATTAATGTGGTGGGAATCCCCGTTATAGGTCTACCGATGGCACGCCCATAAATACTGGTCACTCTTTGTGTTTCGTTATTATCTATATCTGTAAGTACGGTATATTCCATATCCCAGTCATTCATAAATTCGAGAATATTTTTAGGTGAACCAGAGGTAAGGGTTACCCCAACAATTTCCAAACCATCTTTTTGATATTTCGCATGTAATTTATTAAAATCGGGGATTTCTCTCCGACAGGGCCCGCACCACGTTCCCCAAAAGTTGAGCATAATTACTTTACCGCGGTTTTCACTTAATTTGAATAATTCACCCTGAACGGTACGTAGCGTAAAATCAGGTGCTTTGATGGCATAATCTGGCCGGTTACTTTTATTAGTGCCCATCATTTTGTTTACAATTTCACTGGGACGGGTCACTTCCTTCATTTTTTCTTTTTGACCACAACCGATAGCAATCAATATGGTCATCCATAAAATTATTCTCATTTTAATCATCTTTCTATCCTGCTAATCCCTTATCCAAAAAATCCAAAAAATCATCAAGACTGCGTGTCATTCCTGGAAAAGTTGTTATTACATTATCGTTGGGACTTAAAATTACATAAAATGGTAATGCTGCCGTGCCAAAACGATCGATTTCATATTGTTGATTTTCGTCATGGTTCGGCCCCCCATCTGTATATAGTTGGACCAAAATCATCTCACCAAAACGGTGTTTTACCTCAGTCTTCGTAAAAATATTGGCTTCCATCCATCGGCAATTTGTACAGGTATATCCTGTAAAGTCAATAAATACTGATTTTCCTGTTGCTCTCGCTTCTGCAAGCCCTTCGTCTAAATTTCGATACCAATTAAATTCCTCTGCCATGGATGCACCATTCGTGCGCACCGCACCGGATTCACCTTCAACAATGGGCGGTAAATAGGAATATATCAAACCATGAATTTTTTGTCCAAAAAGACCAGATGTGAGATATAAACCGAAAGTTAAAAATGCCGTACTTAACATGAGTCTGGGAACACTAATGGAAGCGAGAGGTGAATCATGAGGCAATTGTATTTTTCCCAAAAGATAAATCCCAGTCAGAAGCATCAATACAGCCCAGACAGCTAAAACAGTATTATGAGAGAAAAATCCCCAACCCCAAACCAAGTCGGTGTTACTAATAAACTTGAAGGCTGCTGCCAATTCTAAAAACCCCATGACCACTTTCACAGAATTTAACCAGCTACCGGATTTTGGCATTTTAGCTAAATATTGAGGAAAAAGTGCTAAAAAGAAAAATGGAAATGCAAATGCAGCACTAAAAACAACCATGCCAATCATGGGCCAAAACCATTGACCTTGAGAAGCTGCAACCAAAAGAAGCCCGACAAACTGCACGGTACAGGTAAAACTGGTCAATGTAAAGGTGACGGCCATAAAAAGCGTTCCCACAACACCGCCTCGCCCCTCTTGTTTAAGTGAATACTGACGTAATGCGGATGGAAGTTCAATTTCGTACATCCCAAAAAGAGATAGGGCAAAATAAATAAACAATGCAGCAATAAAAATATTCACCCACGGATTGGCCGCCAACTGGTTGGCCCCAGAAGCACCCAGCGTTAAAGCCAAAATAAATCCAAGAATAGAAAATGTGGCTATAATTCCCAATGTATAAATGATTGCATTATTAATGGGTTTGCCTTTACCGGTTTCCCCTTGATGGGTAAAAAATGAAACCGTTATAGGAATCATGGGAAATACACAAGGTGTAAGTAGGGCCAGCAGCCCCATAGAGAAAGCCAGAATAACAAAAGAGAAAAACCCCTCATCAATGGCTGCATCTAGGCTAATATTTCCTGATTCATCAAAAACAGAAGAAACAGTTACCATTTCGGTATGATCATCTCGGGCAATACCCGGCTCAACCGTAACAGAAACGGATAATACCTCTTCCTTTGGTGGATAACACAGGGATGCATTACATACTTGAAAAAGAACATTTACGGATAAATCATATGTACCGGGTGCAAGATCAGATTTTAATAAGACAGGTGCTGTAAAAACGGCGCCACCTTGATGGGTGCGGGTATTGGTTAAGAATCCGTCGTCATATTTTTCGATCGGTTCATCTTCTAATACCATACCGGATGTTTTAACCACTGTCCCGGTCGCAACGACTCGGGTTGCAATCGGGCCCTCCCCTTGGTCCCGAAGGGCATAAATTTTCCACTCCGCATCCATTTTAGCCGTAACAATGATATTAACGACCTCACCTGCACGAGCAGCAGATTCGGCTTTGGCAGATAGAGATACTGGACTGGCGAATTGCCCCCAAAGCGTGGTCAGAGTCAAAATGCTCAGAAAGAGTGCTTTCTTAAAATATGTCTTCATTGATCTAAGTTTCCCCTCAAGAATCGGGTCGAAAATAAGTGTATTAATCATGGTGACCAAACCATTGTTTGAGACGAAAATTAAGCCCTTTTCGTTTTTGAATATGTCGTTGAATTGACGAAATCGCATTTTCTGCCGATTGAACACCCTCATTAAAAAAGTAATCAAATTTTTCAAATTGGGACCACTGGTAATCTTTGACGTCCGGACTGATGATCACATCTGCTTCTTCGGAATTATGTCTAATTAGGTTTTGGTAAGTGGTCATATCTGAACGCATCATAATGTCGTATATGTTTGCTTCGGCTAAAGGTTTCACACCCCGTCGTCGAATATCAATACCAATGAGCACATCAACATCCTTCCGAATAATCGAAGTCGGTAGTGGCATACTGGCGCCACCATCCACCAGGAGTTGACCGTCGATTTCGGTGGGTTCTATATAGCCCGGAATGGTGCCGCTACGGGTGGCCGCTTCCACTAAATCCCCTGAATCGTATACCACATGCTTACACGTATTTAAATCTGTGGCGATTATTTTGAGTGGAATTTGTAATTCCTCAAAAGTCTTTACTGGAATCAAAAAATCAAATGCCGCTTTCAATCGTCTTTTTTTAATTATGGAATTCCGATGTAAAGACATGGCCAGAACCATTTGATCTTTAAACTTTTTTGCAATTTGATTAAATGCAGAACTTGAGGCAGCAGGCTCTTTTTTAAGACGTTCTGTACCCAAAGCATTAAAGGGATCGCTTGTTATAAATTTCCTAAATCGATTTTCAACCCATGCAGGATCAAGGGTTGCAGCATACATGGCACCCACCACACTACCGGCACTCGTACCTGCAATTTGGTGGATGGGAATATTATTATTCTTGAGAACTTGAAGTACGCCAATATGGGCGGCACCTCTGGCTCCCCCTCCCCCTAACGAAAGGCCGATTCTTGGCCCAGACATTTAGTCCTTCAATGCTTCGCTTTGTTTCATGATGTTTACTGACATTTCAACTTTTTCAAATGGATTGTCACCATCGGGACCTTGATACATTCTATTTTCACGCCTTGGTGTGTTGGCACTTGCAATCTGGTCAATCACGTCCATCCCAGAAATAACTTTTCCAAAAACAGTATATTGATGATCCAATGCTGGTTGAGGTGCATGACAGATAAAAAACTGACTCGACGCACTATTTGGATTCTGAGTCCTTGCCATAGAAAGAGTGCCTCTCACATGAAGAGAGTCATTGAATTCTGCGGGCACTAACCACGAATTAGGATCATCTTCACGACCAATACCAAAATACTTTCCTGCGCGACCACCTGTACCATCATTCATACGATCATTATCTTTAGAATTAGGATCTCCACCTTGAATCATAAATCCAGGAATCACCCTATGAAACGTTGTCCCATCAAAAAAGCCTTCCTTTGCGAGAATTTGAAAATTCTCAACATGGTAAGGGGCCACTTCAGGATAAAATTCTACGACCATTTCACCAAACTGTGTGGTAATTACTGCTACATTATTGTCTTTTGCACAACTCATGAATAGTACTCCAATACTAATTAAACTGACTATTTTTTTCACTATTTCAAACTCCTACTTCCTGGTTTTGTCGTCGGAATTGCTGCCAATTCCGTCGGTATTTCATTTTCTTCATAACTTAAAACTTCTAATGGGACTATAGAAAATTGGTTCTCATGTAATAGAACCGCACCATTACTGCGATCAACAATTATAGCTACACCAACGACAATGCCGCCAGCTTGTTCCACAACATTTATAACTTCTTGTACGGACCCGCCTGTTGTAATGACATCTTCAACAACCAACACCTTTTCACCGGGATCGATTACAAATCCACGCCGAAGGGTCATTATGCCTTTTTCCCTTTCGGTGAAAATAGTTCTTTTTTCCATAACTCGTCCCACTTCTGTCCCGATCACAATCCCGCCAACTGCAGGAGAGATAACCGTATCAATATCATCGTTTTCAAAATGATTTGATATTTTTTTGGCAAAGTCCGATAAATATTTTGGATGCTGTAATATTTTAGCACATTGGAAATATGATGGGCTATGTCGTCCCGAAGTCAGAACGAAGTGGCCCTCAAGTAAAGCACCGGTTTCCTTAAATATATCTAAATAATTTGGCATGGTTTTTTAATGATTTATTATGAATATTGAATTTCTCTCATTTGGGAAAGATAATCTTTCGCGGCATTTCGAATTGCTTTTTCACTAAGATCTCCTGCAAAACTAATTCCTCTAGAAACGTTTATTATGGCAGTGCCATTTACATTTCCATCATACATGCTTCGTTTTAAATCACCACCCTGTGCACCGATTCCGGGAATCAAAAATGGTAACCCCGGTGCTTGATGTCGAATACGACTAATTTCTTCAGGTGCGGTGGCACCCACCACCAATCCCACATTATCATTGGTATTCCAAGTGGTGGCCATTTGGACCACTTTATCAAATAATAATTCATCCCCAATAGGTTGATTTTGTAAATCAACCGCAGACGGATTTGATGTTCGGCAAAGAATAAAAACACCCTTCTCAGGATCCCTTGTAAATGGAAGAATAGAATCCAATCCCATATAAGGGCTCAATGTGACCGCATCAAAACCAAAATGATTAAATAGACTATGAGCGTATTGTTTGGCTGTATTCCCAATATCCCCTCGTTTTGCATCACCGATGACAATATTTTTACCGCTAAAGTATTCCATGGTTTCTTCTAACCATTTAAAACCAGCACTCCCCCATCTTTCAAAAAATGCCAAATTAGGTTTAAAAGCCGCGGCTAAATCTTGAGTTGCATCAATCACCTTAAATGCATGGGTTTTTAAATCTTCTAAGGAAGAATTGGTTGAACCTAACCCTTCCGGATTCATATCCAACCCCACGCAGAGATGGCTTCCCTTTTCCCTTATAACATCAGAAAGTCGCGAATTAAATGATTTCATTAGCTAAGAATTTACTTTGAGTTGACCTGAACCTGAAAAAGGATTGTATAGTTTATTAGAAAAACTGTTCGCATCGATTAAATTCAACCCCCATGGATCAACTTCCTATTTCAAACTTACCCAATTCAGATTCCAAAATCATTGCTTCCAGCGGTGTTTTCCAAATTGAATTGATAAAACATACCGGGAAAGATGACTTTCCTCAATTGATAGAAATATCCAAGTCTTTAGCAAAGGACTATGGTGATAAAGCTATTCTCACTGATGCTACTATTCACAAATATTTTAATAAATCCGGATCTTTACCCTTCATTGCCCGATATAGAGATGAAATTATTGGTTATATAATTGGTGTCCCTTTAGAGACTCTTAGTAATGAGCCCTGGGCCCGATTGGATGAAAATTTCGGAAAGGGAAATACACTTTATACATATGCCTTTGTGATTCAATCAGAGTATAAAGGGAACGGCTACGCCAAAATGTTAAAACGGGTATTTCTGAGTTGGGCAAAGAAAAAAGATGGGATTAAATTTATTACGGGCCATGTAATCAATGGAGTATCCGCACGATTTACGGGCGATATTCGGATTGTTGACCGCATAGATAACTGGCAAGGAACCGGTAAAACATTTGAATATTATAGACGGGGAATAGAACCGAGCCAAGATTCTCCTTTGAAAAACAATCCTCCTTTAATTACACGGACTTAATTCTTTTTTGTCAATAAGCTGACGACCACCAAGGAGACTACCGATAAAGTAATAGCCGGTAATACTTCATCCATATTATTATAAATATTCTGTGGAATAATATTTTGAATAAAGGCCGCCTCTTTCCACAATAACGTGGTGACAGTCCCTGTTAAAATAGAAACAACTGCCCCTTCTTTAGTCGCCCTTTTCCAAAATAAGGCTGCCACCAAACTGGGTGTAATGGCAGCACCATAAATGGTATAGGCATAGAGCGCCCTCTCAAAAAATCCAGATGATTTAGCAAATCCCAATGATACAATATAGGCGATAATGCCTAATCCAAGGACAAGCACCCGACTCAAAAGCACTATCTTCTTTTCATTAGCTTTCGGATTAATATAATTCAAATAAACATCCCGCATAAGTGTTGTGGCAGGAACGAGTAAAAAACTATCAGCAGTGGAAATAATAATACCCACAATCGTTGTCATCATTATAGCGCCCAGGAATGTGGGTAATAGTTTATGAGCCGCATAAATTAAAACATACTTTCCCACTTCTGCATCGGGAATCATACTGGAGACCACCCAAGCAGAAAAAATAATCATCAATTCCGCAAGAAGGACCGCAAAGATTAATACTTTTGTTGCCTGCTCGGCGCCCTTGGCATTTTTACTGGCAAAAAATCGCTGATACATATTGGCATCACCCATAATAAGTAGAAAAGGTGGTAGACAAAAATTGAAAATATCCATGGTGGAATACACACCAAAAAAGTTCATGTGCTCCGGTTTACCCATGGCTTCGAATGAAGCCGCCATACCGGAGAATCCACCAGCTTGAGCAAGAAATATTGGAATAGCAATTACAAATGAAAAAATGATGATTATGCCATTCGCTACATCTGTATAGGCAACACTCACAAGTCCCGCCAACATCGTATATGCAATAATAAAGATGGCTGCAATGATGGTTCCTGTTTGAATACTGATGAGGGAATTACCTGTTTCATCCATTAAAACTGTGTTCAATACAGCACCCCCTGCATTGAATTGATAACTCACAATCACCATGTAGGCAATCACAAGTGCAATGACAGAAAGCATCCTTGCGCCCGGGCCAAACCGATCTCCTAAAATTTCCGGTACGGTAAATTTTTCAAAAGCCCTTACTTTACCCGCAATTTTTGTGAGCAAGACAATTCCTAAAATACTGCCGAGGGGAAGAATGAGAGCGGCCATACCTGTATCGTAAGTTTTTCCCGCATTACCTAAGATAGATCCTGTGCCCATCCATGTGGCTAACATGGTACCCACCAGTACCCAGGGTGTTAAGGATCGTCCCGCCACAGCAAAATCAGATTGGGTCTTAATTTTACCGGCTTTGTACATACCAATCCCAATCAACGTGAAGAGATATAAGAGGATAATGACTAAATGAATCATATGTTGCTTCTGACTTGGTTAACTTGAGGCAATGAAATTAATTTCACACCATGCGAAATACAAGCATCAGCATTATTTTAAAACAATTAATTTCCATAACAATTATAATTGGGCAGATACCATTCCTATGGGGTCAACCCAACCATGATGATCCAAATCAAAAGGAAACATACGTGAATCGACTGGCAGAATCGTCGAGCCCATATTTACTACAGCATAAAAATAATCCAGTAGAATGGTATCCCTGGGGAGATGAAGCATTTCAAAAAGCAGCTGAGTTAGACATCCCAATATTTTTATCCATTGGATATTCCACCTGTCATTGGTGCCATGTAATGGCACACGAATCATTCGAGGATGAGGAAGTTGCCCACTTATTGAATGAAAATTTTGTTTCCATCAAAGTGGATCGGGAAGAGCTTCCTGAGATTGATCATGTTTATATGTCCGTTTGCCAAGCCATGACCGGGCGCGGTGGATGGCCTCTTACCATTATTATGACACCGGATAAGGAGCCGTTTTTTGCCGGAACTTATTTCCCCAAAAATGGCCGTTTGGGCCGTCCCGGCATGATGGAACTCCTCCCTTCTATCGCCGACGCATGGAAAAACAGGCGGGCTGAATTGGTTCAATCAGCGGAAAAGATTAATGAATACTTAGTAAAATCGAATGCAAAAGAATTAGGAACTCCTTTATCAAAAGCAATATTAAAGGAAACCTATTCCCAATTTGTAAATCGTTATGATAAAAACCATGGCGGTTTTGGGACACAACCTAAATTCCCCTCACCTCATAACTTAGTGTATTTGCTTCGATATCATCATATGACTAACGATAAAATAGCACTGGAAATGGTTGAAAAAACATTGCAAAAAATGCGATTGGGTGGCATTTTTGATCATGTAGGTTATGGGTTCCACCGCTATTCCACTGATAAAGAATGGCTGGTGCCCCATTTTGAAAAAATGCTATATGATCAGGCTATGTTGATTATGGCATATACAGAGGCATTTCAAATCACAGGGAAACCCGAATATAAAGAAACCGCTGAAGAAATTTTGACCTATGTACAGCGGGACATGACCGATGCGAAAGGTGGATTCTACTCAGCTGAAGATGCTGACAGTGAAGGTGAAGAAGGCCTTTTTTATGTATGGACTATTCAAGAATTACAATCTATTATTGGCGAGGAAGATACCCAATTCATCCAGAATATGTTTAATTTGACATCAGAAGGGAATTTTAAGGATGAAGCCTCTGGCCAATCCATAGGTAATAATATCTTCCATTTGAAGACACCTATTTCAAATTCAAGAGATCTCAAAAAATCCTCACAGATTCGTGAAAAACTATTTCATGTCAGAGAAAAACGAATTCACCCTTTAAAAGATGATAAAATACTTACGGATTGGAATGGGTTAATGATTGCAGCTATGGCCAAAGCTGGTGTGGCTTTCCAAGATAATATGCTTATTGAATCCGCTGAAAAAAGCACAAAGTTTATTTTTAATAATCTCATGGATAAAAATGGAAGATTGCAAAAACGATATCGAAAAGGGAAATCGGGGTTGGACGCCCATTTAGATGATTATGCATTTTTTGTCTGGGGTTTGTTAGAACTCTACGAAGCAACATTCAAAATTGAATACCTTAAAAATGCCATTCAGCTAAGTGATATCATGGTTTCTGAATTTTGGAATGAATCCAGCGGAGGCTTTTATTTAGGGAGTGATCAAACAGAAAAATTAATTGTTCGCGCTATGACCGGTTACGATGGAGCCATTCCATCTGGAAACTCCATTGCTGCCATGAACCTACTAAAATTGACACGAATTACCGGAGAAATAAAATGGGCTGAAATGGCGGATAAAACATTTAAAGTATTTTCAAATGAAATAAATAGAGTACCCTCGGGGTATACTTCCATGGTGACAGCATTCTTATTTGAATATGATCATCCAAAAGAAATTGTTGTTGTGGGATCCGGGAGTGATCCTGCCACGCAGGACGCCCTAATCAGAATGAAGACCGAATATGTTCCGGGGAAAATTCTCCTTTTTAAGGACACGGATAAATTATTCCCAGACCTTTCTCCTTTGGCAAAATGGACGGCGACTCAAGAAACGATTGATGACAAAGTCACATTTTATGTTTGCCAAGATTTTTCCTGTAAAATACCAACAACCGATATTAAACAAGCATTAACATTCATCCATGAGTAAACCATTATCAAAACGTGTGGGAGAATTATTTGCCCACATTCAAGATTTATTCGATACTGCGGCTCATTCGGCCATTCAGCGTGTTGATGAAAAAGGTGGAAAGAAAAATAGACTATTGGGCTTTTTTTCTTCAGCCGGTGATGCTTATTTTAGCAAATACAATGAAATCAAAAAACGGAAAGAATCCGACTTGGATTCTTAAATAACATAAAAGAGTAAACATGAAACTTGAGTTACACTGGAAAATTATTATTGGGCTTGTTCTTGGCCTTTTCTTTGGCATTCTTGCTGCAGCAAATGGCTGGAGCGGATTTACATCCAACTGGATTGCACCATTCGGTAAAATATTTATAAATCTGTTAAAATTGATTGCCGTACCACTGGTTTTATCTTCATTAATTACCGGAGTCGCTTCCCTTTCGGACTTAAAAAAATTGTCCCGAATTGGGGGTAAAACAATTACTATTTATATCGTGACCACCGCCGTCTCTGTCACCATCGGTTTAATCTCAGTAAATATTTTACAACCGGGCGATACCGTACCCGATGACATGAAAGTTAAACTGCAGGAAACATATCAATCGGCTGCATCGGGTAAATTAGAAGCGGCAGATCAAGTGAAAGAAAGACGACCACTCCAGCCCGTGGTGGATATGGTTCCTAGTAATTTCTTCAGTTCAGCATCCAATAATCGAAATATGCTTCAAGTTGTATTTGTGGCAATCATCATTGGGATTGCGCTAATTCAAATTCCAAAACAAAAGGCAAAACCCGTCCTCGAGTTTATGGAGGGCATCAACGATTTGGTCATTAAACTGGTTGATAATATTATGTTCTTTGCACCCATTGGTGTATTTGCACTCATCGCCGACACCATTACTTCTGTCGCCGGGAATGATCTGAATAACGTCCTGGAATTGTTGGGGGCGCTGGGCTTTTATATGTTGGCAGTAATTATTGGTCTAATCATCCAGATGGGTTTTACATATACTGCCGTATTAAAAATCTTTTCGAAAATGTCCTTAAAAAAGTTTTACAAGGGAATTGCCCCTGCTCAGTTACTAGCATTCTCTACCAGTTCAAGTGGTGCAACATTGCCAGTCACAATGGAACGATGTGAAGATGAATTAGGAGTATCTGAAGAAGTCTCCTCATTTGTACTTCCCCTCGGCGCTACCATTAACATGGATGGTACAGCCCTTTATCAAGCGGTTGCTGCTGTATTTATCGCCCAAACGTTGGGTATGGACCTTACCCTTGGCGCACAACTTACCATTGTACTCACAGCTGTTCTGGCATCAATCGGAACGGCTGCTGTACCAGGGGCAGGAATTATTATGCTAATTATTATCCTGGAAGCCATTGGAGTCCCCAGCGCAGGGATTGCTCTCATTTTAGGTGTAGATCGAATTTTAGACATGATGCGGACCGTAACTAACGTCACAGGAGATGCAAGCGTGGCTGTAGCTGTGGCGTCTAGCGAAGGTCAAATCTCTAAGTAAAATATGTTTCAACTATTCTTGAAACATATAAAATAATTCCTGTAAACTTAGAGAGCTATTTTAGAATTCTTACTTCAGTCATTGAATTTCAGGATCTTCAAGAAATAATCCTTGAGATAATCTTCTGAAGTCAAAAAACAGGCCTTTTCTGTTTCGATTTATCGTAATGGGATGAAGGAAGTTTGCTGAAAGCAGAGACCTCTACCGTGAATACACGGATCCTGAAATCGGGTCTGAAGTAAGAGCATTAAAAAAACCCCTGAATATTCAGGGGTTTTTTATTTGAATAAGGATGACTGGATTTGATTAATTCGCCAACTGGCCCCTTTTATTTTTAATCGAACACCATCATCATCGTAGCTTCGTTCCAATACGTCTACCCCTTCTTGTGCCAAAGCCATATTTTTTGAATCCTGATATGAAAACTGAAGGTCTACAATCTGAAAGTTTTCATCCATGATTTCCATTATTCTTTGGGAGAGTGAATCGATTCGCAGACTATTGAGGGCGGATACATAAATACCTTCGGTATATTTTCTCTTTAAATAATTTATATGTTCTTCTGCTTCATTACGATCAATTTTATTTAACACAATTTGTATTGGATGGCGATCCGCACCCAGTTCTTTTAACACACTAATTATGGTTTGATAATGGTCTTCTACTTGACTACTTGACGCATCTAAAACCAATAAAATTAAATCAGCATCAACCACTTCTTTTAATGTACTCCTAAAACTTGCAACCAAATGATGCGGTAACTTTCGAACAAAACCCACGGTATCACTCAATAATATAGCGTGAGAACTATCCAACTCAACCGATCTTACCGTCGTATCCAATGTGGCAAATAGTTGATCCTGAATGAATACATCTGCACCGGAGATTGCTTTCATTAAAGTGGATTTACCTGCATTGGTATACCCCACCAATGCAACTTTAAATTGATTGCCGCGACGTTTGCTTTGGGTATCCCTTTCCCGTTCTATTTTACCCAACTCCTGTTTTAATTTTGAAATACGTGTTCGGATAAGGCGGCGATCCACCTCAATTTGAGTTTCTCCTGCCCCAGCACGTGTGCCAATACCACCCATTTGTCTCTCTAAATGGGTCCAAGCCCGGGTGAGTCTTGGCAACATATATTCTAATTGCGCCAACTCAACTTGAGTTTTTGCTTCTTTAGTTTGGGCATGCTGTTTAAAAATATCTAATATCAATCCGCTTCGATCAATCACTTTGACCTCTTCAGTAAGCTTGGTATAATTCTTAATCTGTCCCGGGCTCAATTCGTCATCAAATATTATAAGTGATACACCTAATTCTTTCGCCTGGTTAATAATTTGTTCTGCCTTCCCAGATCCTATAAAAAATGACGGATTGATTCGTGACAATTTTTGGGTAATCTCTCCAATAACTTTTGCACCAGCCGTTTGTGCCAATAGTCGTAATTCTTCTAAATGCTCATCTACCGTATTTTGATCCAATGTGCCATGGATGACCCCAACCAGCAACGCTTTTTCTGTTTGTTTTATTTCTGGACTATCAATCATGATTTCAATTTAATCGCTTCCGGTCTCATTCGACTTAAATAGGATTCCAACAACATAAAGGCAATGGCTATAATTAAAAATGTTCGCCATAATGCCCTGCCCTGTCTTTGGTTAATTATCATTTCATTTATATTTTTATCGGGATTTATCCATACGGCTCGGTTCTCTCCAATTATGGGAATCACTTCATCCGCCTGTGCACGCAAACTGGGTTTTTCAAATGGCGATAGTTTCGATGAAAATGCGGTATAAGACTCGTCTCCGGCGAAAACTTCATATGAACCCAATTCTTGGATTCTATCTATGATGAGTGCTTCACGATTATAATCGGGCACCAATAGGACTTTGTTCCCAGAAGGGGTAAGTAAAGACCATTGCGCATTGATAAGGTCTTTTTTAATCTTAATATACTTTTCCTGCCCCACTTCAACGATGGCTGTATTTATTTCGTTCGAAGCGGATAATATAAGTAGTCGATGGATTAATGGGATAAGTATTCCCTTCATACTAAAGTCATTCCACCTCAGATCGAGTGGAGAGGAAAAAAAATATATTTGACTCCCGGTATGGGGAATCTCAATGAAAAATGGATCATTATTATTTAAAGATAAAATGCTTTTATGACCGACCCGATTTTCAATTCTATTATATTGATATACCTGAGGAAGTGCAGCGGAAACATCTCTCAAGTTCAACTCCTGTAAAATGGGGTTATCACGATCTGTCACATCTACAGAAAAATACGATTCTCCCGAAACTTGAACATTCTCAATAAATTTGGGCAATTTTAAATTGGATTTTGTGATTTGGGTTAATCCTGCATAATTCTCACCTGAAAACCATAAAATGCTGCCACCCCCACCCAGAAATCGTTTGATAGATTCAATAACAGATGGAGATAAATATTTTGGATCTTGAAGAATCAATATATCCGTTTCATCTAAATAAATTCGTTCAATCGTATTCATCACTTTTAATTCAACATCCAAAAACCGATCTTTGCCACTAATGGATTCTAATACTGTTTTCAATAAAAATGTTTCATCCTGGGAATTCGCTATAACTTTACATGTTATTTGCTCAGGAATGGTTAATTCAAATGTTTGAATATCGTCTAAAGAATAGTCATCCCTTGGTATGATTAATCTTCCCCGGATAACACCGCTTTTTCCTGGATAAACCTGGAATAAAAATTCCTTACTTCGTTGCGGTTGAAAATGAGATACAATTTGGCCCACACGCTCTTTATTAAGGTACAGTTCAACCGGGACATTTCGCCTCTCTATTGGTCCCATATTATCAATTTTGGTATTGAGTTTTAATAAATGATTTGGAAGCTTAATCTGACTAACGGCAGATATATTGGAGATTGAAACATTATCTACCAATGGTTCTTGTCCCAAAAGATAAAATTGCCAATCGGTAAATTCTGTACTAAAATTTGATGGGGGTGGTGTTGGAAAATCACTTAAAATATAACATTCTTTATTGACGGCTGGATTGGTTATTGATTTCAGGACAGAATCTGCCACAAACCATAATTTATCTCTACCAAAGGCCTGTGGAATATTCCAAATTGTGGGGTTAATCGTCATACCCTCTTCGATCACGCCATTATAAATTTGTTTTACAGGTGTGGTTTGATATACCTGAAGTTTGACCAACCCATTAAACCCAGCGATAATATTGGGTAAATCGATTTTAACTTTATCCAAATACGAATGACGATCCCTTGTGACGGACATGCTTGCTGAATTATCAATAATTATGATTGCTGTAGATTCTTTTTCACTGGGTATCCATGGCGAATCATTTGTTAAAATTGGACCCGAAACCATTAGAACCAAAGCAGTGATAATGCCCATTCGAAGTGCGATTAAGAGCCATTGCCTGATTTTTAATTTTCTAATAGTTTCGTTTTCTAATGCTTGAATATGACGGATTGATGAAAAATCAACAGTTTTCGTCTGACGCAAACTAATTAAATGTATAATAAGTGGAAGAGATGTGGCAGCCAAACCCCATAAGATATTCGGAAATAAAAAAGACATTAGATGGGCGTTGAAAACATCATCATGATTGCACCAGATCCTAACGGAATTTTGAAATTATCATCCAATGGGATAGGCATTATTTCCATAAGCATTGCGGCTAACGCGCCACTTATAGATACGGTCAAAGGCAACGATGGAAAATTCCAAGCAATGATTAGACAAACAAATAAACCACCAAAAAAACCTTCCCATGATTTATCCCAAATTTTATGTTTTCCATATTGTCGGCCAATTAATCCCGCCGTTAAATCTCCGAGACTCATAAAAACAAGTGCAAGAATGGCCACAGGTTTCGAAAATAATATGATTGAGACGACCGCCCCAATCAGTACCCAAGTTGCGCCGGTAAACTTGCCTTCTTGTTCATGCGTCCGAAGCATGCGATCAAAAAATAAATTAAATATAGACCGAACCCACCCCACACTATGGCGCAAGATATCAACCAAAATGAATAAAATCGTAAAAACCGTTAATATTTTTACGATGGTCCACTTTTCAGGAAAAACATAAACATACGCTATGGGAATCACCAGATTAAAAAGATGAATCAATTTTCTTATGTATTCGTTATTTGGTATCATTTATCTTTAGATAGCTTGTCAAAAATATCCTGCAAATCTAAAATGCTTACAACTAAATCCACTTGAGCGGCTTGATCTAAAACAGTTCCCGGTGCAATGGATTGGTCCAAAACCGTATACGGGACTAAATCTTCGTTTTGTTTATATGATATTTTTCCAATTTTTAAGCGTGCAAATGTCAGTGATTCTTTTGCTTTTTTCATACTCAACCCAAACAATTGAGGAACTTGAAAAAAGTCCGGTGGCAATCCTTGACTGACAGTAATTTGCATACCAAGCCCTTTTTTAATATGATCTCCCGATTTAGGAAACTGCCATGCAACTGTTCCTTTTGGATAGTCAGGGTTGAATTCAGTATATACGGTGTCTACTCTTAGACCAATTTGTTGAAGAGATAGTTCTGCGCTTCTTCTCGATTGACCAACTAAATTGGGTACAATAATCATTTTTTCCGGTTTAGATATTTTCAATCGAATGGTTCGCCCTGGCTTTACTTTAGCACCTGCAATAGGATATTGATCTACAACTGTTTGGGGGGCAACGTCAGCCGTATAAACCGTATCGTATACAACACCTTTATATCCTTCAGTTTCCAATTCTATTAGGGCCCTATTTAAACTTTTACCGGTTATATCTGTTACAATTAAAGTTTTGTCTTGGCGGACATAAGTTGGCATAATAAACCAGTCAAATATTAATATTATAGTTAGGGAGGCGATCCCAAATGCGAGTGAAAATTGTATAATTTTATTCATCATTATTTTTAATTCGAGCGGCAAACATACCATCCACTTTGTCTCGAGGTGGAAATGTTTCCAAACAGTTTTGTGTATTCAGCCAGGTATTGGGTACGAAGTCTTTTCCGGAATCAATACAGAAATTGTTGTTTAATTTAAGAAACCACTTTATCACATTCCAATTCTCTTCCTTCTCAAGCGAACAAGTGGCGTAGACCATAATGCCTCCGGGTTTTAAAAACTGCGCCATATGTGTTATAATCGCTTTTTGGATTGTAACCATGGATTCAACATCTTCTTCCCGTCGCCGCCATCGAATGTCAGTACGTCTGCCTATTACGCCTGTGCCTGTACAAGGTGCATCAATCAAGATTCGATCAGCCATGGGATAATTGTCCTCACTGGCATCTTTTTTCTTCCACTGAATTGGCCATTTTAATTCATGTGATCTTTTTTCTCCAATAAGCATTCGGGATTGGCTAATATCAGAAGAAAATATTTTGCCTTCGTTATTTATTTTTTCAACGATATAACCTGATTTTGTTCCCGGCGCGGCACAAACATCTAAAATAATATGGCCCGGTTTTGGATCTAATAATTCAACCACAGCACCAGAAGCACGATCTTGAACATGGATATGTCCTTTCGAGAATAAATCACTTTTGATGATATTGCGAAAACCAGATTTTACCCGAAAAAAACAGTCTGATTGTGGGCTTTGAGATATTTCAACATCTAATTCCGCCAATTGGCTTATAATTGATTCTTTCGACATCCCATTACAATTCAAACGAATATCAATTGGGGAGAGGGTGTTAAAATATTCGCATAATTTGTTTGTATTATTCTCACCAAATTGATTTGTCCATTTATGGATAATCCATTCTGGGAATGAGGCCCACTCAGAAAGCGATTCGTTATTATTCTTTTGGTTGGGGTCAACACCAATGGTTTTTCGCATTAATGCATTCACCAATCCACTGAACTTTTTTCCTAATTCATTTTTGGTGAATTCTACCCAAGAATTCACCGCTGCATGTTGGGGAATTAAATCATCCAACACGGCTTCATAATATCCCAATCGCAATATTAGGTGAACCGAAGGATGCAATTTATGTATCGGCTTATCTAAAAAACCATTGATCCAGTAATCCAACCGACCCTGCCATCGAACCACTTCATTTGTCAGAACCAATGATCTCGATATATCCCGTTGCTGTAATTTATTATGTTTAAAATATTGGTCACGAACTGACTTTAATCGATTATTGGATCGATAATATTTTTTTAGAATTTGAAAAGCATGATCTCGAGCGTCCTTCATTTTTAACCGATAGGGTTACCCAATGCCACATGGATTCCCCGTAAGCAATCTGCCATCGCCATTTTACGTTTTCCTTCGAGATGTACTTCCAGAAGTTCTAATTGCCCGTCCTCACAAGAAATAGCCATTCTACTTTTATCTAATAATGAAACATGACCGGGTGGAAATGAATGCGTTTCATTGATTATTTTTGTTCGTAATATTTTTATTCTTTTACCATTCATTAAAGTAAATGCGCCCGGAAAAGGAGATAATGCTCTGACTTTATTATGAATTTTTTTCACTGAATAAGACCAATCTAACCGGCACATTTCTTTTGATATTTTTGGCGCAATCGATGCCAGGCTATCATTCTGTGACTTGGGCTCAATCTCTCCTTTTTCCAATAAATCTAAGGTATTGAGAATCAACCCTGCACCCCTTATGGCCATTTTGTCTGTGAGAGAACCACAATCATCTTCTTCATCAATCTCAATTTTTTCCTGTAAAAGAATAGATCCTGTATCTACCTTTGGTTCAATCATAAAAGTTGTTATCCCAGTTTCCTTTTCGCCATTCAATAACGCATGTTGGATAGGTGCCGCCCCTCTATATGCTGGCAATAATGATGTATGAATATTTACAGAACCATGAGTAGGGATATCTAAAAGCGCCTTTGGCAAGATCCTAAAAGCCACCAGAACAAATAAATCTGGGTTTAGGGCCTGTAATTTGGCCTGAAATGATTTATCGTTTAAAGAATTAGCAGGAATAAAATTGAGCGTTAACTCTGTAGCCAATTTGCCCACTGCAGTATGCTTTAGTGAACGGCCTCGCCCCATGGGTTTGGGTGCATTGCTCACCACACCCAATATTTGATGATTGGATTCATGGAGTGCAATCAGAATGGGAGTTGCAATCGCCGGATTGCCCATAAATACGATATTCATTGTCCCATTCCTCCAGAATAAATCACGGAAAATGGACCAATATTAAAGAACAAAAGCCTTTCGGGTCTTCGCGCGGGATGCAGCGCCTTCTGATATTCTTTTTAAATCTTTTTCCACAGTCATCTTAACCGTTTTTGTAACGCGGTCAACAATAAATACGCCCTTAAGATGATCAATTTCATGTTGAATCGCACGGGCCATTAATCCTTCCATTTCTTCAATATGCGCTGCGCCAGTTTCATCTTGGTATTTAATTTGAATAAACTCCGGGCGTTTCACTTCTAATCGAACATCTGGTATCGATAAACATCCTTCTTCAAACCAAGATTCTCCTCGACTATCTACCATTTCACTATTAATAAATATATAAGCACGATCTTCCTCTTCTTCAATACCAGAAATATCTATAATGAAAAGGTTTAGATCAACACCAATTTGATTTGCAGCCAAGCCGATACCATTTTCTTCATACATGGTATCAAACATATCTTCAATTAAAGGGGATAAGTTATCAAAATCCTTTACAGGATTACATGCTTTCCGGAGTATGGGATCTCCATAATGAACGACTTCCCTTAATGCCATTAATTCTGGGTCTCAATCATTTCTGTATCAGAATCCTCGACCGAGTCTACTTGTCCCGCAATCGCTGACCTATTAATCGTCATATTCGTGTTTTTATCTACTTTAAGAATAATGGACTTTTTTTCTTTTCCTTTAAATCCAGCAATCGTGCCATGAATACCACCAATCGTTACGATATGGTTTCCTTTTTTTAGGTCTTCCAACATTTTTTGTTTTTCTTTTTGACGCTTAGCTTGAGGACGAATCATCAATAAGTAAATAATAACCAATATAATGACCATGGGTAAAAAAGTTAAAAAGCCACCACCACCTTGGGCACCTTGCCCGCCTGCAAATAATTGTATGAAATTCAATTGTTTCTCCTATTTCTTGAACCGTGAAATTACTGAGGAAATACGAATTTATTAAAAGTTAAACAGATTTTTTCAGGCTGATTTCAAATGTAGTTCCAACACCAATTTCACTATGTATTACCTTTATTTCACCCCCATGGATTTCACCAATGATACGATTAACCAATGATAGTCCCAACCCCCATCCTCTTTCTTTGGTGCTAAACCCTGGGCGGAAAATATTTTTCCAATCCTTTTTCTGGATACCAGACCCATTATCTTTTAATTGTATTATCCCATAATTATCATCAGAATAAATCTTTATTTCCACTGTACCCAGTTCGCCCTTAATGGAGTCAATACCATTTCTAATAACATTTTCAATTGCCCAACCCAGAAGAACCTCATTTCCCTCAATATTGATATCTTCATTAGAGGTAAGCCTTAATTCAATATCCTTGCCCAGAGAAGGCATTCGCTTTTTTAAATATCCCGTTTGCCGATTAACCAATTCTTTTAGGGAAATACTATTTAAAACGGTTTGACTACCCATTTTACTAAATCGGGTTCCAATTTGATTCAACCGTTCTAAATCAGATTCCATTTCTTGGACAACATGGGATGATTCTTCTGGATGACGCTTTATTCGATCAACCCATCCCATTAATGCGGAAACAGGTGTACCCAGTTGATGAGCTGTTTCTCTAGCCATCCCAACCCATATATTACGTTTTTCGCTGTTTCGAATGGAGTTAAATCCCATGAATCCAATGAAAATAAACATGGCTACTACACCGATTTCCAGATAAGGCAGCCATTGCAGTTTTCGAATAAGATCTGAATCACCATAATGCAAAAACCCTAATGGAATAGACTGCCCTGATATTTGATCATAGTATGAGATAGGAATTGGATCATTCTGTCGATCCATGGCTCCCATGGGTTTCTTCAGCTGATCCGGTAATTCAATACCTGAAATATTCCTCGAATAGATAGGTGTATTTTTGGCATCCGAATAAATGATAGGGAATTGTACTTTTTTTATAATTTCATCAAAAACGAAATTTAAATTTGTATCAGAATCTTCATTGACTGTTTTAGCGATTATTTCTGAATAAAGTTTTACAATATTTCGATTGTCATCTCTCAACCGGTTCACAATGGAATTTGAATATCCAAGAAGACCGATGATGAGAATCAATCCAACAAAAAATAGTCCAACTTTTATATTATTGTTATTACGGTAGCTATTCATCTTTCTTTCGTCTGAAATATCCAAACCCAATCAGTCCAAGAGATAAACCAAAGGATGTAAAAGAAATAGTCAGTCCCTTTTTAAATGAGGATTTATCATAAATAAAATCAATTGTATGATTCCCAGCTGGGACCTCAACACCACGCAGTATTCCATTAACTTTATGCGTTTGAATTTCTTTACCATCCATCATCGCTTTCCATCGAAGAGGGTAATACACTTCACTTAATACCAAAAATTGATTCCCGCTGGATTCAGTCATAATTCTTGTATGATTGACCCCTTTTTCGAATTTAATTATTGAACCTTTGGAATCGGCAGAAATTTTAATGGGTTCATTTACATATGCTGTTTCTAATGGGTTGAAACTAGGTTGAACAATTTTACGCCAAACTTCATCATCGGAAACAGTTTCTGTTTCAATCACAAACCACGCCCGGGGTGACGGATTCGATACTTTTAAAACATCTACAGAAACATTCCCCCGAGATGACTTAATCTCTCCTGTTTTCACTGACTTAATTTCGGGATGATTGATCTTTTGAGGGCTCACCAAATATTTCACATTCAACATTCTTAAGACTGGTAAAGCTGCAGCGTTCCCGGTTTTGGATAAGAAAGTATTATAATCTTTTAGTTTGGCGGGATGATATCCTCCGACGGATTCAAGTCCAAATGCAGCAAAGCGGCTTTCACCAAATAATCCACCGATTGGATATATTCTGAAATCACTTTCATCTTGTTTCAGAAATTTGATGATTTCATCTTCCTGGAAAAAGCGATCAACAACACGTTTGGACATCAGTTGTGATCCTCGCCCACTGGAACGATTCGGTTGAATAATTTTAAAATTAACAATTCCAATATCAACGATCGCTAAGGAAACTGTTACCACCATCAACATCGCTTGAGATACTTTACGATTGATCCAAAGCCAAATAAGTACTATGAGTGAGCCTGAAAATAGAATCATTAACCAAGCATCATTTAACCACAAATTCCATCGAAGATTATTTAAGGCTTGGGCCGCACGTGGATCTTGAATCATGGGTGGTGAGAAACTCCCCCTTACGGCAGATTCAATTACAGACCCACCCAACACCATTCCAATGAAAAATACCCCCATGACCCCAGCAATGCCCAAAAACCATTTAGGGATTTTACCTTCTTTTAATTTCACCAATTCATCCAACCCAAAAGCGGCTAAAACACCCACATTAAATTGAAGTAAAATGAGTATCATATGGGGAACACGAAACTTATTAAAGTATGGAAAAATGTTAAAAAATAGGTCGTAAACCAAACTGAAGTGTTTCCCGAATGAAATAAATAAGGCAAATACTGATGTGATCACTAAAAATTGATGAATCAATTCCCATTTTCGAAAAAGACCTATTATTGCTAACAATAGAATAATAATACCCATATAATTTGGATAATCCGTAAATGGCATAAATCCCCAGTAAGGTTGACCGCCGAATCCAAAGGCAGAAGGAATAAAGAATGTCAGTATTTCTTTCGGATGGAATGACCACCCAGTGGCATAATTATAGTCCGCACCGCCACCCGCTGAACCACCTCGTACAGAAAATGGGGTATATTCCATGGCCGATAAATAAATCAATAAAGACAGTCCCACACCCAGAATACAGGCAAAGACAAATAATCCAAATCCTTTCCCCAATATGGAGCGATCTCCCTTGATGCGAATTCCATTGATTAAAATGAGTAAACTATAAGCACCAATTAACATCCACGTATAGTATGCTATTTGTGCATGGGCACGCTGAAGTTGAAATCCAAGCAACAAGGCCAACCACCCCATATTCCAAGTACTCGGATTTTGCCACAATCGCACCGTAAACCATAATATCCAGGGGATGTATGCTGCCGTCATCATTTGGCTTCCATGGCCAAATACAACCATAGTCACCATATACGGTGTTATCATGAATGCAGTAGCACCGAGACCGGCGGCCCATTCTGAACACTTAAAATGTCGTAACATTAAGAATCCACCGATACCTGCAAATAATAAATGAAGAAGTTGAATCATCATCCCTGGCAGGGAAAATAGTTTAAAAATATATTCAGGAAAATAGAGTTTTGATAGATGGGTGAATGCCTCCGCGGTTGGCATCCCACTAAATACCCAAGGTTGCCATTGAGGAAATTCACCTGATTTTTCCAAAACATCATTCAAAGCGATTCCGATTGCTTTAGGGCTTAAACTGTCTGGCGATCCAAATGTCTTTCCACCAAAAATAACCGGTTCAAATAATACGGCAATGATAATAAGCATCAAGCCGGATGCAGCGACAACGGAGCGTTTCCAATTTAAGTTCATCTTTTATTTTCGTCCTTTTAAGACTTTAAGTCCTTTGAAAAAATCCAAATCTTCCGTTTCAATTTTTAAAACCCACAGAATAATTCCAAAAATTCCAACTGAGAATATTCCCGCAAATATTAAGGTAATCAAGGTATGGAACGGCATAATGATTTCCTTTAAGCAATATAGTCCTGTAAAAACTATTATTCCAGCCAATATAGGCTTAACCATTTTTCGATCTAAAAAGTTCATCTTGAGAATAATTCGAACTTCAATGATACGTACAAATCCTAATATAGCCAGAGAAATTAACGTCGCTATGGCGGCACCAATGATACCATGCTTTGGTATAAAATATATATTTAATCCAAAGTTTAACGCAAAAGCGCCAATGGTATTCCACAACACTAATTTTGTGTGGCCTGACATACTTAAAGCTGGACCTGCTGCACCCAGTACTGCTTGGATAAAAGTAGCGCCTGTTAAAATAATCAATATTTTCGCACTGGGTAAATATTCCTGTCCAAATAATAACAATACTTTTCCGGGGAAAATGATAAAAACTGCAGAAATAGGAATGGCACATATCAATAACCACCGGCTCACCAATTTATAAGTATGATCCATCTTTTTCCGGTCACCCTCCCCATGAAATTGGGCCATCATTGGGGCATAAATACTGATAAATGAAAGTAGTAAAGCCTGGAGTAAACCAGCCGTACGCGCTGCGGGATGATACAATCCTACGGTGGTTGCATCCGTAAAGTACCCTAACATGAGGATATCCATCCAATGCATGAATGTTTGGAGGATTGTTACAAACATTAGGGGATAAGAATATTTTAATAGAGATGTGTCAAATTTTGATTTTACGATTTGATCATTGGAAACACCAGAAACCCTCTTCAATACACTTATCATAACAAAAAAACCGACGATGCCTGTAATAAGTAAGGGCGCCATGACCGCAGATTCTGCAGAAACAAACCAATAACACACCACCATACTAACCAAAAGAAGGGTCGGGTTTACAAACTGTGTGACCAACGTTTTATACTTGAGTCGTTTATACCCCTGGGTTGCAAAGGCAGAAACAAGGGTAAGCGCATTAAATGGAATTGCAATGGCAAATACAATAATTACCAATATTAATAGAGGCGGTTCATTGAGAATTTGAGTTACAATAAATTCTGAGGAAATGATAAGTCCTACCATAATGACTAACGAAAATGTGACAGTCATTTTTAGAGTTGAAGCAATCAACGTTTGAATTTTTTCCGAATCAGAATCCGGGTTTAATCTGCTCACAAATCGCATAACGCCTGTTTCCAGCCCCATCTTTCCCAAGACCTCAGATATCAGCATAATGGCATTCGCCATAGAGTAGATTCCAAGAAATTCTGCTCCAACCCAACGGGCTAAAAGTGCCGTATATAAATATCGGTTCACATTCCCATACACCAAACCTGAGAATGTAATAGTGGATTCTTTAGCGATTTTGCTGGCGGTGTTCATGAATTGACAAGATCCGAGTATAGTGCTTCAAACTGGAAAATTATTTTTTGTTCAGAAAATAATCTTTCAACAGCAGATTTTCCCTTAAGACCTTTTTCAATTAATAAGTTTGATTGAGGTAATAATTCATTAATTAAACCTCCCATTTTCGAAACTTTTGCAACTTCCCAAAGGCCATTCGTCTCATCAATGCTAATCCCTTCTACCCCAACATCGGTGGTAACAACAGCTGTTCCGCATGCCAGTGCATGGGGAATCTTCATTTTAAGTCCCGCTCCAATTTTAATAGGCGCTACCATGATCATTTGAGATGCAAGGAATGAGTCAATATCTTCAACAAATCCCAAATAATAAACGTTGTCTGTTACCTTTATTTCATTAACCAAACTATTGGGCAATCCTTTTCCCGCAATATTTAATTCTGCTCTTTTTGTCAATTTTGGAAATATTTCATGGATCAGAATTTGGACAGCCTGGACATTGGGCTCCCGGTTAAATGATCCAACAAAACATATCGAATTGGGCTTTTTATGAATTTCATTTATAATTGGTGTTTTAACCTGAGGCGGAATCACCTTTATTTCAGATTCACAGCCCAAGTTGGAAAGGTATTCTCTATCTTCTTCTGTGAGTGTGATTACAGCATCATATTTGTTACCAATTTCAGGCTCAAGGTTTCTAGCCATTTCAAATGACTTTTGATTCCGTGTGTTGCCTTGATCTTTTCCCCTTTCATAGACTTTTGTCGACACATCATGAAAAACGATTATTTTTGGGATATCCCCGATTTGTTCTGCATAATGATGCATTACATTGTATTCAACCTGGACGAGATTAAAATTATTTTTTTCAATCAATTTTGAGATGAGTTCGGCCATTTTCTCAATTTTGTATTTTGCAATAAAGAATGGTTCTTCACCTGCAAGATGGTATGCCAAAGACCTTAGATTCCTTATACCGGATGATATTTTTCCCGTTATGGATTCTTGATTCCTCGGATAAGCAATTGTATGAACTTCAATCCCCTGGTCTACAAGGAATCCTATCATACTGTCTTCGTCTGAATCAATAAAAGAGGCTAGCGTAATATTATGATTTTTTGCCAATGAAGTAATGTTTCTGAAAATGAGTTGGGCGCCGGCATGGCCACTTGTTTCAGAAGGTAGATATGGGGTGATAAATAGGAGGTTCATTTTATCCCGGTTTTCGACCCAAGTAGAAAAAATTACATGCGAGATATTCAGCCCATTTCGTTCGACCGAATAAGAAATCCAAATATTTTAATGGATGCAAAATCCAAGTTAAGGTAACACGAAATAAATATTGGATTGGTCCAATAGGAATGGCTTCAACAATTGCATGTTGAAATAATAAAACTAATGCAGTAATGGGCCCGGTGCAGATTCCCTTTTCTACTAATTTAAATCCATGACGATTAAATAATGATTCGATACCACTAATTGTATATCTTTGATAATCGTAAGGCGCCATATGATATGCACCGATAAATGGAATTTCTGCATAAACCAAACCACCGGGTTTGATAGTCCTAAACAATTCGGATACTGCTTTTTCAGGGTCAGGTAAATGTTCAATCACCGAACTTGAAAAAAATAAATCAACTGAATCATTTTTCAATGGAAGAGCCATGGCATCGCCATAGGCATTAACTTTTCCATCATGAGGAATTCCTATTCTTATCAAACTTTTTAATGGCTTAAATACTCTTTTAAAGAAGGATTCCACACCGCTCCCCAAATTGACCACATATTTATTTTCGCCATCAGGATTATTTTCGTACAATATTTTCTTTATAATATTTTTAGCCCTTGGCATCCACAACCTTTCATCTGGCATAGAGATTTTGGATTTAATTATCTCTTTTAAGTGCATTTGACCTTTAAGATCATCTGCTATTTTGTTTTGAAGTTCTGTATCTGAAATCGGGGCAGGAATTCCATTATAGATTGGATAATCTTTCCTACAGAAATGACAGGTCAAAATATCATCCTTAACTAAACTATTGTAACATTCCGGACAACAAATAATGTCATTCAATTTTTCTTGGGATTCCATTGTGAGGTGGTTATTAGGCATGGCCGCTTGTTTCAAAAGGTAGATATAGGGTGATAAATAGGAGGTTCAAAATGAATCAGGGTTCATTTATCCAAAAAGAAATCGTCCGTTTTACCAACAATAATAATTCAAAACCAGCAAAGGATATTAAAAGTATATCGATTCGATTCATGGGAATGAACACTAAATAAAAAAGATAAACATTATTCATTAAAAGTGCCAATTGGCCCGTTAAGTCGCTCACCTTGCCAGAATCTTGATTTCCATTCTTTTGCTTACTGATCATGCCACGGAGCGTGTGTTCAGTTTGAGTGATACCATGAATTATCAAAGCCAGCATACCAATCTCCCAACCCAATTCATGTAATCGACTCAGTTGGTACCCCAACGCCCCGATGATCATAAATTTTAATATATGATCTGAAACAGCATCTAAATAATATCCTTTATTAGATGGATTATCAGGATGATAAAACCCCATTTTTTTAAAGCGGGCCAACATCCCATCCATCAAGTCAAAAATCCATCCGAGCTGTAATAATACAACAATTAAAATCATGTTGGATTCAAAACTGGTTAAAATGAAATAGATAGCGCTCAGTTCAAAAATTATTGCCAGAGAGGTGATCTGATTCGGTGAAATACCCGTAAAACTCAAAAGAGCACATAGATATGTTGCAATTGGATAATGTACCCAATTGGTCACCACATCAAATGATTTGCGAAATTGACTTATTTCCGAATAGCGACTCATTTTTCTCCAATTAACATAAAATGTTTAATATCAACCATAATATCATTATTTCTCTCGGTAAAGTTTGCTATTGATTTATAAGATTTAGATGTTTTTTTGTGTCGTTCAATCGCTTCTTGTTTTTCCGACTCATCGCGACATGTATTATTTAACCAATTCATTATACTTTGATTTTTAAGAATGAATTGACTTGATTCAACATTTGAATAATTAGAAAACAATTGGGTGATCTCACCTTGAGTCGGATAATGAATATTACGGCCAACTAACCAATCATACTCTTGAGAAATTGAATCCTCTGGAGGTACAACTTGGGAAAATAAAAAACACCCATTTGGTTTTAAACATCTATATATTTCTGAAAATGCTAATACTGGATCATCAATATAATGGATCACATTACGCATATATATCAATTCGAAAGATGCATCCTCAAATGGTAAATTATGTGCATTTGCCACCATGGGCGTAATGTCAGGATGATCAATTTTTGCAATCATGTCTTTACTAATATCTATACCAGTTAAGGGGCCGATTCTTTCTGATACCTTGTTTGCCACTGCCCCAGTTCCAATGCCAACTTCAAGTATCGAATCAAATGATTTCCTCGGAAGCATTTCAAGATAGGCATCAATGAAATCTTCATTTTTAACCCAACTGGTTTTGTTGTATTGACCTGCCCGGTCTGCCCAATATTTTTCTGAATAACCCTTCAACTTTATCTTTTTCCTATTCTTTTTATTAATGAAAATACTAATTCTAAAATACTCAACATAATCGTAAACATAAGCGAAAATGGGATTTGATAGAGGTTACTATGTTTCGCCACTAATTTCATTTTGCCGAAATATTTTTTTTTCCATTTCCCAACGGAAAATTGACCACCCATAGAAGCGGAAACTTTATGCCATACTTTAGATTCTGGAATATACACAATATCGCCGCCAGCTTCTTTAAATCGAAGCGATAAGTCTACGTCCTCCCCATACATTGGGAAAGATGCATCAAATTGCCCAATGGATTCAAAGTCTTTAGATCGCATACATATACAACATCCGGTGGCATAATCTATCTTTTTCTTTTTTGAATAAACATCCGAATCTGTATTCCGAATACCCAAATGTCGAATCAATCCTATCCATAAATTAATCTTTCCCCCTGCAAACCAAATGGTTTCCGGGTTATCCGAATAATATACTTTAGGCGTGGCCTGTTTTGTATTGAAATTTGATTCTAATTCAGCAATTAAGGGGTCTACAAAATTTGGATCAACTGTCGTATCATTATTGAGAAAAATGGTATAATCTGCTTTATGTGCGACTGATTGAAAGCCCGCATTATTTCCCATCGCAAACCCAAGATTATCAGGCAATTCAATTACCGATATTTTAGGATAAACATTTTTAATCGACTTTACAGAATCATCTTTAGAACCGTTATCAATTACGACCACATTTACATCCGGATAAGTGATCTTTTGTAATGAACTTAAACAATCCATCGTCAAATCTTTTCCATTCCAATTCAAGACAAATATGTTTACAGATTTGGCCATTATATTTGGGCAAGTTCCAATATTACTTTTGCATAATTATCCCAGGAAAATTGTTGCTTATACCCTTGAATAAAGGTGGGATATTTCTCCCGATCTGATTCATAATATTTTAAAACACCCTTAGAAATGCTATCTGAATTTGGTTCGCACACGAATCCTGATTTACCTTCTTCTACAATCTCTGGCAATCCCCCCACATTTGATACAACAACGGGAATATTAAAATGGTAAGCAATTGGGACAACACCACTTTGGGTCGCTGACTTATAAGGAAGCACAACCACATCGGCAGCACAAAAGTACTGGTTAACTATTTCATTCGGCACAAATTCAAATCGAAAGTCAATAACATCAGAAACATTATTCTCTATCGCTAACTGAATATATTCATTCTCATCACCGTAACATTCCCCAACCACTATAATTTTAAAATTATCTAACTTTTCTTTTAGGGTTTTTGCTGATTCAATTAATAAATCCAAGCCTTTATAATCTCGAATTAATCCAAAATTAAGTATTATTTTTTCTTCGGTTACACCTATTTTTTTCTTTGCTTCCAATCTGGAAATGGGTTCACCAAAAACTTCATAGATCGGATGAGGCGTTTTTCGATATTTTGAATTGGGTTCAATTTTAATTAAATCGTCCTCAACTGTTTTGGACATAACAACAAACCCATCACAACGACTAAAAAACCTTGCGGTCATGGCAGAGTCCAATGGTCTGGATTCATGCGGAGTTATATTATTACAGTTTACGATGAGTTTCGCCCCACATCCCTTTTTGACCCCTTTGGCAATAGCGGCAAACGCCGGTGCAAAAAATGGCATCCAATATTGAAAAATAACAATATCTGGGTTTATACTATTAATATACTTTACAGTTTTCTTCCATGAAAATGGATTAACTGAGTTGATCAATGTTTTTGCTTTTTGGCCATCATAATCAAAGTACTGTGTTTTCCCTGGAAATAATAGCTGAGGATATTGCAATGAAAATGACACACGGTGCACCTCATGATTTTTGGACAGTGTTTCCGCCAAGGAATGGTTAAACATTGCGATGCCTCCCCGTAAGGGTGGAAAAGGCCCAACAAGAACGATACGCATAAAAAAGAAACTAACCGGTTAGGATTTTAAAAATCCCTTAACACGGGATTCCTTATCCTGATTTGAATTGGCAATCATTTCGCCAACCAATCCGATAGAAAAGAATTGAATTCCGATGACAATGATTAATACACCCAACATGAGTAATGCGATATGTTTTGCGAAGGGTTCTTCTAAAAAATATTTTAAATATAAAACGTAACATTCAATACCTAAGCCAATGAGGAAAGTAAACAGGCCGATTTGGCCAAAAAAGTAAATTGGGCTTTGAGTGTATTTTGATAAAAATAGAATAGAGATTAAATCAAAGAATCCGTGAAATAATCGTGCGCCACCATATTTTGTCACACCATGAAGTCTTGGTCGATGATGGACTACAATTTCTGTTACTTTAAATTTCTTCTGTCCAGCAAGGGCAGGTATATAGCGATGTCTCCCACCATAAATATCGATCGTTTTTACCACCGCTTTTCTATAGATTTTTAATCCACAATTAAAGTCATGAATTTTAACACCTGTAAATATCCGGGTTACAAAATTAAATAACTTAGACGGAACTGTTTTTGAGATTGGATCTTTTCGGTCTTTTTTCCATCCTGATACAAGGTCAAAACCCTCCTCCAGCTTTCGGACAAAGTTTGGAATTTCCGCCGGATCATCCTGTAAATCTGCATCCATGGTAACAATATAGTCACCTTCCGCATATTTAAAACCTTCCGCCAACGCCGCAGATTTTCCATAATTTCGGTGAAACTGAATGAGATTAATATGATCATCTGTCTCACTCATTCTCTTTATAAGATCTACAGAACCATCACTTGAACCATCATCAATAAACAGAATTTCATATGATTCGAATGGTGATAAGGATTGGGTTAATTGATGGTGAAGTTCCCTCAGTGAATCGACTTCATTATATACGGGAATTACGACGGATATTTTCATGAATTTACCTTTATTGTCGGGATGGATTCTGGAATTCTTCGAATTAGATGGGGGTATTGTACATCATATTCCCGGTCCATCATGATTAATTCAATTTTTTGTTTTTCATCCTTCATATTGAAAGTAACATGATCAACCAAGGGGCCATGTTCTGTTTGATTAGATCTAAATTGGATACCGCCAGAAATTACTTCGGATTGGTTCTTTATTTTTTCCGGATCGCTAAAAATAGATGGGATTTCTCCCCAAAGGAAAGTTCTTAAATCGTTTGGGCGAATCATTTCAAAAAATGGCAATGAAATAAGAACAGATGCTTGATCATATCTTCGGTTATGTAACATATCCCAGGCATCAATTGTTTCATTCTCCAAAATGAGAAATAGTGTTTTTCTACCAATCAAATCTTTAAATTGTATAAAAGCTGTATCTCTTGATGCTGTAAAAGTAAAATTCAATCGTCCTTGAATATCACCTTCAGAAAGAATATAGCCCTTCCCTCGACAAAATGTTTTATCATGTAATTTTGGGAAATCTATACTTTGATCAATGGATTCACCCGGGTTAACAACAGGAATGTGTGTGCACCCTATTATACAAGCAAACATAATAAAATGGATTTTATTCAGGAGAAACCTTTTTCATTAACCGTGGATTATTTTTATCCAAACTAAGTGCACGTTTGTAGTAATCTATTGCATCATCGGACTTTTGAATTTTCATTAAAACATCTCCAAGGTGTTCGAGTACAATCGCATTTTCGCCATTAATGTTTATTGATGATTCAATATATGCCTGTGCTTTTTTAGGATTGTCCAATTTGAAATAAATCCATCCAATAGTATCAAGATAAGATGCATTTTCAGGCTCCAGTTCAATTGCTTTTTTAGCTAATGAAAGTGCTTTCTTTAATTCTTGATTTCTTTCCACAAGACTGTAAGCGAAATTATTAAATGCTTGCGCATCTGTACTGTCTGTTTCGATGAGACGAAGATATATTTCGTCCGACTTTTCCCATGCATTCACTTCATCATATAGGATCGCCATTGAGTGAAGAACATTGGGTGAGTCGGGCCGAATTGTAAGTGCCTTTGAAAAATATTTTTGCGCGATATCAAATTGTTTCAATTGGTTATGGCTTAATCCCAGTAAATACTGAATAGAAAATATTTTATTAAATGTATCTGATACCGGTTCAAGAATCATAATAACTTTTTCTGGCTGTTTATCATTCATATACACCAATGACCGACTATAATACCCACGCCAATCTTCTGGAAAATTAGAGACCAACTTATCCGCCACCTTTGATGCTTTTTCATGGTTATTTTCATCCATATACAAGTCAAAAAGTGGGAAATAATAGTTTGGGTTTTCAGGTGTAGCTTCTATCGCAATTTCAAGTAATCCCAGAGCTTCTTCTTTTTGACCTGCTCTATACATTAATAATCCCAGTTGAGCTAACCGATCGGGAGAATCACCGAATTCAGCATTCATTGATTTTAAAACATTGATCCCCTCTTCATAATTTTTTGAATTCATAATTAAATCAATGAACATAGCCAAGTATTTGGTTTGCTCAGGATCCAGAAAGGATAATCGTTTAAAAATAGATTGCGCTTGATCAAAATCATTAATTTGAAGTGCCAATCGACCGCTATTCTCTAAAAGTTCTAACCGAGAAGGTTCTATATTAAATGCTTTTAAATATAGTTTAATCGCACCTGGAATATTTTGTTTTACCTTCTCAAGTTCTGCTAACGCAATAATATATTTAATGTTATCCGGTTTTAATTCATGTAATTGAGTAAATGGATTGTGTGCCGCTTCATATTTTTTTTGAAGAATGTACTGGTCCGCTAACATCTGGAGTGCCTGTTCATCTGTTGAATCTAATTTTATTGCAATTTTCAGATGTTTTTCAGCCAAGTCAGGTTTACCCAAATTCCAATAGGATTCTGCAATAGATGTATGAATCGCGCCAACACCAGGGTCTAGTTCCAAGGCTTGTTGAAATTCCAAGATTGCCATAGCAAAGTCACCTTGATTCATCATCATTTGGCCATCCATAAAATGGCGAAGCCCCTCTGGATTGGGTACTTTATCTTCTACAGCATCCACTTGTACCTGTTCTTGGAGATTGGGCAAATTTGATACAGTTGTCCCGCAACCGAATAGAGTCAGGGTTATAAATAGCGCTATGTGTAAATTAATTATTTTCATGGAATTTTCTTCTCGTGAATCTAAACATTAAACTGGCTAAAATGTTCCGAAAATGAGTGGCGTATATTATAATTCCGAAGCAATAGTAACGTCATTACCACCGTTGGCTTTTGTATCATACATAGCCTTATCTGCCTTTGATATCAGACTCCGTACTTCTTCTGCATGTTGAGGGAACCCTGCCAAACCGGCGCTGATGGTTATATTCACAGCAATACCCCCCTCTAAGAACGTTTTATCAGCGATAGATTTTACAATTCTTTGGGCGAGTGGTAAACATTGCTTAATGTTTGTATTGACAAGCAAAACGGCGAATTCTTCTCCCCCATACCGACCGACGACATCAATCGCACGTACATTATCAGCAATAATGTCAGAAACTTCTCTGAGAACATAATCACCATATAGATGGCCATAATCATCGTTGACTGATTTAAATTTATCTAAATCCAAAACGACCAGCCCCAACATATGATTAAATCGGCCTGCACGGCTGATTTCTTCTTCAAAACGATCTAAAAATGCCTTATGATTGAGTAGTCCAGTTAAACCATCATGTATCGAAGTAAGATGTACTTTTTTATATTCCTGCTGCCAATTTAAGATCGAACTTACAGTACCACATAATAATTCGAGTAACCGAATGTCAGACTCTGAATAAATCCTCGATTTTAATCGCTCCATTGTCACCGCACCGATAGATTCATCGTTGAATTTTAGCGGAACACTTAATACAGACATAAAGTTAAAGTCCCGATTATCCCCCGGTTTAAATCGGTTCATTTCGGGATAATTTTCAAACCATGCGTTTGAACATATCGTTTTACCATCTTGTATGGATAAGCCGTGGAGTGTATTTTGAATAAGAAATTCTTCTCCTTCATCAATATCATCATGAAGCCCATCCACCAGTTTAATCATGCCTTTTTTCTTCTCTTCGGTGGTTAAAACAATCGTCAGTTTATCATATTGAAAAAAGGCACGGCACAATCCTCTGATAGATTGAAATAATTCTGATTCATCCGATTTAACTTCCAATTGATCGAATAAATTTGCAATTCTGGAATTAAAGTAATTATCAACCATGAGGGATTCCATCTGTTCCAAATCTTCCATCCCATGGGTAATAAATTTGCTGAGTTTTTCAATCACTTCCTGATCTCTGTCTTGAATTGATGAAAAATGAGTCATGAAAACGAGTAAAAACCCTACCACATTCCCGGAATATAAAATGGGAAAACCGATTAAAGTTTCACTTCCCCGCCAAGTCTTAGACCCAATGATACCTTCCCAGCCTTCATTTTTTTTATTCTTTTTAAAAATCGAAGGGTTATTCGTTTTAATTATTGCAGAAATAAGTTCATTGTCATTTTCTATAAATTCTGAAAAATCCGAAATAGTTTGTTCCTGACATGTAAACCCTTTATTCTCAGAGTCTACCATATAGATAGCTGCTGAATATTCCGGGTTCACGGTTTTAACTAAATTAAGTACTTGCTGTAATAATCTTTTATAATGGGATTTGACCGCAGTAGAGAATGATGGATCATTGATATTATTTTTACTTGATTCGGTTTCATCTCCATCCAAGGGTTCACGGTTAAAATATTGCGGAAACGCGTATGAAATAAGGGTAACCACAAGCCCACCCATGGCTACTCCTTTTAAGATTAAAAATACCAAACCATCATGTGCTGGATATATAAATAGAAACAAAATTAAGAAAAAGAGAGCAATGACGGCAATTTGTCGGTAAAATATCATACCACAAAATATAAATCCCTGCGTTGAAATACACCAACTACAGGGATTATTTTGAAAAAACTTTATAATGGATAATTAACGCTGATCTTTTACAAATTTTACTTGATTACCTAACTTGAAGTTTTTCTTTTTTTGAATAGTCGTATCGGCTGAATCAGTTTCTGCTTCAGCTAAAATGGCATCCTGATTGGCATCAATTGTCGGATGGTCGAGAGTCTTGTTCGGTGCCCCAGAGATATTTCCAGTGTAGGCCGGTATCGTATTCGCTGGCGCTTGAGCACCAGGCCAAAGATTTACACCAACAGTAACAAACGAAATAATTAACACCGTCATTATACTCGCATATAAAGGTGTAAATCCAAATAATGTTTTTGACGGCCGATTCACAATTTTCTTTGATGGCCGTTTTTTTTCAAATTCGATTCTTTTGTGAAGATTTGGCATGAAACTGTTTGATGCCTTTATATCTGATAAATTTTTAATCGATGTCATATTCGCTCGAATGGAATCCACAAGGTGTTTACCTTCGGAATTTACATTCATGAAATCTTCAAAAGCTTTCCGTTCAGAAAGAGTTAACTCATTATCTAAATAAGCTGAAATGGCATCCTCAAATTGGTAACGATCCATCAAATTAAAGTCTCCTATTTTAAATCTTTTAATTCGTTTTGTAATTGTAATCTTGCCCGATTAATCCGGGATTTTACAGTCCCCAATGGAACTTCGACTATCTTACTAATCTCTTCATAAGAAAGTTCCTGAATATCTCTCAAGATGGTAACAGTTCTAAAATGAAGGGGTAAATTCTGAATGGCGGCTTGAATTTTTTTCTCAATATATTCACTTTGAACAACTTCATCCGTTTCCGGTGCCACGGAAGGCAACTCATAATCACGATCCTCGGGACCCATTTGACTTATATTGGTTACTTTTCGGGTTTTTTTCTTTCGTAATTCAGTTTTAGCTAAATTCCCTGCAATTGTGTATATCCACGTAGAAAATTTGGCAATATTTCGATAGTAATGTTTATGAGTATATAATTTTAACATTGTGTCTTGAATAATATCTTCAGCTTGTTCCATATCATTCACAAATCGAAAAACAAAAGTCATGAGTTTATCCCGATATCGAATGACCAACTCGGTATAAGCCTGCTCATCTCCCTTTTGAAAACGGGCAATCAATTCTTCATCAGTATAACGTATTTGATTATCCATTAGAAAGGGTGGCGTAGATAAATTCGGTGATGGCTGATTCATCTTTTATTCTTGATGTTTTTAACTTTTGATCAATTTGCGTCAATCGCTTGAGCGCAAGGGTGATCTCTTTACTTGTATATCGGTTTGCATACTGGGGTAATTGTTTATTCACACTGGGTGATAAGCGTGTATAACCCATTTTAATGCCATTTGTTCCACGGGAAATTTTGTGAAATAATAATTCTTGAAAAAATTCAGTTAAAGGATATAGAAGATTAATCATGGATGTATCCTGTGAAATCAATGAAAGACCAAGTTCCATCGATTCTTTTAATTTTCTTTGTCCTAAATAATTAAAAAATTCGTATTGTCGAAATTTTCTCTTCCACCCAGAAAATTGTTTAATATCATTTTGCCGTATCTCATGGTCTGAATCAATAGAAATAGCTAATTTATCAATTTCATTTTTTAAATGGTTGAGTGAATCACCTGCAATTTCAATAAGTGTTTTAATAATTTCTTGAGATACATTTTGAATTTTATTTTCATTGAAAAATGTATGAGCCCATTGAATCATATCACGTTCGAAAGGTGTAGAGCAAGAGATGGGCTTTATGCCTTTCACTAAGGATTCTAAAAATTTATTTTTTGCCCCATACTCATCTTGCATTATAACTAATGTATGTCCTTCGATGGGATGATTTATATAATCTATAAATTCGTCCCGTGCTTTGCCTTTGAGTGCATTTGGATTACGAAGTAAAAAAAGTTTTTTTGAACTGAAAAGATCCGATGAAGTCAGGTGATCCAATATTTCTTTGGAACTCATTTCATCCGGAATTAAAACCGTCTTTTGAATTGAATCATTTTCAAACAATACTGTCTCAAGTTTTTTCGAAAATGCCTGCTGGAGATATTGATCTTCCCCCATTAAATAATATAACGATTGAATAGCTCCCTTATCCAATGCCTGAATGGCATTTTTAATCGGGGTTGTTTCGATTTTAAATCGTGCCATATTAAATCACTAAGTATGTAATTAGGCCCACAGCGACGCAGTAGTAACCAAAACGATGAAATTTACCACTTTCCAATAACCCCAATAACCATTTCAAGGAAAAAACACCCACAATCAATGCACTGAAAAAAGCAAGTAATAGCTGAAAAGTTGGGATTGAAATATTGCCCGGTTGAATATCCAATGCTGTTACCAACCCAGCGCCGGCGATGGCTGGGATTGCTAATAAGAATGAAAACTTAGCTGCATTTTTCCCCGATATGCCTAAACCCAACCCTGTACTAATGGTCATACCAGAACGAGAAATTCCTGGTATCATTGCAATCGCTTGGGTCAATCCTATTACAATACTTTTTTTCCAATTTAATGGTTTATCTTTTTCATTGAACTTCTGAGACAATAATAAAACAATACCGGTAAAGATTAATGATCCGGCAACCATGGGTATTGAATCAAATAAACCCGAAATATAATTCTTTCCAGTTAAACCGATAATTACTGCGGGCAAGGTACCTAAGACTAAATATATAATATATTTTTGCGTTTCATTTTTCTGGATAGAATTAAGTATCAATGACAAATCTTTCCAAAAAACAATAATAACACTAAGAAGGGTACCCAAATGAGTGACCACTTCAAAAACATTCCCAGGAGTATTCACGCCCAATATTGCTTGTACAAGAACCAAATGTCCTGAACTACTAATAGGTAGAAATTCAGTTATCCCTTGAATAACACCGAGTAATATTGCATCATAAATAGTCATAATTATTAAATATCGTGGAAGAATATATCAGGAAGAATATAGAATAAAAAGGAAAGCTATTTCCAACCTGCGATTGCAATCATTCTGCCAGATTTCTCCCCATTTCTTCTGTAAGAATGATATAAATCGTCTTGACAGCATGTACAGGCATTTTCGACTTTTATATTTTCTGGTTTTATTCCCGTTTTAACAAGTTGATGTTTTAATACACTTTTCAAATCCAACATCTGGCGATCACCTACGCCATTTATAGAAAAAACAGAATCGAATTGATCACTCACATCAGGACCAACCTCGAAACAACATTGATTAATCGCGGGCCCAATTAATGCTCGAATAGTATTCACATCGCATCCTGCTTTTTTCATGTTATCAATGGCTCGTTTTGAAATGTTGCTTGCAGTACCACGCCATCCTGAATGAACCAATCCAAAATTCCCTGTTTGTCCATCTGCTAAAAATAAGGGAATACAATCCGCAACTTGGATACTCAACACAATATCTTTTTTATCCGATATAACCCCATCAATATTTTGTATAATGCCTGGTTCTTCAACTACTTCTACTTTATTTGAATGAATTTGGACAGGATAAGCCAAATGAGTCGAATCATAACCAAATGATTCCACCAATGCTTCCCTATTATCGGAAGCGGATATATCTCCATGTTTTTGAACAAAATAAGCGGAAAATCCTTCCATGCCGAACCAATTGGAATAATCTGTATAATTCAAATGAATTTCTAAGGATTTTGAGATAACACTGTGTGCAGAGAGTCATCATATAATACGCCCTCAGGTATAAAATCATTCCCATTAAAATGTATGACCTGAAAAGCGGCATTTACATGGGGATTCAAATGGTCAGGTGAATAGTAAAACCCCTCTCCCGAATAAAATTCTACAGATTTCAAGGATTGGGTCATGGATTTTCGGGACGGGGAATCAACGGAAAGTTGCGTCAGTAATTGGGCTGTATTATATCCATGGTTATATGCGTCTAATTCATCAATTTCCAATTTTGTGGTATCCATTGTTGACGTAAAGTAATTGGTGATTATAGATAACCTCTTCAAATGAGGGCCAATATTTTCCTTTTGTAATATTTGTTTATTTTGCCAATTCTCATTTCCAATAATTTTTGCATTTAAATTATACATGGGTAGTTGGGGCCCAATATATTCCAAATCATTTTTATTAATTGGTAAATATATTCCTTGAATTGTATTTAATACAATTTTAATTGAATCTGATGAGGATATCTTTTTTTTCTCCAGTTTTGGTAAACCAAAAAAGTCTTCTGCAGATACATCAAATAGCGCATCTAAACTATCAATTTCCATTCCCAATGCTTCGTCATAAGTTTCTTCTTTCGGCAAAAGACTGAAAGCAACGTTTCGTAAATTTTTGAATTGTCTTCTCAGGTTTTTGGGTGGATCTGAATACCATTCAGTCGCAACCACAGTCCCACCTAATCGATCAACTTCTTTTATAAACGCATCCGTTTGGGATTCACCATAAGGATCTGCAGGTGCAATAACAGCCAAACTATCAAGTTTTAAAACATTTACGGCATAATCAGCCGCAGCTTTTCCTTGCATGGATACCGTTGAATAAATTTGAAATATTTGTTCATTAATTTCACTCAAATCATTTTGCTGAAGATTAGTGAGAATAATGGGTATATCCGTTGATACTAACGCACTCGCCACGACTAAAGAGGCTTCGTCATCCAATGGACAAATTAGTGCCGCTATTTTTTCGTGCTGCGTCATGTTTTTAGCCACCTTTATAGATTCAAGATCATTACTCCTGTTATCCTGTACAAGTATAGACAATCTTCTATTTGTTGAGCCATTTGGGTTTTCTCCATCATAAAATCCAGATAAAAATGCCTGTCCCTTTTTCGATTCTGCACCAGATAATGGCAGAATAATTCCTACCATGGTTACTGACTGTGGTGGCTCATAAGAGGCGCGTAAAAGCGTTTCGTAAAAAGGAAAGTAGGAATCTTCCAACCTGTTTAGATCTACTAGATTCAAAGTCAGTGCTGCATCATCCGGTTCTCCATCTGATATCTGAGAGTTCGCCTTAGCCATGAGATGAATATTTCTAATCGAAGGGTCAACTTCTAGTGTGAGTAATTCATCTAAAAGTCTATATGGAAGTTGGAATTGGATTAAACGGTGTATTTTCAAATCAATTTTATTGATGTAATCAATATTTATTGAAAGTTTCTTTGAACGATGATACATCCGATATGCCGAAGAATAATTTCCTTCGTTCACGTATAAATCCCCCAAACTTTCCATTACATTTTTCATGTAAATACTTTCGGGAAAATTTTCGAAAAATCGACGAGAAGATTCTTTTGCAGATTCAGAACGGTTTAATCCAATCTGAGATTTAATCAATAATAATAGAGATGGCTCATTGTAAACACCCGATTCATCCGCCAATATTTTGTTTAAGATTGATTCGCTTATGGCAAATCGGCCTTCGTTATATTGATCCTTTGCCTGATTAAACTGCCGTTCTATCAACTGGGATTGGAACCAATTTTGACCTATGCATGGATAAACCAAGATAAGTAATAATATGGATTTAAACTTTTTCATTTAGAATTTGATATTCCCTTTAACACCCAACCGTCAGGATCAACGAACCCAGATACGTTAGGATTGGCATCGAAATTAAAATGAAATACCTCATCTTTTTTTGTGATTTCTAATGGTCGGCAATCTTTTCCCCAGCAAATCACATTCGGTATTCGAAATGTAGGCCATTCATTTTATTGAATTTGTCCTATTCTAACCTTGACAACGCCCTTTGTTCCTTTGATTTGTTCCCAACTTTCTTCAATATACATTTTAAAATTTATAAAATACAATTCTATAAAGGTGACCACCTCACCCTCCACAGATTACTCGACCGTGACCAAGTTTGTTTTGGAAGTAGTAAACCCATTCCCTATCTTGTTTTTGATTATGTAATTACCACTCATCAGTTCTTTCCCTCTGAATACTATAAACCTTTATCAGAAGATAGACAAAAATTACATCAAGAAATAGATAAACTACATCAACAAGGTTGGGGTTATACTAAAATCCACACCTATCTAAGAAAAAATGGATTCAAAATTGGTAAGAGTAGACAAACGGTCAATACAATGATTAAGAAAATGAAAAAGAGAGATGAGTTTTATCACCAATCAATTATGGATGGTTATGGGAATTTTAGGGTTGAGTGGAGAGAAAGTTAGAAGTAGAGTGAGTCCGTATATTTCTGAATGAATTGTTATTCTAATTTAGTTTTTATCGAGGTTGGAATTGGGGATTATTATCAGTGTATGTACCATCTGTTAATTGTACAATATCAGTTCCATCAACATTTATCAAATGTATACCACCCGAATCATTTTGTCCCTTAACAAAAACAATTTTTGAACCATCTGGTGAAAATTGATATTGAAGACTAGTATCTACATTCAAGTTGATTTTATTTGTTCCATCAACATTCATTATATAAAGAGTATTGTTATTTCCATCCGATGATCTCATTAAAATTTTGGATCCATCTGGTGAAAATACAGGTGAGTAAGATTCTAAATTATTCGTTAACTGAGTTTTGTTAGTACCATCAATATCCATGATAAAAATAGAAAATCCAGATGAATAAATTATTTTGGATCCATCTGGAGAGATTGATGGTCGACTACATTGTCTACATATTTCAATTTGATTACTCCCATCTATGTCCATCATAAATTGTTTAATGAAATCATCCCTATAAGACTCAAAATATATTTTAGATCCGTCCGGAAAAAATCCAGGATTTATATCACGACTAATGTTATTTGTTAAGTTTGTTTGATTTTTACCGTCAATATCCATGATGTAAATTTCCGAAGTCCCACTTGACCATTCTCTATCTGATACGAAGACAATTTTGTTACCATCAGGTGAAATTTTTGGGTCCCAATCATAATCAATATCATTTGTAAGATTAGTTTGATTACTTCCATCAACATTCATTATGAAAATTTCTTGGTTTGAATTTCTATCTGACATAAAAACAATTTTTGAACCGTCAGTTGAATAATGTAATCCTCTATCATAAGTAGAATTATTTGTCAACTTTATTTTATTTTGTCCATCAATGTCAATTGAACAAATTTCTGATTTAATTATATCATTCCCCGAAGAAACAAAACCAATTTTCTGAAAACTATTTCCTAATACTATGTTACTTTGGTTTTTTAACCCAAATATATCTTGGACAACAATTTGGTAATATCTCCTTTCATTATCAGAAATATCTGAAATAATATGAGTAGTGTCTGAACGAGAATTGATTTGGACAATTTTGGATTGACTATTCATATTGTCTGATAATGATTCATATAAAATATATGAAGAAAAGTCAGTATCTTTATTCTCAGACCAATTAATAATAAATTCATTGGATTTGTAAGATACAGTTAATATCGGTTCAATCGGGGGTAAATCAATTGTATTCGTTTTACCCTTTCCAATTGAACTGAGTCCAAAAAAATCAACAACTTCTAAAAAATACCAATTCTCTTTAGTAGGGTCAAATGTGGTGGTATCAAATGAAGTCGTTGATTTATCAGAAATTGTTCTAATTATAGTTTTCGTTCCATTTTCTGAATCACTGTAATGAAGATTGTATTGTTTGAAATCACTATCCTGAGATTGATTCCATTTTACCGTCATCTTTTCTAAATCATATTCAACACTTGTAATATCTAACGGTGACGGTTTTTTAGATTCATTATCTACCGTAACACTAAACTCACTCTCCACAAAGTTTTCTTTAGTATCATAGGAGATAACTTTAACCTTGTATTCACCATCTTGATTTGTAGTTGTGTTCCATTCATATTCATACGGTAAAGTTGTGTCGGAAAATACCATTGAATTCTGAATAAAAAAGTTCACCTTGAGTATTCCACTCTCATCCGTAGTTTGTACTTTTATTTGAACTATCTCACCAATAGTGGAACCAAATGTAGGAGATACAATTGTTAATTCAGGTGGTGTAGTATCTTTCTCAACCTTATCCTCACATGAAAGGATGAATAACAAACTAACGATTAAACTGAAGACTGATAATTTTTTCATATTAGAATTTACCATTAATTACTCTGTAAAACTAAAAACCCCAAATAACTATATCAGAACACGATATCAATATTAAGACTATACTCGTTTTACCCATATCTTCTTCTCTATATCCCAGACTTCAACATTTGTATTCTTTGGGTGTTTTTCTAAATACTCACCATAACATACAAACTCATCTTTATCATCAGTATGATACTTTAGACACATAGAACACTTTTCAGGTATTCTGTTTTTCAATGTTTGATATTTTAAAGTAATAAACCATTTAATATTCTGATAAACTGAGTTCGTATTCATATCCATAGTCTTTATGAGATTTTAGATTTTTGATTCTGTCTCTTCTGATATTACCCTTTTTTATAATCGAGTGAACTGAACTGTTAATAAATGATTTACCACGAACTGTTTTATATCCGTTGTTATTTAAGTAATATGAGATTTTTCTATAACCTAAACCTCTATCTTTAAGAGTATTGACTAAGTTATAGAGTAACTCTTGATAAGAGTTATAGTGTGAGTAAGATGATTGAAGTAACTGAGACTTCGTAGTGATTTTTATATTTAAATACTGATTTCCATTTATACGAACGACACTATTCGACAGTGACGCTTTTGGCAAGGTTACGAGGTCTATCCACATCGCATCCTCGAAGTACGGCTAAATGATAAGCCAACAGTTGGAGTTGTATGGATGCTAAAATTGGAAAAATACGTGGATGGGTCGAAGGTACATCAATAATATAGTCAGAAATCTTGATCAAATCTTTTGTACGCTTATCTGTCACAGTAATAATAATCCCTTTTCGGGCTTTCACTTCTTGAATATTAGAAAACACTTTATCGAAAGTACGATCGTGTGGTGCCAAAAAAACAACAGGCATTTTCTCATCAATCAACGCAATGGGTCCATGTTTCATCTCTGCTGCTGGATATCCTTCTGCATGGATATATGAAATTTCCTTAAGTTTTAGAGCACCTTCTAAGGCAACCGGGAAATTCATGCCTCGTCCCAAATAGAGAAAATTTTCAGTATGCATAGTTTCCCATGCAATACTCTCTATTTCATCAGTATTACCCATAATTTTTTCAATCTGAGTGTCCAAATTCCACAATGCCTGTGCCAGTTTTGTCCCCTCACTCTGAGACATTCCATTACGACGTCCAAAATATAGTGCCAGTAAATATAAAATGGTAACCTGTGCCGTAAATGCCTTTGTAGAGGCAACACCAATCTCAGGGCCCGCATGGGTATAAATACCACAATCGGTTTCACGAGCAATGGTTGAACCCACCACATTACAAATTCCAACCGTGAGTGCACCATGTTCCTTTGCCATTCGAATCGCTGAAAGTGTATCTGCTGTTTCGCCAGATTGCGAAATAGCAATAATGACTGTTTGGCTATCAATAATGGGCGTTCTGTATCGAAATTCAGATGCATACTCTACATGGACTGGTATACCTGCAAATTCTTCCAAAAGGTATTTACCCATGAGACCCGCATGCCAAGATGTGCCACAAGCTGTAATGTAAATTCTATTTGCATTCTGAATGCGGTCTATATAATCCCTTACGCCACCTAGAAATGCAGTACCTTCATCTATGAGTAATCTACCCCGCAAGGTGTCGATGATTGTTTTAGATTGCTCGTGAATTTCCTTTAGCATGAAATGAGGGAATTCACCTTTTTCAATTTCTTCAATTGAAAATTCAATTTCAGTCGCCGTTTTATTGATAATGGTATTATCAGAAATTGATCTTATTTCGTGACCATCATTTGAAATGGTGACCATTTCACCTTCATCTAAATAAATCACATTGCGCGTATGATCCACAATGGGAGAAGCATCGCTGGCAATAAAATATTCATTTTCACCAATCCCCATGACTAAAGGACTGCCAAGTCGTGCCGCAACTAACTTATCCGGATCATCAGAACAAAATGTCACAATTCCATATGCACCGATAACCTGATTCAAAGCCACTTGGACCGCTTGAGAGAAATCGAGTCCATCCGCATAATAAATATCTGAAATAAGTTGAACGAGAACTTCTGTATCCGTCTCACTTTTAAATGTGTAACCTTTGTTCTCTAATACTGATTTTAGAACAGAATAGTTTTCAATGATACCATTATGGATGATGGCAATTTTTCCCGTTTGGTCCCAATGGGGATGAGAATTAATGTCGGTGGGTGCACCATGGGTAGCCCAGCGCGTATGCCCAATCCCAATCGTACCCTTCAACGGTGAATCATCCACCAGTTTTTTCAGTTCAGACACTTTCCCTGATTTTTTGATTGAATGACTTTCGCCACTATTCAACACAGCAATACCCGCAGAGTCATACCCTCTGTATTCAAGCCGTTTAAGCCCATTCATCAGGATGGGAACAGCATCTTGTTTACCAAAATATCCTACAATACCACACATATTCTTTGAATTTAGTTAATAATTAATTTGTTGAGACGTGATCTAAATCACCTATTTCAAAACTATTGATAATATAAGAATGATTATAAAATCATTCCCACTCAATTGTGCCGGGCGGTTTTGACGTAATATCATACACAACACGATTAACACCCTGAACTGAATTTACAATTTTATTTGAAATTTTTGTCAATGTTTCATCGGGCATTCTAAACCAATCTGCTGTCATACCATCAGTACTGGTTACCGCGCGTATACCCAATAGGTTTTCGTATGTTCGCTGATCTCCCATCACCCCAACAGTCAACACCGGTATCAATACGGCAAATGCTTGCCATATTTCATTATACAAGTCATCCTCATGAAGAATATCCATGTAGACTTGGTCGGCTTCCTGCAATATAGATATTCGTTCTTCCGTAATTTCACCCAAAATACGAACGGCCAATCCAGGACCAGGAAATGGATGGCGCTCAATTAATGATTCCGGTAAACCTAATTCTCTTCCAACATTTCGAACTTCGTCTTTAAAAAGCTCACGGAGTGGTTCAATTAATTCAAAAGCCATATCCTCAGGTAATCCGCCCACATTATGATGGCTTTTGATGACGTGTGCTGAATTGCCAACACTGGCGCCACTTTCTATTACATCTGGGTAAAGGGTACCTTGTGCCAAAAAAGATGTATTGCCAATCTTAGATGCCACTTTTTCAAATGATCGGATGAACTGTTCACCAATAATTTTTCGTTTTTGTTCTGGTTCCACAATTCCAGAAAGTTTGGATAAGAATATATCCGATTCATCGTAAGAAGTAATATTCACACCCAGTCCATTTTTCAATGCTGAAATACATTGGGCTGCTTCATTTTTTCTTAACAGTCCATGGTCAATTAATACGGAGTGACATTGGCTACCGATAGCCTTGTGCAATAATGCCCCAACGACCGAAGAATCTACACCGCCACTCACACCACAAATTACTTGCCCATCCCCGACCTTATTTTGGATGTTTTCAACTTGTTCATGAATAAAATTTCCTGCCGTCCAATTGGGTTCACAATGGGCAATTTTAAATAAAAAATTATTTAGAATGGTCTCACCTTCCAATGTATGAACTACTTCAGGATGGAATTGAGTTGTATACCACTTTTTTTCTGGTTGACATAATGATGCAATAATACCATTTTCTGATTCGGCCAAAACTTGCCAGCCACTCGGTACAATCGTAACGCGATCCATATGACTCATCCAGACTTGAGTACTTTGTGAAACTGAATTAAAAAGTGACTCAGAATTGTGAATATTTAATCTGCCAAATCCATATTCTCCTTGGCCAACTGATTCTACAGTTCCGCCACTATGATGAACCAATAATTGCAAACCATAACAAATTCCTAATACCGGTATTTTTGTTTCAAGAATTGATAAATCAAAATCTGGTGCAGTATCTCCAAACACACTTGATGGGCCACCTGATAAAATAATTGCGGACGGCTTTCTTTCTAAAATGTCAGGTAAGGAGCAATTCGAAGGTAATATTTCAGAAAATACATTTTGTTCACGAATTCGACGCGCAATCAACTGAGTATATTGTGAACCAAAATCAAGAATGATAACACCCTGTTCTTGGGAATGGTTCATTTTAGATCCCAAGTGTCCAATTCAGGTAAAAATGATTCGTTAGTTAATTTATAATGGATAGGTGTTAAACTGACAAAATTATTTGCAATAGCAAACCCATCCAAATCCAATGCATCATCCTCATTGATCCTTTTTCCCGTCATCCATAAATATTTTCGCCCACGAGGATCATCACGACTTTCTAGCAAATCTTCCCAAAATTCTGTTCCTTGTTTGGTTACGCGAAACCCTTGAATGTCATTTTTGTCACAATTAGGGATGTTCACATTCAACAGTGTTCCTTTTGGCATGCCATTTTCTAACACTTTTTTAGCGACTTTTTGCGTAATGGGTTTTGATGCGGTAAAGTCCCCATTTCGAATTGTATCTAAACTATAGGCAATGGAAGGGATTCCCTTCATGGTTCCCAAATTTGCTGCAGAGACCGTTCCCGAATAAAGAATATTTGTGCCAATATTTGCGCCCATATTAATCCCTGAAACAATAAGATCAGGTTTGTCATCCATAATGGAATAAAAAGCTACTTTTACACAATCAGCAGGTGTCCCATTTACGGAATATCCTTCAAAACCACCATGTCGGGTTATTTCTTGAATTCGTATGGGATCAGAAATCGTAATAGCATGACCAACAGCACTCTTCTCAGTATTTGGCGCTACAACTGTCACACGACCAATTTGGGACATGGCTTCCCACAAGGCATAAATACCAGAGGCATGGATGCCATCATCATTTGTAATTAAAATATTTGGGTTATTCATTTTTTTAGAATTGTAATTAATTTTGTTAATAATTGTTTCATTTCTGAACGAGTCACAATATGATCTATAAATCCTTTTTCTTGTAAAAATTCAGCACGTTGAAAGCCTTCTGGGAGATCTTCGCCAATGGTTTGTTTAATGACTCTCGGGCCCGCAAAACCGATCAATGCACCTGGTTCAGCAAGAATGACATCGCCCAACATTCCAAAACTGGCAGTGACACCCCCAGTCGTAGGATCAGTTAATACTGGAATATATAGTCCCCCTTCTTCCTGAAATCTTGCCAGCTTAGAACTGGTTTTAGCTAATTGCATGAGTGATAATGCAGATTCTTGCATCCGAGCTCCACCGGAAGAGCTAATCAAAACAAATGGAATACTCTTTTCACGGGCCAAATCAACCGATCTAGAAAATAATTCACCAACCACCGAGCCCATACTACCACCAATAAAAGAAAAATTCATGACCCCAAGAATAATTTTATGACTATTGATATTTCCGAAATAACAATTGATCGCATCATTTTGTCCGCTTTTATCAATAGCAGATTCCAATTGATTCGAATACTTTTTTTTGGCTTTAAATTTTAGGGGATCAGCAGATTTTACATTTGAAAATATATCCTCAATGCTTCCATGATCTAAAAGAAGATCACGGTATACTTCTGGCGAAACACGAAAATGGTGACCACAATGTCTACAAACAGAATGGTTTTTATCTAATTCAGGTTTATACTGGATTTCTGTACAGGTTGGACATTTTGTCCATAAACCACTGGGAATATCTTTTTTCCCCAGTTCCGCAATATTTTTATCTTTGCGACGAAACCAGGTCATATTCTTTATTTTTTTTTACCATAATTAAAGCATCTTCTCCATCAGAATAATAATCACTTCGAATATTAATCTCTTCAAATCCAAAACTTAAGTACAAATTTATTGCGGAGAAATTAGATCGTTTCACCTCCAAAAACACGTTTACATTCTCTAAGTATATTTTTATTATTTGATCTAAAAATTGTTTGCCGTACCCCCGGTGTTGATAGGGAGTATCTATTGCAATATTTAAAATATGTGCTTCATTTTCCACCAATTGAGCGAAAAAATATCCAATTGTTTTCCCTTGTAGTTCGCAGATGAGGGTTAGGGAATGGCCTGCCCGAATTAACTCATTTTTTATGGATTCTTTTGACCATGCATCATTAAATATTCGTTTTTCCATTTCATAAATGATATCCAAATCATTGAGTGTCATTTTACGTATATTCACTTTTTCGCACCTAATGTGAATGCAGAAATATAATTAGGCACCAATTCAAATGGGGTATGGACTACCCAATCATCGAAATATTTTTCTGCCAATATTCCTGTCATTTCTGCACTGGGCGAACTCGAAATAAATGGTTCATCATTCATGAGTGCTTCACACCCATACTGGACGATCTCCCCAGAAAGATTTAAAGCAGACCATACGTCTGCTTTTTCTTGGGTGAGTGCCCTTAAACGATCCTTAGTCTGTGAAAATTTCTGGTGGAAAACAACTTCACTATGAGAATATAATAATACGGTAAATTCGTCGGATATTATATCACAACCTGTTGCAATCGTTTGCAATGTAGGAACAGGAACAATGGGTAATCCTTTCGCGAAGGCCAACCCTTTTGCAAAACCCAAACCAACTCGCAACCCTGTAAATGAACCCGGTCCAATGGAAATAGCAATGGCATCTAAATTTATTTTATCAAGTGACATCTTTTGGTTTAAGGATTTATAGAACTCTGGGAGTTTTTCTGCATGTTTTCTAGGAATCTGTTTCTCAATTTTAGACAAACATTTTTCATTTTGTATAAATGCAATACTACACCAATCTGTACTTGTTTCAATGGCGAAAATATTCAATCAACTCTCCCTGATATCTTAATTAACCTGGCATTAGGATTTTCAGAAACACGATTAAAATGAATGAATACCCAATCATCTGTCCAAAAGGGTTTAATTCGTTCTGCCCATTCTATCAATGTAATCCCATTCTCTGGGTTTATATAGTTTTCACCACCGATATTGATAAAATCTAGTGGTGTATCTAGTCGATAACAATCGATGTGATATAGTGCTTGATCAAGACCTTCGTATTCACTCACCAGTTTAAAGGTGGGCGATATAACAGAATCTTGAATTCCCAATCCAAGGGCAAAACCTTGAGCAAAAGTGGTTTTCCCTGACCCGAGATTTCCGATTAATGCAATAATGGTTCCTTTGGGAGTTTTTCTGGCGAATTCTTCTGAAAAAGATTTGGTTTCCTTGACAGAGTTTAAAGTAACCTCTTTCATTTTGGATCCATTATAAATATTGGAACCATCATTTCTTCCATGGATAACCCACCATGTTGAAAACTACCCTTTAACATATTTTTATACTTATGTTGTTCATTTGGGTATAGAAAAAAATAGTCATCCTTAGCCAATAAATAGTTATTCTGATGTCCAAGTGATGGAAGTTTGTAGGATTCTAAATTTCGAATATCAAGAGCACTTTTATCATTGGCATTGATATTTCTCCCATGTTTATGACGGACACCAGAAGAAGAATGTTTGTCCGCTGCTACCATGGAACTTCGATTGACCATGATACTCCCATGATCACTCGTCAACACAATTTTATATCCCGCAGCACCGAGATCGGTTAACACAGAACGAATCCATGAATTTTCATACCAGACCTTTACAGCATGCCTATATCCAGATTCATCAGGAACCATCTCTTTTATTACATCTGATTCAGACCGCCTATGTGCCAGTTGATCAACAAAATTTACTACAATGGCCAACAAGTCTAAATTGAGATATTCACTCACTCTGGATTGAAATTTCTGCCCTTCGTTTGCCGCCCATATTTTATGGTAATGAAGCGATTTATCAGTCAATCCAGCTCGTGTCAATTGGTCTTTTAAAAACGTTTTTTCAAACTGATTTAGGCTACCTCGATCTTCTGACATGGCGCTTAATTGTTCCGGATATTTACGACAAAATTCCTCAGGGAATAGACCTGAGAAAATTGCATTACGACTAAACGGCGTTGATGATGGGAGAATTGATGAGGATGATTCAATACGAATGGTGAAATTTTCGGCCAACATTGGGTATAAAGACATAAACTGATCTAGCCGCATGGCATCCATCACGAGCATGCAGACTTTAGTATTTTCCATTAGAATTGGTTGAACAAATTTTTGAAATACATCAGTTGAAAGATTGGGGCGATCTTTTTCTACTAACCATTTTTCATAATTATCTTCGACAAAATGAGTAAACTTTCTATTAGAGGATTGAATTTGTTCTTCTAATATTTGATTTAAACTCACTTCCTTCTGCTCATCAAAATCTAATTGCCATTTTACCAATCGGTTATAAATCCGCCACCAATCATTAAATGAAGTCGCTTCTTCTACATCTATTTCAATTTTTTGGAATTCCTGCAGGTATCCACTGTTTGTCTTCTCACTACGAATTTTTATATTTTCCAGTACTTGTTTACACGCCATAAAAATTTGATTTGGATTGACCGGCTTTATTAAAAATTGAGCTATTTTTTCCGAAATAGCTTCATCCATAAGCCATTCTTCTTCACTTTTGGTAATCATGATAATCGGCAATGCAGGGTTATTTTCTTTAATGCCCCTTAGGGTCTCCATACCATCTAATCCAGGCATGAATTGATCTAAAAGCACGAGGTCAAAGACTGTGTTTTTTGATAGATCAATACCATCCTTACCATTGGCACATGTAACAATGGAATATCCTTTTTCTTCCAAAAAAAGGATATGAGGTTTTAAATGATCAATTTCATCATCGACCCAAAGTATATTACCGCGAGTTTTTTGCATCATAATTAGATTCGGAAATTACGTTGAAGCATGATGGCTTCAGAATACGAAATGTGCTTATTTCGTCGTCATTGTCCAGACCCCATTCCAATCTTTTCCAGGGGGTTCATTTTTATAATAATCACATCGATCAATGTAAACTTTAGATGGTGTGGTTGGTCTATCCAAAAATGATTCTTCTAAGGCCAACGCATCCTTAAATCGTTTTTTGGCTTTCACCCAGTTTTGGTCAAGATATAATTTCATTCCATCATCAAAGGCGTCCACAAGCTGTCTATTCTCCTTCGACAATTCACCTTTTAACGATAATAACTCGTAAGCCTTAACTGGCTTTTTCTTTCCCTTCACACGGAGGTTATCCAAGAATCTCCACTCGAATTGATCTGCAACGACTTTGTAGGTGTTTTCAGCAACAAAAATATATACCCCATAATGTTTAGCGGCAGGTTCCAAACGCGCGGCAAGATTAACCGTATCACCCATCATGGTATAATTCATTCGCATGGCCGAACCCATATTTCCCGTAACCATTTCTCCCGAATTCAATCCTACGCGATGGCGAATATTGTGGACTAAGTCAGGCCAATCACCTTCTTCTTTCCATCTTTGTCTCATTTCAACCAATTTGTTTTCCATTTCTAATGCGGTTAAGCAGGCATGATATTCATGATTCTCAAGTGGAACAGGCGCACCGTAAAAAGCCACAATAGCATCCCCAATATATTTATCAAGTGTACCTTTATGCTCGAGCAAAGTATCCGTCATTTCAGTTAGGTATTGATTCATTAAGCTCACCATCCGAGTGGGTTCTAATACTTCAGAGAATGAGGAAAAACTTTGAATATCTGAGAAAAATGCTGTGTGATACCCTGCGACACCACCCAATTTAGGTTCCTGTTTATCTGCATACATCTGGTCAATTAAATCGGGTGATATATATGCGCCGAAAGTGTCTTTTAGAAAATTCTTATCTTTTTGTTCAACGATAAACTTATAGATAACATTGGCCGTATAAGTAACAACTAGACTGACCATAGGTGCCACAATTGGTACTACAAGCGATTGACCAATTTCAGGAAGATCTGTTACAAATAATCCAGGATTATCTATCACCATTGAATTGGGTAAAATGAAGGCCAATGTACTTTTCACCATCCAGAACAGATCATCAACAAATAGCCCACAAGCGATGCCAAAATAAATTACACCCTCAAAAATAATCAGGATACCCGCAACAACTGGATTTAGGAAAGACAGTATTAGAAATGCAATTAAACTCAAAAGCGCAATCAATAATGTGTGACTTATGGGGTATCCGTATACCAATTCTGTTAACTGCCCACCCAATACATTTATGTAATTCTCATCCAATAATGTTTGAATTGCGTTACCATGAGTTTCCATCCCCGGTGTTAATTGCTGAATACCCCAAAAATTATAAAATGGCGTTTGTTTGTAATCGTGATGAACTTCAACAGATGTGCCGATGACAACAATTTTATTATAAAAAGGAGATTTGGTAATATCAAATTCTTCCCCAAGTCCCATGGCATCCATCATTTCACTGCGTTCTATCGGATCTTCTATAGCTTGTATCCATTCTGGAATTTCTCCCGGTAAGAATTGACTCATCCAATCCAAGTCCTCAATGGGATCACGCAAGGTTACATCTTCAGTATCAATCACATAGGCCAGTGAATATTTTGGGAATGTCCCCCAAGCTGGTAAATCTTTTTCTCCCGGATATTTGTAACCGGAAGGTGGTCCATAATAATTCACAAGGAATGAATTGCCAGCACCATAAGCTTTAATCTTATTTTCACCATATAGCCAGGTTAAGTTTTCCCGATCAAAATATGGCTTTGCTGAATCCGGAATTTCTTTAAAGGCTTTTAATGCTTTTACCGCTAACGTTAAATAATACTTTTCTGGTTCATGGGCCATTTCTCCAAAAAGAGCATAACGACGAGAAAACCCATCTATATCCATTTGATCATTAATAAGTCCCATTTCCGGTTTGGCTTCGGTAACCGGTTTTACCGGGTAAGAAATATATTGTGGTGGAATCAACGATGGTTCTGTCACCATTTTTACATTCATCACCACCTTTGTACCAAACATTTGTGCCTCGGTGATAGCTTCACCTAAAATTTTATCCCCATGACGGGGAATCAAATATGGAATCGATTCCCAAATATATTTTGCTTGGGTCGTATCTCGAATATTTGGTACCTGATCCATAATATATTCAGTCGTGGTGGATTTAATTAAATCCTGATATATCTCAGAACGATTTTCTGGTGCATCAAATTGAATATCAAAAACGATGACCTTTGCCCCTGATTTATAGAGGTTACGCACAACTCTCCCCCACACACTTCCCCGTGGGTATGGCCACTCTTCCGGCATCAGGCGCCATGCCTCATCATCAACTTCAAGTAATACAACATCTGTCCCACGGTTGATATATGTGGAATCGGAAATCGTCCACCCGGTCAAAGGGCCACGCACAGTATTAAATCGATAATCATAGGTCTTGAGCTCAATTGAGTCAAATGCACCAATCCAGTGAAAAAGAGAAACGACGATGATCGCACCAAGAGTTATGAGCCAACCTACCCAGTTGTCTTGAGCATACTTTTGGATGTGTTTAGGGGTAATCATCATGTTCAAAAGTTATATTGAAGTGTGAGTATAATCCCTGTTGAATTTATTTTCAATACTTCATTGGCATTATCCACTTGCCCATCCCCATCATTATCCAAGTTATCCTTTTTAAAACTGGGAATATAGTTCAATCTAATTTGGCTCATAAATGTTGCAGATAGGTTTTTATTAATTCGATAATCTGCTCCTGCTCTAAAACCAAGCAATTGAGAGTTAATCTGACTTTGACTATTTAACAGAGAAATCGATCCTTTTGCTAACATTTTATCCTGGAAAAGGTGATAATTGGCCGACAATGATATATTTGTCCATGTATAAGGCGTTTTAACGAGCGTATTGCCATTCATGGTCGGAATCTCAAGTTTGGTTTGACTAAATTGGGTTATCGTTTTCAATTGGCTTGGGAATGCAGAAGATAAATTGATAGAAATTGTTTTAGAATCGGTTTTTGGGAATAGGTAACCAGAACTCCGTTTTTTTAATAAATTATCCAAATTAGTTACATTACCAATATTCAGAGTTAGGTTTTGTTTTATCTCACCACTGGTGAATGGCACCGTTACCGCCATCATATTGGAAGCTGCTTTTGAATCTTCCCGAAGATCAATAACGGTACTTCCAACTGAATCTAACTTCGTTTTCTCATTGTTTTTACCGATGGATTGATAGTTTACAATGACCGATGGCATTTCAGGACCAGGTAGAAAAGTCATATTAATAAAAAATGTATTTGTATTTAATGGATTAACGGTTGTGCGAAGAATTTTATTGTCCAGATGTTTAAATCCAAAGTTTAAAAATAAGGATCGATTTAATAATGAGACTCTATCAGAAATGGTAAACTGGCGCGCGTTACTCCTAAGAAATGGGTTTGCCAGTGACACATATTCTGGGCCAACTTGTCGGTATTCTAAAAGAAAGCTATTTTGGGCATAGTGTCCCCGAAGCCGAATATTAAATGCGGAAGATGGCATATTTATTACTGATGATATTGGATGTGCTTTCATTGCATTTATGTCAATGGGAACTAACGGTGACATATTCGAATTAATGATAAAGATTTCCTGAAATTTAATCGGATTTATGGCAATTAAAGCGGTATCTATTTTAGTCGTTCCTTCAATTTCCTTACCATTTGGATCGTACTGAACTCCGATCCAACCGTCTAAAGAATCATCAAGTGCCGTGTCTAGATCCGCACGTGACATGGCACCATCCCATATATCTCTATTAAATAAACTCATATTCCAATTGAAATCGAGCGTCATCTTCTTTTGGTCAAAAGATGTACCGAGATTGAAACCAACAACCAAATTATCCATTGGTTTTTGTCCACGCCAGTTAGATGTTGGCGTATTAAGTGTATGACCGCCAGAATTCAACGCTGCTTTAAATGAATCAATATCATAAGTGCCAGGCGTGACTCCAGCCACTAATGAATCTGTAGAAAATTCTGCACCACTTAACACACGGTTTACGGATGTTGTATCATCACGAATCTTCATAAAATGAATACCGGCACGTAATTTTGAAAATAAATCTAATGAGAGCCTTATTCCGGATATTTTTCTTTTAAAGGCAAATCCGGTACGATCTAAATAATATGTTTTTGATCCATCTTCCTTCGTCTCAGTTAAATCAGGTAAAATTTGATAACCACCATTCACGATGTTTTGCTGGTGGACTTCCCTGTTTAATTCACCTTTAATGAACTGAAGCCTCACCCACTTCAAATCCGCATTTAGGCCAAGACCTCGAACCCTTTTCCCATCTATCGTAAATGGATTGAACCGAGGGTAAAAATCGCCAATATCTAAGTTAAGAATAGATCCAAATGAAAACTGGGTACCCAGTCGGTTATGGGGTTGAAGGTATGGGGATTCTCGAGATGTTAATCGCATGTTTGTCGACAATTTAGCCCATTGGACATTTAGAGATAAATCTCCCATGATTTCAGCAATATTTAATGGCGTACCTGCAACAGTTTCGGTAGAGATTCGACTATTAACACCGCCGTTATATTCAAATAATTTAGACATGTTTTTTTGGATCGTTCCATAAGTAAACGACCATTGTACCGGTGCTAAATCTTGCTGCTCTAAAT
>Ga0257122_1000105_pt1 | contig 94772 bp, 82 predicted proteins | sample SI106_120metaG_FD_190146 | JGI IMG/M metagenome (GOLD analysis project Ga0257122, IMG submission 190146) | Marine microbial communities from Saanich Inlet, British Columbia, Canada - SI106_120 | ecosystem: Environmental > Aquatic > Marine > Inlet | place: Canada: British Columbia | collected... | reverse complement strand
AAAAATTCGGGTGAACATCCATCTTTTTCTGCGCAAGCTTGGAGTCCCCAGTACCTATTTTCTAGATATTCTGGCAGTGCTGGTAGGTTATTTTACTGCCCTGGGAGCCTTTGTTTTCATCGAAGGGATTGAGTATCTGGAGCACCATTCACGAACATTCTTCCATTCTTTGGAGAACCCTTGGATTTTTCCGCTCGTACCTGCGGCGGGAGGTCTTGCCTGTGGATTGATTGTCTATTTCTTTGCACGCGAAGCAAAGGGTCATGGAATTCCGGAGGTAATTTACGCTGTGCTGATGAAGGGCGGATTAATCCGTGCTCGTGTGGCACTGGCGAAACTATCGGCCACGGTTTGCAGTCTCGGAACCCTGGCCTCCGCTGGACAGGAAGGCCCCATTGTCCAAATTGGCTCCGCTGTAGGTTCTTCACTGGGTCAATCATTGAGGCTTAAACCGGATTCCATCAAAATCCTGATTGGATGCGGTGCCGCGGCAGGGATCGCCGCTACCTTTAACGCGCCGATTGGTGGAGTCATTTTCGCGCTTGAGGTAATCCTTGGGACTTTTTCTCCGAATGTCTTTACCCCAATTGTGATCGCATCCGTTATTTCCGCGGTGACCTTTCATGAGATTCGCGGTTCTGATATGACCTTCTTTCTCAATGTCCAGTATTCTGAAACCATCATGGAAACACTTGGTTTTGCCCTGGTTGGAATCCTTTGTGGAGTTATCGCGGTAATCTTTATTCGTGCACTGGAGCGCACTGAAAAGGTTTTTGCTTCCTTCAGGATGCCTGCTTACTTCAAACCTGCCCTGGGCGGCTTGCTGGTGGGGACTATCATTGTTTTCTATCAAGAAGTTGGGGGTAATAGTTACCAACTGGTGGAAGATCTTGTTTCAGAAAGATCCTTCGGACTATACCTCCTCCTACTTCTTCTGGTACTGAAGATACTGGCCACATCCCTGACCCTTGGCAGCGGAGGATCCGGGGGGATTTTTGCGCCATCTCTTGTGATGGGAGCCCTTGTGGGGGCTACGGTACATTTCTCTCTTTCACAGGCATTCGAGGTGTCTTCGGTTGGAATTTATGTCATGGTGGGGATGGCTGCCTTTGTGTCTGGGACCACTCATGGTCCCATTGCCGCGATACTGGTTTTGTGTGAAATGACCGGTCACTACTACTTCATACTGCCGCTGATGGCAGGTTGTATCATGGCTACCATTGTTTCGAGATCCTTGCTTGATCTGAGTATCTATACCATCAAGCTTTACGAACGTGGAATCATCCTTAAGAATGGACATGATGTGGATGTTCTTAAGACCTACCATGTTTGTGATCTCATGGAGACTGAAACGGATGAGGTCTTGTTGAACACTCCTCTTTATGAAGTTCTGCCGATTATTCATGATTCAGTTCATGGATTTGTTCTGGTTCGCGATGCCTCCGAAGACGTTGTAGGCGTCATTTCTTATTTTGAGCTGACTCCCTTTATTTTAAAAGACTCTCTTGACCACCTGGCCGAGGAGGCTATGCATACAACCGAGGATTTTATCCTGGAGGAAGATCCAATCTTAGTGGCCTACGATAAATTCCTGATGAAAGAAACAAGTTACTTGATCGTTCGGGATAAGCGCGGAAACTTTGCTGGTATCGTATTCAAAAAGGACATCAAGAGATCTTACCAAAAGGCATTGCATCAAAAATCCTTAGCGATGATCCATTGATAAGCCGATAAACTGGACAGCAAACAGAATATTCGATCATAATTTGTACAGATTTCAGGTTGCTTCCTTAGAGCCTGTTCACGATCTCCATTTGTAGCGAGATTTAGCGAAAAGTGTATGATCAAGGCCGGAAGTCTGAAAACTGCCGAAGGTGTGCTTATTGCACATTGAGAGCAGTTTTCAGGCAGACAACGCCGAGCATGCGCTTTGCAGCAAATCGCAGTAGAATGGAGATCGTGAACAGGCTCTTAGAAAAGACCGGATAAGAAAGTATGGAACCGTGCTTAATTTAGACCTGAGCTCAGCTCTTTTCACTCGTGCCTTCGCCGGGGCACTGCTTGTCTATGCCGTTTTGATGATGGTACCGGTTAAGGTTGAGGCCACAATGGACATGGCAAAAGCCTCCCGAAAGGCGTGTGTGATGTGTCATCGCACCGCGCAGGGTGGTAAGCGAGGCCGACCTCAGTTAAAACCCTTTGGTATTCGCTACCTGACCATGCTGATCAAAAAGGAAACCTATGTTCCTCTGAACACTTATAGGAAGCTGAATCATCTTTCTCAGACGATCACCGAAAATAAGAAAAAAATCGCCGCGAAAAAAGAATCGGAACAAAGGAAGTCCGATGAGCTATCCCAGTCCGCTTCTGCCACAGTAGAGGCTACGGCCTCCCTGGTCCCCGATACCGGCGAAAGTCCTGGCAAGGAGCCGGATACTCCCCAGCCTGCGGTATCAGCTGAAGAAAAAATTGACAGTACAAAACCCCGAAAAAAACTGATTAGAAAGACGGCTGCAGGAACATCGAGGACTCAGGCAACTGAAAAGAGAGCAACATCCTTTGTGCGTTCAGTAAAGCGATCCAAAACTACTACAGCCGAAGCCCCGCTGCCTGGAAAATCGGTCACAGAATCCGGTGTCCCAGCACCCCAAATTCAGCCTGGGAAAGGAATTCGGTTTAAAGGCGGGAAAACCTTTATTCTCAAGAATAAGCCCAAAATCGTAGATGTGAACTACGATTGGGAAGACGACTGGGATTACGACTCCTATTTTTAGGGAGGCGAGAACTGGTACTTAGGCGAGCTTTAGAGCGCTCATGAGTACCGCCTGCCAGCAGTTCCCTCGTCGAAGGTAGCGATGCTATCTCCTCCTCACGAACTACTACCAAACGGCACTCCTGAACACTCTAAAACTCACCACGCACCAGCTCTCGCCTCCCGTTTTAGGAGTCTTGGATTCATGCGCAGTTCATGGGTGGTCGGTAACAAACTCAATGTCATCCCGTGGCTTGACCACGGGATCCATGTACCCGCCCTCATGGCGGGCACAAACCCTATTCTTCTGACTCTATTGTTTCCCTCAAATACTTTGCTTCCTGTGGCCAATGGTCCTTCAAACGAAACTTTTTCATAAATTGGTCGTAGTTCCTGGTGCGATGCGTTGTCTTCTGTTTTTCTTTTGTTTTTCCTTATTCCTTCCCCTTTCGTTTTGTGAGGATGAAACTCTGGCAGAGACTGGAGTTGAGGTTGGTGAGGTTCAGGTCGAGGAAGAGAGTCAGGTCTCAGTGGAGGAACTGCAGGAAGCCTTTCGACAGTCCCTTCTACAGGTTGTACTCAAGGGACAGATTCTTGAGAAAAGTACCACCCCAGAGAATGAGCAGGCTTATGACGCGATCATGGACTTGGTGATCGCCCGCGTTTTTCCTGAAATGACCTTGGAAGAGCCAGTGGAACTTATAGAATTTTACCGTGTGATGAGCGCGTTTGAGACCTCTCACATGAAGTATTTTCTACCTCTTTTACAAACCCTGCTGCGCAAGATTCAGTCACAAATTGTATCCGAAGATTTTGAAGAGACTGAACTTCGTATGTTGAGGAAAAATGCCGAGCTCATTCGCACTATTTTCCGCACTATGGAAGATCGCCTCGGTGATCTGGAAGAGTCTGACACCGGGGTTGAAGGTGATACCACTCAGCCTGAAGAGAGTACAACTCAAGAAGAGAATGCGCGAGTTGAAGACCTGATTTCCCAAAATGTTAATGCGATCATAGGTATGCAAAAAGAGGTCGCTCGTCTTCGCGAAGAGCTGAAGTTCCAAATCCAGGAGAGCTCCTCGGGCGTTTCCAGCAGCGTTCAGGAGAGAATGGAGAGTGTTCTAAAGTCGATGGAGAGAAGACAGGATAAAACTCTGGAACTGCTTCAAGCCATGGTGGACAGGTCCACAACTTCTACCCAATCAGCTAATTTGGATGTAGATCTTGAAGATCAGGAATCCGATGAAGAACTGGAAGAACGCTACGCGGACAATGAGGTCACTGAAATAATCGATCCAACACTACTTCCGCCGTTGAGATTTGAGCATATGAGCTATGGTAGTGACCGGGACGGTCTTCGTCGCTTGTTCAATGCCGGAAGCCTTGGTGCCGAGGGAAGTGAAAGTTTTGATCCCAGGGTTTATCAGGTTCTACAGCGTAATGGCGGGAAATGGGCCGGACTCCTCAGCGACTGGAGTTACCGGGGAATCCCTACTTCATTGACTGCGGAACTGGGTTCGGCCGGAGTCCGGGTTCATCTTGGTAGAGATGCGGATGCCTTGCGGGAATCAGTCTCCAGTTATGAAGAGGCCACACGTCTCTATCTGAAGGACGGCGGCAAGAGATGCCTTGTCAGAGCCGCCAGTCAGGTTACCCTTGATCTTGAAGTCAGCGAACTTAGCTGCGACTGACAATCTTCGTTTTACTCCTTCTCTTTTCTCTATGTGGTAAAATCATCTGCAGAATTGTCGTCTGGTAAACAGGGAGGATTAGTTTGGCCAGAGGTCGCAAAAAGAAAAATCGTATTCGTGCGAAGAGATTCGAAAATGAGATTCTGTTAACTTGCGAACAAATCTATGCCTCGGTTGATTTGAAGCAAGATCCGGAATCGGAATCATTCCAGGGAGTCAAAAATGCCGTGGGTAAAATGATCAAGCGTCTCCTTGATCATAAGTTACTCAGGGAACAAGAGTTCTATGTCGGTGATTGGGTCTTTTCCGGTGGAGATCGGAGCATGGCTGCAGTGGAAATTATTGATGTTAACTATAAGTTAAAGACTGCCAGAATTAAGGATAAAAAAGAGGGCGAAATCTGGGTTCGATTTAATGACCTGGTGAAAGACGACGATTTCTACTACCTCTAGGAGCTTGTCTAAGAATTGCCTTTTACTACGAGAGACTTCTAGGCATGGGACTGAGCGGGTCTCAGAGCTTCCTGAATTAATTTATCCAGGACGTCTAAATCAAACGGTTTGGCAAGAAAATGGTACACCCCGTCAGGCAAGCCATCGTTCGTTCTCATTTGAGGAGAATAGCCGCTCATCATGAAGACCTTGATACCAGGGTGATCCTTGTAAATCTTACTCTGAGCCTCCAAACCGTTGAGGTTGGGCATCATAATATCCAAAAATAATAGGTCAATCTCAGTATTCTCTAGAACTTCCAGGCATTCAATTCCGTCGGCTGCTTCCCAAACCTCTAATCCCTTGTCTTCAAGAAATCTTCTCAAGATTCCTCGAATATCATCTTCATCATCAACCACCAGTGCCTTGGCCTGTAATTTGGATAAATTTAAAGGTGCCGGCTCGTCCTTTTTTTCTTCTTCTGATGCCATAGGAGTCCGGCGCAGTACAGCGGGAGTTAAAGGAAGATAAATCGTAAAGGAGGTTCCTTGCCCGATGGCAGATTCGACCTCTATTGCCCCCTTGTGCGCTTCAATGATCTGGCGGCTTACATGGAGGCCAAGTCCGGAGCCTTTTTCCTGTGAAGCCCCATTTGAAGGTGTCTTTGTTGTAAAGAAAGGTACAAAGATCTTATCGAGTAAATCCTTTTCAATTCCTTTGCCGGAATCCTCAAATCGGATACAGACTCTGTCGAGTTCCATGGCCGTATAGATCTGGATGAATCCCCCTTTGCCAATGGCATGACTTGCATTGGTGATCAGGTTTAAAAATACTTGCTGTAATTGGCCCACGTTAAAGGCGAATTTGGGAAGCAGGCCATAAGCGCTACGAACCTGGATACCCTTGAGATTGAGGTGTTGACGGGATAATTCTACAGTCTCTTCAATGGCTATATTTATATCAGCTTCTTCTTGTTTTGGACTCACGCGGCTTGTGCAGTCTAGAAGATTGCCCACTACATCTACAGCCCGGTCCACAGCCCTTTTAATTTTTCGGTGGAGATCCATGAGTTCGTCAGGATTTCCGGGATTCCTGAGGGCTAATTGAGAGTAGCCGCGGATTGCTCCCAGGACATTGTTAAACTCATGAGCTACACTCGCCGTCATTTCTCCAATTCCAGCTAGTTTCTGTGAACTGGCAAGGTAGGCCTGCAAGGTCTTGGATTCTTCCAAAGCCTCCAATAGATTGGAGTTAACCGTTTGCAATTCCAGGTTTTTCGAGAGAAGATTCTCATTGAGGAGAGTTTCTTTCTTCGACATTTCATGCTTTTCCACCGCGCGGGCAACCGCATTGAGAAAACGCCTTTTGGAGATAGGTCGCGTGAGGGTGTCAAAAACCTCCAAACCATGAAGCCTATCCTCTGAGACCAGATCAGAAGACTCACAAACAGTGATCATGAATTCACAATGACTGTTTTTTTGTTGAAATAGGTTGAGTTCAGAACGAAAGCAACTGAGTCCCAGGCTCGAATCATCAAAAATGATCAGGGCGTAAGAAGTTCCTGCGAGCCGAAGTCTGCCATCTTCACCATGGTCAACAATGTCTAAAAAGAAGCCCGCGGCTTCCAAATGGCTTGAAGCAAACTCCCTTAGATCGGGATCGGTCGCAACCAATAAAATGTTTTTATTCAGGGTCGGCTTGGAATCTGCCATAAAGAGCAGTTTATTTTAACCTTGAGCATACCCCGATGAAAAGGGTCTGCGGTTTGTTATATACTCAACACCTTAGCAGGTTCAATCTTACTTTACTATCGTAAGGTCCCCCAGGGGGCCCAGGGAAGGATCCAGACCACTATGGTTCCCCAGAAGATCACCAGGCTCATTTTTACACTATTCGTAGTTACTGCGATCCTAAACTCAGCTCCAATTCTCACAGATCTTGAAGAGGTGATAGACTCTGATCCGTTTTTCTCCTTTTTCGCTGTAGACCTACGTCAGAGAGTGTTCCCATCTCGTACTCTTGAATATTCTGTACATAAGGGCTTTCACAAAAAGGTTGCCTCCGCCCCTTACGGAGGTGCTGAAGTCAGCAGGTTTTCCCAGGAGTTCCTGCACCCAAGACTGCCGCTGAAATTGTGGGATTATCTAATTGAGAACGAGTACGAAGTGGAAATTCACTTCGGTACTGTTGAGGAGAGTCTGTTCTATTTGCACAGGCAGGGATACGGATTTACTTATAAAATTTCCACTGAAAGCGGAAATAGCACTGAAATTCTTATGGTTCCCCCTGGTCAGGCTGAGGAACTGCGTTCTGGGGTCTTCATCCTGACGGGAATTGAAGATCGCTCAATTCTTGAGCAGCTTCAGATTGCTTTGCAATGGACTTTAAAAAATTCCGAAAGGTTGGAGCTTACCCAGACCCGAGTTGTGGATTTCCACCTGATCAGTCGTGAATCTTATGAAGCCTCCAGATTCAAAGAAGTTTTCCATTCTCTTCCACCAGATCTGGAACTTGTTTTAGGGGGCGAAGGAGAAGCGATATTTCGGGGACTTCTTTCAAGAAAGTTCAGCGCCATGTCCCTGAGTCTACTACAGGGTCTATTTGGGAAAGAGTTTCTCCTTCCCTTGAAAAGGTCCCTGATAGAGGAAGGATACCTGGGATTGCAGGATTGGAACATTCAAAGATTCTTATCCCTGGAGAATAATGACTCAAATTTATTGGCTACTGAATCCTTTCTTCTGTTCTCTGAACTCCAAAGAGAACTGGTATTGGCTCTTGCTCAGTCTCCACAAAAGCCTTTGTCAAAGATACTTCTCTCAGGGAATGAACTGGCCATTCATAAAGAGCTATTACTAAGAAGAGATTTGAGTCGAAAGCTGGAACTTCGCTCAAATTTATCGTGGGAAGAGCCTCTTTTCGCTGCTTTACTACCTATCAAGAACAGTTCAGGAACAAAGAGAATGCTGTTTACCGGAAAAGTATACGGACAGAGTTTGCGCTCTCTGTACAAGGTGCTTTCCCACGTGGGCATACAGGACTTTTTTCATGCAGGAACAGTCTACAGTCTCAGTGAAAATCTCAACCCGGGAGATCTCTTTGTACCCGTGACATTAAAGGGAGCCACTAAACTGAAGGTAGATGCCGCACCTCTGTCCAGGGAGAAAGTACAAAAACTCTCCATCAAACATGGACTTTCAGGGAGTTATAGTCTGGTCCCAGGATCACTTTCCTCACTCAATAGTCCCCAGGATTTTCAAGACGATCATTTTTATCCCGCAGTTGATTTTCTTTCCCAATTTTCAGGCAGATGGCAGGTTTTGGGGCTTTGTCTTGAAGACCCCTCAGGTTCTCCCTTGTTAAGTTGGAGGAAAAACCGGGTACATTTTCAAGCGCTTGTGGAGGCTATTCGCCTGATTTATGACATAGAGGACATCCAGTTTGAGATGAAAGAGGAACATCTCACTTTTCCGTCCATGCAAGAAAAGATCGCTCATTTGGATCATCAGTTCAATCTAGATCCCAGTAACTCAGTTTTGTTCCATTTTGCATTGGAGGATTATTTTTCCCGCTGGCTGGAAAATGCCCAGGAAAAGGAGGCCTACCTGAAGACGGGAAGTTTCGAAGTGCCCACAGCACTGTCAGGTGATCCATTTACCTATTTTCTAACCCGTCCTTTTCAAGATCAAGACGTATTGGCCCATATTCTGCAGATAGAAAAGGCTCTTTTTGAATTGAAAACTTACCTTCAACTCATGCAGGAGGAGGAAGTCAATATTCAAATCCATGGAGAGTTTTTAAATGCTACTTTTACACCCCTGACTCCTTTGATGTTTTCACTGGAAGGGATTTCCCAAAAGGGCTTTGCCGAACTACTTTCCTCTCCATTCGGAGGGAGCGCCGGCTCAAGAAAGTTTTTGCTAAGGCTGATTCCCACCGGGAAGCGACCCACGTCTGAATACGACTTTCAGCTTCAATCTCTGGAGGAAGGGTTTCTTGTGAAACAGTATCTTGAAATCTTACTCGATGTTGGGATTTCCCCCTCAAAAGAAAATGGCTTTAAGAGGAGTTCAGTAGGTCAGGGGAGTACCACCGATACCCTCAATGAGAGAGCACAGCGCTGGGTCATCGGCTGTGAGGCTTATTTACAGCTTGCGCGCAGTGATTTTCTCAGGGAAAAAAGCCAGGTTTTTTCTCAGGCACCCTGGTCTCAAGAGCGAGTCTCCAGACTCACGGATGATTTAAGGACTGGGGTGGTGAGGCTTGCTGCTGAGGGTCTGGAGATCAAAGAGGCAATCTCTAGTGTTGTACTGGACCAGAATGAAAAGGAAGAACTATACGCGTTGATCATGGGCAAGATCTCTGATTTGGAAGAATTCGTACGAGTATTTGAAGCCTATTAGGCGACGAAGGAGCCTAATTCGACTAGAATCAGCGCCCATGGCCGCTGTGAAGCGGCGTCTCTCAGCACTTCCCTCGTCAAACGTAGCTACACTACTCCCTCATCACGAAACACTGACACACACCACTTCACAGCAACCACGAACAGCCAATTCTAGCCGAATTAGACTCCTTCGTCGCCGAGGCACTTTCTAGTAGGTACTTGTGAATACCTTCAATCTCACCACGCACCAGCCCTCGCCTCCTAATTTCTTAAGATAAATTTTGATCCTCAATCGCTGCTCAACAATAACCTTCCCTCTGTTTCATGAACCAAGAAGATAAGTGGTACTAAAGTAATTCTCATAGCGGGTAAAGAGCCGAACTTTGGAGCGCTGCCTGCAAACTGATTCCAGGGCTGGTACGTGGTGAGTTTGAGGGTGCTCAGGAGTACCGAATGGCAGTAATTCGTGAGAAGAAGGTAGCATCGCTACCTTCGCCGAGGGAACTGCTGGCAGGCAGTGCTCATGGGCACTCTCAAGCTTGCCTAAGTACCAGTTCTCAATTCAAACATAAACAAAAACGGTCAAGAATCCGATACTTTTGTCAAAATGCGATTTAAACAGAGTCTATTGCTGGACGTTTTAATAGTGGCGTTCTCATCCTTTTTTGTACTGCGCCTTTTCTGGTTCCAGCAGGACCTGTATAAGGAAGAAACTGTGACGTCTGGAGCTAAGCAGGAACTTACAAATCAGGTCAAGCGTGCTCCGGTACTTACTAAGAGAATCTATGATGTGGATGCTTTCCGTGTGAAGCCTCCGAAAAAGGAGCCCGTTCGGGTAGCGCCCAAGGGACCGAAATTGGTACCCGCTAAACCAAAAGTGGTTAAAAAAACAAAACAACCCGTCACTCGTCTGCCGTTGGAGCTTCACGGGGTCATCCTTGATGAAGAAAGTTCCGTTGCATTTGTTTACAACACCGCGAAACGGATCACGGGAGTATTCCAACTCAATGAGATGGTGATGGATGGCGTAAAGCTTGTCGAAATTCAATTAAACAAGGTCTTGCTCGATAACCGTGGAAAAATTCAAGAGCTGATCTATAAGGGATATAGCGATGCTCTGGATAAGCTGTTGAGCTCAGGAACAACCTTTGAGGCCACTAAGAAACAAGCTGTCAGATCTACACCAAGGCCTAAATCCGAGGGGAAATTTGAAGTCACCGCCGTAGGGGACAGCATCTTCGTGACTCAAAAAGAGGCTAAGAGACAGGTGACTCAGCTCTCAAACCTTCTTTCACAGGTCCGGGTGCAGCCCAATTTCACCCGATCAGGAAGGGCTGACGGATTTAAAATTCTACACGTGAACCGAGGATCTTTCGTGGAAGCGCTCGGGGTAAATAGCGGAGATATTATCAAGGCAATCAATGGGACCATCGTGGATTCCATGCAAAAGGGATACGAGTTATTCAACAGGCTTAAAAACGAGACAGCAGTAGATGTGGAAATCATTCGTAACAATGAGACTCGAACGATCCACTTCGAAATGAGGTAAGGAAGATGAGAGTAATCATAGTTTTGGGAATCTGCCTCGGGCTCGTTATTCCTCTCTATTGCGCTGAAAAAGACAAAAGCCAGATCGTGGAACAAGGCGATAAGGTGATGATCAACCTGAAAAATGCTGATATCGCCGTCATTGTTGAATATCTTTCACGTTTTTCTGGTTCCCACTACCTCATTGATCCCACCGTGAAGGGGAGTATCTCGATCATGGCCAACAAGCCGGTGAGCCGCAAGGAAGCGGTCATTATTCTTGAAGAGGCCCTGATCTTTCATAACTTCACCATCATGCAGCATGGATTGGCCAAGTATGTGATCCCTACCCGCTTCGCCAAGCAATACGGTATTGAGATGAAAATGGGGGCCGACGGCGTAAAGAAAATAGATACAGCGAATATTGAGATGCGGTTTTTTAAACTGGAATACATCAGTGTTCGCAAGATGAATACCATACTCAATACGATTATGAGCAAAAACGGTCAGATCATTCCCCACGTGCAGGAGAAGATGCTGCAGATAATCGATCAGACTTTTTCTTTGAAAAGGATGGCGGAACTCATTGAGAAAATGGATAAGCCAGATGCCCTGCTGGAACTCTATGTCATCCATCTTCAAAACACCCAGGCAGGGAAAATGGTGGCTCAGTTGAAATCTGTTTTTGCCAAGAACCTGATTTTGAGAGAGTCACCCAATGAACTTGAAGCAGAAGAGGATAAAATCAATTTCATCGCCGATGATCGCACCAATAAAATTCTGGTGATTTGCCATCAGAAGTACATTGAACAAATTCGAGCCACTACGAGGGTTCTGGACCAAGAACTTGGGATCATTCAGCAGGTGCAGCTCTACCAGGTGCGAAATGGAGACCCTGATGAGCTGGCGAAAAATCTGATCGATCTATTTCCTAAAGACACTGTAAAAATCAAGCCGGATGAAAGACTTCACGCATTGCTCATCATTTCACAGTCCGATCGAATGATTCAGGCAGTTCTTCAGATGGCGGCCAGGCTGGATATGGAAGCTCCCAAGGGATCGGGAGACGTACGTGTCTATTACCTGGAGCATTCTGACGCCAAGGAGATGGCGGAGACCCTCAATAAACTTTTTGAGAAAAAGAAGAGCAAGAACCCGAAGGATCAACTCTCCATTGTTCCTGACGAAGCGACAAATGCGCTTGTGATTACCGCTACCAGGCAGATGTGGGAAGAAATTCTGGAAATTTTGAAAATGCTCGACATTTTTCGAGCCCAGGTTCTGGTAGAAGCTGTAATCGTGGAAGTGAACATGAGCTTTGCACGCGAGCTGGGGGTGAATTTGGCACAGCTCGGAGGACAAGTTATGTCCGATGGAATTCTTGGTTTTGGGATCATTTCAGACCCTTCGCTGGCAATTGGTCAGGGGCTTAATATTGGAGTTGTAGATCAGGCCACAGATGCGGATGAACTGTTTACAGCAACACCAAGAGCATTATTACGTATTTTCAAAAACTCCTCCCAGGCGAATCTTCTTTCCGCCCCTCAAATTCTCACCATGGATAATGAAGAGGCCACCATCAATGTGGGGGAATTGGTGCCGATTCAAACCACAACCTCCACAAGCATTAACCAATCTTCCAATATTCGATTCGAGGATGTGGGACTGGACCTGACCATAAAGCCTCGAATCACCCAGAAAAAAACGATCAGCCTGGATGTGAAACTTGAAGTGAAGTCCCGCAGTCCCGAAAATATTCAAGGAATCAGCGTTCCCATCATCGGTCGACGAGCGTTAACCACCGTGATCAACACCAAACATGGGGGTACCGTCGTAATCGGGGGATTAATGAAGGATGAAAAATCCACCATTCACAGCCGGGTTCCGCTTGTGTCGAGAATTCCCTTCCTGGGTAAGCTGTTTCAAAGCAAAAAGAGGGAAAATAAGAAGACCAATCTCTTTGTGTTTCTCACTCCTTATGTCCTCTCTGATAACGATGAGGTGCAGGCCATTACCAAAGATCTGAACCAGCGCATGAACCAGTCTATGGATACCTCCGAATTCAATCCCCTGAGTTTCATTGAAGGTAAGGGAGTGAATACCGAAAAAACTCAACCCAGGCTAAGTGAGCAGAGTTCTGTTGCCATCGATCGAATTTCCATAGATGGAATCTCTGAGAGCGTTGAGTCCACTCGAAAGGTACTAAAGTCATCCAAAGTTGTTCAGAGTAAGCCAAAGAAGAAATCTAAAAAGGTTCGTTCAAAAAAAAGAGTGAGGAAAAAGAAGACTCAACCTGAGAAGCAAAAAACCAAAACACCTGGGGTGCAGGACTCTGAGGAAAGGCTTATCCCTGAAGAAGACGTAGAACCGCAGGCAGTACTTCCCCGATCCTTCCGCAGAGACCGAAAGCCGCAGGGGAGACTCTCAAGGCCTCTGTTTGAACCCCCTTCTAAGAAGAAAGTTGGAGGATCAGAAAAGTCACCGTCGGCAAGAACGCCTGATAGCTTTCTAGCCTCTCTAAGCGCAAAAAGAAAGGCTGCTGCCCGAGCCGGGTCGAGCCATGCAAGGGGGGGGGTATCTCAATTGAAGGACACCAGGATTGTTGGCTCGGAGCCCGGGCCACTGGATGGGGGAAAAACCGTTAAGATGGTATCCGGGTCTTTTGGTGAAAATTTTGAAGACCTTTTACGGAAGCTCAGGGAGAAAATTGAAGATGGACCTCAGGCAAAAAATGCCAATGATCAATTTGATGTGCTTGTATCTAAAATCAAGGCTCATTTAGAGCACAAGGGCATCTGAAACCGGGAAGGAATGGCACACGAGAAACTGGGCGCGATTCTCCAGCGCAAAGGCATCATCAATGAGGAGCAGCTTCTCGAGACCCTTCTGGCCCAGGAGAAAGAGATACCGAGAAAACGCCTGGGTGAAATTCTCATCGAGAAAAAACTCCTTGATGAAGAGCAGTTGCTAGAGGCCCTCAGCGAACAATATCGAATCCCCTACATCAAGAAAATTGATCGTTTGGATAATGATTCGAATTTGATGGCCAAACTTCCGATTGAATTTGCCCGCAAACACCAGTTTTGTCCTTGTTACACCTCCCATGACGAGCTTGTGGTTGCCCTGAGAGATCCGCTCAAGGTTCATATGCTTGATGATCTAAGACAGGTATTGGGTTTGAAGATCAGGGCTGTCTTAACCAGTTCTTCGGAAATTGACCTCGCTATAAACGAATGTTACGGCACCCAGAAAGATTTGACTTCGCAGGTCATTAAAGACCTGGAAGAGGCGGATTATTCAATTAGTCTGGAAGACTTGGGAGGCGCCGAAGATCTACTCGACATGGCAAATAAGGCCCCTGTCATCCGCTTCGTAAATTCGATTATCTACCATGCTGTCAATGACAGGGCGTCAGATATTCACATTGAGCCCTATGAAAAGGATATCCGAATTCGGTATAGAATTGATGGTGTTCTCTATGATACTCCAGCCCCGCCCAAGGCTGTACAAAGGGCTATTGCCTCCAGGATTAAAATACTGGCGGGTCTGGATATAGCTGAAACCAGGCTTCCCCAGGATGGGCGATTGAAGATTTCCCTTGGTGATCGAATCGTAGATCTGAGGATCTCCGTGTTGCCTACTTCTTTTGGTGAGCGCATTGTGATGCGTCTGCTTGATACTGGTGAAGCACTACTGGATATCAATCACCTGGGATTCCCGCCCGGAATCCTACAGGCCTTCCAAAATGAATATACGAGGCCGAACGGAATCCTTCTGGTGACAGGGCCAACGGGCTCGGGTAAGTCAACGACACTTTATAGCGTTTTAAAAGACATTCAGAGCCGTGAGAAAAACATTATCACCATCGAGGATCCTGTGGAGATTCAAATTGAGGGAATTTCACAAATTCAGGTGAAGCCGAAGATCGAATTTACCTTTGCGGCAGGGCTTCGCTCTATTCTAAGGCAGGATCCTGATATTGTGATGGTAGGAGAGATCAGAGATCAGGAAACAGCGGAAATAGCGATACAGGGGTCTCAAACCGGTCACCTGGTATTCTCAACCCTGCATACCAATGATACCGCCGGTGCTATCACTCGAATGTCGGATATGGGTATTGAGCCTTATTTGATTGGTTCCTCGCTGATCGCGGTTTTGGCACAACGACTGGTTCGGATCAATTGCGAGAATTGCAAAGAGGCATATCAGCCGGACTCGTTGGGTCTGGAGACCCTGGGTTGTACTGATTCCGGCCCCTTTTACGAGGGAAAGGGATGTATGCGCTGTAATCACATTGGATTCAAAGGGAGGAAGGGGATTTTTGAGTTGTTGATCATCGATGAAAAAGTACAAGAGATGATCGGCCATCGAAAAGCATCAGGAGAAATTCGACGGGATTACTTCGAAAGACGCAAGGAGGGAGTTCTTTTACGCAAGGATGGAATTCGGTGTATTCTCCAGGGAAAAACAACAGTTGCTGAGGTTCTCAGGGTAGCCTGAATCAGGAGCGCTTGGATGCCGACCTATCATTACAGAGCTCTCAATCGGGGCGGGACCAAGATCAGGGGAGAAATCTCAGCTCCCGATGAGCATGCCGCCCGCAATGCGGTTCGAGAGCAGGGACTCTTTGTGGTTTCCATGGGCTTAGAGACCCAGAAATTTCAAATTCCCAAGTTTCTTCAGGGGTCTGAAACTTCTTCTGCCAGGGTGCCCCAGAGAGACCTGGTCTTTTTTACCCGTCAGCTTTCTACGCTCATTCGCTCCGGTTTTAAACTCGATAGCGCTTTAAATGCGATCTCGGAGCAAGTGGCCCATCCCCGGTTTCACGAGGCGATTATCGACATTGATAGGCAGGTTAAGGAGGGCAAGACTCTCTATGAAGCACTATCTGTCTATCCCTATATCTTCTCCGAGACCTATCGCTCCCTGGTAAAAGCGGGGGAGGCCTCTGGTCAGCTTCATCCTATTTTGGGAAAGTTGGCGATTTACCTGGAAGATCAACGAAGACTAAAAAATAAAGTACTGGCGACCCTGACTTACCCGGCGATCATGATTCTGGCAAGTATCGGTGTGGTAGCTGTGCTCATGGCCTATGTTGTCCCTAATATTACTTCGGTTCTGACCGCTCAAAACAAAGAACTGCCGTTCATTACCACCGTGCTCATAGATAGCTCATCCTTCTTAGCAAGTTGGTGGCATGTCATCCTGGGCGCGATTGGACTCGCCCTTCTTACCCTGCGGCAATATTATCGCTCCAAAGGGGGTAGACGGGTATTAGATCGGCTTTTTCTTTCTCTTCCTGTCCTTGGCAGCCTATTTACTAAGGTTGCGATTTCCCGCTTTAGTTCAACATTCGCGGTTTTGCTCCGCAGTGGGGTAGAAATTCTTAAGTCTCTTCAAATTGTAAAAGATGTTGCTGGTAATGTGATTTTGGCACAGGCACTTGAGAAAGCCTCTCAAAATGTCGGAGAAGGAAGTTCTCTGGCAGGACCGCTAGCGGAATCAGGAGTATTTCCACCCATTGTGATCAAAATGATTGAGTCCGGACAGAAATCAAGCAATTTAGAATTGATGCTGGAAACTATCGCCGAAGACTATGAAAATGAAGTGGAGAATACAATTCTGGGTCTGACTTCAATCCTGGAGCCCCTGATTATTCTTGTTATGGGAGGATTCGTTTGTTTCATTGTGGTAGCTATACTAGTCCCCCTCCAAGACATGGCAAATATATGAATCAGCGGGGCTTCAGTCTCCTTGAACTTGCCATTTCTCTTCTGATCATCTCCGCTGGCATTGTAACCATTCTACCCAACCTGTCCCAGGGAGCCAGAATGAGTGCCCAGGCCCGGGGAATGGTAACGGCCGTTCAGCTTGCAAGAAATCTAATGAATGAACTTCAGCTGGAGAAAAAGGTAAAGGAAGATAAGGGGGATGGAACCTTTGACGATTTCGAAGAGTACAGCTACAAATATGAGATTGAGCCTGTCAAGCTTGAAGAAATTCTTGTGGATGTGAACAACGAAGATAATAGCAAATCACTAAAGGGGGATCTGGTTGTAAAGCGTTTGTATAAGGTGTGGGTTAGTGTTCATTGGAGTGCTGGAATCCAAGAACATTCCTACGAGGCGCATTCTTTTTTATATGGGCAAAAATAAACTTTCATACGGACTCAGGGGATTCACTCTCATTGAGATTATGTTTGCGCTATCTGTGTTCGCTGTGATGATGACAATGCTGTATAACGCTCTGGCCGTGACCATCCGAGGTGTTAAGGTCATCGATAGAGCCTTTATCACTCCACGCAGAGCGCTAGCACTTTCAAGAATGTTTGAAAGAGAACTTACGGGGATCTACCTGCCGGAAGAAATTAAACCCGCCGCACCAAAAAAGGGTGATGAAAAGAAGCCAAAAATTCGCAGACTCAAAGAGAGAATGGTCTTTGGGTTAGTAGGTAAGAGTAAAGAGATTCATTTTACAGCGCTAGTCCCCTTTAATACGCAGGATGAACCCCCAATTGGGGACATTTTAGAAATTGGATACGAATTTGATAGCGGAGAGAAACGTATCAAGAAACGCTATGATCCCATCCCGGATGAAAAGATCGATAAGGGGGGAGAGGAAACTACCCTGGAACTTCCAGTGAGTTCGCTTAAATTCGAGTATTTCGATAAGAAATGGAAAGATAGCTGGGATAGCCGTAAGACCAAAAAGCTGCCCACCGGAATTCGGGTGACCATTGAGATAGAGCTAGATGAAAAGGAGCTTGAAATGGTTTCGGAGGAGGCCGAGGAAAATCTCATCACCAAACATCAGGTTGTGGTGCTTCTCCCCAATGCGGTTGATAACAAAATCTTCTAGTATGATTACTTTTCAGAAGAAATCACGATTCTATTCCAGGAAGGGTTTTGGTCTGTTGTTCAGCCTACTCCTTCTGACAATCTTAGCCGGCTTCGCGTCCATTGCATTTCGCCGATCTCAATTTCAGTTTTTTCAGGCGGCTAGCTATGCCCAGCATATGCAGGCTTTGACTCTGGCTAAAGCAGGAGTGAATATTTCCCGTGCAGGTTTGTTGATGGATACCAATAAAACGGATGATTTGGAAGAGGATTGGCATTTATTATCCATGGCTTCACAGATGAGCCCCATCCCACTGGGTAACGGGGCGATTTCTATAGAAATTCTTGATGAAGAAAGAAAGAGAAATCTCAATACCATGGGAGAGGAGGAGCTTAAGGAGTACTTTGAGATACTTGGATTACGGAGGGTTCGAAAGGGAGATATTACCGGGTTAGATATCGTTGAGGAGCAAATACACGAAGAGTTAGCCGAAGCATACCTGGATTGGATTGATGATGATGACCAGGAACGCCCACAGGGGGCGGAAAGCCGCTGGTATCGACACCAGGATTTCAAATACATTCCTCACAATAATCGCATAGCCACCCTGGCCGAACTTTTGTGGATAAAGGGTTTTACAAGGGAAATGCTCCTGGGAGAAAAGGGAAACCCCAGGCTTCTGGATCAGGTCACTCTCTATGGTGGTAATAAAATCAATGTCAATACTGCTTCAAGAGAAACTCTGGTATTACTGGTTGCCCAGCAGGAACCCTACATCGCCGACTCGGTGGCAGATGCCCTGATCGAATACCGTCCTTACGCAACGGAAGCACAGGCTCAGCAGGTCATGAGAGGTTATGGCCTGAGAGACGATCTCACTAAAAAAGTAGCAGTTTCCAGTCGTTATTTTCGAATTGTTTCCACAGGAATTGTAGGAAACACTCGAAGTGTGGTTGAGGCGGTTGTTAAGAGAACGGCCAAATCATGCGATATTCTACTGTGGAAGGAGATGCCCGAGGTTCAACGATCCAGGCGGGCAGCTATAAAGGAAGAAGGCGAAGACGATGGGTAGTGTTCTTGGACTAGACATAGGAACCAGCGCGATAAAAGCTGTGATCTTTGAGGAGTCGCTTAAGGGGGAGAAGGTCACAGCCTTCTATCACCTTCCCTATGCACAGCCGGACCGAGCCCACATATTGGAGGATTTTTTCTCGCTTCTCGATGAGGAAGGGAAGTCTTTTGATCGTGTAGCGGCATCCCTGAATGGTTATGAGGGCTCGATTCGAATTGTTGAACTGCCTTTTGAGGATAAGGCTAAAGTAGGTTCGGTTTTGCCCTTTGAATTGGAATCTGAATTCGCGGATGGGAGTGCGGATAAGGAGTTTTGGTTTCATGAAATTCCCAATCGCGATGGAGAGGAAAATCGAGCCTATCTCTGCCTGGCTGCTGCCAGGGAGCGTATTCACGAGGTGACGGATGAATACATTCGCTCCGGATTTCGTCCAAGAATTCTAGATTTTGAACCATTTGCTGACTTCAATTCCTTTTCCCATTCTTCTGATGGAACCCCGGAGGGAATCTGTGTCCTTCTAGATATTGGCTCTCGCTCCACCAGTATTAACTTGATTCAGGATGGTTTACTGGTATTTACCAGGACGGTGTTTTTTGGTGGAAATGACTTTACCAGTGCAATTGCTGAAGAATTGAACATGAGCTTTGCAGACTCGGAAGAGCTCAAGTTTGAGTATGGACTCCACCAGGGCGATGAAGGCGACGCTAATCGAAAAGTAGATCAGGCTTTGCTGGCTTCTCTAAAGACTCTTTCCAAGGAAATCGACCTTACGCTGGGTGCTTATTGGAGTAGGATGGGTTCAATACCCATAAGCTCCGTAATGCTCTGTGGCGGCGGAAGTGCCCTTTCAGGCCTCAAAGAATATCTTGAGCGGGAATACGAAGTTACGGTTAAGGAAGTGAGCCCCTTCGCGGGTCTTCGTCTACAAATTCCAGTACCTGAATGTGCGCTCCTTTATTCGGTGGCTGCCGGGTTGGCCTTGCACGCTCTTGGTTTGGGGAAAATTCAGCATAATCTTTTACCAATGAGACCTCCTGTAGACACCTTTGTCCAAAAGAGACTGAGTTCCCATTGTACGGCTGTTTTTCTGCTGGCCCTGGTATGCTGCATTTGTATTGGCGGAGAAGTAGGACTTTCATACTGGATTTTTCAGGAGTTAGAGGAGCAGTATCATCAGGAAACTCGCGCGATTCTGCAAAAACAGAAGGAAAACTTTAAAACTCTGGGAGCCCTTCAGAAGAAAATTCGGGAAAGAAAGAAACTGTTGGAAGAATTTTCCCGAGCTGAAAAGTCTCCAATTCATGTACTTAACTATCTTTCATCTCCAGAAGCGGCAGGTATCGAACTGACTCTCGATGAAGTGCACCTGGAAAACAAGGACGCCGATACCAGGGTGATTTTGAGAGGGTCTGTCCCCTATGCGCCTGATATTCGCAGACTGGAAACTCTACTCCAATCAGTGCCCTATATTCGTAAGGTGATTCTTGGTCCTGTGGAGCAGTCTCAGCTGAGTGGCAGGTACGAATTTAAGGAGATTGATCTCATCTTATGAAGAAGCTCTTCCCCTCTGGATATCTATTAGTTTCTATGGTTTTGCTCAGTCTGGCATTGATCCTTGGTTACCTCGGTTTTCTGGGGCTTGACTGGTCCCATCATTTTCAATCTAAGCTGGAACAAATTCGAAGAGACATCCAGGTGGCGCGCACCCTCGTGGGTGAGGAAAGAAAGGATACCTACACAGACCTTCTGAGCCTCTTGTCAAAATATTGCCGGGATTCTGGTGTACCCTTAAGAAACTGTCTCGTACAAACCCAGAAACCCGTGTCCAGGGAGGAACATATTTCTCGAAAATATGTGGTCACCATGGAACCGGTACTGATGGACAAAGTACTGGATTATTATCAAAAACTAGATGGTCTTCCTGATAATGTTCGAGTGATCCAGTCAACCTTGAAGAGAGTTCAGCAAAAAGCGCGAAAAGGAAAACAGACGCAGCCCCACTTGCTGCTTAGAGTGGAGATGAACGAAATCAAATTTACCAGCACCGACTCAAGTACCTAGAAACGTTTACTGTTTGCCCTTTAGGGTAAGTTGGGCTGAAAACTTCTGATCGCTACGGTATACTAAAGATTGGAGACCGTATTGAATTTTACGGTTTTATCCTTGGATTCCGGCTCGTTTTGGTCGAGGAAAGATGGTGTGGTCTGTCCTCTGGTCGGAACCCTGGATTTGATCAGGCAGAATTGCCCTTTTCCTCGCAGGAGGTTGAAATGAAACGCTGGTGTGTGATTCCTGGACCCCGAAGGGGTTTTACTCTGATCGAGCTCTTGATCGTAATCTCGATCCTCGTTATTTTATCCGTTGCTGTAGCCATGAACTTCATTGGTTTTGACTACGATGCTCGTCATTCCGCAACTAAAGCTAATCTTTCGGCGATTCGCTCAGCCATAGGCTTGTTTCGTTCAAGGCATTCAGCCTTCCCCAAGCCCTCTGTTTCCGGTGGACGTAAAGCCACGCAAAATACGGAGAATACTCTTGAGGCTATTTTGACAAACACCAATGACTTTGGAGATGGATCCGAATATATTCGTGGAAATATTTCTGGAGAGCTAGTTTCCAATGCCCAGGAAACTTCCTATGTCTGCATTATCACAGATACCGCAGAGTACTATTCCAACCAGTCTGACTACAGTGGGTGTGAAAACCCCTCAGGTGAGGACACAACCCCAACCGGTAACGGTGGTGGATTTGTGTATTGTCCTACCAACGGGAACATTCGACTGAATTTTACTGTAAACGGGGATGATCTGCGCAAAGAGGATCAATCTCCCATTCAAACCCTGGTAGACGACTGGGCGAATTGGGCAGCGCAACACGAAGAGCTAGATCAGGATTGGCCCGTTAGATGGTGAGAGAACCACTTCTCGAAACCTCTACACGGACAACATTCCTCCCAAATTCGATTCTCTCCCCATCCTTTTGCTACTCAAAATCTTTTGGATTTATCGTCAGGTAATTACTGTTGGAGTTACTATGATCAACTTTAAGAAAATAGCTCAGGTACTGGTGGAGAGACAACTTCGAATCAGGAAAGGGGAAGTTGTCCAAATCAATGGTGGATTACATAACATCGACTTTATTGAAGAAATAGCAGTCGCTGTCCGGAAGCAGGGCGGTTTCCCGATGATCAATATCGCCTGGGAAAGTTTGTCTTTCAGGTCAACGAATGAAATTGATGACGAATACTTAAAAATACCCCCGAACCATCTTGCTCAGATTGAATCTTTGGTGGATTGTACAATCAGCGTATCACCCTTTAAGGATCCAGCGTATTTCAGGAGTATTGACACAAGGAAAAGCATCCTTAAAACAGAGGCTGGCAAGATTGTACAGGAGGCCAGTATCAAAAAAAATTCAAGGCGGATTGGGATCGGCTTTCCCACTCCGGAACAAGCCAAAAACTACAATGTTGATTTTAATAGCTATTCGAGGCTTTTCTGGGAAGCTGTCACTGCTGATCTGGATGAGATCTATTCGTTATGTCAAAAGCTCAGGGAGAGGTTATCAACGGGTGAGCGGATAAGAATTATTTCTCCTCATGGTGATGAACTTAATTTTTCGATAAAAGGCCGCCGCATAAATATGGACGATGGTGTGATCAGCGATGAAGACCTCAGAACCGGGGATATTACAGCGAATTTACCTTTTGGCGAGGTCTATATAGCCCCAATTGAAGAAAGCGTAGAGGGTTCGTCCACATATCCTGTTGTTTTTCATCAAGGTCAGAGAATTGAAAACCTGAGAATTGTTTTTGAGGGCGGCAGAATGGTTAGTTCTTCCGCGGAAAAAAACCATGAGGTTTTCCTAGAAGCTATGGTACCTCACAGTGGTGATAAGACCCTCCTGGGTGAATTTGGGATCGGAACCAATCACAGGGTCAATGAACCAATGGGTGATAACTTATTGGATGAAAAGACTTTCGGGTCCATTCATCTCGCTCTGGGTGAAAACAGAAGCTACGGCGGAAATAATTCGTCTTCATTGCATTGGGATATGATCATGCTTTCCCCAAGCGTCTATATAAATGACGAAATTTTTCTGCAAAATGGAAAATATATTCTATAGCCCCTCTATTTTGACATCCCACCAATAGTCATACAAAAAGTAGACGAAAAATCTATTTTTTGTATGACCATGCCCGTAACGACTTTAAAACACGGGGGACCTAATGGTGGCGCGGTTTTTGAGAAATTATTTTGGATACAAAATGCTTGTGTAATTTGGGTTTTTTGTACTAAATTTAGGACGAGCAAGTTGTAATTCCCCCATGTCCTTTTCCAGTTGTTTTGGACGCGTTTGAATTGGGGGAATTTCTGTCGCTGAGGAGTTTGCAGATGAGCATACCTGTGGTAAAGCGGGACGGGTCTGTGGTGCCCATCGATGTCTTCAAAATCAAGAAAGTAATCGCCTTCGCCTGCGAGAACTGGGAGGGTTGTGATCCTCTTGAGTTGGAAATGGATGCCCATGTCCAATTCCGGGGGCACATCAAAACCGAAGATATACAAAAGATGGTGATTCAGACCGCTGTTGAAAAGATCTCTCCTGAGAATCCCCAGTGGGAATTCGTAGCTGGGAAGCTGTATCTCTACGACATTTACAAGAAGGTATGTCTTCACCGTAATCTTGAAAAGAGACCCTATACACGTTTTTATGAGTTTTTGGAGAGTGCCACGGAAAAAGGATTGTATACGCCCATTGTTCTGGAAACCTACTCCCGCAAAGAAATTGAAGAACTGGCTTCCTATATTGTGCCTGAGCGTGACTACCAGTTTAAGTATGTGGGCATAAAGACACTCTCCGACCGTTATCTCATTAAGGATGTGGATGGCAAGTTGCTGGAGCTGCCTCAAGAAGCCTTCATGGGTATCGCTATGTTTTTAGCTTCGAAGGAAAAGGACCGCCTGCATTGGGCTCGTAGTTTCTATGATGTTATTTCCAAGTTCGAAGTAATTCCGGCAACGCCTACCCTCTCCAATGCTCGTAAACCCCTGCATCAATTATCAAGCTGTTTTGTTGGTACCGTAGACGATAGCCTTGATTCCATTTTTGACTTTGTGACTACCTTTGCCCAGCTCAGTAAGTACGGTGGGGGTGTTGGTGCTGACATCAGTCGAATTCGAGCCCAGGGTTCAGAAATAAGAGGCTTCAAGAATGTGGCTGGTGGGGTCATACCATGGGTGCGAATTCTAAATGATACGGCCGTGGCAGTGGACCAATTGGGAATTAGAAAGGGAGCACTTTCACTCACACTGAATGTGTATCACAACGATATTTATGATTTTCTAAATCTTAAAACCACCAGTGGTGATGATCGCCGAAAAGCCCATGATATTTATCCCGCGATAGGGATTCCGGATAATTTTATGAGAGCTGTTCAGGAACGCTCCGACTACTTCCTGTTCGATCCTCACCTGGTGCGGAAGCACCTGGGCTTTGAAATTTCTGACTTTTATGGAGAGGAGTTTGAACGACGATTTGCCATGGTGCTTGAATGTGCACAAATCCCCAAGACAAAGGTGCCTGCCATTCAGATCATGAAGCTGATCCTGAAGTCCAGTTTTGAAACAGGACTACCCTACCTTTTCTTTCGGGATGCCGCTAACAGGGGAAATCCAAATAAACATGCGGGTGTAATTCGTTCCACGAATCTTTGCACGGAAATCATGCAGAATATGAGCTCCACTGAAATCACCGGCTCTAAGGTAGACGGTGACGGGAATGTGACTATCCATAAGCAGGCGGGTGATCTCGTAGTTTGTAATTTATCCTCCTTAAATTTGATCAAGGTTCATGAGGAGGAAGATCTAAAACGTGTTTTGGATGTGCAGGTCCGTATGCTGGATAACGTGATAGATCTTAACTTTTACCCGGTCAGAGAAGCTGAATACACCAATAGAAAGTATCGCGCCATTGGAATCGGCACCATGAACTACCATGGTCTATTGGCTTCCAAGGGTATCGTTTGGGAGAGTGAAGAGCACCTGGAGTACGTTGATAAACTCTATGAAAAGATTGCTTATTATGCCATAGACGCAAGTTCGAGATTGGCAAAAGAAAAGGGTTCTTATTCCCATTTCGAAGGGTCAGATTGGCAGAAGGGCGAATTCTTCGAAGGTAGGGAACTGGGAGAGAGAAGTGACTGGAATGGACTCAAAAACAGGGTGCGCTCAGACGGGCTTCGCAATGGTTATCTTCTCGCGGTAGCTCCGACTGGCAGCATTTCTCTCATCGCGGGCGCAACCGCCGGAATTGATCCCATTTTTTCTAAGATAGAGCGCACCGAAAAAAAGGATGGGGTGATAGTCGCCGCTGTCCCTCAACTGGATGACTCTACCTATTGGATTTATAAAGAAGCTCATAAAATTGATCAAAACTGGGTGGTCAAGGCAGCGGGAGTACGACAGAAATGGCTAGATCAAGCCCAGTCTCTTAACCTTTTTGTAACCAGTGATGCCAAGGCGATAGATTTGCTGAGTTATTACACGAATGCCTGGAAAGAAGGATGTAAATCGGTATATTACATGCGTTCCAAGGCAGTAGAAGTGGAGGAATGTGAATCATGTCAGTAAAAGAAATTAAAAAAAATCGGCTCTTCAATCCAAAAGGTGATCGTGAGTTTGAAAAACGCCGCCTGATTAATGGAAACTCTACGAATCTATTTGAATTGAACAATATCAAATACGATTGGGCGATGACTCTGTATCGAGCCATGATGAATAACTTCTGGATTCCAGAGGAAATTCCCCTGGGTAATGATGCCAAGGACTATAAAATTCTCCCCGAATCTGAGCAGCGTGGATACGACAAGGTGATCTCTTTTTTGGTTTTTCTGGATAGTTTACAGACCGCGAACCTTCCCAATTTCGCAAGCTACGTAACAGCACCTGAGGTTAATCTCTGTCTGGCGGTACAGACCTTCCAGGAAGCGGTTCATTCGCAGTCTTACGGTTATATTCTTGATACGGTGGTTTCGGCGCAGAAACGGGATCTCATCTACAATTATTGGAGAGAAGATGAGTTCTTGATGAACCGCAATGTGGTGATAACCTCCATTTACGAAGAGTTCGCCGAAAGTCCCTCTACAGAGAATTTTATTCTTGCGGCGATGGCGAACTATATCCTTGAAGGAGTTTATTTTTATTCCGGATTCTCATTCTTCTATGTTCTTGCAAGGCAGGGGAAAATGTGCGGAACCGCTCAGGAAATTCGTTATATCCAAAGAGATGAGCTGACCCATCTGGTGTTGTTCCAGAACATCTTCAATACCTTAAGAAAGGAAAATCCTGAGCTTTTTGGAGGAGATATGACAAATCGACTGCTTAGCCTGATGAGTAACGCCGTAGAAAATGAAATCTCATGGGGTCAATACATTATCCGCGATGGAGTTTTGGGGCTAACCGATGAGATCCTCGATCGATATATAAAGTATCTCGCTAATCGTCGGCTTTCAGCCATTGGTATGGCGCCCTTGTATCCAGAGTTTACGGATCATCCCATGAAGTGGGTAGACGACTTTTCGTCTGTTAACCAGATTAAGACTGACTTCTTTGAAGCAAGACCCTCGGCATATACCAAGGCTTCTGCCGTGAATTGGGATGAGTTGGAATAAGTATGCGCGTTCGTATTCATTATCGTGATGATAGTGTTCGTGAGTTGTATCAAGCCGCCGGAATCAAAACCAATGGCTCAGCAGGGTTCGATCTTGTCGCGGTCGAGGATGTGACCTTTGAAAGATTGGCTGAATTTCGGTTCATTGACCTGGGTGTGATCATTCAAGTCCCAGACGGTTGTCATTCCCTTTTACTTCCCCGTAGTTCAACCTTCATGAGATACAAAATCCTACAGGCGAATTCGGTAGGTCTGATCGACTCCGATTATTGTGGAAGTGAGGACTGGTGGAAGATGCCAGCGGTTTACCTCGGTGAGGGAGAGGGCATCATTCCCAGGGGCACTCGTATTTGCCAGTTTTTACTAAACCAGACTCTTCCCATCAAAGAGCTGGAAGAATTTCATCCTGAATCTAATTCAAGGGGAGGATTTGGAAGCACTGGCGCATGAAGCGAGTGGGGGTGCTCGGTAATTATTTTCTTCCTGAGAGGGCCGGGGCACCGTCAGTGTTTGGTGCCTACTACCTCAACAAGGATTACGTCGACTCCTTTAAAAACCTGCCGGTTTTACCCCTGACCATCCCTTACCTGGAGTCCGCAAAGAAGAGAGAAGCCTTCTTAGATCAAATCGATGGTCTGGTGCTCACGGGCGGCTTTGATATACCTTCGAGATTCTTTGGTGAAGAGGAAGCCAAAGGCGCGAAATTTATCTACGATGAGGCCAGAGCTGACTTCGAACTGGACTTGCTCCAAGAAGTCCAAAAAAGGAATCTCAACATCTTCGCGATTTGCCTTGGAATTCAGATGTTTAATGTTCATAGAGGCGGAACTCTGATTCAAGATATTCCTTCCCAGGTTCCTGGCTGCTTAGATCACAGCCACTCAAACAAAGACGCCAGAACTCTGGCCCATGGCGTAAGCGTCATAAAGGGAACCCGCCTACATGAAATCATTGGAAAAGAATCCATCCAGGTCAATTCTTCTCATCATCAAGCTTTAGGCATGCTGGGAGAAGGGCTCAGAGTCAGTGCCGTTGCTGAGGATGGGATCATCGAGGCAATTGAGTGTGAATCCGGTAAATTTTTTGGAGTCCAATGGCACCCTGAAAGTCTTCAATATGAGCATGAAGATCATGCGCGATTATTTGAGGCATTTGCAGCAAGCCTTTGAAGAGAGGGGCCAGAATGAGGATTGATCCCACCGTTTAGGCGGGTTGTATGGGCTTTTGAAACGGAGTCCAGGATGGACTCGTTCAAGGCTTGAAGCCTTGTTTTTTTCGTGGAAGACTTAGCGTTCCTGGCTCTCAACCTAACTCCTGGCTTCTGTCTCCTGATTCCTGAATTCTAAGCTGGTGGAAGGCCCGCTCTCATGTGATATATTGTCGCTCCCTTCAAGCAATAATGAGGAAGTAAAAGATGTGTGAGGAAACGAAGAACCCGGATCCAGACCAGGAACCCGAATCTGTAGAGGGCTCCCCATCGGTCGGTCCACAAGACATCCATGAACAGCAGGAAGCTTCTGCTCCCGACATAGAAAGTCCGGTCCAGGAGGAGTCAGTCACTACGGCACTTCCTGGAGAAGAACCGGAAGTTCCCGTTGGAATGCCGGCTTCAAAGGAAGAGCAGACCCCGCCCCCTTCCAGGATAAAGTTGGACCCGGCCCTGGGTCTGCCCATCGCGGTGATTCTTCTTCTGCTCATCACCATTGGGTTGGGCTTTTCCCTGAGTGCCACAGGAGGCTCCGGTGGGTCCGCAGGACTGGCGGAGGCGCCGGCGTTCGGTGAGTTCTTGGAGGGCGTTGTAGAAGACCATCAGGATGGAGTCGCCGTGGTCAAAATCTATGGCGTAATTCAAACCCAGGATGAAGGCGGTGTGTTTTCTATTCCACGCGGTGCTGACCAAACCCTTGCTCAATTAAGAAAGCTGGGCAAGAAAAAAAATGTAAAGGCGATTGTTTTGAGGATTAATTCTCCTGGCGGTACCGTAGGAGCTTCCCAGGAAATTTACCAGGAAATCTCTAAGCTCAAGAAAAAAGGCATCAAAATTGTAGTATCCATGGCGGATCTTTGTGCTTCAGGTGGTGTATACATAGCGGTTGCCGCAGACAAGATCGTGGCGAATCCCGGAACCATAACCGGTTCAGTCGGTGTTATTTTCTCAGTTCCGAATTTGTTTTCCTTAATGGAGAAAATTGGCGTAAAAATGAATACGGTCAAGTCCGGAACCTTCAAAGATATAGGTTCTTACTCGCGGGAAATGACTGAGCCGGAAAAAGCACTTCTCCAGGAAGCCATTGATTCCACCTATGAACAGTTTCTCAAAGCAGTAGCTGAAGGAAGGGGGCTGGAACCCGAAGAGGTGCGCAAATGGGCAGATGGACGAATCTTCAACGGGGAAAAGGCCTTGGAATATAAACTTGTTGATCAGTTAGGATCCCTGGAAGATGCAATTGACCTGGCTCATAAGTTGGCGGATCTTGAAAAACGTCACATTATTCGCCCGCGGGTCAATCCTTTTGATCGATTCCAATCCCTCTTCCATAATTGGCTGAATCCGCTTCAGAGCCTCACCTCAGCGAGACCAAATGCCCACGTACCATTTCTTTTTTACTTCCCTGGCTGGAAGACATTATGAGTCTTGTCCATCTCCTATATCTCTCTTTGGTGAGCCCTCAATTGGCACTTCTTGAGGTAGAGCGTTCCTATAATCTCAGTTACCTGATTTTGGGTATTCTTGGATTAGGACTATCCCAGGTTTCGCTTCTGATTAGCTCATCAATGATTGATCATGAAATTTTACATACCGGGGCCTTCTTTCTCGACTTGAGCGGATCCGTTCTCACTGGCGTCGTCCAGATCATCATGATGGGAATGATTATCCATGTTGCTTTGTCTAAAGCTGTGGATGCAGCGGCCTTTCCCAGGATGCTGACCTCATTTTTACTTGCACAGATCCCCTTTGCCTACTTGATATGCTTTTCTATTTTAAGCAGGAGTCTGGAGGTCTTTGGTAATAACTCCGCGCTCGGTCTTACTTTCTTTTTGATTTCCTCCGGTCTGCTTTTTGGATACGTAGTTTTTCTGGTTGGAAGAGGTATTCAGATTCATTATCATATTGAATCCTGGGTACGATCCTTTACCATTCTGGCAATCGCTTTGTTTGTGAGTATCTTGATCCAAATTACTGCCTCAACCGGGGTGATCCTAACCTTCATAGGCTCTTTGTTCTATCTTTGACGGGAGTTCTAAATGGCTCCTTCGAAAAGACTCTGGACAATGCCATGGGTGCTGCTGGTACTTCTTTTTGCATTCCCTCCCGCTGCCCTGGTTCTATTTCTCAGGGCTTCCAGGTATCCGTGGACTTCAAAAATTCTTGTATGCCTGGGATGTATAGTTTTTTGTACCCTTTTACCGTCCTTGTTTGAGTCTATAACCCAGTTTCACCAGAAACTCTGGATACGCAAGTTCGTTCAATCCAGAAATCAATTCAAGCATGCGGAGGCTGATAGGTTTCTAAACAGGATTCCGATTGATTCCAGTCTGGATAAACTTGAGGTCGGTCTGCTTCAAATGCGTCACCACATGGGTCAGGATGAAGACAACTCCACCCGGAAAATCTATACCTCGATGATGAAGACCCAGAGAGAAGAATTCCAGAGATTGGATCAGGGCCGAGTGGGTTCCTCTCCACAACAAGTGTTGAAGGAGGTTATCTCCACTTATTCCCAGCATAAGGAAATCAATTTTCCGCGAGGGATTGAAAGGGAGGAAATTAGTGAGGAAGAACAAGATGAAATCGGGAGATTAATGGGGATTATTGCCTGGGGCGCTCTTCAAGGCGGAATGCCCCCATTACTTGAATACGCTCTAAGTAGTAAGGCAAGTAAAGAAGACAGTTTTGAATTGCTCTCCCACGCTCTTATCCTTCACTTTCGAATGCCTGAAGATATTCGTATGCGGGTGTTTACGCTAGAGTTTTATCTATTGAGCTACTTGATTCGATTTGAGGACCAGGTCGTACTTGATCGAATTGAAAAGGCTTGGAGGAGAAGTCTTGATGTTGAGTTGACGGAATTCGTCTCCCAAAGCCCTTATCATCTGAAAGCCTATGACCTGAGAGGATTTTATCAAAACAGGTATAGCAACCTTAAGAAAGCGGAATCGGACTGGGTTCATGTATTCAAAATCGATGTGACCTACTTTGGAGTTGGTGATCGTTTAATCCGGCTTACCCAGAGCCAAGCGGATGCGGAAGGGGTTGAAATTCTCAGTACCTATGCGAGGGCGGAGCGCTTGAGGTTTTCCAATGCGCAGTTTTTAGAGTCCCTGGACCTCTTCGGGTCTTTACTTGAAAAGAAGCATCCCCTGTCGGACTCCCTGAGAGATGAAGTGTTATTCAATATGGGAGTAATTTACCGTAATAACATCAAGGATTACGAGAAAGCCTTGGAGGCTTTTTCCAAAATACTCGAGGATGAGAAAAGCTTTCGAATTGAAGAGGCTATGTATAATCTCGTGATGACCGAACTTCAACTTGGAAATTACAGCGATTGTGAAGCCCGCATTAGTGAGTTTCTTGAGAAGTTTCCAACCAGCGGGCACCATGAAAAGCTGGCTTTGATTCTCCTCTATTCAAAATCGCTCAGACTTTTATCTACCCTCAAGCATAATTCAGTTGCCCAGGAGAGTATGTGATTGCGCTAACCGTAGAAAATCTAACCAAGCGGTTTGATCGGATACTTGCTGTGGATCAAGTTTCCTTTGAAGTGTTTAAGGGTGAGATTTTTGGATTCCTGGGACCCAATGGTGCCGGGAAATCTACAACTATTAAGATGATCACGGGATTCTTAAAGCCCACCGCAGGAAAGGTGCAGGTGTTTGGAAAAGATCCCTTTGCGGACTCCATCGAGGTCAAGCGTTTAATTGGCGTTGTTCCTGAAGAACTTCAGCTGTATGACCGTCTTTCAGGAAGAGAGTTCGTTGAATTTGTGGCTCATATGTTCGAGTTGGAGGGCTTTGAGGAAAGAATGTTTGAGCTCTTTGAGATGCTGGATTTAAGCGTCCACCAAGACACTTTGATCATGGAATATTCCCATGGAATGAAGAAGAAGCTAGCCTTCCTTTCCTCTGTGGTTCATAGTCCCAAAATTCTCTTCCTGGATGAGCCTTTTAGCGGGATGGACGCCCTGAGTGTTATCAGGGTCAGGAAATTCCTGGAGAGCATGCGTGATCAGGGAGTTTCGATCTTTTTCTCTTCGCATATTCTTGAAGTGGTAGAAAAAATATGTGATCGGATCGGGATTGTGGACCATGCTCGACTCATGGGTCTCGGCTCCCGGGAGGAACTGCTGGATAGCTTTGGAGCGGCATCACTCGAAGAAGTCTTTCTAAGGATTCCCCAGAAAAATGACACAGCTTAAGGAATTATTCTATCTCAAGGCACTGATTTCCGAGCGAAAGCTTCAGGAAAAATCTTCTTTTTCCATAGCGATAGAGCTGTGGTGTTTTGTGAGCCTACTCATTTCGATTCCCTTCGCGGTTTTAGCCTATGTCTTTATTACCTGGTCCGGGAATACCTACCTCTTTGAAATGATGGGTATCGCCTATGCGGTTTATAGTTTTGGATGGATTCTTGGCCCGCTGGCAGGCAGCAGAATGAGCGAGTTTTTGGATTTTTCTGCCCTTGTCCATCTTCCCATAGGTAGAGTAAAACTTTTTTTGGCCTCCATATCCACCTCTCTCATCGATCCGATCATTCTTCCCGCTTATCCTGTTATATGGGGCATTTCGGTAGGGTTGGCCATCTTGTACGGCTGGGGCTGGCTCCCCTTTATCTTAGTAGCCAACCTTAGTTTCTTAATGACCTGCCTGGCTTCTTCGCAGGTGGTATTACTCCTCTATCACCTGATTCTCAGGCGTACTCGCTGGTTTCCGTTTGTTATCAGCTTCTTAACTCCTCTGGCTATCTTCCTGGGAATCATTTACGCATATTCCTCAGTACTGGTTTCCCTGCCTCTTTTTGACACTTTCACGCAGCCGGATTTTCCCTTTCTTAAGTCCACCTGTCTTTTACCATCCAGCGCTTTTTTGCTTTTCCTAAGGGGCTTTCTTACGGGGGACCTGGGTAGCGGATTTTTGTATCTAAGCCTTTATACCGGTCAGTTGGTTTTGATACTCCTCATGGGTACGTGGTTAGTTCAAAGAGTACAAAAAGGGGAAATTCATAAAGATCTGGAGAAGGCGGGAGGCCGGTGGTTTTACGAAGTCATCCGAGTATTTTTAACCAGGTGTCTGCGTATTCCCTCAACACTTTCTACTTTGATTATAAAAGATTTTCGGCTCTTGCTGCGGGAGCCACATACGAAGATTATTGCCTTACTTCCCCTTCTTTCCGCAGCCTTGTTTTTCGGGATTCTATACGGGCTTTCTACAGTGATCTCTGAACTTAGGATTATGGATGGAGTCGTGACTTCTTCAGGGTTGATTGAATTTCTCAAGCCATTTCCCTTCCGTCCTGACGAAATCCTATATTCATGGCCTCTATTCCTTTGCTTTGCTCTATTTGTGATTGCTTCTGACTTAAGTTCCAACCTTTTTGGAATCGAAAGACAGGGAATTCAGCAACTGATGCTGGTGCCGGTTTCTTCCTGGCAGATCATCCTCTCCAAAAATCTCTCAATTCTGGGCTTTGTGTGCATTCCAATCCTCTTGTTTTATAGTTGTGCTTTCTTCTTCACGCTGCACTCATTGCATACTTTTCATGCCATATGGATGTATTTCGTTTTAGGTCTGTTTTTCCTCTTTATCGCTGGAAACTTCATCTCAATTTTTTTTCCTATGCGCATCGATAGTTCTATTTCCGGTTCTCTTCAGCGTGATTCATTCGCCCGAACCCTCGGAATGGCTCTTTCAAGGTTTATTCTTTTCACGGTAATGGGATTGGTCACACTTCCTATCCTCTATGAATGCGTTCGCCCTCTATGGGGCATGCCGGGTTATTTTTCACCCTATACCTTGCAGGCTGATAGCATCGTAACTCTATTGCTTAGCCGACTCATTTCTATTTGGCCCGAACATGGGCTCTATACTCTTTACGCGTTGGGTGCTTATTGCGCGGCTTTGTTCTGGCTCTCTTCAAAATTTGACCAGAGGCGCGAAGTTTTGCTCCGTGAAATGGGCCGAATGGAATCTTGATAAACGATTATTATGATATGGCTACGCAACCTTTATGATTGGACGCTTTCCTGGGCTGAAACCAGGTTTGGTACCTGGGCTCTCTTCGTCGTCGCAATAGTCGAAGCGTCCTTTTTTATCATCCCTCCGGATCTGCTTCTCATAGCACTTTGTGCGGGAAAACCTAAGAAATCCTACTATTTTGTAGCCATTTGTTCCCTGGGTTCCGTCCTGGGGGGAGTTATTGGCTATGGAATTGGTTGGGGGCTATTAGAGTCAGTGGGAATGCCTATTCTTCAAGGATTAGGGCTTGAGAATGCCTTTGATGTCGTCGGAGAGAAGTATAGAGAGAATGCGGCGATCTCTATTTTCCTGGCTGCTTTTACGCCCATTCCCTATAAGGTTTTTACTATAGCTGCGGGGGCGTTTGGCGTTTCTTTAGCTACTTTTCTCCTGGCTTCCATTTGCGGGAGATCACTGCGTTTTCTCATAGTAGGTAGCGCTCTGTTCTTTTTCGGCCCCAAAATCAAATCTTTCATAGACGCCTACTTTAACCTGATTACGATTGTTTTTGGAGTGCTTCTGGTGGGAGGATTTTTGTACCTGGGAAGGTGAGGCGTCAGGAGTAAGCGAGGAAATGAAAGTAGGACGGATTCAGCCTTGCAGTATAGAAAAGAGCCTCACCCGCTGTATTCGTCATAGGCGAATGGTCCACAGGCTCACCTGGCAAGATATTCTGACTCCTGACTACCTCTGAAGTTCTTTTGCCAGGGTAAACCCAGGATTGATCTTCAGCGATTCAATGAGATGGTGATTCATTTTCGCGGGATTGTTCTCGATTTTGTAAAGAACCGCAAGGTTGTACTCGAGGTAGTGGCGCACGCTGGATTGAGGGGCAGTCCGCACTGAAGTGATGAGTGCGCTGCGAGCGCTTTCGTTTTTCTTTCTTCCAATCCAGGTCAAGGCGCGAAGATTTTGAATCGTTAAAAAGAAATCATAGCTGAACTCCGCCTCGGTCATCAGAGTCGCGGTGAGCTTTTGAAGTATTTGGTCACAGGATTTGAATTCCTTTCTCTGAAACCTGGAAATGGCGATTTGGTAGGTCTGGTACGAGTGATCTTCAATCATCCGCCGAAACCCCCCCGGGTTGTTTTTTTCAAACAGGAGTCTGGCTTCCGGGTCCACTCTGAGTTTTTCATAGAAACTCTCAAACTGCCGGGTCATTTTTAAGGCCTTTTGCTCCTCCTTTTGATTTAGTGGGTTGAGGGCATACATCAAAAAGGGACTATCATGTCCATCAAAGAGGACTTTCTTTCTAAAGAGAAGAGGTTTTGCCTCCAGAGTTCCCTCAGTCTCATAGATGAACAAAGGTTTGGAGTAATAAGACTGGGAGCGGCTTCGAAAGGTTCGAATAAACCGAACCAACTGTTCCATTTGATGGGAAGGCTCCTGAGAATAGAGTTCGCGTGCTTCCTTTTCCAACTCCTTTTCTGGAGTATCCAGTTCGAGAGTAACTCTTATAGGTAGACCATCGATTTCCCTCTCGGCCCGAACTTCCCAACTAAGTTGGATGGTGGTGGAAGAGTTCATTTCATCAATGGAAACCAGCTGTTCACCCTCAACCAGGGTTAATCCAGCGGGAATATCCATTCTGATTTTCAGGTTGGAAAGCCCGGTGAAAGCGGAACTAAGATCGAACTGAACCGTAAAATTCTGCTTCCATTCAGGGACGGAAGGAACGGAGATTGTTCCTTGATGCCAGAGGGGTACCTTAAGGCCCGGTGGTACGCAAGGAAGAGAATGTACAAGGCAAAACATCAAAAATAGTCGTTTCATAAAATCTATTCTTCCCTGAACCTCATGAATTATCAAGAACTTAGCGATGCATATTCATGTTCCGCTAAGCCCTAATCGAATTATCCAGGCGTTGTGGTGAGGATAGAGCGAGTTATTCCACAATCGGACCCACTGCTCTACACCGTTGACAATCAACCGTGCGGGCATTACAATTAGCCCCTTTTCTACAGCATAGGTAGGGAAGCCCTCTGGCAAAAGTCCTTTGTCAGCCGAGGGTTTCTTCTTTTTTATCGGGGGTTTTTTATGTCTAAAGCGAGTCAAAAGGAGGCGAGATTCGTCACTCGAAACTACAAGACGGTTTTGCTTGAGACTCTAATGGGAAAAGAGTCCGCCACCTGCCAGGAACTGACGCAGGTTATTCAAGATGAGATTCCTTTTCTGAAATTCGAATCTCCCTACAAGGTCAAAGCGGAGTATGTTCTGCCAACACTTGAAAAGAGCCGGTGTTTCGTAAACAAAGGCAAAGATGTATGGAAACTTTCAGACCTCTTTCTTAATCTCGAGAATCATGCCTATGATATTTTGGCCAAGGGCGGTAAACCTCTTACCCTTGAACAGCTCACAGAGACCATAGCAGAAAAGGCTTCTCTGCATACCTCTGACATTCCCCTCAAGCTTGGAAGCGATGAGCGCTTCTGTATCATTCCCGTGGGTAAAATTGAATATTTCTTTATCAATTCCTGGGAACTGTGTAATGACTATGCATTCGCCATCTTCATTCAAAACAAGAATGAGTCCATAACTCTGGAGGAAGCCTATAAACTTCTTGCCTCCAAGTTCAAGAAAGTGAAGAAGACGAGCATCCTAATGCTAGATGAAGACCCTAGGTTCAGAGATGCAACCGATGGACGATATAGCCTTTTCCCCCGTGAATTAAAAAGGTTTAGAAAGACAGAGGTTCTCAAGCGAATCCTCGACGAGATTTTTAAGCGCATGGAGGCAGGAGAGAAGACAGTTGAGCTAAAGGATATCGGTGAGGAGTTTCTGGATATGCCCTTTCCTCTAACAAATATTGAAGACTTAATTGAAGCCGATCTTCGGTTCAATCTTCAAAAAGGGGATAAGGTTAAGCGCTCTAAATACTCCATTGATGAAATCAAGGAGATGAAAAGGGAGGAGCGCCGCAAGAGGTCCCAGGAAAATGCCCGTAAAGCGAAAATTAAGCAGGAACAGGCTGACAAAGAGGCCAAGCTGTTCGCGGAAGATTCCGAACTTGAACGAATTCGCGAAGATGTTACGGAACCGTTGGTAGCTCAGGAATCAGCGTCCTTTGAACCCCAAAAGCGCCATGATGAGGTGCGCAAGCTTGGAGAAATTCTTCAGGATTTCGTCTCAGAGGAGGAGTCTGTACCAGAAGAAGAACCGGCTCCCAAAGAAGAAAAGGATGCTTTTGAAGAACTACCGTTTGTAAAGAAGAAGAGTGCGGTGATCAAGAAATCGGAACTTCCCCAGCGGGAAGCATTTGATTTGGAGTCTACCGGAGTTGACCTGGAAGAACTCTCTGGATATATGAGGGAGTTAACCGATTATGAAGGTGCTTTACAGGACTTGAGTCCAGAGCGGTTCGATGAGTTGCTCAGAAGGCACCTCGCTTTCAAAGTATCTGATTACAAACCCACAAGCTCTGCAGTGGCCCGCTTTGTAGTAGATCTGGCAAGACCACGGTTGGATCAAATTATTCTTGATCCTGTCTGCGGTCGTGGAGATTTCTTATTGCAGTCTTTACAGGCTTTGAAATTCAGTCTTCGCAAAGATCATAGCGGGGATTTGGAGACTTTTGAGACTTTCTGCGATGAGCAAATTGTAGGTATGGATCAATCCGACTTTATTTTGCGTGGGGCGAGACTCAATCTTCAACTGGGTGGTTTTAATCTCTCTCTTCTGGAACCTGGGAACTCCCTGGAAGATACAGATATTCTGATCGATGAAATGTATACCCTGGTAATGGGGGACTTTGCTGGATTCAATACTCGGGAAATGAAGCAGTACCTCGCGACGGTACATAGGGTTTTATCCGAAGATAACAGGGCGATTCTAGTACTTGATGGGCACCATATGGTTGAAGATGGAGAAGTGTCCGCCGTAATTCAGGAGAAATTTCTACTGCGCCATCAAGTGGTCTTCACTGATGTGGATGGAGTAGAGAAAAATGTTCTCCATCTGGTCAAATCATCTGAAAGAAGAGAAAAAACAAAAGTATTCCGGCTTGACTCAATCGAACAGTTGCGCCGGGTTCTAGATATGGTTTTCTAGGTGAATTGAATAGAAAATCCAATTATAGGGGAAGAGCCCCGGGGCTAAGGAGTGCATCGTGCCAGTACCCAAGCGAAAAGTGATACGAATGAATCGGGACAGTAGAAGGTCTCAGATCAAGCTGCGCGCAAGATTTGAGTCAAAATGTCCTAATTGTGGGGCCGCAAAAATGGCTCATGTCGTCTGCGATGAATGTGGACAATATAAAGGGACTCAGGTGCTTTCAAAGAAGAGCTGATATGAGCATTGTTCTCGACGCCATGGGCGGAGATCATGCTCCTTTGGAAGTCGTCAAGGGAGCCTTGAAAGCGGCTCAGGAAGGAATAGAAATAGTCCTTGCTGGTCCCAAAGAGCAGATGTCTGCTCTTTGTAAAGGTGCTAAGAATATAGAGCTTCTTGATGCGCCTGACCTCGTATCCATGGGTGACTCTCCCAGTGAGGTACTGCGCAAAAAGCCCAGATCACCCATCATGCTTGGGGTTCAGAAGGCAAAAGAGATGGGTGTCCCCTTTGTTTCCGCCGGGAATACCGGGGCATGCATGGCAGCGGCCCTGATGATATTTGGCCGCATTGGGAGAATCAAAAGACCTCCAATCGCCTCAGTTTTCCCTAGTATTAACGGAGGTCATACGCTGGTTCTTGATGTGGGCGCCAATGTGGATTGTAATTCCCACAACCTACTCAATTTTGCTGTTATGGGACTTGCCTATGTCCGAGCCGTTCTGGGAGTTGACCAGCCTACTGTGGGTCTATTGTCCAATGGAGAAGAAAAGGAAAAGGGAAATGCCCTGACCGTTGAGACCCATCAATTGTTTTTGGATTCGGGAATCCCGTTTCATGGAAATGTTGAGGGATTTGATGCACTTTCAGGTGTATGTGATGTTCTTGTGACGGATGGTTTTGCAGGAAATGTACTCCTGAAGACAGCTGAAGGCGTCACTAAGTCTCTGTTGAGTATCATTCAAGCCACAGCACCCAAAAATTCAGAAGACTGGAGTGAAGATCTTCGATGTGTCACAAAGGCATTATCGGTTTACAATCCTTCGAATCCCGAACACAGCGGAGCACCTCTTTTAGGAATTAACGGAACATGTTATATCGTCCATGGCAGCGCGGATGCTAATACGGTGTACGGAGCCTGCTTAATGAGCGAGAAGCTTGGAAAATCAGGGCTTGTAGATAAAATCATTGAAGGCTTGCAGGGGATAGAAGAATGAAGAAGCTCTGCGGAGCAGAAATAGTCGGCATCGGAAGAGCTATTCCCAAGAAAAAGCTGACCAATCACGACCTGGAAAAAATGGTCGATACCAGTGATGATTGGATCGTGACCCGTACTGGAATCCGTGAGCGCTACGTTATATCCGGTGATGAAAGCGTCTCTGATATGGGGGTTGAAGCTGCCCGGCAGGCCTTGACCCAGGCTGGTGTGAACCCGCAGCAGGTTGATCTCATCGTGGTAGGAACTTTTTCAGCGGATTATCGACTTCCATCCTGCGCTTGTCTCATACAAGATAAACTGGGCGCTACCCGTGCTGGTGCCTTCGATATTAACTCCGCGTGTACTGGATTTATCAATTCCTTTCTAACGGGAGCCCAGTTTCTTAAATCCGGTTCCTCAGAATATGTTTTGGTTGTTGGAGCGGATGCCGCTTCTCGAATGATCGACTGGACGGATCGCAATGTTTGCGTGCTCTTTGGGGATGGGGCCAGCGCTGTTTTATTGAAGCGATCTGAAAATACGGAAGTGGGTGTGCAGTCACATTATGTCTGTACGGACGGTAGTGGGATGTGCAGTCTCTGGATTCCAGCTGGAGGCTCCAGCAGACCCCTTACGGAGTCATTGCTCCAAGAAAGGGCTCAGTATGTAAAAATGGCTGGTAAAGATGTTTTTAAGTTTGCCATCCAGGCAATTTCCGACTCAGCCTTGAATGTACTGGACCAGGAAGGTCTGACTCCTCGAGATATTAATTTGATGATCCCTCATCAAGCTAATATTCGAATTATCAATGCTGCGGCAAGGAGACTGGGTCTTACTGAAGAGCAGGTTGTAATCAACATAGATAAGTACGGTAACACCGTCTCAGCTTCCGTTGGATTGGCTATGTATGATGCCTTTCACGAAGGCCGCCTGAAACCTGGAGATCGAGTTTTGATTGTGGGATTTGGTGCGGGTCTTTCCTGGGGAGCGACTCTCGTCAACTGGAGTTTACCATGTCCAAACTAGCCTTTATTTTCCCCGGCCAGGGATCTCAGAGTGTAGGAATGGGAAAAGACCTTTTTGAGGGAAGCTCGCAGGCTCAGGAAATTTTTCGAAAAGCTGATGACGTGCTGGGGTTTTCCCTGGGGAATCTTTGTTTTGAAGGGCCGGAGGAAAGTCTCCGTCTTACCTACCATACACAGCCGGCTATTATGACAACAAGTTATGCACTGGCCAGAGAGTTCTCTGATCAGGGTATTAAGCCTGACGTGGTGGCCGGACATAGCATAGGTGAATACACCGCTCTGGCGGTGGCGGGGGTGCTGGATTTTCCTACTGCTGTGGAGCTTGTATATTCCCGCGGTAAGTATATGGATGAAGCCTGCCCTGCTGGAACTGGCTCTATGGCAGCTTTGATTGGTCTTGATGAAGAAGGCGCTAAGAAAATGCTTTCTCAGTTGGAGCTTCCAGATGGGGAGTCGCTGGATATTGCCGGAATTAATTGTCCCGGACAGGTAGTGATTGCGGGCCATGTGAGTTCTTTAAAGGCAGCGATAGGCCAGGTTAGAGATTTCGGTGGTAGGATGGGCGTGGAATTGAATGTAAGCGGACCCTTTCATTCCCGCCTGATGAAGCCCGCAGAGCAGGGGCTTGGTACCAGGCTGGAGGAAATTGAGTTTCACAATGCTAAAGTTCCTGTTGTTCCAAATGTCACGGCAAAGGCGCAAATGCAAGGCTCAGAATTAAAAAAATGCCTGATGTCACAACTCACCAGCCCGGTGTTGTGGGAAGCCTCAGTTCGCCAGATTTTAGAGATGGGTGTAGAGTCCTTTGTGGAGTTTGGGGCTGGAAATGTTTTAGCCGGTATGATAAAAAAGATAGACAGAAAAATCCCGGTCTACCCGGTTTATGATCGGGTTTCACTCGAAAAGGCCGTCCAGGAGACCTCTGCATGATGGAAGACTTTTTTAAAGGGCGGACAGCAATCGTTACGGGCGCGTCGCGTGGGATTGGTTATTCGATTGCGCAAAGCCTGGCCCGGATTGGTGTCAATCTTTCGTTGATTTCAACCCGACTGGAGTCCGTAGAATGCGTGGCTGTTGAATTTCGCGAGAAATACGGTGTTAAAGTACTTCCAGTTGAGACAGATGTGAAGAATTATGAAGCGGTAGTTGAAACGGTGAAGAGAACACAAGAAGAACTGGGTGAGATTGATTTTCTAGTCAATAATGCTGGTATCACAAGAGATAAGTTATTGATCCAGATGAAAGTCTCGGACTGGGACGATGTGATAGATACGAATCTTAAAGGTTCCTTTCACTTTGCTAAAGGTGTTTGTAGAGCAATGATGAAGAATCGGGAAGGGGTGATTTTAAACATCACCTCAGTCGTCGGTTTGATGGGAAATCCAGGTCAGGCTAATTATTCTGCGGCGAAAGCCGGGATCATTGGTTTCACCAAGACTTTGGCCAGAGAACTTGCTCCCCGGAATATTCGGGTCAACGCTATAGCACCCGGGTATATCTGCTCAGATATGACCGAGAAACTACCGGATCGTCTTAAAGAAGAATTAAAGAGTCGAATCCCCCTGGGAGAATTCGGGTCAGTGGAGGATGTAGCCAATTGTGTTACATTTTTGTTATCGCCAATGGCGCGATATATCACCGGCGCGGTCATCCAGGTAGACGGTGGACTGAATATGTAGGAAGGTGGCGTTATGTCAGACATTTATGAACGAGTCAAAGAAAATGTTGCGAAGCAGTTGGGTGCTGAAGATGAAGCCATAACTCAGAATGCTAGTTTTGTTGAAGATCTTGGGGCGGATTCCCTGGATATCGTGGAATTAATTATGGCTCTTGAAGAAGAGTTCAAGATTGAGATTCCCGATGAAGCCGCCGAGGAAATCAAGACGGTTCAAAACGCTGTAGACTATATTGAAAAAAGCCTCTAAGGCGTATATACATATAGCTGCCCGGAGCCACTTTGGGTCCGGGTTCTCTTTTTTCAGGATGTTTAAATATGGAAAGAGTTGTTATAACGGGATTGGGCGTAATTTCCCCATTAGGAAATTCCCCTTCGGAGCTGTTTGACAATCTTCTTGAGGGAAACTCAGGGATTGACGTAATCCAGTCTTTCGATCCTTCGGACCTGCCTACGCGAATTGCCGGAGAAGTAAAGGGTCTAGATTTAGATTCTTTCTTTAGTGTGAAAGAACGAAAACGTCTTGATCGCTATTCTCAATTTGCCATAATGGCTGCAGATCAGGCGATTAAGCAAAGTGGAATCTTGGAATCCGACGCGGATCCCACCCGAATGGGAGTCTTTGTAGGCTCTGGAATCGGAGGTATTCAAACTCTCGAAGCGACCCATTCCAGCTTTTTATCCAGGGGTCCTAAAGGGGTGTCTCCCTTCTTTATTTCCAACCTTATCTCCAACATGGCCGGGGGTAATATCGCAATTCGCCATGGATTTAAAGGCACCAATTTTTGTATGACCTCCGCCTGTGCCACAGGTACCCACTGTATTGGGGAGGCCTTTCGTGAAATCGCGATGGGTTATCAGGATGCAATGATTGCCGGCGGCGCTGAGTCCTCGGTTACCCCTTTGACCATTGCTGGTTTTTCAAACATGAAGGCGATGTCGCGCCAGAACGCCAGTCCACAGACGGCGTCGAGTCCCTATGATTTAAATCGTGACGGATTTGTGATGGGGGAAGGCGCTGGAGTACTGCTTCTGGAGAGTCTGAATCACGCTCAAAAGAGAGGAGCCCAGATACTGGGAGAGCTTGCAGGCTATGGCGCCACCTGTGATGCGCATCATATCACCGCCGTGGCCCCGGGGGGCGAGGGTGTTGTACGAGCGGCTCAGATTGCTTTGAAACAGTCTGGCATTTCCCCTGATGAGGTTGATTATGTCAACTCTCACGGTACTTCCACGCCTATCGGGGATAAATTTGAAACTGAGTTTTTGAAGACAGTTTTCGCGGAGCATTCCAGGAGCCTCTGGATTAGTTCGACAAAATCAATGATTGGACATCTTCTCGGTGCCGCTGGAGGCGTAGAATCGGTAGTCTGTGTTATGAGTCTTCAAAAAGGCCAGGTCCATCCCACCAGAAATCTCCAAGAGCCGGATCCTGACTGCGATCTCGACTATATTCCTGAGGGGCCCAGGGAAAAGTCTTTGAAGGTAGTATTAAAAAACTCTATGGGATTTGGCGGGCATAATGCGGTTCTGCTATTCCGAGTATTCAATTGAAAGAGGGACGGGTGGCAATGAGCCTCCAGGGCCGGTTGGATCAGATCGAAGAGAGAATTGGCTATAAGTTTAAAAATAAGCTCTTTTTGTTTGAAGCCACCATTCACAAATCTTATGCCTCCCATTATCAGTTAGGTTTTGATTATGAGCGGCTGGAGTATCTTGGCGATGCTCTTTTGCAGGCATACACCAGTGAAATACTCTATATGTCAAATCAAGGCGATCAGGGGAGCCTGACTCAGGCTCGTGCGGGTCTTGTGAGCCGGGATATGCTCAGTAGACTGACCCGTGAACTCGGGATTGAGCCCTATGTTCTGGCACATAAGAATCTCAGGAATTCCGATGGTAAGATTCTGGGAAGTTTCTTAGGTGATTACTTTGAGAGTATCCTTGCTGCGATTTACCTGGACGGTGGGCATGAACACGCTAAGAGATTCGTGCGTCGAATTTATGGAAGATTCGGTTATTTGGAGGCGCAAATCGACTACAAGTCCAAACTCCAAGAAATGTCTCTCAAAGCTACAAAAGAATTACCGGCCTATGTTACAATTCTCACTGACGATGGATATTTAGCCGAAGTCAGCCTGAGGGATGGACTCCTCGCCTCGGGTATTGGTCGAAGTAAAAAGAAGGCAGAACAGATGGCAGCCAGGAATGCGGTTGATGCATTCCACGTCGTTCAGGGCATTAAGGAAGCGTAGTGGAAGTCTTGAAAGTTTCTTCTAAGTCGCAGTCAAAAGCCGTAGCGGGAGCAATGGCCCTTATCCTTGAAAAAGAAAAGCAAGTCATTGTTCAGGCTATAGGAGCTGGGGCAGTAAATCAGGCCGTCAAGGCAATCGCTATCGCTCGCGGATTTCTTGCTCCCAAAGGTATCGAAATCTACACGCAGGTATCCTTTGTAGAGCTTAACATCGATCATAAGGAACGGACCGGGATCAAGTTCTTTGTGCTGACCGAAATAAAGTAACTTTGAAACTTGACCCTGAAGATGTCATTGAGGCAAATCTAAAGGCCCTTCGAGTTCACAGCGAAGATTTCTTTGCTTACTATAATCTCGCCAAGGCATATGAATTCGAAGGTAGGTTTCAGGAGGCTTTTCTGGCCTACCAAAAAGCCCTGGCCCTGCATCCCCAGGATCCATACGCGCAGTTTTCCCTGGGAACACTTTGCCACAAGTTAGGGCATCGAGAAGAAGCGCGCCTTTATTTTCAAAAGTTGATCTCGACCCATCCTCAGTATGTTCCGGCGCATATGGGATTGGGAAAACTCCTCTATGAGGAAGAGAAATACAGGGAATGCATTCCCAGGTTAAAAAGGGTCTTGAGCTTAGACCCAGCCATTCATCAGGCACAGGAGCTTCTATCCAAAACTTATCTTAAAATAGGCTTCTATAAGGAAGCTCTTGAGCAGATTGAAGAAGCCATTAAACAGAACTCCTCAAACTTTTCTTATCATTCCCTCAAAGGAAAGATCATGCTGCTTCTCAAGAATCTTAACGGAGCAGAGAAGAGTTTTCGAAACGCGATTCTTTTGAAGGAAGATGACCTCAACTCTTTGCTTAGTTTAGGTGAGATTCGGCTGCATCTATGTGCTCCGAGAGATTCCCTGCGCTATCTCAAGTCGGTTTTGGAGATGGAGCCCAATCATCCCAGGGCAAACCTGCTTCTCGGAAGAGCACTGGTTAAATGTTCCCTCTTCGATCAGGCTGAAGAGGCTTTTATGAGGGTTTCCAAAATCAATCCTTTTGAGCGGGAGGTTGCTCTTGATCTGGCATCTTTCTATGCGGATCGATTTGAGTGGCCGAAGGCCTGGATTCAACTCAAAGGAGTCCCGGAGTCTCTTAAGGAATCAGAGACCTACCTTATTTTGCTGGCCAGGATCACACGCTCGCGTAGAGATTATCCCACCGCGATAGTGGCACTTGAGTCTCTATTGGAGAGGAAAGTCTATAAGAGTGAAATTTATCATCTTATCGGTTCAATTCATCAAGATCAGCTTAAGCTGGAAGAAGCTCGAGAAGCTTTCTTAATGGCCCTGGAGCTGGATGAGAATTACAGACCAGCCCTGGAGGACCTGGAAGAATTGGAGGAGCAGTCTGGAAATCCTATAGAAGCTCAGAAATTCCGTTCTCGTCTTGAATCCCTTCCGCTGGACGCTGATCCTGAGTCGGTATCCATAGCGGAGTTTGACTATAGTCCGTCCACACAGGAAGTTTCTCAATTGGAGCGCCTGGAGGAATTGGAAAGAGATCTGCGTAAGGAGCCAGAAAGTCTTGAAATACTCCTTGAACTGGGGAACCTTCTACTTGAAGTTGGTGAATTAGATCAGGCTCTAAATAGATTTGAAATAGCCCTGGCTCTGAGTGCTCAGAATCCGGAGGTATTGCGGCGTCTTGGAGAAGTCCACCGTCAGCGCGGGGAGTTGCGGCGTTCTGAAGAATACCTGTTACAAGCCATGGAAGCGGATGGCCAGAACCTCGAAATTCAACTATCGCTCGTTCGGTTGCAGATTGATTCTGGCAGGTTTGAGGAAGCGCGAGCACTTTTGGGAACCCTGAGACTTAGATTCCCCGACAGTTATCTCCCTTTGGTATTTCTTCTTAGAATTGCCCGCTACCTTCAGGATGGCCCTGAAATGATCCGATGGGCACGGGACCTTATTGGTCTGGATAAGGATAATGTTTTGGCCCATCTCAGTTTAGGAGTATTGGCACTTCAATCTGGAGATTTGAAAGAAGCCAGAGAGAGATTTCTGCATGCTGTTGAGCTTACTTCCTGGAAGGATCGGGAGTCCCTCTTTTACCTGGGTGTGACGGCTAAAAATCTTGGACACATCGAGGAGGCCTATCGCTGTTTTGCCGGGGCGGTCAAGATTCAGCCCGAAGATCCCCTGTCTCACTATAATCTCGGTGTAATTTTTCGTAACCAGGGAAACTACCATCTGGCAGAAGAGCATTTGAATCGAGCCAAACTCTATGATTCTGAGGATATATCTATCCTACAGCACCTGGGACTGCTTTACTTTGAACAGGGGGAATTCGATCAAGCCATTGGAGAGTTTTTAAGCGCTCTAAGTCTGGATTCATCAGATTTCATCGCCAATTTCTACCTGGGTCTTTCGTTTTACGAGCAGTGCCGCTACCGCAAAGCGATTCCTTACTTGAAGGTGGCCAGCCAGTCCAGGCCAACGGATCCGACCATCTCCTATCATCTGGCACTTTGCTATGAGGAGGAAGATAAGTTTGAACCGGCGCTGAGCTGTACTCAGTGTGCGATCGCGAATTCAGCAGAAGGATCTAAGATCCAGGCGTATTCCAGAGAGCTGTCTCGGAGACTGGAATCTCGGCTTTACTCTTCAAAACAGGAATTCCCATCGGTTTCAGAAGATAGCCAAACTTCCTGAGATCTTTTTCCATTAGATCCATTCTAGAAAGGTGGGAGAGCATCTTCTCACAAATCTTGTTGAACTGCATGGGTTGATCATGATGAGCTGTCTTTACCAGGATGTAAAAGAGGTCAGCTTGTTCCTTTAATGCCCTGGAATATCGAAAGAGGTGATCTTCTGTGGACTCAGGTTCAACTCGGACCTTTTCCCTGGATCTACCGAGGGCTTTTAGAACGGTATCAAAATTTCCATCCTCTCGGATACGTTCCTTTAATACTTCGCCCAGGACTACTGAGTAAGCCCTATCCATCTTATCAGACCTGAGTAAGAGCCTCGCTCGCCGAATTTTTTCTTTGAACTGGTACTTGTAAGCGGAAATTTCGTCTTGCAGGGTCAAATCTAGTTCCGGTCGAGTTGGACGGGCCATGAGGGTACTGGGTACAAAGAGAAGAATTACTAAACCAAGCCAAGTTTTCATTTGATACCTCATTCCACTGATTCTCGTGTGTCTTACTACTCATCGAACGTTTTATACAATAGTTAGACATATTATGCTAAAAAAATAGATTTTTTGTAGTAATATGGAGTTAGTTTCTAGTGGAAAGGGGACGTCTTCGGAGGGGATATGTGCATTTTTTGTCGTATTGTAAAGGGGGAAATTCCCGCGGAAAAGGTCTACGAGGATGACCAAATACTGGGTTTTAAGGATGTGAATCCAGTTGCTCCGCTTCACTTGCTCTTTATTCCTAAAAAGCATGTAGTGAACGTGTTCGATGCCTCTGAGGAGCCTGGCTTGATGGAATCCCTATTTTCGGCGATTCGCAAGTATCGGGACCAGGAAGAGCTGGAGGTGGAAGGGGTAAGAGTTGTAACCAACGCGGGGGAGAGCGCGGGCCAGTCCGTCTTTCATTTTCATGTTCATGTTTTGAGTGGCAGGCGGCTGCATTGGCCTCCTGGTTAAGGGTTTTAGAAATTCATGAGAGAGGAGATCTTTAAGGGTTTGAGGGAAATCTTACGGGGCAAGGATCGAGAGGCGGTACTAGAAAAGATCCTCGGTCGCCTTGTGGGTCAGGAGGTCACCCGTTCCACGATAACCATGCTTCTCTACGGCAGTCTTCGTTTCTACCTGCCTTTACAAAGGGAGATTCGAAAGCTGTCAAAAGGAAAAAAGCTTCCCCCAGAACTTGAGACCCTGGTGATTATGATTCTTTATCAGATTGGATTTATGGATTCTATTCCTAACTATGCAGCTCTCAATGAGGGATTGAATGCCATACCTAAAAAATATCAGCGCCTGAAAGGATTTGTCACCTGGCTTTGTCATGAATTTCTCAGGCAACCAGAACTCTTACTGGGTTCCCGGGAATCCTATCTACCTGCCTGGTATCAAGAGGTATTTGAAAAATCCCTGGGAGCTGAGAACTTCAAGCGCTTTGAAGGTCGAATTCTACAGAATTGTGATGTGTATTTTGAGGCGCCCTCTGAGGAGATTTTGCCGGAGGATTCTATTCCAGTCTTCAAGAAGTGGCCCATTTATCGTCGAGGGGCCCTGGACCTGGAAGAGCGAATGAAGCTTGAAGAGGGCGGGGGACTCATTTGTGACCTTTTTTCCCTTCTCATTCCGAGGTTATTCAGCCCGGCCCCCGGGGGGAGATATCTAGATCTTTGCTCTTCTCCTGGCGGTAAGCTGATTCAAGCGCTCTTTCTCTATCCCCAGATGGAATTTCATGCTGTGGAAAAGAGTGCTTCAAGGATGGCCAGGCTAAAAAAAAGGCTGCTTAGAACGCCTCAAATGGAATCTGGGGTATCCCTGCATCAAAGAGAAGGGGTTGAATATTTAAGAGAATGTAAAAAAAGGGAACTCACATTCTCTAGAATCCTGCTGGACGCGCCTTGCAGCGCCCTGGGAACCGTAGCCTCACATCCGGAATACCTTTTGACCAAACAGCGTGATCTGCCCCTTCATCTGAGAACGGAACAGGAAGCTCTTCTTCACGCGGCTCTCGATGTGCTCGAGCCCGGAGGAGAACTTATCTATAGTGTTTGTACCTTCAATACTGAGGAGACTGAAGATCAGTTGCGAGAAGTTTGTACAAGGGCGGATATTGAAAGTGTCATGGTGGACACCAGGTTCTGGGAGGGGGCGATTTCAGCTCAATTCGGAACCTATCTTTTACCCACCGATATTGGTAGTCAAATTTTTTATGTTGCCTATTTGAAGAAAAATGGAGCCGGGGAATTCTCATGATCCGACGAATTATATGGTTACTTCGCTGGATCTCCATACTGATTGTATTGATCTGTCTGCTTGGAGCTGGAGCTTATTTTGGATGGAAGGCTATCCAGGGGCTTTTTCATGGCGAGGTCATAGAAATTCCGGATTTTCGAGGAAAATCCCTGACCTATGTATTGGAAAATAAGCCAGATGGCATTGAGTTGGAGCTGCTCCAAAAGCAGGAGAGTCGAAAGGTTAAGCCTAATATAGTGATCGATCAGAATCCATCTCCGGGATCCAAGGTAAAAACCGGCCGCCGGCTTTTTCTTGTAGTTTCAATGGGATCCGATGTGAAAGAGGTTTCGTCGGTAGTGGGGTTAGATTTAAGGATTGCAGGCTTAAGGCTGAGGCGTTTGGGGTTAATGGTTGGAAATATTGCCTATCGTTTTGCTGATCCTGGAAAGCGTGGAAAGGTTCTGGCTCAAACTCCGAGGGAAGGGGTTTTGGTTCCGGAGGGTATGAAGATTTCGTTACTTGTAGGGTCAATGGACAGTCCCGAGGCGAGGATCCCAAATTTGCGAGGTTTGATCCTTTCACAGGCCAGGTTGATCGCCCAGTCCCAGGGTTGGCTTCTTGAGCCAAACTACGAGCGTAGTGACCCGTCCCAGTCCGATGATACGGTCCTCGACCAGGATCCTTTGCCAGGTCTGAAAATTACTTCTGAAGAAAAGAAGATTCTTGTGTGGGTTAATAGAAGAAACAAGGACTCCGAGATTCCTCGTACAGGCATGGTAAGGGAAAGAGTGGAAATTAGGATTCCCGCTGGTCTTGATTCAAAGGATTTAAGAGTGGAATTGGTAGACTTTCAGGGTTCTCGAGACCTGCATCATCAGGCTCATCCCCCGGAGTCCTTCTTTTTTTTGGATGTGGAATACCATGGAACCGGTCATTTGAACCTCTTCCTGGATGGTCTGTTTTATAGGAAAATCGAATTAGTAGGAGAAAGCTATGGCTCTGACTCTCGATGAAGTCTCTCTGGAATCCCTATTCAAATTTCAACCCATCTTAGATCTTACTGAAAAGAACTTCCTGATCAAAGATCGTTACCGGGTTCTCAAGCTCTACTTTGAGACAACTCGTACCAATATTTTTCTGGCAGTGGACACAGAACTCAAGAAAAAGGTTTTTGTACATGTTGCCAAGAACCAGTTTTTTCAGAGGGGTAAAGAGCTGAAGGCATGGGTTGCCAGTATTAAAAAGATGGAATCTCTTCCAGGACAGAGGCATAGATTTCATGCCCTGGAAATGAATCTCTGGAAGAATAAATTCTTTGTTGTGACAGATTTCTTTGAAGGAATTCCCCTCTTTCACCTTCTTCATGCGCGAAAAGAGCTCCCCCTTGGCTTTGTATTGAAAATATTGATTCATCTATGTGAAACCCTGGAAGATGCTTGCCAAAAAAAGGTTTCCAGCAGGTTGATATCCAGGGAGGACTTCTTCGTTGACCGTGAAGGGGCTTTGCGGATTCTTCGTTTCCTCCCGCCTCGCATGAAGGTAGATGATAACGAGACCCTGGACAGTTCAGCGGCGGATGTTTTTTATGTTGGCTGTATGCTCTATGAACTTCTTTCCCTGGAACGTGCTTTCAAAAAGGGGAGAACTGAAGATGAATTGGAGCGAGCCCATTTTCTGGCAATTCTAAAAATTCGAAAAAATCAGACACAAAAGGACAATTTTGAGCAAATATGTGAACTTTTTATAAGAGCAACTACGCGGCGTGCCGAAAACAGAATCGAATCCCTGGGGGAGTTTCACCAGTCTCTGGTGGAGTTGCATTCCTGGATACAGCAGGTTCAGGAGAACCTTGACCAGGAGCAGGATCAGGAGCAGTTAAATTCCGCCTTTGATGTGGTTTTTGCCCTGCGAGGCGGATCCGTGCCGGAAGAAGTTGAAGATAAGTCCAGGGAAGCAGAGGCACCTAAGAAGTACTCCAGAATATGGGGTGAATTCGATCTTGCCGAGGCCTCCAGATGGGAGCCGGACAGGATCTTTCGCTGGGGTGCCCTGACGATGATAATTGCGGCATTTGCGTATAAGTTTTTGACTTAGGGGGAAAGGAGAAGGTTTGGAAATCGCGCCATCAATTCTTTCCATGAACTTTCTCAAACTAGCCGAGGAGTTCAAATTTCTTGAGTCCTCTCCCATCAAAACTCTCCATCTAGATGTAATGGATGGACATTTTGTGCCCAATCTCACATTCGGTCCTCCCTTCATAGCCAAACTACGTTCAGCTTTCAGCGGACTGTTTGAGGCGCATTTGATGGTCTCGAATCCAGAGCAAACCTGGAAGGATTATAGGGATGCGGGATGCGATAGAATCATTATTCATCCGGAGACGGCTATTCATCCCCATAGACTCTGCCAGGAGATTCGATCCTCTGGAGCCCAGGTAGGTCTTGCTTTAAACCCTGGTTCTTCTCTGTGTACAATCGAACCTTTGTTGGAAGACATCGACCTGGTTTTGCTTATGACGGTGAATCCTGGTTTTGGAGGTCAATCCTACATCCACTCTGTAGACCGTAAGATCAAGGAGTTTTGTAACTTGAGAGGGGATCGAAATGAGATTCTCTTGGAAATTGATGGAGGAGTGAAAGTTGAGAATATCGGAAGATTTCCATCAAAAGGAGTTGATCTTGCAGTGGTAGGTTCAGCCATTTTCAATGATCGGCAGGACTCGGGTAAAAATTTGAAGGAATTGATGGATCAGTTATGAAAATACGTCCAAAGACTCTGTCACATCTCAATGAGTTGTTTCGCACACGAAATGCTTCAGGATTACTAAAGGCAGCTTCAGATGTTCAAGCCCAAGCCCCTAATTCCATCATAGGCAGAGTCTTTACTGCCAGGGCATTGGCTCTCGAGAAGAGATTTGGTTCAGCAGCAGAGATCCTGGAATCAATCATATTACCTTTTCCTAAACTTCGAAAAGTCTATCTGGAATACCTGGGTTACCTGAGACAGGCTGGGCGTCGGGCTCAATGGGAAATTCAGGCATTTCGATTCTTGGAATACCATGATTCCGCCAAGCTGTGTTTACAGCTCGGTCAATTCTTTTATCGTCGAAAGGAGTGGAAAAGGTCTCTACACTGTTTTCGAAAGTTAGAGGAACTGGGATCTGAGAAGATATCTAGCGCTCACCTTGAGTATCTACTGGGATTGCTTACCTTTAAGCTAGGTGATCACGTTAGTGCAGGAAATTATCTAAAGGAAATCTATACGGATGAGGCTTTTCATTTAAAAGCGAAGATTTATTTTGACCAGGGTTCCTATCGCAAAGCGCTAGAGTCTCTCCGCAGCATGGGAAATCTCCATGCTTGTCAGCAGTCACTAGGTTTAGGAGCCAGAATTTGTAAGGGACTTAAGGATGTTGATGGCGAGCAGGAGTTTCTTGAAAAACTCATCAAGTTCCCCTCTGATTCCTCCGGACGCTGGAAAATTTTGGAACGTTTAGAGGTTTTGGCAATGGGGCAAAACGACCGCTCATACCGGCTACAGGTGGTAAACGCTAAAAGGAAGCTTCAGCCGACCAATCTCGCGCTGAAAAAACAAGCTGCCTCTCTTTATTGGGAGCTCAACTCCCAGCGTCGGGCAGTAAGACTCTATGAGCAGGTCCAGAAAGAAGATCCCTTCGATGCAGATGTGCTTGAGCGGCTGTCTTCATATTTCGAGGATAAAGGCAACCTTCAACGGGCTTTTTACCTTCTCAAGAGTGGGTACATAGGGGGCAGCAATTCCTTTCCCATGGATCTTCGCTATGCCCAACTGGCACTACGACAAGGAAGAATTCCTGAGGCTCGAGATGTGCTGCACGACCTTCTCAAGTGTGGAAAATCAAGGGCACGAATTTATTATCTACTCGCCACGGCATATGAACTTGAGGGCCGAGAGGATGTTTCGCGCTACTACAAAGGGCTCTATGATCAATATCTTCCCCAGAAAACGGCTTAGTTTTTTTTTTCTAATCCTTTTCATAGCGTCCACTCAGTGTCTTATCTCTCAACCTAGAACCTGCCAGGGAATCATGCTCTATGCTTTTCGGGAGCCACCCAAAGAATGGATTCGTCAAAAGGGGCTGGTATCGCTTTCCCTTCGTGAGGCTTTCAGGATTTTACCGGAGGAAGTTCTGCGCACCCAGGTGAACTCCTGGGTGACCCATGGGTTCCCAATCCTTCTCAGAGACCCGGTTTTGGTCGAATTAATGACAAAATTTGTACACAAAGCTGAAAATCGTCGAAAGAATCTTGAAATCTCCAGGAAGATTCCCTAGACTGATCCCGTTGTTAATAGGGGATCTGGTGTCTTAGAGCAGAGTTCCAAGAAGGTTTGGGACATCCAAAGTTTGCCATAGAGGCCACTCAGGTTCGACTAGTTGGTAGTATTCAATAAGTTCTAAGGAGTTTACGGAATGAATAAATCCGAACTAATCAAGGCGATAGCTGAGAAGGCTTCAATCTCCCAGGCAGATGCTCAGAAGGCTCTGGATGCTTTTCTCGGAACAGTTCAAACCTCTCTACAGCAAGGAGAGTCGGTACAGTTGGTAGGCTTTGGTTCCTTTAAGGTAACCGAGCGCAAGGCACGCAAGGGAATCAATCCTCAAACCAAGCAGGAGATTACCATCGCCGCTTCCAAAGTACCCAAGTTTATACCGGGTAAAGAATTCAAAACGGCTGTAAAGTAGAAGCGAGAACCGATGCTTTGATGGGTGTTTGTGCACCCAGGAACGGCACCTGAAACTGGTTCCCTTGTCGAAGGTAGCGATACCTCCTCCTCACGAGCCACTTCCATGCACCATCCCTGAGCACTCAAACACCCATCACGCATCGGCCCTCCCCTCATTAAAAGAGGGTCGGTCTGAGAATTGCAGGTTTGGTGTTGCTTCTAGCAGGATCTATAAGGTCTCACGCATACCAAGTAAGAAGGTTTTGACATTTTCACCCAGGTGGGGTGTGTAGTACCCACCTTCCTGAATGATTACACTCGGAAGTTTGAGTTTTCCGATAATTCTCCCGAGTTTGCCAAAGTCCCTTGTCTGTAGATTAAAGAATCCAACGGGATCGCGATGGTAGGTATCAAAACCCGCGGATACAATGAGAAAGTCCGCGCTAAAATGCTCCAGGGCCGGGAGTACATGATTCTCCATAGTTTCCAGGTATTCTTTTCCAGAGGTTCCCTTGGGCAGGGGGAAGTTGAGATTGAAGCCTTCTCCTTTACCTGTTCCAGTTTCTGATGGGAAGCCCTTGAAAAAGGGGTAACATTCTCGTGGATCACCATGGATGGAAATGACCAATACCCTATCGTCTGCGTAGAAATGGCTTTGGGTTCCATTGCCGTGGTGAAAGTCGATGTCCAAAAGGGCGACTCTTCCAAACCGGCGCAGGTACTTTCCAGCCAGAGCCGCGTTATTAAAATAGGAATACCCTCCAAAGTAGTCTCGACTTACATGATGGCCCGGCGGACGGGAAAGGGCGTAAGCCAAGGGTTCCCGATCTCTTCTAACAAGTATGGCGGCCTCCATAGCACACGCTGCGCTCCAGGTCGCAGCAGTCCAGGTCTCCGAACTGAGCGGTGTGCCTGCGTCAAAACAGTAACAACCCGCGTGGATAATGTTGGTGGGATCTCCTCTGGTTTGGCTGCTCTTAGGGAAAACCGAGGGGTAGAATGTCTCACCATGGGGCAGTTGTTTGGCTGTATTATAAAGGGTCAAGAGATTATAGCTGTGGCTTCGCCGAAGCGCACCGAGGGGAATGTCTTTGGGGCTGATAATATAAAACTCACTGGATTCTTCCAAAGTCTTCAAGATAGATTCCGCGCGAGCAGTGGTTTCGGGGTGGTCAATCTTGTCTCCAAAAGCCCATTCATACAAGGGTTTAAACCGGAGTTGGTCTTTATGAAAAAAAACGGGGATCTTTGATGGAGTCAAAGGCATAGGACTGATTTCTTTGAATTGTTGGCTGAATTTGAGTGTACAAGATACGGATAATATACTCAAAGTGAAGTATTTTGCCCGAGTTCCCGAACAACGCGCAATCCTACGACTCCTGAACGCATCCGCGATTGAGCCTTCTTCCCTATGGACCTACAGGTGGGTAAACCACTGCTTTATAGCATTGAAGCGATGGGTTTAGAGTGTTTTGCTGAGCGTATTCGTCTACATTTATTAGGTGTGCCCCGATTCTCGCTGTAACGCGGGTTGCCTAACCGGATTGATTTCTTTATACTGGCTCTCTTTCATTCGGGCCTCCATTTTCATACACAAAAGGACAGGGAATGCGCGAAAATTACACCCCTAAGTTAGTCCTCATCATAATCGTACTTATCTTGAGTGTTTATACAGCGGTACCTTCCCTGGGATTCTTTCCCGAAGTGGAGGATATAGATCGCAACGGGATCATCTCGGAAATCGACTTTCGGAACTTTCATCGTTCAAAGATGGAGAGTGATCAATCCTTTCTTTCCGTGTATGACGAAAATAAGAACGGGAAACTGGAAAACTCTGAGTGGGAGACTGGTTATCTAAAGGAAAAGGACTCTCGCGGCTTAAACCTTGACCCGCGCTTTTGGGACCGATTTTTCTATGATAAAACCGTGACCCTGGGATTAGACCTGCAAGGTGGAATTGACTTGATTTACAGGGTCGAATCAGAAGAACCCATCAAGGATGAAAAAGACCGCAGAGGACTACTTCGAAAGACAATCCAGGTCTTGAAAAATCGAATCGATATTCTGGGGATCACAGAGCCTGTAGTCCAGCGCTATGACCAGGATCACATCCGAATTCAGCTAGCGGGCCGCTTTGATGAAGGACAGGTGAAAACCATTATTGGGCAAACCGACCTCCTTAAATTTCAAGAGGTTATCGATTCCCAGGAAACGGCTCTTGGCTTTGGTGCGCAGGCCCGAAATTCAGCCTATGAAATTGTTCGACAGGTCCGCCAGTTGGACAAGAGTGGAAAAGAAACGGCAGCCCCTCTATGGTTTCTCCTGAAAAGAGCACCAATCGTAAAGGGTGATGAAATTGACTCCGCCTTTCCTCGTTTCGATCAGTTTGGGAAGCCTGAAATAGGGCTTAAGTTTAAAGCTGCTGGTGCTGAGACACTGATGAAAGAAACCAAAAGGCTGGTAGGACGCAGAGTAGCCATTGTTCTTGGTGGAGAGGTTTACATGGCTCCCAATATCAAGGAGCAGTTTGGGGCCGAATGTGTCGTCGAAGGCAACTTCAACCTGGATTATGTGAGAGGGATTGTGGATGTCTTAAAGGCAGGATCCCTGCCTGCGAAGCTTATCCCCGTACATGAGAACCGAATTGGAGCTACCCTGGGCCAAGATTCTGTTGAACGGGGATTTCTGGCCGGAAAAATTGGCTTTTTACTTGTATTTGTTCTCATGTTTGTCTGGTATCGAGGTTCTGGTTTGGTAGCGAACCTATCTTTGATTTTCAACTTGCTGGTTCTTCTGGCACTGATGGTTTTCTTGGGCGCAACCATGACTCTTCCAGGTATAGCTGGTTTGATTTTGACCGTGGGAATGGCTGTGGATGCCAATGTTATTATCTTTGAGCGAATCCGCGAGGAACTTAAGGCGGGTAAGTCTTCCCGCGCGGCCATAGACGTGGGTTTTAATAAGGCTTTTACCGCGATTTTGGATGCCAATATCACCTCCCTTTTAACCTGCTTCATTCTTTTCAAATTTGGCTCTGGTCCTATTCAAGGGTTTGCGGTAACTCTATCCTTGGGAATCATCGCAAGTATGTTCACCGCGATCTTTGTAGTGAAGATTTTACTTGGAGCATACTACGGTCGCGAACGGCGTCAGGCACTTAGCATATAGAGGTTGATTATGAACTGGAACTTTGTTGGAATGCGGGCTACCTTTTACACCCTCTCACTCCTTGCGATCGCTCTTTGCATCGGTTTGATTTCCTGGAAGGGATTAAACCTCGGAATTGAGTTTCGTTCCGGTTCCGTTTTGCGCGTAAGTTTTGAAGAAAAGGTGACGCGTGAGGATGTAAAAAAGATTCTTTCACTGGAAAAATTTAAACAGCATTTTAAAAGATTCCAGGTTCAGCAGATTGATCCAGAGGATGTAATTGGCTCGAAGGATAGGGAGTTTTTCATTACATCGGATTTTATCCCCGGTTCCACTGATTCAGAGGGAATGGACCGCATAGTCCTAAGAGAGTTTCAAAAGAGCTTTCCCTCCGCAAAGGCGAATGAATTCATAAACATTGGGCCTTCCATTGGGGATGATTTGAAAGAAGCCGCGATCTACTCAATCATTTTCTCTATCCTTGCGATCATTCTTTATATCACCGTTCGATTTGAATTTCGATTCGGGGTCGCTGCGATCATTGCTCTGGTACATGATGTATCGATTGTGCTTGGAATTTTTGCTCTTACACAAACGATCTTTTCTTCTTCCACCATTGCTGCGATCCTAACCATTATCGGATATTCTTTGAATGATACGATCGTCATCATGGACCGGATTCGCGAAAATACTAAACTTTTACGAAAAGAACCTTTTTCTACCATTGTGAATACATCCTTGAACCAATCTCTGAAAAGGACTGTCTTTACTTCCATTACCACGCTCTGCCCCATTGTGGTCCTCTTTCTATACGGTGGAACGGGAGTTTATTCCTTTTCTTTCGCGCTGCTAATCGGAATTGTGGTCGGAACTTATAGCTCCATGTGTACTGCGGCTCAGGTACTCGTAACCTGGGAACTGGTCAAGCCCCATGTTGATGGGGATCTCACTCCGGTAAGACAAAACGCCTAGGCCCTTGGCAATAGACTAACCACTGCTTCGCGCTAGTTGATTAGACTATGGGCTAAAATTGCCAGACCAATCATCGAGACGAAGCATAGGCTAAGTCCAAGGTCAGCCCTTCCAAGACTGTACTCATGGATTGAAGTCCTCTGTCGATCGGGATCGAAACCCCTGACTTCCATGGCGATAGCGAGACGGTCGGCTCTTTCAAACGCGGAATGAAATAGAGGAACAAGTATACTCAGATATGCCCTTGCGCGATCCCTTAGCGACCCTTTTGAAAAGGAGGCTCCACGGGCTTTTTGAGCCAGTCTGAGCTTTTCCATCTCCTCGAGTAGGACGGGTATGAACCTTAGTGAAATGGCCAGCATCAAGGAGAATTCCTGGGAAGGGAAGCCAAGAGGTTTTAATGGTTTGAGAATTTTTTCAAGAGCATAGGTAATCTCAATGGAGGAAGTAGTGATGGTAAGTAGAGATGATCCCAGCACTACAAGGATCAATCTAAGGCAGTAGAATCCTCCTCTTTCAATTCCCTCGAAGGAAAAGCCAAATCCAAGGACTTCACCGGAAGTGGGGCCAACGGGAGAAAAAGTATGCAGGAGGAAAGTCAGTGCCAGTAAGAAATACAAAGGTGCCAGCCCTTTTAGGATCACTCTCAGGGGAGCGCCCGCTACAGGAAAGGACAGCAAGGTCAAGGGTAGTACCGCCAGAAATTGTCTAATTTCGGTTAGGTGAAAGATAAAAATACAATAGAAAAAGAGCAGACCGATCTTAAAACCTGGATGAGCCGCATGAAGAAAGGAGGTCCCTGGGTAATATTGCCCGATTACCAGGCGTGAGCTTGAGTTCATCGAGGCCATTGTATCACCGGGTTTGAATTCAACACCGCAGCAGCTTCAAATAACTCCACTGGCTTCATCAGAGTGGACAGCCTTTTGTATCCATTCCAGGGATCATTGCTCTTCTTTACATAGATTCTATACCCCGCTGGTCCAAGGAAGGTTTCATCCAAGCGATATCAGCGGTAGAATGGTTTGCGAGGATTTGAAAGGTAAATTTTATGCGACCAGAAATACTAGGAATGATACTGGCAGGCGGAAAGGGAACCCGGCTAGAACCTTTAACCAAGTACCGCTCTAAGCCATCTGTGCCCTTTGGAGGGCGATATCGAATCATTGATTTTGCTTTAAGCAATTTTATTAATTCCGGGATCTACGCGCTTTATGTTCTGACACAGTTCAAATCTCAGTCCCTGACCGAGCATATACACGAGACCTGGAATTTCTCCTCCATTCTCAGGAGCCAGTTCATTACCTGCGTACCGGCCCAAATGATGAAGGGAGATAACTGGTACGAGGGTACCGCGGATGCCATTTATCAAAATCTGAATTTGATACGAGAGAGGAATCCGTTTCTGGTAGCCGTCTTTGGAGGGGATCACATTTATAAAATGGATATTTCAGCTATGGCGAAGTATCACCATGAGAAGTCCGCCGACTGCACGGTGGCGGCGATCCCTGTTTCCCTGGAGGAGGCCAGTTCTTTTGGGGTCATCGAGGTGGACTCAGATTGGAAGGTAGTTGGTTTTCAGGAAAAACCGGAAAACCCAACGCCAATGCCCAATGATCCCACCAGGGCTTTGGCGTCTATGGGAAACTACATTTTCAGTACCAGGGAGTTAATCAGGATTCTCGATGAAGATTCTCAGGATACCCAGAGCAGTCATGACTTTGGAAAGGATATTTTGCCTAAGCTCAAGGAGGAAGGCCGTCTCTATGCTTATGATTTCGGTCGAAATATCATTCCCGGTTCCTCCTCGTTGGAAGCAAACAGTTATTGGCGGGATGTGGGAACCATTGATGCATACTACGAGGCGACTATGGACCTGCGTGCCGTTCGGCCTGCTCTGGACCTCTATAATCGTGAGTGGCCGATTCGATCCTCAGTTACCTACTCGCCGCCCGCAAAGTTCGTGCACCTGGGACCTCATCGGACAGGTCATGCTATCAACTCGATTGTCGGTGAAGGGGCGATTATTTCAGGCGCGCTGATTAAAGATTCGGTGGTTTCCCCAAACGTACGCATCAACAGTTTCTCTGAGGTGGAAGGCTGCATCTTGTTTGACGGTGTGGAAGTCAGTAGAAACGTCCGTTTACGTCACTGCATCATTGATAAACACGTGAAAATTCCAGAAGGAACAGAGATCGGTTTTGATTTGAAAAAAGATGCGGAAAAATGGACAGTCACAGATTCTGGCATCGTGGTCATAGAAAAAGAACGTCAGTTTCTTGCGTAAACCGAGTACGGGAAAATTCAGAGCTTTAGAGCGGCCATAGACTTCGCCTTCTGGTGGTTCCCTCCTTGAACGTAGCGATTGCTACGTCCTTCGTCACGAACCACCACAATGCTCGCCTCTGACCACTCTAAAGCTCTGAATTTTCCCGCACTCGATTTACAATTTTTTTTTGCCATTTTGGGCTCTGCTCTAATGTCACTGAGTTTGGATATATCCTCCATGCTAGCCCCTTCGTCATCTTCACAGGTCTCGAGCTTTTCGCTCGCCCAGGGGCTCCGAAATTCCCCGCACTCGATTCACCATCATATTCATCAATTTAGGGCTTGTCCCTCAGATTCATCAGCTCGTGGTGACTAAGGCGAAATTGGAACTTTCTCGCTGCGTTCTTCTTGCTGAGTTACCCTCTTTGGCCTTAGAGGGAGAACATTATGAGACCTGAGTATAAGAAACTTCGACTTTCAGAAGAGACCGCCGCTGTATTTGATTCATTCCTGGAGCAATTTGAAGCAAAACTGTTGGATCCTTCTACGGATAATAATGAACTGGTCTGTGAAACCATCTACTGTTTGGAAACCGGGCAGCGAGGATACCTGGAGGCATTGTCGGCGGCCAGGGAGAAAGAGGATTTCCTGAGTCTGACCAATCTTCTTTCCATGGATCCACGAAACGCCGCTCAGGAACCGGAATATTACGGAGATATCGACCTCGAAAAATACTCTCGCAACAAACCATTGCATTGGCTTTGGACTTATTTTGACAGGTTGCCGCTCTCTCGAAACACCCTTTTTGCTTTTCAATTTCGCAGAATCCTGGGGCGCTTTATGTTTCGCCACCTTGGGGAGAATGTGAAGCTTTTTCATAACATTGAATTCACCTATGGGTACAACCTTAAAATCGAGGACAACGTGGTGATTCATCGTGAAGTCATGCTCGATGATCGTGGTTCTATTCACATCAAGAAGAACGCCTCAGTTTCTGACTACGCTCATATCTATTCCCATCATCATCATGTGAATGACATCTATGACATCTCTTTGCATGAGACTGTGATTGGTGAAGGAGCGAGGGTTACCTATCATTCCACCGTACTCTCAGGTCAGAGCCTGGGTGATTTCGCGATTCTTGGGTCCATGGGTCTGGCTACCCGGCCTGTTGAGTCCGGCATCATTAAGGGCGGCATTCCTGCCAAACAGATTGGAAAAGTTGATCCCGATTCAGCTTCTGCACACAAGTGTAGTTAAATTTCTCCCCCGAACAACCGATCATTTTCACTCTACTGGTTTGAATCTAAAATCCAGTGAACTGACGCAACAAAATTCACATTAGTTCGTATTTCCTTAGAGGAAAAGAAAGAATTCCATGGTTCGTCTATTTATTTCATATTTGTTGACCTTCTTTGTCGTGGTTTCCCCCGGCTTTTCCGGGAGTTTCCTACCAGATTTTTTCGGACTGGAAAATGGCCAGATGGAAGAGGATGAGGAGGTTTCTCCCTTTCCTTGCGGAAGGGTTGAAGCAGGCAGCAACAAAGAGGCGATGCTGCTTGAACTTTCCGATCCGAAGACCCTGAGGACGGTAGAGGAGTTGGAGTCCAGGCTGTCCAGGATTCGTCAGTTATTTGCCTCAGAAGGAGATCGCCGCGGAATTTTTTCTTCTATTTACCACGAAGTGTCCAAGGGTGCCTTGGCAGCTTTGAAAAGTGGCACTTTTAAGAAGGAAAAAGCGGTTCGAAGGGTAATCGTTGAATTTGGTCGTACCTATTTAAACGCGTTATTCGGACATCTCAAAGGTACCCAGATTAAGGAGGAATGGGCTCAATATTTTGATCAGGCCTCTCAATGTGATATCCATCCCCTTAAGACTTGTTCCACAGCGATGAACACACACATTGTTTTGGATCTTGTGGATGCCTTGCTTCTAGCTGAAGTGGATTCTGAGTTCTTTGACGAGTATATGCTGCTTGGTGACGGACTGGTGGAGAGAATTCCTAATGTAGCTCAGGCTCTTGAGGATGATTTTGGGGTTCCCAAAGATGAGGCTCTGGGCTTCTTCCGCGGCTGGATGGCGGGAAGCGGAGTCAACATCGGCATCAACGCCTTAAGAAAAGCCTGGCATTCCCTTTCCTTCTCAGAAGAAAAATTTGAAGAAGAGGACGTTACGGGACGTTTCAATATGCAGTTTTTACGTAAGGGTGCCTGGACAGACGCTGCAGGTCAAGCGCCGTGGATGAAATCAAAACCGCGGGGCGGCCACGCTTTGCGCAACTACAAAAAGGCAGTGCAGAAAGCCAGGGCAAAAGGAAAGATTACACCTGAGCAGACCACCTGGATGTCTGTTAAATGGAAAGCCTACCAGGGAGCGTTTAGCGCTATGGGTTGGTTCATCGACGAAGATAACGCAGTTGCGGAACTGGGAACTACCGGCACATCAGTAGAATAGGTTCTATTCAACCTTCCGATACCAGATTAATTTCTCACGGTTCCTGATTTCAGGATGGAAGATCGCGACTAAATCCTTTAGAAGTACATCAGGATGGGATAATCCATTTTCATAATAGTCATCCGGCAATCCCTGGCTTTGTTTCTTATTGCGGTTAAAAACATTTTTGTTCTTAAAGGAGTTAAAGCGCGCGTAACGTTTGTCCTTTTGGGCCAACTCAGAGCATGAAAATCCTTCGGAGTTAAGCCAGAACCTGGCATCTGAACCCAGTGCATAGACCTCATCAAAGGTGTAGGGAAGACTACCCTGGGTGGAATTGTTCTTTTGGAGTACATAGGTCCCGCCGGCATCCTTGATCAAATTTGGCCAATAGGTATTCCCACCGGGAAGATACCAGGTGCCTGAATGTAGGGCATTAAGCAGTACTTTGGGGTGAAGGGTACAGTTTTTTGCCTCCTTGACCCAGCCAAGGTACTTCTTTTCCATGGTGCTAAAGACCCTTTCCGCAAGAGCTTCCTGATGAAAAAACAGGGCCGTGAATTTGATCCATTCGGCGTATCCCAGGGGATGGGGTTCCATATATTCCCGATTCAGGGCTACTGGAATGCCAGATAGAACCAGGGATCTAAAGCGCGTTTCAGGTTCTCCGGGACCAAATCCCAAAATTAGTTCCAGTTCATTTTTCATACCGACTTCTCGAATCTCATCCATTCCAAACCCAGTGGCGACAATGTTGCCCATCTCCACCATTTCCCGGAGTTGAGGAGACTGGATGTACTCCAATTTACTAAAGGCCTTCAACCGCCTGCGCAATCCAAGGTCTACGAAATGGGATAGATGGGTAGTGGAAAGAGAGCCAGCCCGTCTTATAGGTGTTCGAACGACTTGTCCGCTAGGTAACGGGGGAAGCGGTCCGGAGTCTTTTGGGACCAGGATATAAGAATGAGGTTTCTCGGACGGATCGCGTAGATTTCCGACGGTCACGATCTTGATATCACCGGAATAACTGACCTGGAATCCCTTGGCGTATCTTAAATCGATTCTTGACGCATGATGATGGCTAAGGCTCAGAAAGAATAAGGTTAGACAGGTTTGGACAATGGGTTTCATAGATTCTCGCCTCCCATGGTAGAGCAAGGCTTGCTGAACCAGAAAAGTCCCAGGGCAAACAAAGGCGGGACCCCCTGGGCCAGGACTCCGCGGAGTAAGGACGGATTACTAAAAAGCAGCACGATTGAAGCCCCCAACATGGTCAGGAGAATAAATACCAGAAGGGCTGGAGTAGAGTTCTCTTTCCAGGCTTTCAGGGTTGCGTAAGCACCTCCCAGGGCCAGAAATAAGTTATAAAAACCCTGGTTGAAAAATAGGAGGCGTACGGAGTCATTGAGCTGATCGGGTTTGGATTTCAGCAGCAGTTGCGGCGCAAATGCCTCCACACCAAAGAAAACTACATGAAGAAGACAAGCAAGAAAGGCAAAACCGAGTGCAAATACCCGCATATTATACAAATCCTTTTGACAGCCAATCTAACACGAATGCGCAGATTGAAGAAAAGAGGAAACAATTCAAGATGTGAGACGTATCTTAAGTACAGAGTCTTGGTCCAGGGGGTTCTTGTGAAAAAATTAGCTTTATTTATTTACTTCTTTTCCATTCCGATCTTTGCTGCAGATCCGCCTGTAGACGGACCAAGGGATTCTGAGAAGGAGATCCAGGCTCTGGCGAAGATCGCCAAATCACGCAAGGAGAAGTTCTTCGCACCCTTTTTCAAGGGACTGGAAAAACTTGGAATTCAAACCAAGGACCTCTGGAGAATTGTAGAAAAGCTTAACAAAGAAGATGTGAGTGGTTTTGGTCCCGATGGAGATATCCTTGGAGGATTTGGAGTCGCAGCATTTGGGCTTTACACCAAGATCAGCCTGAATCCCAGGATGGGATCGGGTCTAGATAACTTTGGAGATGAGGGGGACCTGGCAGACGCTTCTGTTTTGCATCCCCAAATGGCATCAACAACCATCCATGAATTCTGGCATGCCTATCGAGAATTTTTTCTTGATGATGACGATGTAAAGTCCCGTGAAAATGCCGCCCAGTATGCAGCAATCAAGATGGCTCTGCGGGTTGATGGGCTCGATGCGGCAGTAAAGAAAGATGACAATCTCTCGGGATGGAAAAAGTTTTCAAACTTTCGAGCCACTGACGAGCAACTTTTGAACAAGTTTGCTGAAGATTATGCCAATGAAGCCGTAGCCCATTTTTTGGGAACTGCCATTAAGGGCATTCTCGGGGCTGAGCGGTTGATTCTGGAAACGAACTTCAAAGAGGGACTAAATGCTGGTGAACTTAAGCATGTACTGGGATTGAATTCCAATGCCGCGATTCCCGCGCAGGTGAACGAGGCCCAGTTAGATAAATTTGTATTGCCTTCCTATCAGAAATTCGCGCTGACTTTTAACCGCTACTCGGACCAGGTATTCCTGCCCTTTGGAAAGAAAGGTCTGGCGAAACCGAATGCGAGGCAATTTAACATCAGTTTTGTCAAAGATCTCCAGGGCTGGGACGAGCCGTATTACTACTCCGGTTTTAAGAACTGGTCTTCCATCAGACCTTCTGGAGGAGCTATCAAGCTTCGAAACACTCATGGCCTCTATGCCTTCAAGAACTTCGCCGGGATGAACCTTCCCGTAGACCTCAACGATTTACTCGGTCGAATGAACAGTTCTCCCGGATACAAGAATATGCGTGAAAAACTTGCCAGCCGACGTAAGGCGATCCTAAAGCTTGTACAAGAGAACGATGAAGCTCTTGATGAGAACAAGGTGGAGTTTCTTGAGTTCAATGATTTAATCCGCCAAGGAGGTCAAAAATGATTTCGAAGATCTTTTTACCAACCTTTTTAATGGGGCTTCTCATTTCAACTTTGGTTTCGGAACCCGGTATGGAGGGAATCGAAGTTGAGGGAGACGGGGCTGCTCACGATACTTTCACAATTCAAGAGGATGAAAATCTACAGAAGCGTCTCCAAAACCTGGCTAAACAACGAGGTAGTTCCTTTTCCAAGCCGGAGTCCCGTGCCGATTCCCTGGTCTTTGTCAGACTTTCCAATCAGTTCATCAAAAGACAGCTTTCCAGGGAGAGGGCAGGAGAGACTAAGGGGTATATCCAATCTATTAAGGATCATGCCTACAGCAAGGAACGAATCGCTGCTTATTCCACCGACGGAAAGACTAAATATTCGATTAGTTGGGGATCCTGGGAAAACTCCCAGGGCAGCCTGGACAAAAGTATGCTCACCGGTTTTCTTTATACAAACAAGGATTTCCCCCTCTTTTATCCCAGGGTTTTGGACGCGTATAAGAATGACCGAATATCGGTTCGTTACCCATCTGACTCTCGGGCTGAATTTAGGTTCCCCCGGGGTAAGATCACCGGGTACATCATCCTGACCCAGATTGACGGCAAGCGTACACCGGTGATTGTCTCGGCGAAGAACCTGGATCTGAAAATGGATTCCTGGGCTCAAGATGCTCTGGACGCGGCTTTCTTTAAATTCTTTGTATATGATCATCAAAAAGAAATTCTCACAACTAGCGAAATCCATACCTTTCAGATTTCCATGACAGACCTGCTCAAAACCTTGAGACAGGTGCGAAATGCTATTTATCGAACCTACCGAACAGGCAGAGAGAACTGGTATGAGCAGGAAGATGGTGTATACATTGATTATGATAAGCAGTGGAGAGACGCCGATGATTATCGGTACAAGGATGCTCTTTCCAAAAAACTTGCGCAGGTGGATTCCAAACTAAAGGGTGACAATACCCGTAAACATGTTGCTCTTATTTTTGGACGGAACCGAGTAAAAGATGCCTATGTAGATAGTGTCCATGAAATGGGATACGCGCTGGGAAGGGTTTCTTCCAAGGGATGGCAGGAGATGAAACATGATCTCACTCCATCTACAGCGGTTCTGGAGCCTTTTACAAAGGCACGCAATGGTATCAATGGCCTGGTGAAAGTAGTTCGCGAAGAAGAGCCCAAGCATAAGGCTCGTCTGCAGAGTCACCTTAAGGAAACCGGTCTGGTGACCATGGGATTTCTGGACTATTCGGAGACTACAGCATTTGATGAGGGCCGACGGTAGCTGTCCCCTGTCTCCTTTGATATAATCGGCATGATTCTGGTTTAATTACTTTGCTCCAGAATTATCTGAGCAAACCATGCTTACAGTTCTTCGCAATACTTATCTATTCTTTTACCTGTTTTCTGCTCTCTCCTTTGCCTACACTGTTGTTCCAGAGGAAGGGGAGAAGTTAGCCTCGGCACATAACCGTGTATTTGAAGCCTTCACCGAGGAATTTCGCAGCCTAAAACTTGACCCAACTTCTGTAGTTCGACTTCGCAATAGCGCTCCAAAAGCTTCAGCTCAAGTCCGTGAAAAGCTCAGCAAGGCCCGTTGGCCTTCCTATTATGACACGGTCTTCCGTGCTCAGGAGTTGTGGCAATCCGGTCCCAGGCCTCAACGGGTGAGTTTGGAAAATCTTCGCATCATCTATTCTCACTTTCTGCACTATTCCTTTTATCTTCAGTATTCGGAAAGTCGGGGTCCTGCGGGCGAAAAATTTCGGCAAGTAATAAGAAAAATTTCTAAGCGAGCACGTGAGGGCATGGTCCTTGATTCGCTTCGGAATCAGGATGGAGAACCGATTCCTGTAAAGCAGATTTTGCAGGAGGAAGTTTTGAAACAATATGTGCTTGAAGAAGTCGTTCAATACCTGGTTTTTTGCATGGAGACAGTTGTGGGCTTAGGGTGGGAGATCTTAGAACGCAATTGGCATCCTGAGTCCTTCTGGTCAGATGGCTTAAAAAAGATCGGCGGGAAAATTATCTTTGAATCGTCGGACGCAGATTCGCTTTCCGCTCTCAAACATACCAACAGCTATCCGGCACCTATTCTCCTTTTAGGCGATACCGGTCTGGGTATTCCAGATCTGAGAGTACATCTCACTGAGGAGGAGCGAGCCTTTTTTTTAGAAAACTTTTTGACTCTCAATTTGCCCCTGAGTACCTCGAAATTTGTGTCCAGACTAAATCGAAAGTTTAATTATAGAGAAAAGCTTAGACTGCGAAGAAGGACCTATCTTGAGAAAAAAAGCTTTGAAGAAAAGGCCTTCAACCCGGGGGAAACCGAGTTTCTTAATCCAGAGGACTTGAAGTAAGCCCCCCTTTCACCGCTTATTTCACAGCGATTCATCTTTTCGGCCAATTGAGCAACTAAAGTGTCTCCGCTTCCGTAGTCATCTCTTAGAGCTCTTTTAGGAGATTTTTTTGTTCTTTTTTCAATTAGTATCTTTTGTATTCTCGTTCTTCATAGGGTCCTTATATGCGGACCATCATCTGAGTTTTGATGGTTTGCTCAACAACTCCTCAGCCTCTACTGAAAGAGAACCCGCTCGAATTCATGAGGACCATTCTTTAGAAGGTGCGTTAGTAGAACAGGCCCGCCTTGTCCCTACGGGTTCCTTCAATGATGCGGATCGTAAATTTCTCTTCCTCAAACTTTATCCCGATACAGTGAAGACTTACCTGATCCGGGAAAAGAAAAAGAATGGAACTACCCAATATAGGGATTGGGTAGAAAATCATGTGGGAAATCGGGAAGGCGTGATGGGATACGCCTCCGATGGAGAAAAAAAGTATCGTCTATTCTACGATGAGGAATTCGTAAGAGACCCCAGCAGAGATGTAGCATTTCTGACGAGTATGGTCAGTGGGTTCATGTTTTCCAATGACGACTTTCCCTTCCTCTCAGGAACTATCCAAAAGAAAATTGAAAGTGGGGAAATCTCAAAAATTCTTTCAAAGAAGAAGGGTAAATGGAACGTGAGCCTTCCACGGCCCAAGGTAAATGCCTATGTTCTGATTTCCAATGTCGATGGCAAACTTAAACCTATGGTTGTGTCCGGAAAGAACGTGGAACTAATTCTCGAAGCCTGGGTGGATCAAGCTTTGGAAACTGGTTTTTTACAATACCTGGGATTCGATCAGTCACCTGAATTATTTACAACAAATGATAGATGGCGGCAGCTCTCTCAAAAGCTGGGTTGGATCAGTACCGAGATGAGCGCAATACTCATGGGTTCCCAAAGAATATTGAAGGATTATCTAAAAGATGAAGATGATCAGCAGGGACCTTTTTTGGAAATTGAATCACCCTGGGTAGGTTCAGATCGCTACCGGTTCACTAAAACGCTGAAGGATAAGTTAGATAGTTATTTGAACTTTTTCAAAGGCTCGGATCCCCAGGTTCTGGTGGGCAGGGTTTTTGGAGAAGAGGAATTTAAGAATTCCCTCGCACGGGCTGTAGACGCATTAGAAAAATCAAAAAATTGGCTTTTCCCAGGCCGTTGGAAAGACCAGAAGCCTACTCAGAAGATTCTGTCCGGGATTCAATCATTGGATCGAATTCTTTCCGAACTTAAGAAAGTGGCGGATGCAAAGGGTAATTCTCACGCAAAAATACTCTCCGATCATCTCGGTGAGCATGGTGCAGTCCTATTTGAATGAATCAAGCATTCATGAAATCCAGGATGGCCGTATCCTCGGATTCCAGATCTCTGATGGAGTGGAGTGGGAAAACCGCGCTGCCTGCCCCGGGAGAAACCCATTCAGAAATCGTGGCAAATACCCTCTCAAAGGATGTTTTTCCCTGGATGTCACGATTCCATTCCTCCATTACAGCAATCTCCTCCTGAGGGAAAAGCTCGCCGTATAGCCCTCCCTGAACCTGATTCCCTATCACCAGTACCGAGTTTCCGCGGCCATGATCCGTTCCCAACCCTCCATTGGACTTCAGTTGCCGGCCAAATTCCCCGCCCAGGACAAATACAAGGTTTTGTAGAGTTAATGGATAGTCACTTTGAAGCTGATTGGTTAGTGTATGGAGTCCTTTTTCAACTCCCAGAATCTCCTCCAAACGAATCTCTATGCCCTCCTCCTCGTGTCTTTGTGTGTCATGAGTGTCAAATCCGTGGACCATCATAGAGACTACATTAAAATCTAAAATATCCTGACATGCGAATCCATAGTATGTGTTCACAAGCTGCCGGGCTAAGAAATTCAAATGAAGCGGATTCTCACCCCGAATCAAATTTTCAAGACTCTGTGGGCGTCGGGAACCAAAAGAATGATTCTCATTTGAATCACTGATGACATAGCCTCCCGCTGGTTCAATTTCTTCTTTGAGACGGCCTTCTACATTAGCACCCAGACTTCTCAAGGCCTGCTCTGTTTGGAGAAAGGAAGAGAAGGTAGAACCCGATGGGATTAGACTGTTTTTAGCCTGGTAATACTGTTGTAATGTACGAAATACGGCATGCTCAGGATCTGGATTGCTGCTTCCCTCATTCCAGGAGCCCTTTTTCGTGAAGGAGAAATTCTCCATATTAGGAGCATCTACCAGGTTGGCGTTGCTATGATTTAACTCCACAGTAGGATGGGGGCCATTGCAGAAGAGCAGAGGCTGCTGCGTAACGGAAAGGATGCGCTTCTGGCTATGATTACTCAGTCTTCCTCCCCAGCCTGAGCGGCAGAGTTCTTGGGCGCGGGCTTCGTGAACTCCGCTGCTCCAAACCAAAACAGAGTGGGGATGGTCGCGAGTCTCAGAACCTACAACACTATTGATGATGGCTACATTGCCGGCCTGAACCTGTTGAATCAGCCATCCGGCTTTCTTGAGAATGCCGAAACTGACGGTGCCCAAATTGACCTGTTCGTAGTGTTCTGAAAATAGGTTGGAATGCTCAGCGGAATCATCCGCATCTGATTCGAAGATGCTAGCCCTGGCCTTCCAATATGCCAGGCCATATTCGCTAGTAGGAAGAGGAGCGAAAAGGTGGCGAAAATCCGGTCCACCCTCAAGCAGGAGATGTACTACAGTTTTTTGAGCATCTGGCACAACAGTGGCGCCAGGCTGGAGCGACAAGAGGTGCATGGAAGACAGCGCCGCAGCACCTTGAAGAAACTTTCGTCGATTCAGCCTCATTGCCCCTCCTGGGCAAACATAAAGGGAGTGGCTGCGATGAAGCTAAGAGCTAATCCTATGCGACTATTATCATCCCAACGTTTCTGATTTCGGTTGTCTCTGTAGTCGCTCAAATACTCCAATTCGCTGGCGGCCAGTTCTAGAAAGGTGCTCTGAAGGTCGGTGTCTTCCTCAATCTCAGAAGACGTGTAAACTCGTCCGGTGTCCGAAGGGTCGGCTATACCGGAAAAGTCCTTTCCCTGCGCAAGGAGCGCATAGACCTGGGCTCGTTCGAGTGTCTGGAAATTCTTCAGACCATCAGCAATCAGCCGCTGCCAGAGCCACTCACCCACCTTAGCCACTTCATATTTGCCTGAATCAGTTGTGGGGACCAATGCTCCCCAGTCTCTTTCCCAGGCTTGCCCGGCGTAGGTTCCATGGGCATCCAAAGTCTCGCCATGTCGGGTCGCGCTTGTATTAAATGCCTCTTTCAATACTTTTGAACTGGAAGATGCCTCCAAACCAGTCTGTCCTCCAAAGACATTATGAATGGGGCGAAAAAACTCCGCATCTTCAAGAGTTAGGAGCTTGGCTAGCAAGGAGGTGTCATGGTAGCTGACAAGATTGGAGGTGTGGGTAAGATTGTGGTAGATGAGAATGCGGTCAAAGCTAGTCAAAAATTTGACCCGAGCAGGTCGATGAAAGGAGGTTGAGATCGCGTAGCTGCGGATAAAATTCAGAAAGTCCTTATCTCCCATACTCGCCCATGCCTGCTGGACTTTAAGCCTGGTGTCTTCGTCCATGGTGTCATCTGCGAGTGTCTGAATGATGATGAGGGGCAGGTTCCTCAGACTCTCTGGATGTTGAATGTCCAAGTCGATGAGAGATTCGATCTTCTCCCGGGCGGTGTTTCCTGAAATATTTCCTCCCAGAATTTCAAGTGGCGCCTGGTGGTGTTTTGAAGTTCCATAGGCAATTTCATCTTCTTCACCATGAGTGCTCATATCAGTAAGTGCCCGGGCTGTGTGTCGGATGGAAATGAACTCATGGTAGTCCGCGTAAGAATTAAAGGTAGTCAAGGTCGAGGGATAGGTACTAAATGCTGGATCTGAAATTGAGGAGTTGCCCAGAATTCCAAAAAATAATTGGTGAATTTCTCGAGCGAAGTCCTCATTGCCAAAGAAGTTCCCATCTTCATATCGATTGTCATCGTGTTTGTACTGTCTGGCTACAGCCGGTGAGATGGCTGCCGCTCCCATTACTCTCTGGTAAGGAGATCTTGAGACATGTTCTGTCATGACTCGATCGTAGTACCCGATCAGTTCTTTGGCGCTCAAGTCCTTATCCTGGTTCACTGCTAAATGATAGTTTGTTTCAAAGAGTCCGATTTTTTTAAAGAATGGATTGAGTCCCCTCTTGGTGGCCGCAGTGATCCAGGTGCAGACAGGGACATTTTCTTCAGTTTCAAGGTCATATTCATGCCTTAAATCAAGCTCTATTTCACTGTTGGTGGAAGCCCAGTGGTTAGCAAGGGAGCGCAGTGTTGAATAACGGGTATGGAGTTGATCAGCCTGGGGTGGGGATAATCGATAGTTAGCCGGGTAAAGCGTGAGCATCTCCTCAATGGCCTCCTGTGGAGTCATGGCTGCCCAGGCGGCTACCTGGGAATCCGAAGTCAGGCCTCCAAAAGCAAAGATGTGAAGGACCTTACGAACGGCTGTATCGGTCCAGTTTTCTTCACTTACCGCTTCAAAGAGATCCAGCCTGGGCGCTTTTACGGTACGAAAATTGAAAGATAGCTCCTGCTCAAGGGGGATGCCTCGCAGGGACTGAATACTTTGTTGAAGGACGACTGTATAGAGGCTGTCATATTCAAGTTTTTGGGAAAAGAAAAAGGATAAAACCTCCCCCGCATGCGAAATGGTTCCGGGTATGGTTTCATTTCCAATACGGAGTTGAAGGGATTGTGACGCGATACTGGCTGGTAAAAGACTCCTCGAAAATCGAAGATCCACCCTGCCCAGGTTTGCCGGCACAGCAGTATCATCCGCCGCTGGAATGTAATTGAGCAAGGTTGGCGCAGGAGAGGAGTCACCATTTTGGGATTGATTGACCTCAAACTTTTTCGAAACCCCCGAACTCTTTGAATCGCCAGTACCGAATTCGAGTCGGATTCTCACATCCTGACTGGTGCCCGCCAGATCCTGATCTGAATGCCATAGGATGTTATAGCCTTTCGATTGGGACTCAATTTGTAGAGTCCCGGTCACATTCGAGCTGCTGCTCCAGGATGTTCCATTATCTGAGGAATAGAAAAATTGAAGTGTAGTTGTCGACTCTGATGAAGCTGTAAAGCTAATCGCGATATCTCCGCCGTTACCACTGATTTGAAGGCTGTATATTGGATTGGAATGGATCCAGTAGGCACGGTCTGGGTCCAGAAAGTCAAGGTCTTGAAAGTCATCCTGCCGTGGACGATCAAGACGATCTTTAACCGTCCAGTTTGCCTGTGAATAAGAAAAAATAAGATCCACCTCGGGGTGCAGGCTGAGAAAATCCTCTGCGGAAATCTCCACACCGGGAAGGTTGTGCCACCCGGATGTGTATGGTTCAGCTCCATCTAGGGAACCAAGGAGGAAAAAGAAGAATAAGATGCTTTGAATCATCTGGAACACCGACGTAATGCCACCAAGAATAGTATGAATTGCTCCGAGTCTTTCACGCAAGGGTGCACTCGAAACCCTTCAAGTACTTAGTATGCCTTTTCAGATTAAGAGTCACGGTTTGTCTACTAGATAGTAGGGTGGGGTTGACACTTTTGGAAACTGCGGCTTAGCTTTAAGGTACAGTCTTTTCCCTGAGAAACCAGGAATTTAATTCAGATTGGAATTGAGTTGAGTATGAATTTAAGATCACCTCTACAGTTCGATAGCTCCCCTGGATGTACTAGGCTCTTGACGCTTCTGGTAGTCGCGTCCCTGGTTTTTACCGGCTGTAATCAGTCAGGGGGGAAAGCTGAGAAGGCCTCCGAAAAATCCTCTTTTAAATGGCATGATCCAAGGCCGGCAGAGGTCTCCCAAGATGGCTCTGATGATTTCTTTCAAAACCCGGCAGCGAATCCAGAATCTTTAAATCAGGTAGAAACCAATGGGTTTCTGAGTCCTACACAGTCAGTCACCGAGGAGGGTACGGCTAATGAGAGTGTTTTCGCTGAAGCACAAAAGGCTCTCGGAGAAAGTTCGCGTAGCGGCCCTGATGGAGGGAATTTGGCATGTGCCTGGATGGTTAACAAGATTTTGAAACGGGCGGTGGGGTATAAAGTCAATGGAGATTCAACGACTTCCATGAATCAGGTATTTCAATCCCATATCCGATCCGGAAAAGCACTGCTGGTCCCAATCAATGATGCGAAACCAGGAGATGTGATCATTTCTCCTACAACCTGGAGCCCAAAGCGCAATACAGGACATGTTGGTATCATAGGAGAAGGCGGGGATGTATTTTCCAATTCCTCCGGTGCTGCCAAATGGGACAAAAATTATACCGTTGACCGCTGGTTGAACCGCTACCAGAATCAAAAGGGACTACAGACTTACGTATATAGGATTCTTGTATGAAAATAAGAAAAGTGCACTATTATTTCATTTTAATCAGCATGACACTGAGTGTCGGTTGGACTAAACCCAACATGGATTGGGTGGAAGTCCAGGCGCGGGGAGAAAGCATGAAGACCATCGGGGAAATCACCCGGGGAGGGGTAAAATGGTCACTGGTCCGTCATAGTGATGGTATCGGCGGTGCCTTGTATGTCATGCGCGAAAAGGATGGAAAATCAGAAGTGGTAGGTGGAGATAGTTCCCCATTTCCCCTTTCCAGGTATGGAATAGAGCCCGAGATAGTATCCCAGCTTGCTGATCTCTATGTTGAGTATGAAATTAACAATTTGGAAGGCGGATTGGAGGCTCTTAAAGAACGGGTGGCTTCCTACAATAGACTGCCTCATGATTTGAAGGACGCCTATTCCAAGTATATGGAAGTGGATGCCCTCCCTGTGTACGCGTCTTTGAACCGAGATCTGACAGATATGGTCGCCGCTTTGAAAGCTGTTGAGAGAGTAAGGGACCAGAAAAAATTGGAAACAGCTCAGCTTCAAAAGCTTGGTCCTCTACTTCCCCATATGATTATTCGAATCGCGGATAATCCGCACCAAGAACTGGGTGAGGCGATCTTAAACGCAGTCGCAGCACACCCGGAGAGCTCTTCTCTGCAAGAACTCGCCGCGGTATATGCAGGTAGACAGCAAGAACATTTTTTAAAGAGTTGGGATCAATTGGATTCCCTGAAGAGACCTCGGGTCTTACAAGCCTTACATGGTGCGATCAGGGCGAGACTGGTCGGTACTGTCGTAAAGTCTTCGGTCAAGGATCTCATCCTCTCTCTGTCGAGGAGATGAAGACCTTTCTTTTGGTGAAAAGAGCTTGCCGCCGAAAAGCAGGTCTGAGTCTTGTGGAGTTACTCATAGCTTTAGGAATTTTTTCCCTGTCAATTGCTTTCGTGCTCGTTATTCTGAGGCAGTCTGTCAGCAGGGTTGAACATCTCCAGGTAAAGATTTTTTCAAGACTACATGCTGAGCGAATGATCACCAACCTGCCTGAACACAAAGAAAAAGCGTTTTCAGCAGGTCCGGTTTTGCAATGTGAGTCGATTGAGGAGAAGCTTTTGGGATTCTCGGAGATGATCACAAATTGCACGGGGCCGAGGGGTAAGATCAGCTTCAACAGAGCAGTTCCTTTTGCGGCCATAGATTGGGGTGAGATCTGAGTACCTCAAGAGGGTATACCTTTGCGGAGATTGCTGTAGCAAGTGGGGTAAGTATTATCCTGCTGACACTCGTAATGACTTCGCTACAGTGGTTTCGCCATTCTATGAAGGTTGTTGGAACCCTGGATAAAGATACGCAGTTATTAAGGCTGCCCAGGGTGGTTCACCATGAACTTTCGGCCGCACGTGAAATTTTAATTCCTACCAGCGCTGATAAAGATCCTGTTGAGCATTTCCGTCATCAACTGGTTTTTCGTGATTCCACAGGGGATCTTTCCATGTTGTTTCTTGATCCAAAGAATCGTTTGGTGCAATATAGCCATTCCCGGTCTCAGTTTCGAGATATCCTTCGGCAGGTAGCGGAATTCAAAGTCTGGAGATCCTCGACTAATCGTCTGGAGTATGAGCTTGTTCGTCAGTCAAAGCAGGGTCCCGAATCCATTTTCGGAACCTTCATCATTCCTCTACTCAAGAGTCCATAGCAAGGGCAATGCGCTTGCTATGGTAATTGTGGTACTCGCGGGTATAGCTATATCCATCTTTTCCATGCATTCCTATGTTTCCAACAGGGCAAGGCAGGTTCTTGGCTTGTTGGATGGGCTTGCCCAGGGCGATGCGGCGCTTAAGGGTCTGTTAAAGGCACGGTCCCAGTTTCAGGATTCGCGTCCTGCTAAGACTTCCTACTCGACTCAGCTCAAAATGAAAATTGATCCATACGAGGTAGAAATCTATATAGAAGAAAGAGTTTCCGAACGGACTCGCTGGATAGGAGGGAGGCACTCCGGTCAGTACCGCTTACTTGACTCTCTTCACTTCCTGTCACAGGTCTGCGAGGGAAAGGTTTGCTGGGTTGCCGCAGCCGAGGAAGTCTTCAGTCCGGAACCATTAGCCATGGGAGTATCCTATCTCGCCTTTGAGGAGGGATTTCCTACTACCACAACTAAACCAGTACGGTCTCTTTCCCACCTGACCAGTCTGCCTCCAGGGGAATGGAAATCCCTGGTTCCGGAGAATTGTGTGGATCTGAGAGCTCGACCCTGCCGCCTGAGTCTGCTCGAGAACTTGCGGGTTCGCAACCGGACCGCCAGGGAAAGAGAATTTCGTTTCGGATCTTTGCTCAAACATTTTCGGAAGACTCCCCACACTTTTCCTTCACCTCTTGAAGAAGCCCAGGTTTTCAGCCTTATGAAGTCTCTTGATAAACAGCGCACCATGGAGTTGCCCGAATTGTATTGGATGGCTGGAACCTATGAGAGACTCATGAATTTCAGTGCCCCAGGAAACGCCAGACCGGAAGATTTCTCAGTACGCTCTCCCCAGTTGGTTGCCGCTAACCAGGAGTCCGAGCAGGAAATTCTCAGACGTTGGTTTGAGGTGAATTCTGGTGGAACTCCTCCAAAAGCCCACCAGGAGACCTATTTTTATAACGACACACATGCCCTGCGGCATTTGGCCAGGGAAAGTAAATGGGACGCGGCTCTCTATTCTAAAGTCCAGGAGTTCCCGATGGAGATGTTTCTGGATCGTGGACTGGCCCTTTATGGGATTCGTTATGTAGCCCGCTGCGCCACCTTGAATCCAAAGACGATCCAAGACTTTCTCGCTCTTGAGAAGGATTTTGCCCAAAGTCAAAGATTCTTCAGGAAGCCTGATTGTGAATTCGAAGCGGACTTGAAAATTGAAAAAGTTGTCAAGGGCATCAGAGTGCAGGAAAGTCCGATGATTTACATCGCCGATAAACCCTGGATCAGTTTGGCAAGTCTATGGTCGCTCTTCGCCAAGTTAGGAGGAAGACCATCTGGATTTTTTCCTGACAGTCTTGATAAGAAACAACCTGATCCTATATCAGATGAGGATTCAAACAATAAAACAACTGGTATGGTTCTGATTCCATCCTACCCTTAGACTGAATTTGAGCTAGATGTATTTTATGTCAAGACTCCCACCTTGACTCAGACTTCAAATCGACTACACTTGAATGTAATCAATCCGCAGTGTTCTTTGAAGAGGAGAGAATTCCTGACCAGATTTATTGCTTTCATCCTGATTTGTGTGGCAACTCTTCAACTGGCCTACGCGCAACGTTGCCCACGTGAGGTCTTCTCAGCCCGAGATGGAATGAAAAATCTTCGGGCAGAAAGTCGCTACAACCCAAAATTAAAAAAACTCTTTTCAGGAAAGTGGGGTACTGCCGCTGATTTTTATATTCGAAACGGACAGTACAAAATTCCCACCAGTCTCAGCGCTCAGCTTGCCAAGATTAAGATTGGTGTTGATCTGAAAAGAACGGAAAGGGAGCTTCTGAGGATTTTTGATCCAAAGGGCTGCCTTCAGAAAAAGCCTAATTCCAGTCAAATTGGAACTAATCCCAGGAAATCGGGCGGTGAAAAACCAAACTCCACTGGAACGGGTGGTACAACTCAAACCGGGAAAATTAAATCTCCGAAAATTAAGAAGCCCCCTCAACCCCAGCCAAAAAAACCTACCAATACAACCTTTCTACCCTCCAATCCGGATCTCTCAAAAATCCTGGGAGGCATTGGCGGCGGTTCGACCTTTAAGCCTCCCAAAAAGCCTGGCACGCCTTCAAAGCCCAATCTTCCAGGCGGGATAGGGAACCTGGGAAATTTAAATGAGCTTCTCGAAGGACTTACTCCCCCTAAAAAACCCAAGAAGCCTGGGGTGAAACCAGCTCCAAAACCCAAGCCTGAGCCCAGGCCTAAACCCAAACCTGAGCCCAAACCCAAGCCGAAACCCAAACCGAAACCCAAGCCCAAACCGAAGCCCGTACCTCCTAAAGAAAAACCAAAACCAAAGCCGCCTAAAGAAGAAGCCGTTCCGAAGGATGCTAGCGCAAAAGTTTTCACTGAGGCCAAGAAAGCTCTTGGAGAGAGTTCAAGAAGCGGCCCTGATGGTGGAAACCTGGCTTGTGCCTGGATGGTAAATAAGGTTTTGAAGCGCTCTGTGGGATATAAGGTGGATGGAGATTCCACCTCTAAGATGAACGAGGACTTTCAGGCTGAAATTCGCAAGGGAAGAGCCGTTCAGGTACCGCTTTCCGAGGCGAAACCAGGCGACATCATCATCTCTCCTACCGTTTGGTCTCCCAAGCGCAATACCGGCCATGTAGGAATCGTTGGAGAAGGCCGCAGAATCTTTTCAAACTCCTCCAGCAAAGCTAAGTGGCAGGATAATTTTTCCTATGATAGCTGGACTCAATATTATAAGACCAAAAAGGGCCTCTCGATTAACGTCTACCGGATACTGACATGATGAAGGCTCTATTCCAATTACTGTTCTTTTTTATCTCAGGTCTTCTAAGCGGTCTCTTCAGTGAGGATTTACCCAGAGAAGAGAGCGTAGTGATCGGTTCGATCATGGATGCGGGAACAAAATGGTCTTTAATTCGACAGACCGACGGAATATCGGGAGCGCTGTTCATCCACAGGGAGAGAAAGGGAGAATCGCAGATTGTAGGTGGTGATAGTTCTCCATTTCCCCTGTCCAACTATGGGGTCAGCCCTCAAATTGCGAGGCAGCTGGCAGAAGTTTTTGTTGATCATGAAATCAAAACCAATCCAGGAGGACTCGCTGCGGTTCGCCAACAGGTTTCAGACCGTGAAAAGCTGCCTCATGATTTGCTCGAGGCATATGCCCGATATATAGAAGTTAATGCCAGGCCGGTCTATGGGACCCATAGAAGAGAGTTCAAGGACATGTTGTCAGCATTGAAGTCAGTGGCCGATGCGAAGAGTAAAAAGCAAGCCCGGAATCGGATTATGAAAAAACTGGATCCGCTTTTAAGTGATTTGATCACCAGGGTTGCGGACAATCCGCAAGAGAATCTTGGAAATGCGGTTCTACAAGCTACTAGTGCGCATCCCTACAATTCGTCACTGCAGGAGTTAAGCGCTGTGTTTGCTGGCAGACAGGCAGAGACCTTTCTCAAAGGTCTGAGTCCTATGAGCCCAAATCAGAAAGAACGCGTCTTTCAGGCCCTCGAGGGTGCGTTAGAATCTGGTCTGGTAGGCGGGGTAGTAAAGCGAAGTATTCAAAATCTTCTCCAATCCGCAGCAGATCAATAAATAGCCTACTCCCCAGTAGCCAATTACCAGAGATCTCCCGATTAGATGACTGGCTTTATGAAGATGAGTTCATCCTTGTTTTTTAGGGCTTCATCACAATTCAAAGAGTGATCTTCAGTCCAGGTTGTCAGATTGTCAATGAAACAGCAAAAAGTAGAAAGTGAAGGAAACGGGGAAAAGGGTGAAATGCCATTTATTCCTACCTGAAACTGATTGCCAGATTGTCAACAAAGAAGGCAAAGGGGCGTGCAAAATATTCCTTACAAGTACTCTTTTCCCCTACTAAACCGGCTTATCTTCAATATTTCCCTGCCTTTTTGACGGGAATAGATTACGGGCTCTTCCAAGAGTAGTTGATTTTGAAATCCCGTTTCTTTCCAGACACTCCCCAACAGCCTGTAGTGCCTCGTGTGAGGCTCTCTAGAGGTTTCTATGGCATGTTTTTTGCTCATGGTTGTCGAAACCAATAGTTTCACAGCTTAAACTCCGTTTTACCCCATTTCTAAGATCGGGTGAATCCGGTAGCAGGAGACTCAGGTTTCAGAGTTTAGCTCGGTTTCTTGGCGGCGTAATCTGACATTTATCAAAAATCAGCAGCCAGGAATGCACGGTTGTTTGTGAGCATGGTTTAGCGTTTCTTGTCGTTTTACATGAAAGGTCATGAGGACATGGTGGCACAAAGGTCTAAATTACCAGGGGAGCCGATAGGTACCCGAACAGGCAGACTTGTGAAAGTTTGCACTGAGATACTTCTAATTCTTGCTGTATTCATTCCAGGGGCTTGGGGGAGCGGTGAGCAAACCTTCATGATGTGTGCGGCCTGCCACAGCATTGGAGGGGGTCCGCGTATAGGTCCGGATCTGGCAGGAGTTACTGACAGGCGCTCCATGGCCTGGATCACGAAGTTTGTGAGAAGTTCACAGACACTCATCAAGAGCGGCGATCCTGAAGCGGTAGCCGTTTTCAAGAAGTTCAACAACATCCCGATGCCTGATCAGCCTCTTTCTGATGTTCAGATTCAGGAAGTAATGGATTACATCAAGAGCAAGAGTGGTTCAAAGTCACCCCCCGCCCCAAAAAACACGCGGCCTGTAACTGAAAAAGAGATTCTCATCGGACAGGACCTCTTTGAGGGGAAGATCAGGCTTGTCAATAAAGGGCCAGCCTGTAACTCCTGTCACCACGTAAGAAACGATGCGGTTATTGGAGGAGGTATTCTTGCTGCCGAGCTAACCGAGGTTTTCACCAAAGTTAGCGGGGAAGGTGTACGGGCAATTCTCGGCAAACCCCCATTTCCAATTATGGACCAGGCTTACAAGGGAAAAGAGTTAACTGAGGATGAGGTTCATGCCCTGACAGGTTTTCTAGAATATGCGGATAAGCAGTATAAAAAGAACATCTATCAACCGGCGGACTATGGCGTCAAGTTGGCTATCGCTGGAGTCTTTGGGGTCTTCATCCTCCTTCTGTTCTATGCATTTCTATGGAAATTCAGGAAGCAGGGTTCCGTAAATAAAGCAATCTACGATCGTCAGGTCAAATCAGAATAGTAACGTAATAATAAGGGCGAAATTATGAGTTGGATCAAAGATATTATCTCTCCTGAAACCAGGAAGTGGGAAGAGTTTTACAGGAACCGCTTTCAGCATGACAAAATCGTTAGGAGTACCCACGGGGTCAATTGTACCGGTGGTTGTTCCTGGCAGATTCACGTTAAAGATGGAATCGTTGTCTGGGAAACTCAGCAAATCGACTACCCATTATTAGAAGACTCGCTGCCTCCATACGAACCCAGAGGCTGTCAGCGGGGAATTTCATTTTCCTGGTATCTCTACAGTCCTTTGAGGATCAAATACCCCCTGATCAGAGGCGCGCTGATTGATGCGTTTCTCAAGGAAAAAAGGGCGGCCGGCGGAGATCCGCTGAAGGCCTGGGAAAACCTGCAGGCTGATCCAGGGAAGCGTAAAAAATATCAGGAAGCCAGGGGTATGGGTGGTTTTCAAAGGGCTAGCTGGGATCAAGTACTCGAATTGATGGCAGTAGCTAACATCCACACAGCGAAAAAATACGGTCCTGACCGCGTCATCGGGTTTTCTCCGATCCCCGCGATGTCAATGCTCAGTTACGCTGCCGGAGGTCGATTTTTACAGCTCTTCGGTGGGGTTTGCCTCAGTTTTTATGATTGGTATTGTGACCTTCCAACCGCATTTCCGGAGCTCTGGGGAGAACAAACTGATGTGTGTGAGAGTGCCGATTGGTACAACTCTAAGATGATCGCTGACATGGGCGCTTGTCTGAACATGACCAGAACTCCCGATTGTCATTTCTTTGCAGAATCCAGGCACAATGGGACCAAGGCAGTGGTTTTCTCACCTGACTTTAGCCAGGTTTGTAAATATGCTGACCAGTGGGTTCCTCTCCATGCAGGGAGTGACGGAGCTTTCTGGATGGCGACAACCCATGTGATTCTTAAGGAATTTCACCATGAAAAGAAGACTCCCTATTTTCTTGAGTATTCCAAGAAATATACAGATAGTCCCTACCTGGTGAAACTAGAAGCGGATGGAAAGAAATTCAAACCGGGACGGCTTTTACGCGCCAATGAACTCAAGGAATACGAGGACATGGAGAAGGGCGAATGGAAGTTCGTAAACATTGATGAAAAATCTGGTAAGCCGGTGGTTCCCAAAGGAGCTATGGGTCATAGATGGGATTCAAAAGACGGTCACTGGAATATGAAGTTTGAGAATACCGCCGATGACAAGCCCTACGACCCTGCCCTGAGCTTTATTGATAAAAATGACAAGATAGCTCAGACGGCCTTCACGGAATGGGGTCTCGATAATCATGTCTATCGCGGTGTCCCCGCCAGGAAAATCAAAACGGTGGATGGCGAGGTTCTGGTGACAACTGTTTACGACCTCATCATGGGGCAGTACGGTGTTTCCAGGGGGCTAGACGGAGCTTATCCTGCCGACTATACCGACAAAGATTCAGCCTATACACCGGCATGGCAGGAAATCTTTACGGGAGTGGATTCAAAGACAGTTCTTCAATTTGCTCGAGAGTGGGCAAATACCGCTAATATCACTGAAGGCAAGTGTATGATCATCGTAGGTGCCGGTATCAATCACTGGTATCACGCCAACCTCATGTACAGGGCTGGAGCCATGGCACTGATGTTATGTGGGTGCGTAGGCAAAAATGGAGGGGGTCTGAATCATTACGTGGGTCAGGAAAAACTAGCCCCGATGGATTCATGGTCCAATATGGCCTTTGCGAAAGATTGGCTGGGTCCGGTTCGCCTGCAGCAGGCACCTTTGTGGCACTATATCAACACATGCCAGTACCGCTACGATGGAGAATTCTCCAAGTACAACACAGTCCCAGACAACGAACATACTCGCTTACACACCGCGGATACGATTTTTAAGTCCGTTAGAAACGGATGGATGCCTTATTATCCTCAGTTCAAGCAAAATCCACTGGAACTTTGCAAGGAGGCCATGAGCAATGGCGCAAAGACTGATGATGAAATTAAGAGTTATGTTCTGGAAAAACTAAAGTCGAAGGAACTTGAATACTCGGTAGCTGATCCTGATGCGGAGGAAAACTTCCCCAGGGTTTGGTACATCTGGCGTGGAAATGCAATTGTCGGAAGTATGAAAGGTCATGAGTATTGTCTTAAACATTACTTGGGTACCCATTCCAATAAGATCGCGAAAGATTCAGAAGATCATACCGAAGAGGTGAAATGGCATGAATTTGCCCCTGAGGGAAAGATGGATCTGGTTGTCGATCTGAACTTTCGAATGGACTCATCCGCCCTCTATTCTGACATTGTTCTGCCAGCGGCTTCCTGGTATGAGAAAGCTGACATGAACAGTACAGACCTGCACTCGTTTATCCATCCGCTTTCAGCCGCGATTGCCCCGGTATGGGAATCAAAAACAGACTGGGAAATCTTCAAAGAGCTAGCTAGGGCGACCAGTGATGCGGCCAAGAAATACTTATCCGAGCCGCAAAAGGACATTGTATGTTCCCCCCTATCCCATGATACGGCGGATGAGGTTACTCAGCCTGATATCAAGGATTGGTACCATGGGGAATGCGAAGCGATTCCCGGGCAAACCATGCACAAGCTGGGAGTTGTCGATCGAGATTACACTAAAATCTATGAGAAGTTCATCACCCTTGGTGAGAATGTAAAAACCAAGGGACTTGGGGCTCACGGGAATCACTATTTTTGCGAAGGTGAATACCAGGAAATGATTAACTCTCGTCATTTCCCGGTGAGAGAGTACGAAGGACAGCTCCTTCCATCTATTGAGGAAGACACCGAGGCGGCTAACGCGATTCTCCACCTCTCCAGCCTGACCAATGGTGCTCTCACCGTCCGAGCTTATGAAAACATGGAGAAGAAGACCGGTCTTGATTTGGTTGACCTGGGCAAGGGTAGTGAAGATGTCAGAATGACCTACGCCGATCTACAGGCTCAGCCACGACGTTATAACACTTCTCCTCTCTGGTCGGGAATAATGAATAAGGGTAGAGCCTACTGCGCTTACACGTATAACGTAGACAAGCTTGTTCCCTGGAGAACTCTGACCGGAAGGCAGCATTTTTACTTAGATCATGAAATGTACATTGCCTATGGCGAAAACCTGCCGACCTACAAACCTTCACCAAAGCCCGAGGCTTACGGGGATTTGAAAGAGACCCTCAAAGATGGAGCCAAGGCTAAGGTTTTAAATTGCCTGACGCCGCATGGAAAATGGCACATTCATTCCACCTATATGGAAAACCATCGCATGTTAACTCTCTCCAGAGGTTGTGAACCCTGCTGGATTAACGAGTTGGATGCCGTGGACATGGGCATCCAGGATAATGATTGGGTAGAAGTCTACAACGATCACGGAGTCTATTGTACCCGGGCTTCAGTCAGTGCAAGGATTCCAAGAGGAGTCTGCATTGTCTACCACGTCCCCGAGCGGACGACTGGAATACCCAAATCGCAGGTCAGGGGTAACAGAAGGGCTGGTGGGCATAATAGCTTCACCAGGATTCACCTGAAACCGAGCTATCTCTGTGGCGGGTACGGACAGTTTTCCTACCACTTTAATTACTGGGGTCCAATTGCCCCTAATAGAGATACGCACGTCACAATCAAGAAAATGACTAAGGTAGTTTTTTAATTAACTATAGGGAAAGTAAATGGATATTCGATCACAAGTCTCAATGGTTTTTCATCTCGATAAGTGTATTGGCTGCCACACATGCTCCATTGCCTGTAAGAACATATGGACAGACCGTAAGGGTGCTGAATATATGTGGTGGAACAATGTTGAAACAAAGCCTGGAACCGGGTATCCCACCAAATGGGAAGACCAGGAAATTTACAAGGGCGGCTGGGTCAAGAAGGGTTCAGATATTGACTTGAAAGGAGCAGGTAAAGCCAAAGGATTACTAAATATTTTTAGCAATCCAAATTTACCTGTCATCGATGATTACTATGAGCCGTTCACCTACAAGTACCTGGATTTAATTGAATCTCCAGCGGCCAAAGATCAGCCCACTGCTCGTCCGGTCTCAATGATAACCGGGGAGCCCATGGACATTCAGTCTGGCCCCAACTGGGATGACGACATGAGTGGTACTCCTGACTATGCCAGAAATGATCCGAATATGAAGGATTTGACTCTGCGCGAGCAAGAAGCCATGTTTCAACTGGAACGGATGGCCTTTTACTACCTGCCTCGGATCTGTAACCACTGCTTAAACCCTGCTTGTGTTGCTTCGTGCCCTTCGGGCGCAATATATAAAAGAGGTGAAGATGGGGTAGTTTTGATCAATCAGACCGTTTGCCGAGCCTGGAGAATGTGTGTTACCGCCTGTCCTTATAAAAAGACTTATTACAACTGGCAAACAGGTAAGTCTGAAAAATGTATTCTTTGCTATCCCCGTCTTGAAGCCGGTCTTGCTCCAGCATGTATGCATTCTTGTGTGGGCAGGATTCGCTATCTCGGAGTTGTTTTATATGATGCTGACAAGATTCATAAAGTTGCTTCCTGTGAAGAAAAGGATTTAATTGACAGCCACCTCGATATCCTGGTTGACCCTAATGATCCCGAAGTAATCGCGGCAGCGAAAAATAATGGGGTTGCTGATTCAACCATCAAAGCGGCCCAAAAATCTCCAGTATTCAAATTCGTCAAAGAATGGGGATTAGCACTTCCTCTACACGCTGAGTTTAGGACCCTGCCAATGTTGTTTTATGTGCCACCCCTGCTGCCAGTCATGGCCTCAGTTGGAAAGCAAGACACGCAGCAGTCCAATAAAATGCACAACATAGCGAAGCACTGGGATGATAATTGGCTTTACGATACCAGTACCGAGGAACTCTGGGGCAGCATTGAACAATCGCGCTTCCCCATGAAGTATATGGCCAGTCTATTTGGTGCCGGTGATGAGTCAAAGGTCATAGACAGAATTAAAAAGCTCATGGCGGTTCGAATTTTTCGGCGCTGGAAGACTGTTGGTGATATCACGGAAGAAAAAGTAAAAACCGTCCTGAAGGATACTGGTTTAACAGAGGCTAGCGCGGATGCCATTTACTATTTGACTTCACTAGCCAAGTTTGATGATCGTTTTGTAATTCCACCTGCCCATCGTGAACAAGCTATGGAAATGCTTGAATTCACAGGAGATAAGAAAGGTTCCACCGGGTTTGGTTTAAAAGAAGATACGGCACAGCGGGGGTTATAGGGTATGGACTTAACACACTACAATTTATTGGCATCTCTCTTTGATTATCCACGGGAAGATTATACCCAGATGATAGCAAAGACCAGAGATTACATGCTGAAGAATTACCCAGAAGCAGGTGACGAACTCTCTGCCTTTTATGATGAATTACCCACTCATGCCTTAAGACAAATGCAGGAATTGTTCACCAAGTCATTTGATGTGCAGTCTATCACTGCGCTGGATGTTGGCTATGTCATGTTCGGAGAAGACTATAAAAGGGGTGAACTTCTCTCACACATGAATAAAGAACAAGTGGAATGTGGTAACGACTGCCATTCAGAGTTGGCAGACCACCTTCCCAATGTGCTGCGCCTGATGGCTCTACTGGGAGAAAATCCTGAGAAACAAGAGACTTTAGATGAGCTGGTCCAAATTATTTTGGCTCCAGTAGTCAACAAAATGATAGCGGAATTCGCTCCGGAGAGATTGGAGAAAAAGAAGGAAGCTTATCAAAAGCACTATAAAACACTAATCGAATCTCCCAGGGAAGGTGCGCTGGCATATAGCCACGCTTTAAAAGGTTTAAGCCTGGTCCTTACGGAAGACTTCGATCTCAATAATATTGAAAACCTGCAATCAATACCTGACAAGTCAGTGGACTTCCTAAAATCTATTACACAAGAACTTGAAATTGAGGGAGATAATAATGCACACGCTTGATACTTTTTTCTTCGTCATTTTTCCCTATGTGGCGGTCTTTGTCTTTGTAATCGGATACATCTTCAGATGGCAGGAAGTTGGCTTCAAGGTCTCGAGTCTTTCTTCGCAATTTTTAGAGGGAGATCGACTATTCTGGGGGATTGTTCCTCTTCACTTTGGTCTGATAGTGCTTGCGCTGGGCCATCTCAGCGCCTGGTTGCTTCCAGGTACAACCCTGCTATGGAATAGTCAGCCTGTCCGATTGCTCATCTTGGAAGTTACAGCCTTTACCTTCGGGTTGAGTGTACTCTGTGCTCTCGTCTGGCTATTGTACCGTCGAGCCACAGATGCTCGAATCAAGGCGGTCACCTCCCAGATGGATGTTTATATCGAAGTAATATTGCTGATTCAAGTGATACTCGGATGCTGGATTGCGCTTGGATATCGCTGGGGCTCCTCCTGGTTTGCCTCTGATTTATCGCCATACCTCTGGTCATTGGTGAAATTCAATCCGGATATTTTGGCAGTCAGTGCCATGCCGCATGTCATCAAGGCGCATATTATAGGCGCGTTTTTAATTTTGCTGATGGTGCCTTTCACGAGACTCATACACTTTATGGTGGCCCCTCTTCACTACATCGCAAGACCCTTTCAAGTCGTGTATTGGAATTGGAATCGAGGAAGAATCCGTGACCCGCGAACACCCTGGAGCGAGGCTAGACCAAAAAATAATTAATCGCCCGCAAAAATCCCAGATGGTATCCCTGTCACTGAGAAAGGAGCCCTGGGTGGGGCATGAAATTCGTCTATAGAATTTCAGTGACAAAATGGAGAGTTGACCGGTGCAAGTCGAAGCTGATTTTAAGTCGCATAAAGCGCTATTTCTAAATACCACAGCTTTTACAGTCTGTTTCGCAGCCTGGATGTTAAATGGGGTTCTGGTTACTTACCTGGCTGCTAACCAGGTTTTTGACTGGGGTCCGGTGGAAATTGGCTGGCTGATGGGAATACCTGTTTTAACCGGCTCAATCTTCAGATTGCCGGCGGGAATCTTAACGGACAAGTACGGTGGAAAACCGATATTCTTTGCTCTGCTCATTATCTGTGCTCTTCCTATGTTTGCCTTGTCACATGCAAATAGCTTTTTGGAATTTGCCCTGTGTAGTTTTGGTTTTGGGCTGGCTGGAGTCAGTTTTTCAATTGGAATTGCCTATACTTCTGTATGGTATCCAAAACACCTACAGGGTACCGCCCTGGGTATATTTGGAGCCGGAAATGCCGGCGCCGCAGGTACCACCCTTTTGGCACCCACACTGCTTAACCAGCTAACAAATAACGGACAGAATATTGAAGGGTGGCGAACGCTTCCAATGTATTACGGAGTCATGCTCATAGTCATGGCTTTCATCTTTCTTATCTTTTCGGAAAATAAGAAACCAGCAACAAGCGCTAAGACCGTGCGTCAGATGCTCACACCCCTAAAGCAAATTCGTGTTTGGCGATTCGGACTCTATTATTTTCTCGTCTTTGGCTGTTTCGTTGCCTTTTCCCAGTGGCTGGTGCCCTATTTTGTAAATGTTTATTACTTACCCCTGGTCACGGCAGGTATTCTGGCGGCCTTGTTTAGCTTTCCCTCTGGAGTCATTCGAGCCCTTGGGGGATGGATGTCGGATAAAATGGGTGCCCGCAGGGTCATGTATTGGGTTCTGGGGAGTTCAGTGTTAATCAGCTTGATGGTTACCATACCCAAAATGGAAATTTACTCTCCAGGGCGGGGCATTATGGCCAAAGCGTCGGGAACGGTAACTGAGGTCACACCAACTAAAATTGTGGTTGGTAAGAGGGAATACTCTCTAAAAATCAAGCCCAGTTCTTTTGGTGGTTCGGATGACAGTATGCTGATTCTGCCCACAAAGCAAATCTGGCAGGAAACTACTGTCAAAGCAGGAAAAGAGGTTAAAAGAAAGGAACTGCTGGCCAAGGGTGTTACACGCATTTACTTTCAAGCCAACGTCTGGATTTTCGCGGTTCTGGTAATTATCCTGGGCGCTATCTGGGGCATCGGCAAAGCTGCTGTCTACAAACATATTCCCGACTATTTTCCCGAGGAAGTGGGTGTTGTAGGAGGAATGGTTGGGGTACTGGGGGGGCTTGGCGGATTTTTCTGTCCGATCATTTTTGGATACCTTTTAGAGTTCACCGGCCTCTGGACTAGTTGCTGGATGTTTATGTTCGCGGTTTCACTGGTTTGCCTGGTTTGGATGCATTGGGTTGTACAGAAGATAATGCATGAAGAGCATCCAGATAAAATCAAACTGATCGCATAGCCATAGGAGTCACTAAATGTCTGCCAATCTTAGTAAATGGGATGTCGAAGACAACAAGTTCTGGGAATCAACCGGGAAAAAGATAGCTAATAGAAACCTCTGGATTTCCATTCCAAGCCTGTTAATGGGGTTTGCCATTTGGCTATTCTGGGGAATCATCACGGTTCAAATGCTTAATCTTGGTTTCCCCTTTTCCAAAGCGGAACTATTCACTCTGATGTCTATCGCGGGTCTCTCCGGCGCAACCTTAAGAATTCCCAGTACGTTTTTTATCCGGATTGCCGGTGGTCGAAACACGATTTTCTTCACCACTGCCTTATTAATGATACCGGCACTTGGAACAGGAATGGCCCTGCAAAGTCAAACCACTCCTCTCTGGGTTTTCCAAGTTCTAGCTCTTCTCAGCGGCTTCGGTGGAGGAAACTTTGCTTCATCTATGTCCAATATCAGTTTCTTTTTCCCTAAAAGGGTTCAGGGAACCTCGCTTGGTTTAAATGCGGGTCTTGGAAATTTTGGTGTGACTTCAATGCAAATCCTGGTTCCCCTGATGATGACTATTGGTGTTTTTGGTGGCGAGTCCATGTCCCTTGTGAACTCCAGCGGGACCCTGGTCGGCAAGATTCCTGCGGGAACAGCAACCTTTATTCATAACGCTGGATTTGTCTGGTTGGTGTTTTTGATTCCCCTGGCTTTCGCTGGCTGGTTTGGCATGAATAACATAACTACTGATTCCGTGACACCGAAACCGGGTAATCCGATCAGTGCTTTTGTAAAAATATCTGGTTTACTTTCCATCGCTTTGGTAATGGCTGTTTTGGGACTGTATTTACTGTTGCCGGCCCCTGTTGGTATTGGCCTGCTAAGTAAATGGATTGTCTTACCCATTGTCATAGCTGGAACCGTACTTGCCATGATTTTTCTCACCACAGGTGAACTTAATCAGAACTTGCGCCGGCAATATAAGATTTTTAGTAACAAACACACCTGGGCTATGACCGTCATTTACACCATGACTTTTGGTTCCTTTATAGGTTATTCAGCGGCCTTTCCGCTGGCAATCAAAGTAATTTTTGGTTTCAGTCATGTGGTGGGTGCTGACGGTGTTTTGACTCATGACACCATAAATCCTAATGGCCCCAGTGCCCTGATGTTTGCCTGGATGGGGCCCTTTATTGGTGCTTTAATCCGACCCGTGGGAGGATGGATATCCGACCGCCTGGGCGGTGCTCGAGTAACCCAATGGACCACCTATGTCATGATCGGGTCAGCCCTGGGAGTGGCTTATTTTATGAAGGCTGCTTATGGTTCACCTACACCAGAGCAGTACTTCTACCCATTCTTAATTTTATTCATCATCCTATTTACTGCTTCAGGTGTAGGGAACGGTTCCACTTTCCGCACCATTGCGATGGTCTTTAATGATGAACAGACCGGACCTGCATTGGGGTGGACTTCCGCTGTGGCGGCTTATGGGGCTTTTATCATTCCCAAAGTGTTTGGAGAGCAGATCAAAGCGACCACCCCGGAATATGCCCTGTATGGCTTTGCTGTTTTCTACATCCTATGCGGAGTATTGAACTGGTGGTTTTATCTCAGGAAAAACGCATACGTGCAAAATCCATAAAGGCTTGTACCACCCTTATTTAAGCATCAGTACCAGAGTTTTTGGGGAATCCCATATAGCCGTCCTGCTTCATCAGTTCAGTAGCTCTCGCTGTATCCTGTTTTTCGGCCGGCAGGGCAAGATAGTAGGGTAAATCCACCGGGTCATTTGTCAGGCAAATGATTTCTCCTTCTATCAGGCGGCCAACAACTGAGGAAAGGGTTAACTCAAGACCCTCTGGTGGATTGCCTTTGTAGAGACCATTGACAAAGGTATATAGATCTTTAAGAGTATGCTGCCCATCAGCCAGTTCCACCACTTTCCCCAACCAGGAGTCCAGAGGCGGAGTTAGAGTGGCATCATGCATATCAACAAGACAAATCTCACTATCCTTTCGGGTATAAATCACTGTCCTGTGAAAGTATTTAGATTCATCGAGTTTAATGGGTTCAGGTGCTTCCTTCATAATAGATCTTCCATTTCGGAATCGGTGAGATGCTTCTGAGCCAGGGGAAAGAGGATTTTGTCTTCGCGAAAGATATGCAGGCGATACAGTTCAACCAGGGCCTTTCCCTGCTCAACTGCCGCATCCAGAACAAGAAGTCGTGAGTCTGGATCAGGTAACCGTGATGCCAAACCAAACAGGTTGAAGGCTACCGCGGCGATTTGTATTCCCTTTAGATGCTCTTCTTCCATAACGGTTATTGCGGTTGTCGGCTGAGAATCTTCCCCATCTTCAGCACCCTTACTATGCTCACCAACTTCAATTAACCTGGAAGCAAGAACTGGGAAAAGTTCTCTTTCTTCTCGACGGTTGTGGGGAATGACCTCTTTTGAGAAAAACTCGAAAAATCTCCCCAGCATTGGATTTATTTCTTTGGTGATTCCTTCATGCTGAATTTTCTTTAAAGTTGCTTCAAAGATGTTTAATTCTGTGACAAAGGTATGGTGCTCCTCTACCAACTTTTTCAAATAAGGATACAAATTCTCTTCATCAACTTCTTCTAACGCGGGTGGTGAATAAGCATCAGGGGCATCAATAGGTGTAACATCTTCGAAAGATGGACATACACTTGATTGATTCTCTGTAGGAACGCTTGACTCACAGGATTGACCTTCTTCTGATTTCATAACTCACTCACTTTTAATAAATGCCTGGATCCCAGGGGAACGGGTAGTATAACCTGAATTGAATTTCTTGAACTGGCATAAAGCGAAATTCGTGCCAGGATGAATCCAGGGCCTCTTAAATCCAGTAGATCCCTGGCAAGAAAAGGCGTGATAGAGCGAGGTCGAGTTGATTCTTCAGAACCCTCTATCCTTTCTGTTTCAATCTACGTATAATCTAACCAACTGCCAGACATATGGGCTGGCGTCTTCTCCGAACTTCCGGCGGACTAACGGGCCGTTGATAAATTCTAAAACGATGGGAGTATTCCATGTCTTTTCTTGATTTCTATTCCAAACCAACCAGGGCGCGGCTTTTGATAGCCTTCACCGACTTAACCCTCTTTACCCGCTACTGTCTGGCACATCCTGATGAAGAAGTTTTCAACACCATCCGGGAATATTTCCTTCTGCACGGACAGATAGTCGAAGAAGCAGGAGGGGTAGTGATTAAGCATATGGGTGATGCTGCTCTGATCGCATTTCCCCAAGAAAGGGCCGAGGCAGGAATCTTGGCGCTAAAGAAACTGCGTGATGAAAGTGATTTGTGGCTGCGAGAACGTGGTATGAGAAGTCGCCTACAGGTGAAAGTTCATTTTGGAGAGGCAATTGTGGGAGAAGTTGGTACACCAGGTTGGAAGCGCAAGGATATTTATGGAGAATCCGTCAATCTGGCAGCTACCCTGCCGGGGAGTGGATTTTCTATGAGTCCACAGGCTTTTCGCACCCTGGGACCCGAAGCTCGTACCTTTTTTAAGAAACACACTCCTCCCATAACCTACATAGCCAGGGAAGATTCCCATTAGGGATAGGGAGTTTTTTATCACAGACTGATTACAGCAAAGATACACCAGGTAAGTAGCGTGAGAAATTTTTTGAAAACTTGAAATGAGAGAGGATCGAACCGCAGAGTTATATCTCTACTATAGAGGTTGTTTGGATGCTCATTTCTGGCTGCCCGTATTTTTTCTCTATTTCAATGAACTTGTGGAGGTACCCCAGGTTCTCTTGATTGAGGCCGTTTACTATGCCTCGATAGTGACTTTGGAAATTCCTTCCGGATACTTTTCAGATCGATTTGGACGCCGCTTTACACTCCTGATCGCGACTACTTGCCTGGTGGGCTCCTTTAGCGCCTTTTTCTTTGCCAGTGGAATTGAATCTCTATTCATGGGTCAGGTGCTTTTGGCAGCAGGCCTGGCCTTCAATTCAGGGACCGATACTTCTTTACACTACGATAGTTTGGCAGCCTCTGGAAGGAGATCCGAGTACGCGCAGAGGGAAGGAATAGTCGCGCGTAATGGCCTATTCATCGGCGCGTTTGCCGCCCTTGTGGGAGGGCTCGCGGGAGCATATTCGTTGAGAATTGCCTATGGGCTGTCGATTTTATCTGCCCTGGGAGCCCTTCTGGCTGTACTTCTAATGCGTGAGCCGTCCAGAGCTGAGTGTGCTCATCCAGAGTTTCTAGGACAATTGAAGGATTGCCTCTCCTATCTTAAGAAAAAGCCCATTGCCTGGATCTTCAGCCTTGTAGTGCTCATGACGATTCTCAATCACATCCCTTATATGTTCTATCAGCCTTACCTCAAAGAACTGGTCCTGGGGATGTCATTAGAGTCGTTGAGTACACCAGTCCTGACCGGTCTGGTCGCTGCGGCTTCATTGATAATCGCAAGTATAGTAGCTTCGCGGACGATTGAGATTACACAGAAATTCGGCACCGTGACTACCTTATTGTCTGCCGCTCTAATCCAAACAGTCATCATTGGATTGATGGCTATTGTGATCAATCCCATGATTGCCCTGATCATCCTTCTGCGTGCGGTTCCGCGGGCCTTGATGATGGCTCCGATCAATGTCTGCCTGGTTCCACGAATTCCATCTTCAAAGCGGGCTACCTACCTTTCCATCCAGAGCCTGGTAGGACGAATCTCCTTTGCAGCATACCTATTGATGATGTCCTGGATTACCACTGACAGTACAAGTTCAACATGGGCTGCTATTCAATTGCCTTTGATTGTAGGCTTTGGAATGGGAATTGGCGGCCTTCTTCTCTTGTTTACACTTTCCCGAAACCTGGGATTAGACCAACAGTCGAAAGACTCTGGCTAAGCAATCGAAATCTCTGGTTATGGCTGACGAGATGGCCAGAGTTTTGGATCGGGATTGGCCAGGGCCCAATTCCAATTCATGGAAAATACAATGAGATCAAGAAGATCCCATACTCCATCTCTACTCTGTTCGGAGTTCAGGACTGGGACTGTATCCAGACTCGATACTGAAGCAATATCAGGGACCGAAGAAGTTCCTTCCCAGGCGGCTCTAAGAATCTCTAAATCCTGTGAGTCTAAACGATCATCAAGATTGAAATCTCCCCGTAGAAAATAGGGAATACTCACAGGGAGAATAGGAGTGAATTCACCGTTTCCTCCCGTATTTATGGCCCTCAGCAGAAAGTAATAGGTAGTTCCGGAAGAAAACCCATCCAGGCTGAGTGGAAAACTAAGGGAAGTGAGCTTTTGAGCGGTGGTAGTGCTAATCGTTACGCTCTCGGAATGAAAAATTTCGTAGCTCATAGCCCCGATCGTATGGTTCCAGGAAAGTTCAATCGATTCACCTGTGGAGATTCCACTAAATCCCGCAGGAACATCGGGCGGAAGTAAGTGATTGAGGGCAGTACTTAGCGTACTGGAAATCAATGGATTGGTTGATTGTAATCTGAAGTAATGGAGCATTCCCTTCTGAAGAGCCTGAAATTTAAGGCTAAGCTCGGATGTAATATAGGTACTCTGAACCTCTGAACTCTGGATCGGATCTGTACTAACAAAAACAGCATAGCTGCTTGCCCCTGAAACAGGGTTCCAACTCAACTCAGGTTCGGCGCTTCCCTTGATCATGAGACCTTCCGGAACTGCCAGAGGGGTGATGGTACGGATCGAAAGAGAGGGAGAGCTCATTAGGTTGCCGCTAACGGCTCGTACGTTAAAATTAAACTCTGCTCCATCTGCGAGTCCAGTTAGAAGAAGGGTTGAAGAGAAACTGGTAAGTG
>Ga0257122_1000099_pt1 | contig 96836 bp, 77 predicted proteins | sample SI106_120metaG_FD_190146 | JGI IMG/M metagenome (GOLD analysis project Ga0257122, IMG submission 190146) | Marine microbial communities from Saanich Inlet, British Columbia, Canada - SI106_120 | ecosystem: Environmental > Aquatic > Marine > Inlet | place: Canada: British Columbia | collected... | reverse complement strand
GGTGGTGGCGGCAATCGCTGGTAGGCGATAGCTTCTCGGCACAGATTTATTGTTGACCAGACAGCCCCTTTCGAGGGGCTGTCTTTTTTTATTGCCAGCCCCTTTCGAGGGGCTGTCTTTTTTTATTGCCAGCCCCTTTCGAGGGGCTGTCTTTTTTTATTGCCAGCCCCTTTCGAGGGGCTGTCTTTTTTTGGGGAAGGGCGTCGGGCTATGCGACTGGCTGGGCCTTTTGCGGCTGGCTCGTCGGATTCTCGGCGGGGACGAAGGTTCCCGCGCCCGTAGGCCGGCGCTGAACGTAGAATCTTCGCATAAACGTCGGACATGATTCCTTGTAGAGTGTGCTGGCAATGCGGTCAGCTTCGTGGATAAAGCATTGCTCGAACCAGCACGTGGTTGGTGAGACCTTTGCGATATTGCCGGTGGTTTCAAAATTTGCGCATCCGCACCAACGCATGCAGCGGTTGGCGAGCGGGCAATCCTCGCATTCGGGATCTGATTTATTCTTGTCGGCGATCATGGCATCGCGGCGTTCGCGATCGATCCCTGTATCGATATGGCCAATGCGAATCGCATCGTTATTGTCTTCGCCCACCAGTCGGTCGCACGGATAGATATATCCCGTCGTAGAAACAGCAAGCTCTTGCTGACCAAAAGCGCAGCGGGTACTCGCTGAATAGCCATCTTTAAGATGGGTCGCGATTTTTCCATTCAGCGGATCGAGACGAATATCGCGTCCGTCTCGCATCGCCGAGATATATCGATCGCCTAGCCGACTCAACGCCACTTCAAAGCGACGACAGTTTTCTTCATCCCAGTTGGCGGTATAGTTGGGCGAAAAGAGCACTTCCTTGCAGCCGAGGTTCAGGTAGTGTTCAAAGCTGTCAGCCATATAGTGCATGTTGTTGGGATCGAGAACGGAGACCACGCGTACGCGAAATCCTTCGGCGAGTAGCTTCTTCAAATTATTATTCACATCATCGAATGAGCTTTCACCGTTAGCACGGGGCCGTGTGGCATCTTGAGCCTTTCGATTGCCGTCGAGGCTGATTTGAATCTGAAAACGTTCCTTCTTGAGTAGTTGAAGGCGGCGTGTATCGAGGAGCGTACCGTTGGAGGTCAGCCACCAGAACAGCTTCTTGTTAGCGATTTTGGCTTTCTTCTTGGCCATCTCCACGATCTTTTCGATCGCATCGATTTCCAACATGGGCTCGCCGCCAAAAAAGGCGATCAGAAGATAGCCCGTCGTGGTTTCTTTCAGGCCAAAGTCGATCGCCCTTCCCGCAACATCGATCGACATCGCTCGGTTGAATTTCTCGCCCGTATAGCAATACGAACAACGTAGGTTGCAGCGGTGATTCAAGAAGAGCGTTAGTTTCATTTTGGGTGCCTACTTTTTTTCGTCGCCGAGCGAGGCGCGTGAATTCAGATGCCGAAAGCGCCGCGGTTTAGGGTTCGGGCGTTTCGTTGGGATCGTCCGGACAGCTTTCGCTGTCATAGGCGAAGCCCGCATCCATATGGGAAGGCTCTTCTGCTACGTCGCCGCCCCAAAACTCTGGCGTTAGGTCGGGTTCGGGTGCGGCATCCGCGTAATGCGGTTCTGCCGGCTTCCCTCCAGCCCAGTTTTCGTGGACCGCGGTGTCGACCTCCGGGACTGATGCATCGGGCTCGGGTTTGGGCGGTCCCGCATCCGGCGGGTAGTTATGAGGTTCAGTCTCGACCGCGCCGCCGAAAAATTCCGGATCAACCGGATTCGGTCCCGGGTTTGGCTTCGGAGTCAGGTTGATCGGCCGATCGCCGCACGCGCCCAGCACACCGGCGCCCACAGCCGCGACGCCAAGGCGTTTGAGAAATTGACGTCGGTTGGCCCGGCGCGGGTTTTCCCATTGGGGATAATCAGGCTTTGGGGCTTCGTCGGGCGATGTGTTGAAACGTTTTGCCTTCATGGCAACCTCCAGAAATATCGATACCGCACTCTGGCCGTTGCAGGGGGTGTGCCAATCGAGGTGGTCGGCCGATCGGCTGGATCTCACGGTGTTAGCGATGGTCGCCCGTGATCCGAGGGCTTTATGTGCCAGATTTCAGGTCCTTCGGCACAATGGGGAGGTCAGATTTCTGAGGGGGTGTAGACAGGGGGACTAGTTGCTGCCATCGATGATGCCGCGCACGGACATCAGCTGGATCAGCTTTTCCATACATTCTGCCAGGGGCAGGGCGTTCGTATCCAGGGAAAGATCCGCATTCTCAGGGGGGTCATAGGGGCTGTCGATACCGGTGAAGTCGCTGATCTCCCCCGCTCGTGCCCGCGCATATAACCCCTCCGTATCACGCGCTTCGCACGCTTCCTGCGGCGGACAGAGATAGACCTCAAGGAATTGCTCTTCCCCGATAATCTCCCTCGCCTGCCGCCGCGCGGTGGTCTCAGGGCTGATGGTCGCTGCGATAGTAATCAGTCCCGCGTCGTTACAGATTTTCGCCGCCTGTGCCGTCCGACGCGTTGCTTCGTGGCGTTGATCAGGCCGGAAATCGAGGTCCTTGTTCAAGCCGAGCCGCAAATTCTCTCCGTCGAGCATATTGACGGTATACCCACGGTTGAAGAGTTCACGCTCCAAGGCCAAGCCAAGGGTCGTTTTCCCCGACCGCGGCAAACCCGTTAGCCAAAGGGTCGCTGCCCTTTGCTGAAGGCGTTCCATTCGCTCATCGCTTCGTACGCCGCTGTCTCGTCGCTTTAGGTTCTTGTTCTTGGCTGCCAGCCCGCCGTCACTATCATCTTTGATAAAACGATCGAGGATCATTCCCGCACCCACGGTGGCGTTGGTGACGGCGTCGATAATGATGAAACTACCGGTGTCGCGATTTCGCGTATACGCGTCGAACGATAGTTTGGCTGCACTCGAGATTCTTACGCGACCGATCTCGTTCAGCGAAAGCGTTTCAGCTTGCTGGCGGTGTAGTGAATTAATATCAAATCGGTACCGCAGTTTGGAAACCCGCGCACGCGCCTCACTCGTTCCGAGCTTCACGATATACGATTGGGTCAATGAAAGCGGTGTCTCACTCATCCAGACGAGGTTCGCGTCGAAAGTACTGGAGACGCGGGGCATATTTCGCGGATGGGCGATCATATCCCCACGGCTGATATCTATATCGTCTTCTACCGTAACGGTGATGGGTAAGGGGGGCTGTGCTTCTTTCATTTCACCGTCATAGTTGAGCACCGATTTAATGCGGGTCTTCTTACCGCTGGGCAAGATCACCACATTCGCCCCTGGGCGCAACAATCCGGAAACAAGCGTACCGCAATAGCCACGAAACCCACGTTCCTGCCGTATGACGTATTGGACTGGAAAACGAAGGTCGATGAGATTGCGCTCTGAGGCGATATGAACCGTATCCAAATAGTGAAGCAAGGCGCTACCTTGATACCAGGGCATCGCTTCGCTGCGCTCGACCACATTTTCACCTTTTAGTGCGGAAATGGGGATGAAGTGAATATCGTGAATGGCTAGCCGCGCACTGAAAGCGTTGAAGTCGGCGCAGATCCGCTCGAAAGTCGCTTCATCGTAATTCACGAGATCGATCTTGTTGATGGCCACAACGATATGGCGAATATTGAGCAGCGAACAAATAAAGCTATGGCGTTTCGTTTGTTCCAGTACGCCCTTGGTTGCATCGATGAGCACAACGGCCAAATCGGCGGTTGAACCACCGGTTACCATATTGCGGGTATATTGTTCGTGACCCGGGCAGTCAGCAATGATGTATTTTCGACGCTGACTGGAAAAATAACGGTAGGCAACATCGATAGTAATGCCTTGTTCCCGTTCCGCCTTAAGACCATCGAGGAGCAGACTAAAATCGATTTCTTCGCCAGCGGAACCGACGCGTTTTGAATCGCGGTCGAGTCCCGCCAGATGGTCGTCGTAAATCTGCTTGCTGTCGTGCAAGAGTCGACCGATGAGTGTGGATTTACCATCATCGACGCTGCCACATGTGATCATTCGCAGGAGGTCTTTCTTGCTATCGAAATCCTTCTCTATCGGTCCAGTCATCGGCTAGAAATACCCTTCCCGTTTCTTCAACTCCATTGAGCCATCCCGGTCATGGTCAATGATTCGCGTACTTCTTTCGGAAATAGTGCTGTCCATCAGTTCGCTGATGATCTCGTCGATGGTCACCGCGTTGGAACGCACGGCGCCGGTGCAAGGCCAGCAGCCAAGGGTGCGAAAGCGCGACATGACCGTTTCAACTTTTTCACCCTCACGTAATTCGAATTCACCTTCCGTGGGTATGAGCTGCTGCCCTCGAACCACCATTTCGCGTTCTTTCGCGTAATACATGGGGACGATGGGAATATCCTCTCGACGGATATAGAACCAGATGTCGAGTTCGGTCCAATTTGAAAGCGGAAAGACCCGCATGTTTTCACCCTGCCGTAGATGGCTGTTGTATAGGCTCCACAATTCAGGTCGTTGATTCTTCGGATCCCAGCGGCCGTGTTCATCTCGGTGCGAATAGACCCGCTCCTTAGCGCGGGACCGTTCTTCATCGCGACGCGCACCCCCAAAGGCGGCATCGTATCCTCCCTCTTTGAGGGCGCTTAAAAGTGCCTGGGTCTTTAGTAAACCGCAGCAACTGCTGGTTCCCAAACCCCAAGGGTTCGTCTTGTTGGCGATGGCCTCTTCGTTGCGATGAACGCGGAGATCGACGCCGATCTCCCTACAATGGCGATCGCGAAACGCGATCATTTCGCGAAATTTATAATCGGTATCAACATGCAACAACGGAAAGGGAATACGCCCGGGCGCGAAAGCCTTGCGCGCTAGACGCAGCATGACTGCCGAATCTTTGCCTACCGAATAGAGCATGACGGGGTTGTCAAATTCCGCCGCCACTTCACGAATGATTCGCACCCCCTCGGCTTCGAGGAGATCGAGATGGGAAAGGCGATAGCTGCTCATCGGAGGCTCCAAGCATTCCTGACTTCAAGCATAAGCTCTTCAGGTAGCAGGAATCTCCCCACGCCGCAACGTTAGGAGTGCGTTTTGGCCAAGCCGCTAAGGTTCTTTGCGTTGAAGGGGGGCTTTACGTTCCCGCCAAAGCACGACGGTCCAGGCGATGAAAATGCCAAATAGCAGCCACGCAGCGATACCATAGAGCGCAGACTTCGCCGGCGTTAGCGCGAGGATGCAGAGCAAGGCGTTGAATAGCAATATTGCGATATTCAACCATCGCCTTTTCTCCAACGGTATCACCAACAGAATGCACCAGTAGTAACAGGTCGATGCGACCGCCACGAAGATTGCGACGGTACCAACGGCGGTGCTTCGGCTCGGTTCACGGTGCCGAGAGGTGTACGCCAAGATAGAACACCAAAGAAGGGCGAGTCCTTCTTTCAACAGCGGCAGACGGTTGCTCAGCGCCTGGCTGCTCGACTCCCACAGGGGGTTGCTTTGGGGCTTGAGCCACGTTGCCATATCGCGGTTTGCGAGGTCGTAGATATGCACGAGGAGGTTCGAAAAGCCGATGTTGTTGGCAAGCCACGTATGATGATGGAGTTCGATATTGGCCAGAAATTCCCGCCAGCCCATCAAGCCGCGGCCGGCTCCGAGTCCCGTAACAAATCCAAATGCCAACGCCATCGTGAAGCCAAACGCCAACCGATACGCCCAGCCCGTGGCGCGTTTGCCCCGCAGGTCGGCGATGGCCATTCCGCCGACGCCTACCAGGAGGAGAGCGGGAAAGGCGCGGAGCGTGGTAGCAAATCCGATAGCGAGCCCCGCCCATACCCAACGCTTCTTTTGGAGCAAGCAAATTCCGATAACGGAGGCAGCCAGCCAGTCGTGCCGTAGGAATGCACCGCCGGTCCAGTAGAAACGCGACATGAAACTCAATCCGAAAAGAATCATCGCTTGGCAGGTCAATTCGCTACCGAACGTGCGCCAGAAAATATAGAACATCAGAATCAAGAGCATGGGGTCGAGTAGCGCTACACCGACCAACGATGCACGACTTAGGGGTAGGGTGCTCGAAAATATTCGTGCGACGAAAGTCCAACTGGGAGTTGGATTGAAACCGTGGTCGCGTCGCATACCTTTGAAATAGTTGGCGCCGGCATTATCCATGAAGAACTGGTGATCAACGACGAAGGAGCGCCATCGTTCTTTCGAGAAACGTGCTTTCACCTCTTGGCGATGATCTTCCAGGCTTGACGGAGCGACTTTGCGATTGTTACGCAGGTCACGAACCTCTTTGGGCCACTGAGAATTGGGAGCGCTTTCCTTTTGTGCTGTGAGAGACGCGACGTAAAGTCCATCGTAGCCGAGTTCGGGGAAGTATTTGGAACCGAGCACATAATGAAAATGTTCATGATAGTGGGGATAGCGTACCCCGTGAAAACCGCCAAAATTGAAATAGGCAGCGAAGGAGATCAAGGCCATCAACCAGAGCAAGGTCTTCTTCCTGCGCGGAAACTTGCCGCCCCACATCAACAGAGCGGCTGCACCCAGCGCTAGAATTGCCTTGATTATGAGTTCGGTGGTTTCCGCCACGACACGTTCCCTCTAAGTCGACACGAACCGATATTTTCGCATTAGTAGCGCCCACAGGCCAAGCTATCTGCTGTATATTTGGTCTCTCAAGAAACCGGAAACTGCAAATCGAGGCAGCCAAGATGAGTTTACCACTCGTAGTGACATTGGTGATGCTCGTAGCCTGTTCGGTGGCCATGGCCACGCGCAGGATACAGCTTCCCTATACTGTAGCGCTGGTGATCACGGGACTCGCTCTTTCCTTGATTCGCAGCATTTTCTATCCAGACGTTGATCTCGGCATCCATCTCACCCAAGACTTGCTTTTCGGTCTTTTACTCCCGATCTTGATCTATGAGGCTGCCTTTCATTTGGAATTGAGAGAGTTCCTCGACAATTGGAAGGCCATCGGCACCTTGGCGATTTTGGGGGCTGGCGTCGGTATCGCCATGGCGAGCACGTTGATCTATGGCGCGCTACGTCTGTTTGGCTTTGAGCTTTCGGTAGATGTCGCCATTCTCATAGCCACCATACTCGCCGCGACAGATCCCATCGGCGTCATCGCACTTCTTAGGGAAACGGGCGCACCCAGGCGTTTGGCAGTACTCATGGAAGGCGAAAGCCTACTCAACGACGCTGTGGCGGTGGTGGCGTACGCTGTCGTTCTCGTGGCGCTCGGTCTCGATAGCTCGCAGTCTCAGATTACAGCGAGTTGGCTGTTGAGCTATATCGGCTGGGAAATCTGTGGCGCCGTATTGATCGGCGGCGGTATCGGTTTTCTTTTCGCCTGGCTTACCTCCAAGGTCGACGACCACCTCATCGAAATCACGCTGAGCAATATTGCAGCCTTCAGCAGCTTTCTGGTCGCGCAACGATTCCACGCATCAGGCGTTATCGCGTGTTTGATTGCGGGTATGTTTGGCGGCAATTTCGGGGCGAAGTACGGTATGTCAGCGACGACGCGGATCGCCGTCGAATCCTATTGGGAATATCTGGCGTTTGTGGCCAATTCGATCGTCTTCTTGTTGATCGGCCTCGATCTAGACGCCGGCGCTCTGCTCGGCGATTGGCGGGCGATCGCTATCGTTTGGACGGTTCTGCTCCTATCCCGGGGGCTCTTTGTCGGCATCGCACTGCCACCGGTGATTCGCCTCGAAGGCGCCCTGCCCAAAGGCACTGGCTGGGTCATCAGTTGGGGAGGCGTGCGGGGGAGTATTGCCATGGTCCTAGCGTTAAGCTTGCCGGCTGATTGCCCCCAGCGCAGCCTGGTACTGCATTGTATCTTCGGGGTTTCTTTACTCACCATATTGGTTCAGTCCACGACGATGCAACGCCTGTTGCGGCATTTTTCCATGATCGGCACCGATGACGACGAGTCCCAAACACTCGCACAAATGCATGGTCGATTGCGTTCGTGGGAAGCGGCGGCGGCGTATCTAGAAAGACAACGCGAAGCCGGCGCTCTCAGTGGCAAATTATACGACAGCATTCATCAGGAGCTGTTGAGCGAACAGAAGGCGATTCAAAGCGAACAAAAAGCCATGGAGTCGACGCTCGCGCATCTGCAGGAATCCGAGCTTAGGCTCTTCAAACGGCAAATGCTCCATATCCGCAAAGAAGCACTAAAGAAGGCAGCTGTAGAAGGCGTGGTAGACCGCGCAACGCTACGCCGCCTGGTTGGCGAGGTCGACGAAACGCTTCACGAGTTGAGGCTGCATCAAGCCGATGACGACAATGTTGAGGAAAGTGCTACGGAAGGGGACGTCTAGAAATCTAGTCTTTTTTGAGCCAGGTTTCGTAGGCTGCAAATGAATAGGGTCGGCCGAGGAAGTTCTTGACCATATCAACCGCATCGACGGTGCCGCCTGGAGCCATTATGGCTTTGCGGTAGGCCATTGCTGTTTCTTTGTTGAGCAGTCCTTCTTTGGCGAAACGCGTATAAAGGTCTTTGGCGAGCACCAACGACCACATATAGGTGTAGTACATTGAGCTGTAGCCGTAGAGGTGGCCGAAGTTGGCGTAGACGGCGGTTCCTTTATGGTGAGGATAGGGGCTGTAGCCTTTCTGTACTTTCTTCAGGGTCTTCATCAGGTTCAGCTTTTTGGGGTCCGTACTATGGTAGGTGTAGGAAAGTGCGGCGTAGAACATTTGGCGCATGACGTGCACGCCTTTGCCGAACGCTTTGGCCTTACGCATTTTTTCCACCAAAGCTGGAGGAATGACTTCTCCACTCTTATGGTGTTTGGCAAAGCGGCTGAGCACTTCTGCATCCCAGGCCCATTCTTCTAAGATCTGAGAAGGCGCTTCAACGAAGTCCCATTCGCAGGTAATTCCGGCTTGGGTTACCCAGCGCTTATTTCCAGACAAAAGCTGATGCATCAGATGGCCGAACTCATGAAAGAAGGTAATCACCTGATGATGCTCGGTCAGTGCGGGGCCCTTACTTTTTGAGGGGTCGGGGAAGTTGGTAACCAACGAAGCCATGGGCATTTGCTTGCCTTCGATGCCGCTGAAGATCGGGAACTCCGCCGCATGGCCGTATTTTCCTTCGCGGGGGTGGAGGTCAAGGTAGAAGCGTGCGACCTGCTTATCGCCTTCAAAAACATTATAGGTCTCAACGCTTGGGTGCCAGACTTTGGCATCTTCGACCTTCTTGAAGGTCACGCCAAAGAGCTCTTGAGAAAGCGCGAGGATGCCTTTCTTCACCTGAACGAATTCGAAATAGGAGCGAACTTCAGCGGGATCGACGCCAAATTTCTCGGCTTTGATGCGCTTCACGTAGTAGAAGCGGTCCCAGGAACCGACTTTGCGTGCCCGGCGATTATCCTTCTTCTTGCGTTTGAGGATTTCCTTCAAATCGGCTTTCATTCGCGGCTTGGCCAGCTTTGTCACTTTGGCGATGAAATCGGCAACAACCTTTCTATTCTTCACCATTTTATCTTCGGCGTTGTATTCACCAAAATCTGAATAGCCCAGGGTCGTAGCGTATTGATGACGCTTTTCCAGAATAGACTTCAGGATCGCTTCATTCTTGGGAAAGGCGCGCGTGAGGTATTCTTTGTAGAGGGCTTTGCGGACTTTTTCGCTTTTCGCGTAGGACTGTACGGGGAAGAAGTCGGGATAGTCGGTGGTAATGCGGATCTTCTTCTGACCTTCCTTGCGACGGCTGGCCAAAAAGTCTGCAGGTAGTCCTTCCAATTCTTTTTCCGTGACTTCGATGAAACGTTTGTCTTCTCTGATATTGCGGGTGAAGTTTTGTCCCAACTCAACGATTTCCGCGTCGAGGGACGCCAGCTTGGCGCGTGTGGCTTCGTCACGGTCAACGCCCGATCTGCGATAGTCGCGTAGCAGATGTTTCTGAAACCGTTTGGTTTGGGTATCAAGGTCGTCGGCTTTGACACTCTTCAGTGCTTCGAAGAGTGAACGATCTAGCATCAGGCCGGACAGGAACTTCTTAGCTTTCTTTTCACATATTTCCGCGGCCTGCCGAACATCCTTTTGGGGATGCACGTTGGCGATCAGTTCAGAGCGCGGCATGATGCGATCCATCTGGATCAGAATTTCGTTGAGGGGATTCAACGTATTTTCAAGGCTACGTGCCTCTTTCGTGGCGAGGATTTTGGCCTTCAGTCCTTCGGCCTTCTTGAGATGGGCATCACAGGCTTCAGTTACTTCGGCCACCGTATCCCAAACGATCATCTCATCAGGGCTCTTCGTCTTGGCAACGGGGACCGGTTTGGCTTTGGCAGCCTTTGCCGGCGTGGCTTTAGCGGGCGCCGCCTTTGCCTTGGTCTCACTTTCCTTGGGAGATTTGCATTGTAGACCCAAAAACAGGATCGCGATCAGAGCTAAACGGAAGGGTAGATTGAACCTCATCATTTATCCTTTGCGTTATCGTTGCCCGCAGTTACCGCAAATCTCCCTCCCTGAGCAACATCGATCATCGAGCCGGCCCGATGGCATCGGCTCTGTGCCGGAGGAAAATGCCTAAGCGGCTGTAATCAGCAGTGATTTCTCTTCCGCGGGTTGGATCCCCTCCGTCACCCAAAAGCTGATCCTATCCGCTGAAAAAGTAAAACACCTCTTTCGATGCAACCCAAAAACCGACACTCTACTTTGTAAGAATCTATGAATGCTGTATTTGCTGTCGATGAGCGTCGGACTCTGCTGTCGCAGGTATACGTATGCTCCGTAGACGGAGAAGATCCACTATGGAAGGCAATTCCAATTTTGATTCCGCACTCTTTCAAATTTTGCCCACGCCGGCTTTTGCGGTAAACGGCGCCGGCGAAGTGATCGCTTGGAATGATGCGGCGAGTAGGCTGGTGGGTAAGGGCGCAGAGGAAGTCGTGGGCAAACCCTATTGGCAGGCCTTCTTCGCAGAGGAGACAACGACGCCTTTGAGGAACGCCCTGGCGCTTCAAAAGAACCAAAGCGGTAGTTTCGAATGCGTCGACGCCAAAGGAAAGCCACAGACGTTGTTGGTGGACGTGGCGACTATCGTAGCCGATGAAGCTGTCACATCGGCCGTGGCTACCCTGAGCTTGCCCGCGAAAGCAGATGCTGCGGGGAAGGCCTTGCGCGGTGCATTGCAGGAACTCACAGGGGCGGTTGGCCAAGGCCAATTGGACCATCGAATCGATGCGGGGCAATTCAGTGGACTCTTCGGTGAGGTTGCCACCATGGTCAATGCCACCATCGATGCCGCGTGCTCTCCGGTCAGTGAACTCAAGCGCGTTCTGGCGCGTATCGCCGAAGGGCGTGTGGACGAAGAGGTCGAAGGCGACTTTCACGGCGACCATAAAGAGATGCAAGATGCGGTCAACGCCGTCGTATCTTCTTTGAAGAGCTTGATCGGTGAGATGCATAACCTCATTCTTTGCGGGCAAGAAGGCATGCTCGAAGAACGCGGCAAAATGGAAAACTTCAGTGGAGCTTTCGCTGAAATCGTTGGTGGCGTGAATTTCACCCTGGACATGATCTTGATGCCGATTACCGAAGCCAATCGGGTTCTTGAACAAATTTCCCAAGGCAAAATCGACGAACTGATCGAGGCGCCATTTTCCGGCGATCACGAAAAGGTGAAGATCTCCGTCAACAACGTGGGCGGTATCGTTCAAAAACTCATCGACGAACTCTCTCGACTAACCGACGCTGCGAAGGCAGGCCGGCTCTCTGAGCGCGGTCGACCCGAACAATTCCAAGGGGCGTTTTCCCAGTTGGTCAGCGGTGTCAACGAGATGCAGGATGCGATCGTCACACCGATGGTGGATGCAAGTAAGGTCCTAACTCAAATTGCCGCGGGGCAAACCGGTCAACAGATTAGCGCCTCATATCAGGGTGACCATGAAAGAATGAAACTGGCGGTCAACGGCGTAGGGGCGTCGGTTCAGAGTCTACGTGGGGAGCTTCAGGGATTGGCTACCGCCTGCAACAATAGTGAACTCGAGGCTCGAGGTGATGCGAGCGGCTTCAAAGGGGATTACGCGGAGTTGATCATTGGCGTTAACCAAATGATGGACGCACTCTACGCTCCTGTACGGGCTGTTTGTGAGGGTCTTGTTCGGGTTGCTGATGGTGATCTCACGGCTTACGTACCACGGCCGGTACTCGAAAAACTAGCCAATCACGAAGCCTTGACCGCGCTGAATAGCAGTCTCGATGGCCTCAACGATATTCTCGTCGAAGTTTCAAGCGCCTCGGAACAAATCAATACCGGTGCAAATGAAATTGCCACCGCTGCACAGGAGTTGGCTTCCGGCGCAGCGGAGCAAGCGGCAACTTTGGAAGAGATCACGGCGTCCATGTCCCAGATGGGCAGCCAAACCAAACAAAATGCCGATAATGCGAATCAAGCGCGCGCGTTAACAACCGAGGCACGGGACGGTGCGACGCGCGGCGACACGCAAATGAAGGCCATGGTCTTGGCGATGGGCGATATCGATGAATCGAGTCGCAACATCAACAAGATCATTCGCGTCATCGACGAAATCGCATTTCAGACAAATCTGTTGGCGCTAAACGCTGCGGTCGAAGCCGCACGGGCGGGTGTCCACGGTAAGGGTTTTGCAGTCGTTGCTGAGGAAGTCCGTAACTTGGCCGGCCGCAGTGCCAAAGCCGCAAAAGAGACGACTGAGATGATCGAAGGTTCGATCAGAAAAGTCGAGCATGGCATGCAAATCGCCGAAGAAACGGAAAGCGCGCTGGAAGTCATCGTTACCTCCGTCAGCAAGACCGCTGATCTCGTCAGTGAAATCGCTTCGGCGAGTGGTGAGCAGGCGCGTGGGATCGGTGAGGTCAATATCGGACTCACCCATATCAATGAAGTGACTCAACGCAACGCTTCAAATGCTGAAGAAAGCGCGGCCTCGGCCGAGGAACTGGCGGGTCAATCATCGCAAATGCGAGAAATGCTCGACCGTTTCAACTTGAGGAAGAGTGTGGGCGTTGTCCCGGCGGCAGGTTCCGGCGGTCCGGTAAATATCACGCCCGAGATGCTCGCCAAATATAAGGCGTATCTTGCCAGCCGCGCCTAGGTCCTGCCCGACCCTCGATTAGCTTCCCCTCGCTGTCCTTATTTTTTGGCCTTTTCTGCCAATTCAACAACCTGCTTGGCCGTTACGATCTTGATTCTGGGATGGCTTGAGGCGTAGGCAACGAGCGCGTCATAGTTGGCGAGAATCGCGTCTTGGTCCGCCTGCGTACGATCTTTGAGCCAAGGGGCCGTCGCGCTGAGGTCGAATGGAGGACTCTTCTCAGTGGTCTTGTTCTTGTCTTCGTAGAAGATGGGTCCCCAAGGCGTATTCGCCATATAGTAGTTATTTTCGTGAATCAGACTTTGGCCGAATAGAACGCCCCCGGTCGTCGGTAGTTTGGCGATCTCATCCTTCAACCTCTGCACGGGATCAAAATCCGAGGCGTATTGGTCATCCATATGGTTCCACCAAAACGCATCCTTAATGTTGCCGTTCTGCGAATCCCAGCGCGTCACGCTGAAATGACTGGGCCGCTTCAGCATCTTGCCTTCGTAAGCGTAGGGGTTCTCCAGCGAGCTGCCGCCTTCATGGTTAGCGACGATCATTCGCGCACCTTCTTTATAATATAGATCGTAGGCTGCATTCCGCACGGCCTTGTCAGCGCCCTGGCCACCCAAATAAGACGGTGTGGCGACGGACGGCGCAAAACCGAAGAGCTTCTTCATGTAGAGCAGCCCACCGGGTTGGTCGGCGATCAATTCGCCCGTGGTTAGGTCGAGGCGTTGGCTCTCAACCTCGTAAACCACTGCGGCTGGATCGGCCGCCTCTCGCAGCTTGGTATATAAGGCGGTGGTGGTATGACCGTAGGGATGAGGGGCGCGAAGGTGAAAGCCGATACCCATCTTGGTGGAGATCAGGCGTTGAATCAGTTCGGGGTGGTTCTCTTCATAATAATGTCCGAGGGTCGGCGTGAAGTAGAAGTCTCCTTTGACACCGTATTTTTCAAAGATATCGATCAATGCGTCCAACGTAGCGTTGCTTTTGTCGATGTTTAGCCAGTCGTGGCAGTTCACCGCGAAGGTGAAGTAGATCGTACTTTCTGCCGTACCGTTGGAATCTGACGATTGAAGATCATCGGTGGACGCGTCGGGCGTCGCCGTTCCATCGGAAAGCGTAGTATCGCTGGAACTTCCCGCATCGACATTCGCAGGATCGGGCGAATCTCCGCAGCCCATTTGAAAAGCATAGGCTGAGCAAAAAAGAACGATGCCGGCTAGTATCCGTTTCGCAATCGATGATGCGGGTCGTTGAATCATATTTGGCTCCCTAGCTAGATAACGTGGGTTAATTACAATATTTGCAATCCCCGTGCCGTGTCAGCAATTTCTAACCGTTGGATTCTATAGGTTTTGTTTTCGGCTGGCCCAAATTCCCCGCCGTCTAGGTCAACGCGGGTTTACATCGTTGGTTTATAGCCAGCGCTTTCCGGGACGGTCGAGCCGCCAGATGAGCCGCAAAAGGAAGGAGCCGGCGCCTGGGGCCAAAGGGGTGTGGTAGAGGCGGCCCGAGCCCAATAGTTCCAGACCGTAGCCGAGACCGTAGCTCAGGGCAGTGCCGCCGCTTACAGACCAACTTTGACGGTTGGCTTCGTGGACCACGGTCGGTGCGCCGTCTTCGTCGAGAAATGCAGCTTCCAGATCTGCCGTCAGGGTCAATCGATCGCGCAGCATAAAGCGGCCGGCTATACGCACGCGCCACAGGCCAATTTCGGCGGCGCTGATGCGCTCGCCCTTCGCGAGCAATTGATGTTGCAAAGCCTCTCCGAGGCGAACCTGAAACGAAAGCGCACCCTCTGGGGCGAATTCGCTCGTGCGGCAGCGTGCACCATCGATAGGACCGTAGGAGCAACTCTTGTCGAAGGCGCTTCCCGCCAACACCGCCCCAACCCTAAAGCGGCGTAGAAAACCATAGCTTGCTTCAAGGCTAGCCTGATGTTGGCTTTCAGAGCTGAAGATCGCAAAGATAGAAGTACGAGGGAGAAAGGCATCGGGACGGGTGAAACGATAGTTGGCTGCGATCAGCAGTCCCCCGCTAAGCGCCCATAGAAATCCGCCCTGTGCGTCTTTCAATTGGAGCCCCATCAAATCGACAGATCCTTTGCTCAGCAATGTGACCGAACGTGGTAAGCGGGCGCTAAGATCCCAACCGAGTTCGTCGAAAGCAATGCGCTGATGGTAGCGTTTATGCCGATAGCTGATGCCCAAGGCGATGTGGTCATGGAAATGATAGCCCAAGCGCCCTCCAACGAGCCAATCGCCTCCGTAGCTGGCCGTATCGGGTGGGAATGCGGTCGCCTCTAACCGAAACCGGCGCGGCACCACCAACGCGCCGTATGCTCGAAACTCGAAGCCGAAGGGTAGGTTGTAGGCGAGGTAAAGGCCGTCTACATGCTCTACCGTCGAAGGAGAACTGGTGATCAACTGCCGGCCCAAGCGAATTTCTAGATTTTCTGTCGCTGACTTAGCAACGCCTTTGTAGCGTAAGAAAAGTAGGTCGACGTCACCGCTTGCCCTGTCTGTGTTGGGGAAGGTATCGGCGAGTTCTACTTCCCCCCAAAGCGATGCTTGGATCGACAAGCCGGCGATGCCCGTATCGCGGGTGTGGAGATGCAAATGTTGAAAGAGGTTGATCCTGTTGTTTAGCTGATTCCCGCCGGGAAAGATCTCGCCTTGAAATAGCGTGGTCGTCGAGAAACGCGTGTCGGTGGTAGCCTGTTGAGGGGCCGCCGAGGCGGGTGCGGCTATGATGACGATCGCTGCCCAAAGGGGCAAAACGGACGCAGCGCGTGGCAGATAGGCTCTAGCGTTAACCATGGTCGATCATCTAGAAATCGAGTTGCCCGTTGAGGTGTTTATTCGGATCGAGCTCGCCATCGATGTAGAAGTTGAAATGACAGGTTTGACAATAGTTGAGCGGGTAGTCCTTTTTGCCTTTGTGGCAAGAATTGCAGACCAGACCCCCGCTCAGGGTTTCGGTCCATTTCCAAACGGCACCAACCGTACTTTGCGGGCGGGAATGGCAATAGACGTTCGTACAGGTGCCGGTTTCGCGATCCCACGTGGCGACCAACGTCGTATCCGGGTCACGTAGTTTTCCGTTGGCCAAATCGCTAAACACGACCTCTGCGGGCAAATCACTGTCGATATGTCCGGGGGAATCATAGGTCGACGGCATATTGTGGCAATCACTACACGGGATGCCCCTGCGCAGTGAGGAATTGCCGACGTGTATTTTGTGAAGACCTACCGTCACCGATGAGATATCGCTTTTGCCGTGTAGGTCGGGTGCTGGAGCCGCCTGAGTTTGCGCCGTACCATGACACGCATAACATGTGCCTTCGTCGCCCTTATTTCCTATGGGTGTTTGGCCATCCATATGCTGCGACTTGCTGGCGAATCGAACGGCGACGCCGTCGGTCACCGTATAGCAGTCTTCGGTACCTGCCGTACAAAGAGAGACGCTTTGTTGGTGACATACCGTGCAATCCGCGCCTCCGTTGTTGACCATTGGCACCGGATGACACGAACCACAGCCGATACTATCTTCGCTCAGCCAATGAGGTATGGAGCCGCTTCCGGGGTTCTTTAGCGAGATACCGTGACAATAGACCGTGCAGCTACCGGCGAGGCTATCTTGCTGATAGCTCGCTTGGGTGCCCCAGGCTTTGGCGAGATCGGAAAAGACCACCTCCGCTCGGAAATCACTGGTCAAGGTTTCGGCGCGATCGAAAAGATGCCCTTCACTATTCAGCTGCGTTGGAATCAGATGACATTCCTTGCACGCGATCGCTTCGAAATAGCGAGGATTCGCATGTGCGAGGTGAGCGCCAACGCCCGCGTCGTGGCGCGGATCGGTTTTCCAGGAAAGGTCGGGGTAGGGCAGTCCTGAAGCATCCGCTCCACCGTGGCAGGTCGTACAACCGCCGAGCGGGCCTTGCGCATGGCAATCCAGACAAGATTTCTTGGCCAGTCCTCCAGAGAGGTCATCACCATGGCAACCTTTACAGGGGCCGAGGTCCCATTTCCGATTGCGCAGGTAGCCGCCGTGAAACGTGTCAGCATTGCGTTCCGCTGGGTAAAGCCAATCTCGGGGATGGAAGCTGGATTCGAAATAGGCCATTTGGTCGTTGACGATCCAACTTTCGAGTATGGCGTACTCGTTGCCGCTCAGGACGGTCGGATGCGAGGCCGATCCCAAAACCGAGAGGAACTGGCTTTGAGGATTACCAGGGACGGCGTTTCGCTGATGATCGCCCCCCGGACCGAGAAGGCCCCGCCAACTATCCAGCTCATACGTACTTTGACCCGCGTTCTTTTCATGACAGGGCAGACATCGTGCTTTGAGCAGCGAACCGATCTCACCCGTGTACGTATATTGGGGCGCTGGATCCTTGTACAAATAGCCGGCCTTTTCGCAACTTGTCAGAGCGAAAAGTAAAACGAGCGTGCCGAGTTGGCAGTATGTGTGGGGCAGGGAGATCTTAGTCATCATCGGCTCTGCGCTTTGTCCATGGTAGCACCCTGACGTTTGGAGCTGCTTGATCGTCGTCAGGCCTGAATGACCCGTCTTTTCGCCTCCCCGGTGTCGATTTCGGCCTTGGGCGCCGAAATTTGGGCTCAGAAATTGGACAGCCAAATAACTTCGCCTTACCCTAAGTTGATGGATTCCCTGCCGTCTTCCATATCCGACCGCCTTGCCGCCACGCGGGCGCTACTCGTGCTCTTCGGGGAACTTCCCCGAGGCGGGTATAGTAAGGTACGCCTACACCGACGTGTCCTACGAAAACGCTATCGGATTCAAGCGCTGGCCAACCACCCCGACCGGGCAGCCGTCCTAGGGGTCGACGAAGCCGCGCTGGTGGAACGTTTCAAACGCGTACAGGAATCCTACGCCTATCTAGGCGGCCTGTTGGGCGATTCTCTTTCGGTGGTACTGCCGGTTATGACCCGCGACGAAACCGCCGACTATCTTCAGCTGTTCAAATCGAAAAAAGAGGTCAACAAGGTCAAGCGAAACGCCGCCCACAGCTCGTATCGCGGCCATAGAACCGCGGCAAACGCCAAGAAAACACCACGTCCGACCGCTCAAAAAGGCAGCGCCAAGCAGGCTAGCAATAACCAGGCCGACCGAAAGCATGACGCTGAATCGAACCGACGGGCGAGCAGCGAGGCGGACCAAAAGGCGAAGGCGCGTGAGCCACGGCGGGCGAGTACAAACGAATTCATCTGGCGCTCGAAAATGCCGAGCCGTCCCCTTTCCTTCAAGCAATTTCTCTTCTATTCGGGCCGTATTACGTTCGCTCAACTGATAGCCGCAACGGCTTGGCAGAAGGAACAAAGGCCCAGGGTTGGCCAGATTGCAAAGGATTGGGGGATGTTAACCCCCATCGAAGTTCTTCATATTCTCGGTAGAAAGAGCCGTGGTGAGCTATTTTGTGACGCCGCCGTACGGGTAGGGGTTCTGACCGACATCGATCGTGCGGCTGTCTTGGGCAAGCAAAAGCAAATGCACAAGCGCAGTACGAGCTATTTCGTGCAAAACAACATCATTAGTTCTGATCAAGTCAACGCATTAGACGCCCAAGTTCGCCGCCACAATTGGACCGTAAACTCTTCAAATTAGCTCCGCTTCTGGGCTATAATAGTCGCTCAGCTAAAAACTAAGTCAGTGAGAAACGACCGGCACTTTTTTCCATCTTCCGCAGTGTCGTGGCCAAGCCGCTGTTCGTTCTCAGCCCGCTGTCCCCCTGGAGGCACGTCGATGTATTCTAATCGTCCCGCAACTTCGGCCCGTCCATTCCTCTTACCGTTAATCTGTTTCGCTTTCGCGCTAGGCGCTTGCGATTCGAGTCCCAATCACGGCACAACCGATGGCGCCACGCCTTTGAACGACTACCAACTAAGCGACGGCTTCAAACTCAGTGATGGCGGTATTCTCTACTACGACGCGGCCCTCGAATGCCAAGGCGATAAAGACTGTAACGGAGGCGTTTGCCTGGCGGGTTCTTGTTGTCCTTCGAGTGAGCAGGCGTGTGGCGACGTTTGCTGTAGCAGCGGAAGCGTTTGCTTTGCCAATGCGTGCGTTGTGCCAGGAAAATCCTGCACGTCGGATAATGATTGCGGCGAAAACGAATATTGCGAGCCGGCCTTGGGCGAGGGAAATGCGGACGGCGGCGTAGCGCCCCCAGACTTGGGACAAAATTGTATCAGCACGGAGGCCAAGAGTGGTCGCTGTTTGGAATTGCCACCGCGCTGTCCCCCGGGTCAGCCTGCGCCCGACGGTGGCGCCGATGGAACCGGTTGTCTAAGCGAATGCGAATACCATCCACCCGCGGGGTTGTTGCAGGTTACGCAAAAATGGAGTTGGGGATCGAAGACGGTAAAGGAATTTCCCGATTCGATCGATGTTTGGTCAACGCCTGCTGTGGGTCGGTTGGCCGATAGCAATTGCGACGGCACGATCGACAGATTAGATCCCCCCAATATTATTTTCGTCTCGGGCAATTCAAATGGCACTTGTTGCCAATGTGGTCCTACTCAGCCAAGCGCGTGCAAGACGGGCGTCCTGCGGGTGTTGCATGGCGCTACGGGCCAAGAGCTTTGGTCTTTGGAGAAGCCCGAGGCTTCCTCTATCGGTTTCGCGGGCCTTTCCATCGCCATCGGTGACATTATCGGCGACAGTCGAATGGAAATAGTCGCAGCCAGCGGTGAAGGTTTCGTCTACGTGATAGACAACGCGGGCGTAGTTCTCGCCAAAAGTGATTTGCCGATTCCGCAATTCGCGCCCAAGAGCTTTGGCTGGGGAGGCGGTTTGGCTTTGGCCGATCAGAACGGTGATGGCAACGTGGAAATCGCGTACGCCGCCACGGTGTTTACGGTCAGCGGTTCAACCGTTACGCGCCAGTGGACCGGGAGTGGCGGCACAGCAGGGGGGGGCGACCGCGCACTTAGTCTATTTGCCGATCTCGATTTGGCGGCCAACGGCCAACAGGAGCTGGTTGTCGGACGAGCGGCAATCAAGACTGACGGTTCTCAGCTTTGGTCTCGTCCCGACCTGCCCGATGGCTTTCCCGCGGTAGGTGATTTTGACGGTGACGGCAAACCCGATGTCGTCTTAGTGGGCGGCAAAGAGGTTTGGATTTTGAAGGGGGCGGACGGAACGACGCTCTTTGGGCCAGTTTCATTGCCTGGAAAAAACCAGGCGGGTCCTCCCACCGTCGCGGACTTCGACGGTGATGGTAAGGCGGAGATAGGCGTCGCCCAGGATAATTTCTACTCCTTGATAAAACCCAAAGTGGGAACGCAAGAAATCGAGCTACTTTGGAAGGCGCCCAACCACGACTTCAGCTCATCGGTTACCGGTTCCACTGTCTTCGATTTCGAAGGTGACGGTAGCGCTGAGGTTATATACAACGATGAGTGTTTCCTCTGGGTCTACGGGGGTAAGACCGGCGAAGTCCTTTTTGCCACGCCCACGACATCCTTCACCGCCACCGAGGCCTCATTGGTGGCAGATGTCGACGGCGATGGCCATGCGGAGATCGTGATGGTTTCCAATGGCGCCAACCCGCAAGCGGGAGGCACGTGGCCCTGTATGGACCCCGAATGGCTCCTTGCTGATGGCGTACGCCCCGGCTGGACCCCCCCGCCTGGCGAAACCGTCTATCGCGGTATCACCGTCTTCGGTGACAAAGCCAATAGTTGGGTTGGCACACGGACGCTGTGGAACCAGCATACATATCACGTGTCGAATATCTGCGACGATCACGACAGCGCGTGCGATACGCCCAATACCTACGGGTCGATACCGAAAAAGGAAAAGAGCAATTGGACACTACCGTGGCTGAATAACTTCCGTCAGAATGTCCAAGACCAAGGCATTTTCAATGCTCCCGATGGTATTTTAAGCCTGAGCGTCGACTGCGTTGACCCGTACGTTCTGCGCGCCGCTTTGCGCAATAACGGCCTCGCCATTCTGCCCGCGGGCGTGGCTGTCGGTTTCTACCACCGAGATGGAACAGACCAGCTTCTAGGAACCGTCACAACAACCACACCGCTCTTTCCCGGCCAAGCGATGGAAGTCACCTTTGAAACCAGCGCGCAGAGCGGCTTGGATAAGAACGATATTTTCGTGGCAAAGATCGTCCTCGACACGAACAACCCCCTCTTTCACGAATGCCGCGAAGACAACAACGTCTCCAATGAAGCCCAATATCCGTGTGACATCATCAAATAGATCGGTGGTCGGTTTTTGGTTTTCGGTAGTCGGTGGTCGGTTTTTGGTTTTCGGTAGTCGGTTTTCGGTAGTCGGTGGTCGGTTTTTGGTTTTCGGTAGTCGGTAGTCGGTAGTCGGTGGTCGGTTTTGGGTTTTTGGTTTTCGGTAGCCGGTGGTCGGTTTTGGGTTTTTGGTTTTCGGTAGTCGGTAGTCGGCTTTTCGGTGGTCGGTTTTCGGTTATGGTTTTTTCCCCCCGCGGTAGTATTTCTTAGAAAAGCGGCTATCCACATCTTCGCCGGCGTCGATCCATTTCTTCTCCTGGCTTTGAACGCGCGCATACCAACGGTTGGCCCGCTTTAATTCCTTGAGGAACGTCTTTTCCAAATGTTCCAGTGAGCCGTCGGGAACGCCCCGGGCGACCTTCTGCAGCCGAACAGCCCACGCGCCCTGTAGCCGATATAATTCCTTTGCCTTCGCATCTTTTGCTTCGTAAGAAGCTTTCAGATAGGCACGGCCCGCGAGGCGTCTATGTTGTCGTTTGGTGGCGTGGTCGCCGGAGAGCAGCAGATCTCCAAGTGCGGATAGTAGAATCGGAGAGCGAAAGTTGCCAAAGCGCATCATGCCCAAGACGCCCTTGATCGCTTTTTCTTGCTCCTCTTTCTTGAGTCCATCCCGCTGCTTTTGCCCGGACTTTTTGGCGAGAAATCCGGCGAAACCAACGCTGCCGAAGGTATGTCCTGGACCGGAGCGCTTGCCCGACATTCGCTTTCGCTGCACCGGGGTGAGCCAACTACCGCCGCCACTTTCTTGCACATACTCCACCAAATACTGTTGATAGCGCTCGCGGCCGAAATGGGCGTCGGGATTGATCTTGAGTGCGCGCTTAATATGCTTCAAACCTTCATCGAATTGTCTGTCATGGATATAGAAGGTACCGAGGTTGGCAGCGGTCTGATAGAGGCCCGCCTTGATGGCCTCTTTCTTTGCCATTAAAGCGATGGCCGCTTTGTCTCGCCCCAATTTGTCATAGGCGACGGCCAGGTCATCATAGAGGGGCAATCTTAGCTCGGAGTTTTGTGGCAATGGGCCCAGTTTCGCCAACCGATCTTTCACCCGCCATTGATAGTAATCTGTTGAATGCCTGAGAAACTTTCCGGTGATCAAATCGAGCGCCTTGGGAAAGGCCCGTTTTTCCATGGCCAGCGTATCGTAATCCCAGAGGCAGGCCTGCGCCTCTCCGCCCAATGAAAGGACTGTTCCCCCGCCCACAAGCGTGACAAGGGTGGCGATGACGATCATTCGCATGATTGATCTCCGTTCGAAAGGTTGCGTACGCAGCGAAAACCGAGCCAGGGTTCCTTGGCTGTTAAGTCAGCGGGTTTCCGCACATAGAGTCGATGATGGCAGGCGTCGTGATAATAACTACCGCCGCGAATAACCCCGCGTGTAAGGTTGTTGGTAGAGAATGTATAGCCTGGATCGCTGCATAGTTTGATTTCGGGATCGCAGCTTTCTGGTTCGCATTGTTGATTCAACTCGCCATAGGCCGTGGCGCCCGAACAATACGCGCACGAATCCCAACCATCGGCGACCCATTCGGCGACGTTGGAAGCCATATATCTGATATCGAGAGACGTATGATCTATACGTTTCGTCGTAACCGCATCCGGTAGGCCCTCGCCACAACCCTGCACTATTATATCGGCGCAACCTACCCAGTTATTTCCCCAGGGGAATACCGCGAGGGCTGATTCCTCGGCTGAGTAGCGCGCCGCCCATTCCCATTGGTCCTCTCGGGGGAGCGCCATATCCGTACCGGTTTTGACACCCATATAGGCGCAGTAATTCGCTGCGTCCTGGCGGTCTACATAGACGGCGGGATAGTTGTCAAAAAAACGGTCGCCGAAATACTCCACGATAGTGCCGTCGTATTTCTTGATGGTCGTTTCCACAGGGGGATCACATTTTTCATCTTCGACACAAAGACGATATTGGGCGTTGGTCACCTCGTGCTTATCGATACAAAATTTCTCAACAGTAGACGTCGCGCGTGGCAGCCACGTGATGGGAAAATCCTGGAGGTTGCTGTCGCAGCGGGCGGTGGCCACGTCTTTGGAGGTGCTGCTTTGGCAGACCATGGTTGCCCCGGCATAGCTGGGATCTGCATCAGCATGAATTGCATCCGACATGCCCGCGTCAGGAGCAACGGGCGGTCCAAACGTGAGTTTGCCACCGCTAACCTCGATCATCTCCGTGGGTTGAGGCGGCGTTCGACCCGGTGGGCAGGCCAGCAAAAAGATAGCTCCCAATACGGCATGTAAGATGCGCTGAATGGGGTTCAAAAGCGAATCCTCCCCCCGACGTTGATTCCCCCGGCCGCGGGAATGATCGAAATACTGGCTGCATTGCTCTTCAAGACCGTCTTTCTGTCGTCACTGGTAAAATAGAAATAGAGGCTCAAAGCAGACAAGGCTACCCCAGCGCCAGCGATGGCGTGACCCGCGATAACCATCTTCTGATCCTTTGTATGTGACTCCGTACCGCTGTAATGATCATTCGCTTGCGTATAGAAGGTCCACGCCAACGCTTCTCCACCAGCTGCCAGCAACGCGCCGCCGATTCCACCCCAGAGCCACGCCCCATTCTTTTGGGGCTTGGTTTCTAGCTTGACCCAATGCTGGGTTTCTTTCCCCGCGCGCACCACTGCCATGCCCGTATAGGTGAGATAACCCTTGGCCGTCACGCGAAGATGGTGCGTACCTGGCCCTATCGCAATGGCTTTGGTAAGCGGCGCGATACCTTTCAATAGACCTCCGACAGTAATTCTTGCGCCGTCCACGTCGACACCCGATATGCGGAGCAGGCCCGTCGAGGGCTTGGCTGCCGGTAGGGTGGTAGGCGGGGATTTAGACTTTTCCAAGGAGATCCGCAGTTCGGTGATATAGCCCTGAACCTCCGCTTGATTAGGAGGATGGCTTTCCGGGTGTTTACGCTGCCAATCGGAAAGGTAAAGCTTGTAATAGAATATAGCGCGCTCGAAGTTTTTCAGTTGGCGATAACATTGCGCGACGTTGAAGATAACACTCAACCGCTTGGTGATGTTTAGGGCTTGGCGATAGGCGGTCAGGGCTTTGTCGAATTCACCGAGTCGGTAGTGGTGTTCGCCCTGTGCAAAGAAGGCCTTGGCTGTTTCCGTAGCTGTGGAATCAGCCAGCCCCGTTTGTGGCAGCAGCGAAAGGGCTATGCTGATGATCAGCGCACGCATCGGCAAGAAACCTCTTTAGGGGGTATAAACCCGAATAACATGGTTTTCGCTGTCGGCGATGTAGATTTGGCCGTTAGCCGCGCGTGCCATACCGACCGGTGCGTTTAGCAAGGACGTTTCTGCTTTGCCATCTGCGTGGTTCTTCGACGGTGGCGTGGTATGAACTGTACCGCTTCCCGCTACGGTTTTGATGGTTATGGCCGTACCGCTGGTATCCAATTTTCGAATACGAAACTTCAGCGTATCCGCTACGTAGATCGCCTTATTGCCACCCGTTATGACGGCGGCGGGATAGCGGAATTCGTTGTTGCTGGTATCGACATCGAGCCAAAGGTTATCTTCGGTGGGCGCGATCGTCTTCACCATTTCATTGGCGATCTCCCGGATAATATGGCCGCTGGTATCGGCGATGTAAATCGTCCCGGTCGCTGCGATATGAATTCCTCCCGGGCGATTGAATCGTGCCTCATCCACCGGGCCGTCCTTTGACCATGCCGGGGGACTACCTGGAGGCGGGCCCGCAGCTGTAGATACATTGAAGGCGTCGATCTTGGCAATACGGTCGTTGTTGGTATCCACCACGAATAGGCTGCCGTTAGCATCGAGTGCGAGCGCACTGGGCTTTTCAAAGCGAGCATCGGCCCGCGGGCCGTTGACGTAGTCGCCGCTGCCCGCCTTTCCCGCGTAGGTCGCGACCTGGCCCAAGGCGATACGGCGAATGGTATGATTGCCTTGGTCGGCCACGTAGAGCGTTTTTGCATCGCTGGTCAACGCGATACCCGTTGGCTTTTTGAATTGCGCCAATGGAGGAGAGTTGGGATCGGTGGAGCCGTCGGCCTTGCCGGCATTATTGGGATCACCGGCGAATGTACCCACTACACCGAGGCTGAGGTCGATGATGCGGATCAGATTATTGTCGCTGTCGGCGATGTAGAGTTTCTGATTGGCCTCATCTAGACAAAGCCCCGTCGGCGTATCGAAGCGCGCGTCACCCAGACTTCCGTTCACGAAACCTTTCGATCCCGCTGCGCCGGCAAGGGTCGTCACGCAGCCGGAACCGTTGACGTAGCTCCATTCTGCGGTTTTCGTGGAATCGTCGGCTAGGCAGCCTTGGCAGATATCGCCGGCTTTTGTGTCGCCGTCGGCGTAACATTTACCGTCGATGAAGCAGAAACCCTTCTTGAGTTTTTCGTCGCAACCGCTCGGGGTACAAAAAGCTTCGCTACAGCCGCTTCCAGACGTGGGGCATTCGACGCCGCCATTACACCACCAGGGATCGCTGCCATCTTTGGGTGCGTCACTATTTGCATCGGTAGGCGGCAAGCCATCGATTCCACCATCCCTTGGCGCAGAGCTGTCGTGAGGCAGTGCGCCGTCGACGATGTCAGCACAAATACCACTGAGGCATTGGCCGCTGAGACATTCTTCGGCGTCGCGGCAGTCTGTACCCGCCGATCCCGTTCCCGCCACGCAGATCCCATTGTCGCAATTATGTGTGACGCAATCTCCCGGTCCCGTGCAGCTACCCCCTTCGTCTTTGGGCGTAGCAGCGACGCAAATGCCGCGGTGGCAGATTTGGTCAGCACAATCCGTTATCGTACGGCAGGGATCGTTGACTGGACGGCCGGTGGTGGTCTGATCGCTACACCCAAGCGGCGCGCTCGAAATAGCGATCAATGACAATATTATTAAGAGTTTGACTGAAGACGTATGCATATTTTCCATCCAGCGCACCCAGTCTAGCACCATGCTGCGGAGATTGCGCTGTGGCGTGGTTCAAAAACCGATCGTACCTTCACCCACGTGGTTGGGAACTTTAGGCGGTCGCTCCTTTGCCTTTTGGGGCAGGGGCGTTTTGGCCGACCGAGCGTCAGCGTGTATCGCGCTTGTTGGGCGTCCCGCATCTCGCCGCGAAGGTGCCCCGCCGGCGTCGAGGGGTGTCTTTCGATTCATCGATGCCGTTTTGATCCGCCGAGTCTTCGACCTCTTGTTCTTCTTCGGAGGCACCGTCTTTGCTTGAACAGCCGTGGATTCGAGATTGACGGCACGCCGTTGCACCGGTTGCGAGTCGCCACTGCCCAGGTCAACCGCGATACCCAACGTCTTCCTCTTCGCCGCTTGGGTAAGTTCTCCCACGGCTGCCTGACGGTTCTGGCTCAGACCGTAGGCGAGCCAGATACCGCTACCGACGGCAGCGAGGCCCAAGACCAGGATAAAAGGCCACGCGCGATTTGCAACGCCTCCGTCACTCAAAATCGGCTCGACGCTGCCCGACGGTAGCGTGGCTGCGATGGGATCGATGAAGTCGATTTGAGCAACGGCGGCCTTGCTGGCTATGTCGGGTGGCAGGCTCTGCGTTGCATTCAACGACGCCGCGTAGAGTTCGGCCAGATTCATTGCAGATGCGGGGCGCTGACTGGGTTGTTTGGCGAGACAGCGATGCACCAAGGCTTCGATCGCCGGCGACACCTGGGAGCAGATATCGCTCAATGCGGGTGGCTTTGCCGTGATCTGTTTCGCCAATACTGTCCCAGCGGCGCTTCCCTCAAAGGGGGTTCGTCCAGCAAGCATTTCGTAGATCACGGTACCCAGCGAATAGATATCCGTTGCGGGACCCACGTGGCTTGTTTCTCCAGCGGCCTGCTCGGGTGCCATATAGCGCGGCGTGCCAAAGACGACACCGGTTTCGGTTTTCCAGCCGTCGGCGTCGGGTCCAAGGAGTTTTGCCAGGCCGAAATCGACGAGCTTGATTTTCAAAGCGAGACCATCGAGAACAAAGATATTGGCTGGTTTGAGATCGCGGTGGATGACGCGGCGATCGTGCGCGGCCTGCAAGCCGGTGCAGATCTGTTCAACATAGGGGAGCGCTTCACCGGCTGAGATCGGGCCTTTGCGCAGATGTTTGAAGAGGTCTTCCCCTTTTAGATATTCCATCACTGTATAGAGGTAGCCGTCTTCGGTGCGTCCGAAGTCGAAAACCTGGACGATGTTGGCATGTTCGATTTCGGCGACGGCCTGGGCTTCTGTTAAGAAGCGTTGGGAGCCTTCTGGGTCTTCCGAAAGCAGCCTCGAAATAACCTTGATCGCCACGCGCCGTCGGATCTGCGGATGCTCGGCCAGATATACGGCCCCCATTCCCCCTGCGCCCAGGAGTTCCGTGGCGACGTAGTTGCCAAATTTCTTGCCGAGTAGTTGATCCGGTACCATTCAGCACGGACAATACCATATTGGCGACGACCATACAGGGGGCGTCTGGCGGACCACCAAGGATTTTGTGAGTTCGGCATCATCTTGCAGAGCTGCGCTTCGCCGCTTGCTCTTCCATCGCGTCCTTCTTTGCCCTGCGGGCTTCGTGCGCGATTTCCGCGAGCAAGCCATGTTTGTAGCGATAGTCGATATCATGCAGTCCGCTGCGTTCTTGAAACTCGGTATAGAGCCGGATGAATTCCCGCCTTTCCTCCATCTTGCGCTGATAGATGCGATACATATCGCTGCGGTCGCGGATGATATAGGGCGTTAGCAAAACCAGCAGGTTCTTTTTTTCCACACGCTTTCCCTTGCGGGTGAACAATGCACCGATGATCGGTATATCGCCCAGGAAAGGCACTTTGCTTTCCACTTCAACCGTTCTTTCCGTCACCAGTCCACCGATCACCACCGCTTGCTGGTCGGCGACCACCACCGTCGACTGAATCAATCGCTTTGAAGTCGAGGCCCCCAAATCACCGTCACCGAAATTGATCTCTTTGACATTGGAAACCTCCTGGCTCAATTTCAAGCGGACAGTATCGCCATCACCGATGGTCGGCGTCAGTTTCAGTTTCAAACCAACCTCCTTGCGATCCACTGGCTGATAGGCACTAAGAAAGGAGAGTTGTTGATTCTGGCCCGAGGGAATGGGGGGCGCACCGCCTCGGATGGGGATGGTATCGCCCACCATGATTTCCGCCTCAGTATTATCCGAAGTCAGAATATGTGGCGAAGAAAGAATATCGATGTCGCTGTTTTTCTGCAGTGCGTGAATGACTACACCAAAGCTCGGAATATCCTTGTTCAGGCCCATCGCCGCCCCCGACCCCGGTATCGGTGGTCCTTGAACGCCTGCTGCCATACCCATCAATGAGATGGGATTGAGTATGGCCGAATTAAGTTCGGCACCATGGTTCAGGCCACCCAGGATCATCGATGACCCCACCCCGCCTCCGCCATGAAAGCCGACCCCGAGATCGCGGTTCTTATCCAGCTTAACTTCTAGAATAAACGCCTCGATAAAGACCTGTTTCTTGGGTCGGTCCATCTCACGAATCAGATTTCGCAAATCGAGGTAGTCCGCAAGTGTAGCGACGATGAGTAGTGCATTGTTTGCCTTATCGGCGCTGATCTTCACATTCTGTTCGAAGAGTCCCGTTGGCTGTTTCGCCCTATTCCGGCGCCCTTTGGGTGAGACGTTCACCTGCGCAATAGCCTGGGCGACCTGTTCCGCTTGACCGTGACGCAATCGATAATTCCAGAGCCGGGGTTTATTTCCACCTTCGGCAATATCTACCTTGGCCAACAATTCCCGGATTTCTCCCCAAACTTCGTCCCCACTGACGATGATCAACGAATTCGAATGCGCGTCGGCAACAATGGTTGGCGGCAGATCTGCACCGGAGTTCTTCTTATTCTTCGTCGAACGTGGGCCTCGGCCCTTGGATGTAGCGAAGAGTTGGGTCAGCGTCTGCTGAGCCGTTGCCGGGTCCATATGGGCGAGTCTGATCACACGTATCTTGCGGGATTTCTTTTCCTCGTCGAGCTCTTCGTCTAGTTCGTCGATGATGCGCACCAACCGGCGAACGTTGGCCGCGGTGTCCGTAATGATCAACGCATTCGTCGGCGCGTAGTGCGTGACATCAGCCGTCCGGGACTTCATCTTCAACAGAATGGGCAGCAACTGTTGGGCTTCGGCATGATGCGGCCGGATGAATTGGGTGACGGGGCGGTCATCTCGTGGAAGCTTATGACGGTCGCGGTGGCTGCGAACCGCGACAGGGCTGCGTACAATGCCGTCCGCGCGGACGATCTTCGTACGCTTGCCCGTTTTCACCAGAGAGAGTCCGGTCGCGTCGAGGGCACTAAGAAAAATACGATACGCTTCGCCGGCCGTCATCGACGACGGAGAAAAAAGCGTCACTGGCTGGCTGCGCAATCCACGTGGCACAATGATGGTTCGGCAGGTCAAGGCACTGATCCAGGCGACGAGGTCCTTGAGTTCCGTTTCCGGTTTCAAGCTGACGCGAACGCGTTTATCCGCCGGTACTTCAAGACAGCGTGTTTTGCGTCGGACCTCTTTGAAATCCGCGACCGGTTCTGCCTGAGGTACCGGTTCCGCTTCGCCCTTGGGAATGATCTCGGCTGCGCGCACCGGTTGTTGCACGACCATAAGGGTGCTGATGGATAGGAGGAAAATACGAATGCTCATCTGCGGTCACCTGTAGGTGTAGATCTGCCAGCGCTGCCCAGCCAGGGTAAGAGCAATCGCTATGCCAGGGAGAAACCGCTATGAAATTGCAGCTGGGGAACGTGCAGGAGAACTCATCCGTGCCAAATCGGCGAAAGCGCGACTGTAAGAGGCGACAGAACGGCGCGGCGAACGGGGTGAGGGATGACCTACTTCAACCGGCGGGCGTCGTTGTCGATTCGTTTCAACAAAGACGGCGATTGCGATTCCTTTTTGTAGCGCCTCTTCTGCGCGGTCCAGATGAAGCGAACACCGGGCCTTTGAATCTGCGCCGTAAGGTCCATGGGCTTGCGCCAGACATAGAGAAGACGCCCATCTGCCTTGCGGATGCGCTTCACCGGGCCGCCACCCGCTGGTTGGGCTTTCTGGTTGGACGACATCGTCGTGGGCTGTGTTGCTGGCGGCGCGGCGAAGCTGGCGCCACCCACCAAAAGAGTGGAGAGGAAAAGTGAAGTTGTGCAGAGCACAGGTCGTTGTCTGGATCTTCTCGGTGTCATGTAGATCTCCGTATATGATTCTATGACATCAAAGATCGGAATCGGTTCCAAGAAGATGACCCCCCAAAAGCACAACAGCAGAACGCGCCGATATTAAAGCGAATTAGCAGGATAAAACCTACGGGGTGCCCGAGGCTCCAACCGATAGATCGATCAGGTAGACCGCGGTATCGGAAGCCCAATCCGAATCGAAAACGACAAATCGACCATCGCCTGAAAATGAAGCCCTGGGTTGCTGCCAGTAGCTACTACCGCTGCTTCGGTGGTGTGCCAGCCGCACGATTCCGCTGCCGTCCAGCTTCAACAGAAAGAGCTCATTTTCCAACGGGTCATTCGTGCCGTTGGCGGGATTGTTATGGGCCGTCACCAAACAATAGCCGGCTGGCCCGCGACAGGAGATATGTTCGAAGACCCAATCCGTCAGATAAAGGTATTGAGATTGGGCCTCGCCATTGGCCGGGCCGGGGAGAACGCGATAGGACATCGCAGGGTAATTGCTATCCCAATTTCCATCACTGGGTGTCCCGTTGACGTAATTTGTACCCGCTGGGGGTCCAGAGAATTCGGCGGAGACAAAAACCTCTGTTTTACCATCGGCGAGCACCTGCAAATCAGCATGGGGATGGTCGGCGGTGACTCGGCCGACAAAGGCGCCCGTATTGATGTCGAAGCTCTCTAGGCCTTGGCAGCGATTGGTCCCCGAGGCAGCCCATTGAACCATCAGATAGTTGCCTAAGGGCGAAACACCGATCCAGTCAGGATCGAGCCGACCCCACGTCGGATCCTCGGCACACGTCCCACTGGTAAATAGCGTGTCGAAATCGATTTCCACGGCGAGTTGCTGCTTATCGATATTGAAGGAGAAGATCGTCTGGCCACCTGAACTATTTGTGGCCAAGCCAGCGAGCCATTGACCGTCCCGTGAGATTTCATCGAATGATTGATTGCCGCGGATACGCTCGTAGCTGGCCGGAAACGTGAAGATGGTTTGGGTGGTACTCGTTTCCACATCCGTCAATTGAACGCGAAGCGTCGTATCGGCATTGCTATCGAAATGAACGATCTTGGATTTCTTCTGGGGATGCCAACGGGCACAATTCCATTCGGGGAGCTGGCTACCGCTCATCACAGTCTTCAGGTCGGATATTCGGCGAATCAGATAGTCGGCATTCCCTTCGGCGACACCCTCGGCGATCAAGATGTACTCGTTGTCATACGAGATCGCCTGCAACTGAGAATAGTCGTGGATGCCGAAGGCCGGCGAACTGATACGGCGGATAGATGTACCGAACGTGGGATCGATCTTGCTCGCGTTATAGACCGGCGCTTGTAGTGGGGGAACGCCGTAGGATTTCACAGCGGGTACCGCCCCCGCGAGGTAGCGGACCGCATCTTCAGCTATACCGACCGTCATCTTCTCAAGAGCAAAAAGGGAAGGCGGGGCATCGTTTAGTGGAAGACCCGTATCGGGAACAGCAGGCGCAGCGTCGGGGATAGCGGGCGCAGCATCCGGTTTTGCCACACCGGCATCAGGCGCCGTCGCCGGCGCATCGGGGATGGGTGGTCTCGCGTCATGCTCAAGGGGGCCCGCGTCGTGTTCGACGTCAGCCTCAATGGGAATAGCCGCATCGTCGGCGTGCGACGGATTGAACTGAGCCATCCCGGCATCCTCACCGCTTTTTGCGGATGGCTCCGGAAGTGACGTACAGCTGATCATGGAAAAGGAGAGCAATAGGGCGCCTATAGCCCCACGCCACGCGTCGAATCGATTCATCTTGATGCCCCTCGGTTGTCTCTATGGCGATGGGGCAAATGCAAGTTGTGAGCCGACAGTCTCGTGGGTTGCTTCCCGGTCTATCATCCCTGTAATTCGTCGAGATCTTTGCCGGTTTTCGGTTTTCGACTATCGGTTTTCGCCATCTGCTATGGGGTATCGGTTGTCGGCAACCGTCCGTCGGACAGTTCCGCACAGTGCATGTGGCGATCTGATGGCAGAGTTGAGATGATTCCGCGCCGACCCTATCCGACCATCCGTGCGGTGCTAGATTGAAACCATGCTGCGTTGGATTACATTATTCTACTTTGCTCTGTTGGTCGGCATCATCATCATGGCCGACGTAGGTGCCCGGATCTTTTCCGTCATTCATCAGGTTCCGATGGGCGACAAGATCGGGCATTTCTTTCTGATCGGCTTCGCTGCCTTTCTGCTCAATTTATGGCTGAAATGTCGTATTTTCACCGTGGGCCGTAGCCGTTGGCTCTGGGGTAGCGCGGTGTTGTCGGTTGTCGTCAGCCTTGAAGAATTCCTGCAGGTCTATCTTCCCCACCGGAACAGTTCGATTTGGGACCTAGCGGCGGATATCCTGGGAATCATTGTTTTCGGCCAACTAGCGCGATGGGTTCATAGTCGCGCCGATCGAAGGCGATACGCTGGGGAGGGAAAAATGGGCCTGCCAGGGAACTAGCTCTCGCGCTCGGGGAACACTACAATCATAGGGTGTCCCTCTCTGCGCATGACCGAAACCGGTTAAACTCAACTATTGAGATTTGCGTTCTCTTCATTTTCCTTGGCGTTTTCTTAGGCGCGTGCCGTGGCTTCAGCCAGGTTCCCCTCGACGCCGCCCCTCCTCCGGTGGACCAAGCTGCCACAGATGGCCCATCTTCTCCTGATTCAGCGCCCGACTCAGCCGTACCGGCTTGCCAGGCAGGCGAGATCTTCAGCGCGGACGTGGACGACTACCACGAGCCCGGCCGACACACGGCCATTGCCGTGGAAGCCTCCGGTGTGATTCATATCACTCACTATGCTGCCGGGCCCGCCCCCGATATGTTCGGTAACGGCGGCTATCATGACGCGCGTTACTCTCGCTACAAGGACGGCGCTTGGCAGAGCGAAGACATCTACGAATCTGGCGTCATCGGTGGTGAGATGGCAATGGCGCTCGATGGTTCTGGCCAAGTGCATCTTGTCTTCTACGACTACCAAAATAAGGATCTGCTTTATAGCACGGGAATGTTCGGCAACTGGCAAAGCCCGGAACGCATCGCCACGGAGGGGATCGTCGGCTGGGGCAACGACCTCGTCATTGATCCCCAGGGCAACATTCATGTCGTCACGGTAAGCGGCGAGCAGGAGTCTCTCATCTACCTGCGCCGCGAAAAGGGTGAATGGCAAACGGGTCAGCCCTTAGCTTCGGTGAGCTTCGGCTATCAGTCGGGCCTCGCCTTGGACAAAGGCGGAAAACTCCACGCCAGCATCATCAGTGCCGGTTCACTGAAACATTTGAGCGGTGAGCCCACCGCGTTTAGCGAAGTGGAGATCTTGGAAGGGGGGTTGAAGGAAGCCGCATCAGATATTGCGACCACGTTTCCCGGCAATGTTCATCTTGTCTATCGGGACGCCACGGATGACCTGGCGTATCGAGAAAAAATTGAAGGCAATTGGAGTGAAAAGAGGATTCTCGACAGCACGTCTGCATTGAGTCAGGACTTTTCCATCGTGGCTTCGGAATCGGCCGACCTCTGGGTGGTCTACCACGACGAAACCGCAGGTGATTTGCGCCTAAGTCACCGAATCGACGGAAAGTGGCGCCCGCCTCGGTCCATCGACACTGCTGGACACGTGGGGGGCTATCCGTCTGCCGCCCTCGGTCCCGAAGGCGCGCTTCATATCGCTCACTACAATAAGGATAATAGGGCGCTGCGCTATACACGTATCTGCCCCAATGCCCAACAATGATGTCTTCTGACTCGTCAGCGGTGTGATTTCCAGTTATGTTCTGGCTGTGAAAACATCAAAGCCCATCGTCAATATCTTGGCTCAGCGTTATGCCAGCGGCGAAATGTGCGCCTTGTGGTCGGCCGAGCATAAGATCGTGTTGGAACGTTCACTTTGGATCGCCGTGTTGGAGGCGCAGCGGGATCTCGGCATCACCGTACCGGACGGCGCGGTGGAAGCGTACCGTGCCGTATTGAAAAAGGTAGATCTCGAATCCATCGCAACGCGCGAAAGGGTGACGCGGCACGACGTAAAGGCACGCATCGAAGAGTTTTGCGCCCTCGCTGGATACGAACAGATCCACAAAGGTATGACGTCGCGGGACCTCACCGAAAACGTCGAGCAGATGCAAATTCGTTCCGCCCTGTCGCTCGTACGAGACCGAATGGTGGCCGCCGTGGCGCGGCTCGCTCACCGCGCGGCAGATTACGAAAGCTTGGTATTGGCCGGGCGCAGCCACAACGTTCCCGCTCAGGCGACGACATTGGGTAAACGCCTCGCCAACGTTGGAGAAGAACTCCTGGTCGCCTTAGAGCGAATCGAGGCTCTACTTGCACGTTATCCGCTTCGCGGTCTCAAAGGACCGGTGGGCACCCAGCAAGACCAGCTCGATTTACTGGGAGGCGACGCTACGAAGCTCGCAAAACTTGAGGAAGCCGTAGCCTCCCATCTCGGCTTTTCCCGCGCCCTCTACAATGTAGGGCAGGTCTATCCCAGGTCGTTGGATTTGGATGTCGTCTCCGCCCTGCTTCAATGTGTTGCGGCGCCGTCGAGTTTTGCCACCACGTTGCGCCTCATGGCCGGACAAGAGTTGGCCACCGAAGGTTTCAAAGAAGGCCAGGTGGGGTCTTCTGCGATGCCGCATAAAATGAATTCCCGTTCCTGCGAGCGCATCAACGGTTTCAAGACCATTCTCTCGGGTTACGTAACGATGGTCTCGTCGCTTGCAGGCGACCAGTGGAATGAAGGCGACGTGAGCTGTTCTGTCGTACGACGTGTGGCGCTGCCCGACGCATTTTTTGCCGCCGACGGCTGCTACGAGACCTTCCTCACCGTTCTCGATGAATTGGGGGCGTATCCCGCTGTCATCGAAAGCGAGCTATCTCGCTATTTGCCGTTCTTGGCGACGACCAAACTCCTGATGGCCGCGGTCAAAGCGGGCGTGGGCCGGGAACTCGCCCATGAAGTTATCAAAGAACATGCGGTTGGCGTAGCGTTGGCCATGCGCCAAGAAGGCCGCAAAGAAAACGATTTGCTCGGCCGACTCGCGGCAGACGCTCGTTTACCTTTGGACCAAAGCGCCCTCGGCAAAATTCTCAGTGACCCATTGAGTTTTGTGGGCACAGCGACGGAACAAACCCAGCATTTCGTGAAACGGGTCGAAGCGGTCGTCGCACGCCATCCGCAAGCCGCTCAGTACAACCCGGCGCCCATGCTCTAGACCGAGTTTCGCTTACTAGCGCCCTTCGCTAAAGCGCAGAACCCCCACCTTCACCAATGCCGGCAGAAGCAGTAGGTCTGCCACGAGTGCTACGAATAGCACGAGCGGCAGTAACGTCCCCATCATGCTGATCGAATAATAATGGCTGAACGCATAGGGTACGAAACCAACGGTGAGCACCAGCGTCGTGATGACGATCGCTCGCCCCGAAAAGTTATAGGTTCGCTCGAGGGCTTCGCTGCGCGTGGCTGCCCGTTTGGATTCCAAGCGATAGCGCATCAGAAAGTGGATCGTATCGTCTACGCCAATACCGATGGCCATCATCGCAATGATCAATGTATCGGAATCGACGCGAAATCGTGTCAATGCGACGTAGGCCCCCAGAAAGAGCAACGGCAGAATGTTGGGGACCATGGAAATCAGGCCCACGCGTAGGGAGCGCAGGCCGATGATCATCATCAAGGCGATCACAACCATAGAAAGCAAAAGGCCCGTTCGTTGGCCCAATACGACATTATTCAGCCACCAGCCCACGAGGTAGCCCAATCCGGTCGCCTCGAGCTTGACCTCCGCCCCCAATATCTGGCTACCGAGGGCCGAGATTCGCTTGCCCGCTTCGAACGTTCCCCTCGCGTGGTGGTCCTTGATCCGAATGCCGACGCGCATGGTCTTCCGATCGAAGCTGATCAGTTGCTTCAAATCTTTTCCCCCCGACATCTCGAAAAGCAAAAGGTATTGCGCAAGGGCCTCTCGGGACGTCGGTAATTCTCCCTTGGCGCCCATGACGTGATGCATCCGCTTGATCAGCGTTGACAGTGATACGACGCTATCAACCTCAACGTCTTTGAGCATTCGTTTTTGGAACTTCTCGATGCGTGCAAAAAGTTCTGCGTCTAAAATTGCGTCTTTCTCTTCTAGGTCCAAAAAGAGCTCGAGCAAATTGGTGCTCGCGAAGTATTTCTTGAAATAGTCTTGGTCTTTGCGGTAGCGGTTTTCCAAGCTCATACGATGTCCCAGATTCGTATCGATATTGAGTTGGGGCAGTGCCCAAATAGCACCGGCGGTGACGATGCCGAAAAAAGCGATAACCCATCCCGGTCTTTCGGTCGCTAGCGCTCTCATTCGATTCAATAGCCAGTCCATCCCATATTCTCGACCTGTCTTTTGCACGACGATGGCCTCTCGGGACCTTCGTTCAAAGGAAAGCACGATGGGGACGATGGTCATCGCCAGCACGAGCGCAATACCCACACCGAAACCCAAGACCACCCCGAGTTGCCTGAAGACAGGGGTGGGAATGATGGACAGGCAGATAAATCCCACGAAGGTGGTCGCTGATGTGAGCAGACAGGCGCGCCCTACGTCGGAAGCGCTGGCGATAATGGCCTCTTCCTTCTCTTTTCCCCTTCTCCGTTCGACTTGATAAGCGGAAAAGAGATGAATGATGTCAGAAAAAGCGACGATGAGTACCACCCCAGGTACGACGCTCATCATGATATTGAGTTCGGGATCGATGAGTGTGGAAAGACCCATGGTCCAGAGCACAGCAAGCCACGAAATGCCTAGGGCGAGGATCGCCGGGCCAAATCTACGGAAGATGAAGAAGACAATAATGAGAAGTGCCAAGGTCGAAAAGGGCAGGAGGCGGCTGATATTATAATAGGTTTGCACCATCATTTCGGCGAGCAAGGGCGGAGAGCCCGCGAAATGAAGATGTTCGGCTTGATACCCCGCGTCGATGAGTACCTTGCGCATGCGGTCCATCATCGCCGGTAGGTTTTCTGTGCTGCGATCGGGATCAACCTTTAGCTCGACCACGAGAGCCGCGTGTTTGCCGTTCTCGGAAACCACCAATCCGCGCAACATTTCATCGCGCTGCAAGGCAGCGAGTAGAGCGCCGCGTTCCTCTGGCTTCTCTTCGGCGATTTCTCCGTAGGAACGGATGACCAAAGATTCCCCACCCTCGGTATCTTTCGCAGCGTAGATCCGTTGGGCACTCAGCAGGCTAACGACGCTTTCTATCTCAGGGAACGACCGAATCCCTTCCGTGGCCTTTCGCAGTCGGCGAAGGCTGCGCCCAGATAATGGGTCTGCGTCTTCATAGCCGACAATGATCTTCTCGTCGTTCGTGAACCGCCGTGCCCGTTCTTGGTAGGATTTGTATTCAGCTGCATCACCAAAAAACAGTTTGCCGATGGAAGACGAGATAACAGCGCGAGACAAGCTGAATCCGGCCGCAACCGTGACCACGAGTAGCAGCAGGCCGATGGCCAAACGGTGTCTCAAGACGAAACGAAAATATGCTGCCATTTAACGAGATACCTTGCGCAACGGCCCGACAACCGCAGACAATCCGCCGCTGATAAATTCTCCCGCCGGACCACCTAAATAGAAACCGCTTCCCCATCCTGTTCCGATCGTCAACGATGCGGTTTGTTCGTCAGCGAGATGGTGACGGTCGTTGATTTCCAGCGTCCAGAGTTTGTCAGCTACGATGCGGTTGGCGATATTCTGTATTTCCCGCCCTTCTAGATGGTCATCCGAAAGAACCAGCCAATTCGGTTGGCCACCCTGCTGGCCCATGACATCGGCAGCGCATCGCGAGCGGTATACTGTTCTTCGGCGTCGAAGGGTCATTCGAATGTCCGCGGTCCACGGACTTCCTCCCATGGACGTGTAGTCGATGCGCAAATACTTCGCATCAAGTCGACCCTCACCGATCGCCACGAGCCTGCGAATGGTCCAGTTGAGGAACATAAAGCGGCCTAGGGGTACGCGGACTGGGCGATATTTGACGGGGTGCTGTAGGTGACGAGGCCCTGATCTCGTTTGGTATCAATATAGGAGAGGAACGTGTCGAGTGCGTCGAGCGCCCCCTGATTCGGCGAGCCTTCCCCGGTATTGTGGGCCGTGTATTCGGTGATATGGGTGACGAATCCCCACGCGGCGACATTGCCGTTCGTGCCCGTATTCCCGGTGTTAGCGGCAGCGCTGACGGCGGCGTCGAAATAGACCTGCAGTTCGCCGAACTCCAGGTCGGTAAGGACGTTTGCCTTCTTGCCGCTGGCAAGCGTCCAATCTGGTCCTGAATGGTCGACCATCACAAACGTACCGTTGGGATCGTGGTCGCAGGGGACGGCATTGGAAATATCCGGCTTCCAGGGGTAGAGGAAATTACCGGTCGTTTTCCAACTATCGCTATTCTTGCCCCACTGAGTTGTACAGACGGGTGCCATCTCGTGAGAACCATCGCTATCGGGGATCAGGTTCGAGGTGCCGACCGTAACGCCCCAGCCGGTGTATTGCTTCACAGATTCGGAAAAGAGGGCCGTTCGCTCAGCCCCTGTCGTGTTGCCGAGAAAAGCCTGGTAGCCCGATCCGGAAGTGATCTGTTTTGCATCGAGTCCACAATCGTTCGTGAGATAGTCATAGGTCGGTTCAAGGTCGGCGGATTTGTGCGCGTGCACGCCAATTTCATGCCCCTCCCCCAAGAGTTCTTTGAAGATATGGTCGCTCCCTTGGTGCTGGCAAAACCCCTTGGCCGGCCCGATGGTGGGTTGCCAAGCGATTTTCAGCCCGTGCTTGTCTGCCACAGCTTTGATGGCCCTGATGAGCGCCACCATGTTGTCGGCCTTGGTTCCATTGAGGTCGCCATCCTTCATCAGTTTCGAATCGTAGGGCAAGCGGTCATCACTGAGATGCGCGTGGATCACATAGAACACGTTAAGCTTAGCCACGCTCGGAACCTGGCCGTCTTTGGGGAAAGGAGGCAGTTTGCCATCGGGCAGGGGAGGCATCCCGTCAGGCAATGAAGGCTTGGCGTCGCTCAGAATTCCCGCATCCTGCTCCAGCTCCCCCTTGCTATCCGAACAACTCAAACTCACGCAGGCGACCAGAAATAGACCTAGGCTTTTCAAGCTACTCACTAGAACTCCAAATTTCATCGATTCCTCACGTCCTTGATACCTGCGGATCAAAACGTTCATTTTTTGTGGATGGGCTAGTGTAGCATAGAGTTGCTGATAGCCGACTATCTACAGGTGATAGCCGATAGCCGACGATCGACTTTCGACCTAGTATCTCAGCTTCATGCCGTATCTGACGATCGTGACGGGCGTGCCCTTCTTAATGCATTTCTTTCGTACGAAACGGAATAGTTCATCGATAGCTTCGTCGTTTACGGCGACGCAGCCCCAGGTCCAGTTCATTAGGCCTTTGCCGTGGCCGTGGATCTCTATTGCACTGCCGATTCCCTGTTTTGGGGGAATGAGCTTTTTCCTTAGCCGTTTTTGAAATGCCTTCTTGTCGTGTGCATTCGGATAGTTGATGAGCAATGCGCGATAGAATTCCGACTTCCAAAGGATGCGCTTCACCGAATATCTTCCCTCGGGTGTCGCTCGGTCACCTTGCATCATCTTATCGTCGTAGGGATTGGCACCCAACTCCATGGATATTGTCTTGATAAGTCTTCCGGATTTGAAAAGGAAGACTTCGTAGGCTGCCTTGTCAACCACGATGGCGCAGGATTTGGACTTCACCGACAGGCGTGTTGTCTCCTCAATCCAGCCTTTGAATTTCCTCAGGTCGTCTGGGTCGAAATAGTATTTGTAGTGCAGGCCCAGGGGGTTGTTGTCATATTTGGGGTGCAGGTAGTCAGAGGGTTTCGCGAGCTTTCTCGTCAACTCAAAAGCGGGCGGCCTTCCTAAGAGGTCATTGACCAAGCGGCCGATGTTTGGTTTCTTTTCTGAATGGGAATATCTAACGAATCCAACCAGGGCCAAGACCCCCGCCGCCATGACAAATTGCAGTCGCCGCCTTGATGCCATTCGCCCACCGATAACGGGCCGGATACGTTGGTGTACCTACGCCGCCACCTATATGGACGCCATCGAGAACCATTTGTTTCGCGGGAATCCAACATAATTGGAGAGACACGGTTTTGTTGCGCATTCCGGGGATACGTTCAGCCTTTGACGCCGTGAGGCTGTGACGCTGGCACGGCGCTGCCAATCCTAGTCGGTCTAGGTCTTAAGCGTGCCATCCTGCAATCAAGGACCTCAATGCGAAAGAAGGGCGTAGCGAAGTATAAAAAGCGCTGCCAATATCCAGCACACAGGGGAGACGGCTTTGGGGTGTTCCCCGAGACCTTTGACGATGGCGTGAGAGATAAAGCCAAAGGCCATGCCGTCGGCGATGCTGAATGTGAGGGCGATACCGGAAATGGTGAGGAAGGCTGGGATGGTTTCGGTGAGGTCTTTCCAGGCGATCTTCGAAACCGAACGCATCATCAGGGCGCCGACGATAATCAATATCGGCGCGGTAGCTGTGGCAGGTACGAGGCGAAAGACGGGGGCAAAGCCGATCGCCAGCAGGAAGAGGAGGGCGACGACGATGGACGTGAATCCGCTTTTGCCGCCGGCTGAAATTCCCGCATTGCTTTCGATATAGCTGGTGACGGTACTGGTACCCAGGCAGGCGCCGGCTAAGGTTCCGATGGCGTCCGCAAGCAGGGCGCGCTCGGCGCGGGGTAGATGCCCGTCTTTCGTCAACATGCCGCCCTGTTCGGCCACACCGATCAAGGTGCCCAGGCTGTCGAAAAGGTCGACGAAGAAAAAGGCAAAGATGATGTTGACCAAACCGGCACGAAACGCGCCGAAGATATCCAACGCCAAGAAGGTCTCGCTCGGGTTGGCCCAAGCGAATAGGGAACTAGGCAACTTAATGTCGCCCGTTATCAACGTATAGAGGGTGATGACGGCGATGGTGATCAGCGGTGCCCCTTTGATCTTTCGAACCATCAAAATTGCCGTCAGTTGTACGCCGGCGAAGGTCAGTAGGGGGCCAGCGCTATGCAAATTTCCCAACGTTAACAGCGTTGCCGGACTATCGACGATGATTCCGCCGTTCTTCAAACCAATCAGGGCGATGAAAAGGCCAATACCGGCGGCGATAGAGATCTTCAACGACATGGGCACCGCATTGACCAAATATTCTCGTACCCGGAAAAGGGAGAGCAGCAGAAAGAGAAATCCTGAAATGAAGACGGCCCCCAACGCGGCCTGCCACGCGCCAACCGCTGTTGCACCACTTGCCGCCAATTGCGGTACAACCGTGAAGGCGAAATAGGCGTTCAAGCCCATACCCGGTGCGAGTGCGATCGGATAGCGGGCCCAGAGCCCCATGACGATACTGGCCAATGCGCTACTGAGGGCTGTGGCGAAGAGCACGCCGTCGAATGGAATCCCCGCTTTGCTCAAGATCTGCGGATTGACCACCAGAATATAGGACATGGTAGCAAAGGTTGTTGCACCAGCGACGACCTCCGTTCGAAGGTCGGTGCCCAATTCGTCGAATCTAAAAAACCGCCGAATCATGGGGCAAGACTACCCCCGGATCACAGAAAGATGAACCGTATACTGCACTGCATTTCGCTACATATCGGCAGCGCCTCGGTGATTACGCCAGAGAAGCAGTGCCAAACATAGCGCGGCGAGAGCTGACGATAGGAGCAGATAGGTAAACACCACATCCGGGTCGATGTGGCCGTCCGCATCGAGCTTCAACCTTTTCTTGAACAGCAGCTCTTGCGCAATCGAGCCAATCGAGCCCATGCCATTGATGATACCGGCGGAAAGAACGGCAGCGCGAGGCGACCCCACGTCGATGGCGCCAGCGCCGGTCATCAAAGCGTCGGGACCATAGAGGGTAAAGCCGATGAGGCCTAGAGCGATGGTGAATATGGTCAGATCTTTCTGCCCCAGCGTGTATAGCAAAAAGCAAGACGCACCCATGGCTAGAATGAAGATGAAACTGATCATGGCGCGGCGACCACGAAAGAAACGATCGGAGAGTATACCAGCGGTAATCACGCCAAACGGTCCGCAGGCATCAAAGACCGTCGAAAGGTTGCCCGCATTCCTTTCCGTCGTGCCGTAAGAAAGGTTGAGTAGCATGGGTACCCACGACCACAGAGTGTAACGAATGAATTTGACGAAAAAATAGAACGTGCCGACGATCAAGACGTTGATCACCGTTTGAGCATTCCACCCAATACCGCGGCGTACCTCTACGGGCTTCGCCGTATCGCCAGCCGTTCCGCTCTTTGCCTCCTCCTCTTCAACGATGCTCTCTAGACCCAGGTCCCCCGGCCGATTTCGATGATTGAAGAAGACGAAGACGGTAATGCAGCCCAAAATCACGCACGGTCCATAGAACGACGACTTATAGCCGTGATTGCCGAGGAACCAGGCGGCCACAAGATTCGCCACCACGCCGCCCGCCTGGTAATTGGTCGCCCAAAAACCCATGACGGTGCCCCGCTCTTGGCGATGAAACCACTGCGCCATGGTGCCCACACCGGCGGACCAGCCCGTGGATTGGGCGACGCCATTGAGCAGCATGAATGCTGCAAAAATTGTAAATGTATTCGTGAAGCCAAAGGCGAGGTTCGCGAAGATGCTGCATGACATACCGGCGAGCAACAAGACCCGCGCACCGAGCATTTGGCCGAGCGCACCCGACAGGAACTGTCCGGAGGCATAGGCTACATGATAGGTAGTACCCAGGTTCCCTAGGTCATTGATGCTCCATTTGCGTTCACGAAGAAGCGAGGCTTTGGCCAAAAAGAAAGGCTTTCGGCAAAAATAGAAGCCGAAGTACGCAAGCCATGTGGCGGCAAATATCCTCCACCGCCAAATTTTCGTTTTCTTCTCCATCACCTAGGCCGTCTCTATTCGTGATTGGTGGCAAGTAGAAAGCAGGCGGCTAGCCTAACACGAAAGCGCCTTGTCGCTCAGTTGTCGCCCCATTTGTGTTGCAGGCTCCACGTGCACCGCTTTGCGTCAAGATTTGGGTTGGAACGCTTGCTTCGCGTAAACTAATGGGGAGATGAGACCCATCGGTCTCCGATAGGAACTCCATGGTTCGCCTTTTCTTTCTATTTTCTAGTGTCGTCGCTCTTTCCACCATCGGCGTGGTTGACTATTTCTGGCCCCCGATTCTTTACGCCCTGATCATTGTTTTACCCTTCGTGATCATCGGCATGGTTGATCTGCTTCAGCGAAGACAATCGCTTTTGCGGAATTACCCTGTGATTGGTCATGGACGCTATTTGCTGGAGTCGATTCGGCCGGAGATTCAACAGTATTTCGTTGAATCCAATATTGACGGCACGCCTTTCAGTCGGGAATTTCGTTCGGTGGTCTATCAGCGGGCTAAGGGCGCCCTGCAGACGGTGCCCTTCGGGACGCAACGAGATGTCTATCGCGCAGGCTATGAATGGCTCAACCATTGTTCGGCGCCGACCCCCGTGCCGGAAGAAGAACATCGGGTCGTCATTGGGGGAGCGGAATGCAAGGCGCCTTACCTGGCCTCTCATTTAAACGTCTCGGCGATGAGCTATGGATCACTGTCGAAACAGTCGATCATGGCCCTGAACAAGGGGGCCCGTGAGGGTGGCTTTTTCCACAATACAGGAGAGGGCGGCATAAGCCCCCACCATCTCAAATATGGTGGCGACTTGGTCTGGCAGGTGGGTACGGGCTATTTTGGCTGTAGAGGCCGCGATGGGGGGTTCGATGGGGGGCTTTATGCGGAAAATGCGAAGCGCCCCGAAGTGAAGATGATCGAACTCAAACTCTCTCAGGGGGCTAAGCCGGCACATGGGGGAATTCTTCCCGCCGCGAAGGTGACAACCGAAATCTCACAGATCCGCGGCGTTCCCCTGGGCAAGGATGTCCTATCGCCACCGGTGCATCGTGAATTCGATACGCCTCTAGGGTTGCTCGAATTCATTCAACGACTGCGTGATCTCTCGGGAGCGAAACCCGTGGGTTTCAAACTCTGTGTGGGTCGCCCTGTAGATTTCTATTCCATTTGCAAGGCGATGGTTGAAAGTGAGATCTATCCCGACTTCATCACGATCGATGGCGGTGAAGGCGGCACGGGAGCTGCACCGATGGAATTTACCAATTCCGTTGGCATGCCTCTAAGAGATGGCTTATTGCTGGCCCATAACGTGTTGGTGGGTTGTGGTATTCGCGATCGTCTACGTTTGATCGCCAGCGGCAAGGTGGTAACGGGGTTTCATATCATCCGCGCGATGGCTTTGGGTGCAGACCTCTGCAATTCGGCTCGCGCCATGATGTTTGCGCTCGGCTGTATTCAGGCCCGACGATGCCATGAGAATAACTGCCCCGTGGGTGTCGCCACGACGCGGCCGGGTCTTGGTCGTGCGCTAGATATCGGAGACAAGGCGCGGCGAGTGGCGGCTTTCCATCAGGAAACCATCCATGGTTTCGTTGAACTCGTTTCCGCGGCAGGGTTGGCGAGTGCTGATGATATCGAACCACGCCATGTAATGCGGCGGATCGACCAGGATACGATCAAGGATTACGCTGAGATCTATCAATATTGCCAACCCGGGGTATTACTCGGTGGAAAAGGGGACTCGCGGATGCAAGAATTATTCGACAGAGCTCAGTCAAACTGCTTTTCCCATTGAACTGAACGAGTGACCTAATTATGCAATCAGATTCGCAGCGCCCTGGCGCCAACAATCCCTACGCTCCTCCGGCGGAGGCACCGCCGGGTTGGGCTGAGGTAGCGGCGTTACACGACAACCCAGCGCCGAGTCGGGTGCCTTTTGTTTTTGGTATCCTCTCGCTCGTTTTCTCATCGATTACATTCTTGTCGGGGGGCTTGATTGCCATTTCGCTTTGGGCTGTGAAAGTCTTTGGGGGGCGAGCGGGGGCTGACCATTGGGTCGCCGCCATGATGTCCGGCTACTTCTTGGTTATTACACTGATGGCCGTTGCACTCTTCATTCTGGGTTTCGGTCAACTCAGGTTTCGACCGTGGGCTCGGCGTCCCACACTCTACTGGGCGGCACTGGCATTGCTTCTCCTTGCTGCCTTTCCTGTTGTCTGTGGAATATTCGCAGGGACTGGATTAGGACCGAAGGGGGTGGGGGGGTTGATCGTTGTGGGCATCTTGGGTTTCTTGGTCCTCGCCCCCTATCCGATCCTCTTGCTGATCTTCTTCACGAAACTGCGCGTGAAGTATGCCATGCGCGAAGGCAATACCGATCTGGGGCCCTCCGGCATTTCTACGGTAGGCGGAAACTCGCCAACGATTGGCTGAATTCGGCCTCCTGCCGTGGATAGTCCGCTTTCAGAGCAGTAGCCGTGAACAAATAGACCTGACCCTTTTCGCCATGCAGGTATATGCTATTTGGGAAATGGTAGGGGATCTTTAAATGTTTGGGATTTCTCTGATTCGTCGATTTCGCTCCAAGTCCTGGCGCCGCTTCGGGCAACAGTTCATGCGTTATCGCAGAGATTCAAGCCAAGCCGAACGAAGGCTCGCGCGAACGATGCGTGGCTTGCGAAGAGAAATAGCCGGGGCCACCGTCGATTGCCAAAGCTGTCGTAGTTGCGCGCAAGGCTATCCCTTGCCCCATGGTGCTTGGGACGGCGGACATTGTTGCGGCGCCCAAACCGAGCAGATCTTCACCGAAGATGAAATCGCTAACCTGGCTCATGGCGGGGCCAAATTGAGACACTATTCGCCCGTGGAAAACCCACAGGGCTGCATCTTTCGGGGAAGTACCGGGTGCGTTTTAGACGCGGCCGATCGCCCCAATATTTGTGGCCATTACCTTTGCAACGCGTTGAAGCGTGAACTTGCCGATAGTGGCAAACTAAAACACTTGGAAGAATTGGGCGACGCGCTATTGACGCATTTAGAAGCGTACCGAGAATTGAGGCGGGCGCGCTGGGCCGATCGATGTTTGTCCAACCGCTAAGGAGAAGGAAGATGCTACGCTGGATTGCCTTGCTGCTCTTAAGTGTTTCTTTCGCTTGTCTTTGGCCGATGAAACCCGATCGTGAGAGGCAGCGGCGCATTTCGGAATGTCTGAAACAATGCCCTGCCGCGCAAAGCCCAAGCGGAATGGATAATAGTATGGCCGGTGCTCCGGCTTCTGATACGCGTTCTAGTTGTGAGGCGAGCTGTCATCGAATTCGCTGACCGCGTACGACGACGTAGTGTGGGGCGAAATTACTTCTTCTTGTTGAGCGAATTCATCAGAGCCGCTCCGAAACCACTGAGGGCGGGTTCTTCGCTTTTCACTTTTCCACCGGGCTTGTTGGCCACGTAGGATTTGTAGTCGTCTTGTTCTTGGCTGTCGTCGACGGCGGTAATGGAAAGACGTAGGCGGCCATTTTCCGGATCGATCGCGATGATCTGCGCCTTAAGTTCGGTTCCTTCCGGGAAAACGCGGCGTAAATTGGCGTTTCGTGGCTGTCCGGTTTCCTCGGCGGGAATCAGGCCTCGCATATTTCTGCCGCCGCCTTTAATACGGACAAAAAGGCCGAAGGGCTTGAGGTTGTCCACCACGGTATCGACAACCGCGCCAACGACCATATCGACGGTGGATGCCTGCTCGGCCCCCAGAAGCGAAAGAGAAATACGCTTGCTGGTACGATCGATTTTCAGGATTCGCGCTTGTACTTCCTGGCCGACTTCAACGACTTCGCTGGGGTTCGCAATGCGGCGTTCCGCCATTTCGGAAATATGAACGAGGCCGTCAACCCCGGGAACGATTTGTACAAAAGCTCCAAAGGGTTGAATGCGGATGACTTTGCCGTCGACCATCGAACCTTCGGAAAGGGTGCCCATCGCTTCGTCAAAGGGGTCGCCCATCAAGGCCCGCATGGAAAGTCCGATACGCATCCGATCGGCGTTCTTCGGATCCTTTTCCATTTTGGTGATCTGTACCTGGACGGTTTGTCCGACGGAAAGCAATTCTTCAGGATGTTCGATGCGTGCGTGGCTAATTTGGGAAATATGCACCATGCCCTGAACGCCACCGATATCGACAAAGGCGCCGAAGGGCTGTAGCCGTACGACCTTTCCTTCAAACTGGGCACCTTCGATCAGTTGCGATTCGATTTCCGCAGCCTTTTCCTGCTGTTCTTCCTCGAGCAACTTGCGGCGACTGACGACAACGCGTTTTCCGCCTTCAGCAAATTCAATGACCCTGAAGGCATATTTTTCCTCCAGATGAACTTCCGCATTCTCGCAGAAACCCAGCTCGATTTGAGAGATGGGACAGAAAGCGCTGACACCGCTGAAGTCGACATCGAAGCCGCCTTTGTTGACACCCGAGACCCGCCCTTCGACGGGTAGACCTAAATCATGGGCGTCTTCAAGTGCGCCGAGATTGACGTGCTTGCGGGCCTTGCCGATGGAAAGCACGATGGAGGGCTCGGTCGACACCACGTAGGCTTGTACCTTGTCTCCGACTTGGACGGAGCATTCGCCCTCGGCATTCGTGAGCTCTTTGCGATCGATGGAAGCTTCTGACTTTCCGCCAACATCTAGGAAAATATCCGATGCGCCTACCGACACTACGGCGGCTTCGATCACTTCGCCGGGCGCGAGGCGGCGCATGGTCGGCATGCGAAAATCACCCATCGATTCTACTTTGGCTTTTTCTTCCATCGGCTTCTTCTAGGCTCCTTGGCGGCGAGTCTACGCTCACCCCCGTGGTTATCACAAGGGCCGAGCAATGTCGCTTGCACGCTTACGGGTTGTTAGCGGAGCTTTTGGATCTCGACAACGACTAATTGAGACGTGGTTCGGTCACGGTGGCGATCATTCGTCGTCGTCGCGATTGGCTAGAAATAGGGCTCTACGCCAAGGCCAAGAAAGAACGGCACTTTTTGCTTTGGTCCTAGTGGCATGGATCTCGCAATGCCTTAGGACAACAAGACGAGGAGTTGCAAAAGAAAAAGAGTATCCCGCTTCATTGGTGGATCGAGGTCTGTCTTACCCCCTCTCCGTAGAGTCGGTAACCCTTGAAAACCGGCCGATTGATCCCCTTGGAAATGTGTCATGTCGCAAGGCAGATATGACGTCCACCAGTGAAGCGGTTTTTCTTACTTCTCGACGGCAAATCCAGCCGCTTTCCAAGCCGAAATTCCACCCTGTAAATCGTAGACCGGACCGAAGCCTTCGAGAACGAGGTATTTGCTCGCTGCACTGCTACGCATACCGCTTTGGCAATACACGACGACGGGCAGACTCCCGTTGATCTTCCCGGTCGAGGTCTGCAGGACACCGCTGGTCCACGGATAGTTTGTGGCGTCGGCGATATGACCGCCGTCAAACTCCCAAACCTCGCGGACGTCGAGGAGTACCATTTGTTTCTGGTCGGCGATCCACTGGTTCAAGGTCTCTGCCGTGACCATCTCCTTTTGCCCGATGGGTTTCGCTGCATCGACAGTTGCGTCCCCGGACGGCCCCTGCAATAGATCTCCCTCCGCGGGGGTCTGATCCACCACGACGGCATCGGCGGTCTGAGCATCCTCAAGGCCGCTGTCTGAGGGCAGGGCTCCAGCATCCGATTCGGTTACGCAGCTATTACAGGGATTTATGTCGCTATCGGAACAGCCGAGTGCTGGCGACAGACAAAGGAGTGCCACGGCAAGACGGGTGATTGCTTTGTTCATCATGGTGGGGACCATATCCGAAAGTCTTGAAAAAGAAAGGGTTTTCTCTTGGCATCAGGATCGAATCCTTGACAATGGCTGCCCTTTGTCAAAAATGACCCGGAATTTATTGGGATCGTCATGAGCAGAAGTAATGCCACCGAGAAGTATAGGGAGTTTCTTTGGACGGAGCCTGCGGCCCAAAGCCGTAGGGTCACTCTAATAACTCCGCCATCATCCTTTCTGCTCGACGAGCGGGTTTTTGTCAGCTTGGGGATCCTCAAAGTCGCCTCTGTGCTCGAAGCCCGCGGCAATCAAGTCAGCGTGCTCGACCTCTCGGGTATCGAGAACTTTCTCGAGCCCCTGAAAGACCATCTAAAGTCCTGTGAAGACTTCGCCATCGGCGTCACAACGACGACGCCTCAATTGCCCGCGGCCATCGCCATCGCCAAGACAGTTCGAGAGTTGCGCCCCGACATTCGACTTATTCTTGGTGGCCCCCATGTCACGCTCTGCTACGCGGCATCCAAGGCGGAAAAGAAACGTGGGGTCGTCGGTGGTCGTGCAGCTGGCGCTTGCGCCCAATTGGAATCGATCTTTGACGTCATTTGTTGTGGTGACGGCGAAATAGCCATATCAGTGGCGTTGGCCGACAACCCACCCAAAGTCATCGATGGCGACGAACCGGAGCTCGGGCTCTTTTTGGATAATGCGCTCTATACGGATTCGCCTTATCCCGCCCGTCATCTGGTCGATATGGCGAGCTACCATTATGAGATCGAAGGGCTTCGCTCAACGAGTTTGATCGGCCAGCTGGGGTGTCCCTTTAGCTGCGGTTTTTGTGGGGGGCGTTCGAGTAAGAGCCTACGCGCCATTCGCAGCCGTAGCGTCGAGTCGATCATTGAAGAGATGACCCTGTTACACAAAGAACATGGCTTTAAGGGGTTCATGTTCTACGACGATGAACTCAACGTGAGCAAGAGTATGGTGCAGCTCATGAATGCCATTGCAGATCTCCAACAGGAGCTCGGCGTAGAATTTCAGCTGCGTGGTTTCGTCAAATCTGAACTCTTCACCGCCGAGCAAGCCGAAGCGATGGTACGCGCCGGATTCCGCTGGCTCTTATGTGGATTCGAAGCAGGGCACCCGCAAATTCTGCGCAACATCAACAAGAAGGCGACGCTAGAGGATAACAGCCGCTGCGTGGGTATCGCTCGCGACGCCGGCTTGAAGATCAAAGCCCTCATGTCCTGCGGTCATCCCGGCGAATCGGAAGAAACCATCAAATCCATCGCCGACTGGCTGATTCGTTCCGAGGTTGACGATTTCGACTGCACGGTGATTACCACCTACCCTGGAACACCCTATTACGATTTCGCTGTACCTCATGAATCGCTCGAGGGCGTTTGGACCTATACCTACGAAAAGACCGGCGACCGGTTGCACGCTTATGACGTCGATTTCACAAAAACCGCCGACTACTATAAGGGCGATCCGCAGGATGGCTACAAGGCCTTCGTCTTTTCCGACTACCTGAGCTCAGATCAAATCGTGGGTTTGAGAAACTGGGTAGAAGACGAGGTACGCTCAAATTTGGGCATCGCCTTCAATCCGTCGCGGGCGGCGCTACGCTATGAGCATTCGATGGGGCAGGGGATACCGGACTTTATCTTGCGCCAAAGCCGAGCGGGCGCGCCTTCTGAAAAAGCTTGCAGTTAACGATCGTACTGATCACGCCCGCGGCATGATGCCAACGGATCTTCTTTCCCTCTTCATAGGTTCGACCGTAGTAGCTGATCGGTACTTCGTACATCTTTGCAGCTGACGGCACGGCCAATCCCAAAATCTCTGCCTGTTGAGCCCAGCCGTCGACTTCCAAAGGAAGGTTGGCGACCAACTCGCGCCTAATCAAGAGGTAGCACGAATACACATCGGTAAAGGTCGTATTGTTGAAAAGGTTGAAGGTTAGGGTAATCAGATTGTTGCCGACCTTATGCCAGAAATAGGCGACGCGGGTACAAGGTGAGGCGGTGAGTCGACTGCCGAAGACAATATCCGCGTCGTATTCAACAACCGGCTTGAGTAGCTTGGGGTATTCGTCAGGATGGTATTCCAGGTCAGCATCTTGAAAGAGAATATGGCTTCCCGTCGCAGCAGCGATGCCCCTACGCACGGCGGCTCCTTTGCCTCTGTTTTCCTCGCAGATGATCAGCTTGTCGTAAAGTTCCGGTCGTGCTTTGAGCAATTCGATCGTTTTGTCCGTAGAGCCATCATCGATAACGATGACTTCAAATTCGACTTGGTCGACCTGCTGCTCACGCACGCTTTCCAGCACGGTGACGATGGTAGCTTCTTCGTTGTAGCAGGGCATGATGACGCTGAGTTTGACCATAGGGGCTTATACCGTCGAGACACGCCGGCAGGAAAGGGTTTTTCCAGCTGCTTGCTACTTCTTTTTGAGGGATCTTTCGAGTTGGTCGCAGAGGGTCTCGATGACCTTAACCCGGGCAAATCGTTTGTCGTTTCCTTCAACCAGGGTCCAGGGGGCATTGAACGTGCTGGTTCGGGTTACCATTTCGTTGACGGCCTGCTGATAAAGGTCCCACTGCTTACGATTTCGCCAATCCTCGTCCGTCAATTTCCAGCGCTTGAACGGGGTCTTTTCCCGCTCCTTGAAGCGCCTGAGTTGTTCGTCCTTGGTGATATGCAGCCAATACTTTGCCAGGATAATGCCGTGATCGACCAACTGCTCCTCGAATTGATTGATCTCAGCGTACGAGCGACGCCATTCCTCTTCCCGCGCAAAACCTTCGACCCGTTCGACCAGAACTCTGCCATACCAGCTACGGTCGAAGACGGTAAGCCTTCCGGAGCGTGGCAGGTGGCGCCAAAAACGCCAGAGGTAGTGGTGATCCCTTTCTTCATCGGTCGGTGCAGCGATCGGGATAACCTGCCAATCTCGGGCATCGAGCGCAGATGTTAGCCGGCGAATCGCTCCGCCTTTGCCTCCGGCATCCCATCCTTCAAAAACCAAGAGCACCGATTTGTTTTTCGATTGGGCCCGGCGAAAGAGTTTGTTGAGGCGGGCGCGCTGTTCGGCTAGGCCTTGGTTGTAGGAATCCTTTTCCAAGGCCTTGTTCATCTTCAATGCCTGAAGCACGGTCTGCTGAGTGGATTCCTGGGTGAGCCGTCGCTTTCTTGTCGCTTTCTTCTTCTTCTTCTTTTGTGCGAGTAGTTCCGCTTCCAATTCGATATCACTCAGCCGTTTTGAAATACTCTTCTTGAGAATACGGGCGACGGTGATGGCGCTATAGCGTAGGTCGCGGCCTTCAATAATACTCCAGGGTGCTTGCCCTGTACTGGTACGCATGATGGCGCGTTCGGAGGCACCGATAAACTTTTCGTACATCTCCCAGTGCTTCCAATCTCGATCGGTAACACGCCAGCTGTCGAGTGGATTCTTTTCCAACGCCTTAAGTCTTTTCTTTTGGTCCTTCTTTCCCAAATGCATCCAGAACTTGAGGATGAGTGCGCCGCTGTCCGCGAGTGTTTTTTCAAACGACCCGATTCGATCGAGATGCGCATCGAAGCGCCCGCGCCCCCATTTTCCATGGGCCCGTTGCAGAACGGGTTCGGAATACCATGAGCTAAGATAGACACCGATCTTGCCCTTCGGTGGTAGATCCCGCCAATAGCGCCAAAATTCGGGACGCTCCTGCTCTTCGTCTGATGGCTCGTTATAGGCGCGCGTGACGATCCAGCGGGGGTCCATCCACTCGTTGAGCAAGTTGATGGTTTCCCCTTTGCCCGCACCGTCGACGCCAGCGACGACGATGATCACCGGGAAGTTCGCTTGCCGCAGCCGTTGTTGCAGTTCTAGGAGTTCGAGGCGGAGCGTGGGTTCAAGCTTGGCAAATTCCTTCTTTGAGATCTTATGTCCCAGTTCGGCTGCTTCAAACATCAAACCCTCCTATTTTGTGATTTGGCTATCTTTGATGGGCGAGTACGCGTCGGCCTTGGGGAAAGAACACCTGAATTTTGCCTGGGCCGGCCTGCATTTCAACAACCCCCGATCCGAAGATTTGGTGGGTTATGCGATCGCCGACCTCAAAACTCTCTTTGATACTATAACTGCGTATGGGGCGATCGGGGTCGGCCTCTATCAATGGCGTATTAGATATCGGCATCCCGGGTTTCTTCACAGCCGCGGCGGCGCGTGGCTTGCCCGTGCTGATACGTTGGGCGGGACCATCAGCAGTTCGGTGGCGATGTAGTTTGCCGCAGAGTTTGCATTGCACCTTTGCGATTTTCGAACCGACCATCGCGACTATGACGTGCCATTCTTCGCCGCATTTGCCGCAGACCGATCGAATATCTTCAGTAACTTTCGCCACGTTTTTACCTTGCCAGCATGAGTGAATACTATATCGTCGCTTGAGTGAGCGCTCAAGCAAAGCTTGCTCACCTCTCACGGACGTCTTCAGTTGTCGAGGTTTATTTGTGGACTATGTAGGTCAGATATTTCGCCCGCCCAGTGAGGCCAGAAGCCTCTTGTTACAGGTCACCGTGGGCTGCAGTCATAATCGGTGTAGCTATTGTGCCATGTACCGCGACAAAACGTTCGCAGCGAAGGATTGGTCACACATCGAGGCCGATATCTCCGAGGCTCAGGCAATGGGGCCGCAGTTTGACAAACTCTTCCTTTGTGACGGTGACGCACTGATCTTATCGACGACGCGATTACTGCGAATTCTCGAGGCGATTAAGGCGCGATTGCCATGGATTCGCCGGGTTGGAACCTATGGCGATACCCGCAGCGTCGGAAAAAAGTCCCTCGACGAGCTAAAAACGTTGAAGGATGCGGGCCTGGGCATCATCTATCACGGCATGGAATCCGGCGACGACGAAGTGATGCGCCAAATCGACAAAGGCGCAACGGCGGAACAATGTGTGACCTCGGCCGAGAACTTGAGGCAGGCGGGTCTGATTCACTCGGTCATCGTGCTCTTGGGTATCGGCGGCACCGACAGGTCAGCACAACACGCCGAAGCCACAGCGCGGATCTTGAGCGACATGGACCCCGCCTATGTAGGCGCCTTGACCACAACCGTTCTACCGGGAACACCTCTTTACGCCGCCCAACAAGCTGACACCTTTTGCCTGCCGAGCAAATTTCAGATGCTGACCGAGTTACGAACCATCGTCGCCGAGAGCGTCTTCAGCCACTGCAGATTCTCATCTAACCACGCAAGCAACTATCTACCACTAGGCGCGAACCTACCGGCCGAGCGCGATGCCGTATTACGCGTATTGGACGAAGTAATCGCAAGCGGCGACGAAAGCCGACTCAAACCCGAATCATGGCGCGGCCTCTAGAGCGGGGACGGAGGGGGACTTGGGGACTAGGGCCGGTATTCGGATAGTTGCCCTTACCCCGTGGCCTCCTGTAGAGTGGCGGGGTGTCTAAATACGACGACGTGCCCACCGAACAACGAAGCAAGCTCTTCTACCCACGTCGTCGACCGACAGGGCACGTTTGTCCCAGCTGCAATAGTGATCTCTACGTTTATCGTTCGCGTACCCGCACTCGGTGGGAACGCTTCGTACGTTTCGCAGGATACTATCCGCACCGCTGTGACCCGTGTGGCTACCGTTTCCTGGCGCGCAAAATCGCCCAGGGCCAGGGCGCACGGAATGAGCCGAAATCCGATACGGATCCCTAGACAACGGGTAAGACCTATCCTTTCGTAGGGCGCCAACCGGGGCGTACCACCAGGCGCGGCAAGATCACTTGCCGGATCTCTCATTATATGAACAGAGCCCCTCACTTTTTGCCTGATTCTAGGCGGTTAACTATGGCCTGGAACTTGCTTCGTATGGTTTAGCGAAAACTACTGGGAGGTCTCAAATGCATACGGGTCGTTTTCAGGCCATTCTACCGGCGGGGAGCAAGCCTAAGACCCGGGCTGAATCATTGCCGCCGCGCTTGAATGGCGAGACCGTTTCCGTGAAAGACCTCAGCGAACGCGACCGCATTCAGATGTGGTTGGTGTTTTCCAAATACTATCATCATGTCTCTCGCAAGAAATTTCTCACTGACCTGAAGGATAAAAGCGACGTCATCTTGTTGCGCGATCTCGCATCTTCCGATGTCGTGGGTTTCTCCACGTTGACGACCTATCATCGCAACCATCAAGGACGCGACTTCGTCGTGATTTTCTCAGGCGATACGGTAATCGAAAAGGCCTATTGGGGGCAGACAAAATTGCATTCTCAATTTGTCCGCTACCTCATCGCGTGCAAACTGGCCAACCCATTCACGCCGGTCTATTGGTTTCTGATTAGCAAAGGCTATAAGACCTATTTGCTATTGAGCCGTAATTTTCCCGAGTATTGGCCCCGACACGACCTCGACACACCTGCCTGGCAGCAAGAGGTTATTGCCAGCTTGGCAAGCGAGCGCTTCGGCGATGATTTCGACAGCGAAAAGGGAATCGTCGCCTACGAATCTCATGGAGCCGTTTGTGAAAACGTGGCGCCCATCGGCGAAGAGATGTTGAAGAAGAACGATATCCGCTTCTTTGCAGAGCGTAATCCGAACCACACGTTGGGGCATGAACTCTGCTGCTTGGGAAGGGTCGATCTAGGCATTGTCATGGCGATGGCGAAAAAATGGGTCCGCAACCTGCGAAGACGCGGCTAAGGTTGCACGTTTGAGTTTGCTCCGCAGAAGTCTTCAGCAGGTTTATCGAGCAAGCCTACTACCTCAATGGCTGAGTTTCCAACACGCAAGCCGCGATCCCCACAAGGCTCAACTTCGTTTGCTTCGCGCCTATTTGCACAGAAATGCCGACACCGCATTCGGCCGTGAATATGGTTTCACGAATATCTCGGACATCTCCACGTATCAACAGCGCGTTCCCGTTGTCTCCTACGAAGGCATAGCGCCGTGGGTTGAGCGAATCGCCAAGGGCGAGCCGCGCGTTCTCACCACGGAACCAGTCAAAGTACTCGAGCGTACCAGTGGCGGCTATGGCCGCGACAAGCTGATCCCTTACACGGAAAGCTTGCTCACCGAATTTTCCGCGGCAACCAATCCGTGGATTTTCGATCTCTATCGTCAGCGTCCGCGACTCATGGGTACCAGCAGCTATTGGTCGGTGTCTCCCGCCACACGCAAAAAAGAATATAGTGAAGGTGGACTCGCTATCGGCTTTGATGACGATACAGAATATTTCAGCGGTCTTCAGCGGTCCATTCTCAACCGCCTGATGGCCGTGCCCGGCGATGTGGCGCGCATTTCCGACTTTGAAACTTGGCGGCGCGTTACGCTGACACATTTGCTTTCCGACAGCGATCTGGGCCTGATCTCGGTTTGGAATCCGAGCTTTTTAACGTTGCTAATGGAAGCCCTGGCAGAAGACTTGAACGGTTATCTAGACGTATTGCCCGCGCCTCGAAGAAAAGGCCTACAACGTCGCCTGGAACGCGCCGGCACGCTGACTGGGGAAGTACTTTGGCCAAAGCTGGGGCTCATCTCGTGTTGGACCGACGGTGTGGCAGGGCAATTTCTCGGTGACCTACGCCGGTGGTTTCCCAAAACGGAGATTCAAGGCAAGGGATTACTCGCAACGGAAGGGGTGATCAGTTTTCCTCTTACGGGACAATCGGGCGCGGTGGCGGCGGTGAATAGCCATTTCATGGAATTCAAAGATCTGCAAAATCCCAACGCAACGCCCCTTCTCGTCAATCAACTCCGAGAAGGCGGCCACTATTCACCGATCATCAGCACGGGGGCAGGTTTCTATCGTTACGCGCTTGGCGATGCCCTACGCTGCGTCGGCCACTATCGCCATGTTCCGCTCTTCAAATTCGAAGGACGCGTAGACAAAACCAGCGATATCTGTGGCGAGAAATTGAGCATTCGTATGGTCGACCTCGCCATGGAAAAGGCGCGCCAAGCCAGCGGGCTTTCCTCTCGTTTTGCCATGCTAGCGCCGCGGCTCACAAGGCCGCCCCAATACGTGCTCTATCTGGAAACCAACGACCAACAAAGTGTTGTGGAAAACTTCCTCGCGATCATCGAAGCCGAGTTATCTCAGAGCCAGCATTACAACTACTGCCGTACCCTGGGCCAACTCGGCCCCGTCACGCTGAAGCGGGTTGTTCACGGTCAACAGACCTACTTGGATACCCTTGTGGGCCTAGGCGTCAGGAGAGGCGATATCAAACCCACCCACCTAGATGGCCGAAGCATTTGGGACGAGCATTTCTAGAAACCGAGCGCGACCCGCATGGCCTCGGGTGATACGCGGTAGTTTGACTTTGTGCTGGTCAGATGGCGACCCACTTCATCATGATAGCCCGCTACCAGATCCCAAAGACAACGATATTCCACTCGGTGTTTCCAGAGGAAATCTTGCTCGACGGAATTCGTCTCGTCTTGACATCGACAGCCATGCAATGGGGCTGGACCGCGGTACGCTGATCGTAGATATCCTGCCAAGTAAAATGCCGATTGAAATGGCCGGCTCCGTTTACGAGGAAGCTGAAATTGAATCGTTCCAAGCGCGACGCGCCGACCCCGCTAAGCGCCCATTTTCCGCCGTAGTTTTGATGGCCGATATTGAACCCGGCTGCATTTTTCGAAAAGAAGTCAAACGCCACCTCCGCGCCCGCGGTGATGAATAGCATTCCGGAAATTGCATCATATTGACCGGCGGGCGTGAGGAAGAAATCCCATACTTCTCTTGGTTGCCAAGCCCCGCAGCTCGCCTCGTCATTTGTGAGGCATTCGCGAGAGCGTACGGCAACCTTGTAGGTCGAAACAAAGGTGACGTTATAGGGATTGGCAACGCCCAGAGGTACCGATTCCGCGATGTCTTTGGCGGAGGCCGTTCCCTGGCAGAAGCTCCCGCTAAATGGATCATTCGGCCACTCTTGGGAGACATTGGAATCGCACGGATGCGATTGGCTATACGCCGAGAGCCTAGCGAAAGCGAATTTCCCTACGTATGGAACTTGGTCGAGCGTGTCGATATCGAAGAAGGGCCGCGCGTCGATGATGCCCTGGGCTGCTCGCTTATCTAACGAAACACCCCAGCTCTCATCGAGTTCTGCAAAACTGAGGCTGTTGACTAGACAAAGGACGCTGTCTTGAAGTTTGGAATCCCACTGGGTGTTTGCGTTGTCCACTTTGCCGGCGTTGAGCTCCATGAAACTCTCATTCCGCGGATCGACGCCTTCACCATCCATCGGTGACCCGCAACCCAAAATGAAGAACCAAAAAAGGAATGTCCGAAATAAGAAAATAGGACCGCTGCCCCACAGACGGCTGCCGTTAGACTTCGATAACATCAGAGCCTCCTCGCAAATATTTGGCCCGCCCCAACTTGGGGCCGTACCACAACGGTGATTACCATTCACTGACTACGGGTCACTTGCAACTACTATTTTAGGGTTTGGTTCGGCGGGTTGGATTAGGGCTTGGGGTTAGCGTAGACCGGGGAAGGCGCTCCGCGAGAGATACCAGTTATTCGTAATGACAAGTAAGGCCATGTAACTATTCGTTATTTAAGAGGTGTTCCAATACCTCATCGAAATGATCGATGAACCAGTAGTGGCCGGCATGGGTCGGGTAGGTTGCTCGGCAATTTGGAATCGCTGCAGCCAAAACCCGACCCATCTCTACGGGCAAGCTGCGGTCTAAATGTCCGTGATAAAGAAATACGGGCCCCGATATATCGCGGAGGCTCAAGCCCCACGGTCCGTTATTGACCGCCGCCTCCTGGGCCAAGCCGGCGGGGCCTTGCCGCAACGCCTCAGCAATATCGACTTTGATGGCCTCGAGGACTGCGGGCCGACGAAGTATCTCTTGATCCGCAGATGACAGAGAACTGAGTAAAACACGGATCAACGCGTCCGGTGCCCAGTGTGAGGCCGCACTTATGGCCGACGCCAAGCCCCAGCCCAGTTGTTTCGAACCCGCACTGCGTTGCATGATCACGCGTTGGAGCCGCGGGATTGTTTTGCTCACGGCCGGAACTTCAATCGGACCGAGAGAACCGAGCAACGCCATTCCTTTGACCTTGGCTCCAAGTCCTACATTGCATGCCATGGCGTACGCGCCGCCCGCCGAATGCCCGACGAGGGCGAGTTCCGAAATACCCAGACGGGCCAAGAGCGCGTCGATATCTTTCGGCCAGTCCAAGAGTGTTCGATTGGGTAGGGGCGATGAAAGACCGATACCTGGTCGGTCAACTGTGAGGAGACGAACGTTTCGGCGACTAGCGGCCTGTTGCAGTAGCGTCCCCAATAATCGCGAACCGGGCCAGCCTTGCAGAAAAAGCACGGGAAAACCGTTGGCCTGACCCCATTGGCAATAGCCGATTCGGCGTCCATCCTTGGTCTCAAAGATTTCCGACGCCGGTTCTGAGGTCACTAGGCAGCCCCCAGTAGTCTTTCCTCATCCTCATCGAGCTTCTTTTGCACCCAGCGGTCGAGTCGGGCAAAAGCGCTGCGCAGTTTGCCGTGCTCCAAATGGAAATCGAGTTGAAAGGCCAAGAGTTGTTCGCGCATCTGCTGGGTGTAACTAAGCAATCCACCATAAAAGAGGCCGCCATCGAGGGCGATCTTTTCCAACGCCATTTTCTGATTGAACCAACGCGTCCAACGGCTGACTTCGGACGAACTCATGGTCTGGTGCTTCCAATAGGGGGCGGATGATTTTCCACCTCGCACGCTTACGAGGTCGAAGCTTTGCGCCATTTCCGCGTCTAAGATGGGCGCGTTTTCAAAACGGGTATTGAATGCTGCCGCGTAGTAGATATCAGGCGGCGCCTCTTTGAGTAGGCGATAGGACGCCTCCACGGTTTCGGCCGTTTCACCGGGAAAACCGATCATAATCGTCGTTACCGTCGTGAGTCCGATTGATCGGCAGTTGATCAATGCCTGTCGGTTCTTTTCGACCGTACACTTCTTGTTCATATTGTCGAGAACCTGCTGGCTTCCCGATTCAAGGCCGATCTGCACCTGAATACAGCCGGCTTCCTTCATCAAACGGCACGTGGCAATGTCGGCCAGATCGTCGGCTCTGGCGTAGCAGATCCAGCGAATGGGCTTTCCCCTCGCGATGAGAATTTCGCAAAGCTCACGGAACCGTTTCTTGGGGATGGTAAATAGGCTGTCCAACGCGGTGACGATCTTAGCGCCCTGCTTGGCGTAGGCTTCCCAGTCGTCGGCAATGCGCTGGGCGCTCTTATACCGAAACGTCGTCTCTTCGAATAGCCTCGGGTAATTGCAGAATGCACAATGATAGGGGCAACCACGTACTGATTCGTAGTACACCATTTCACTGCACCGACCATCATCGCTATTGAGCCGCCAATCAGGGGTTGGCAGAAAATCGAGGCATTTTCCCTCGGGGGTTCCGCTGTACATGATGGTTGTCCCGCCCGTCTTATCGATTCTACCCAAGGGTGGTGCTTCCAGATTTTGACAGCCACTACGAATCCACGAAGCGAGCTTTGGAATCAGCATTTCACCGTAACCCACGGCGAGCAGATCGATATCCTTCGAGCCCGGCCAACTGCGGCAGAGCATCGCCCCCAACGCACCTCCGGAAACCAACTTATTGTTCGGACGTTTGAGCATCTCCATCATTGTCGAGAGCTCAGCCATATCTCTGAGCAGGGTATTGGAGGCGAAGACGACGGGGTACTGCGAGAGGAGTTCCTCCCGGAGCTTGGGGCTAGAATAGAGTTCCGCATACGATGCGAGTCCGAAAGCGATACCCTCCTTTTTCAGCAAAGTCGCCAGGGTGATCCCCGTGAGGTCCTTCGTTTCAAAATTCGCCTTCTCTTTGAGATAGCATTCTGCGGTTTCGCGGTAACCCGACTTTTTGAACTTCCGACTGAGCATGAAGCTTCTTCGGGCCGCTAGAGATTCAATAATCTGGAGCTTTGATTGCAGGTCGAGCCAGGCACCGTCGGCGGCACGAAAGGCCTCGACCTGTTGTTTGATCGCTTGCAGCACTGAAGCCTTGCCGCTGGGAAGAAGGCTTCCAGTAACGATCAGGACTTTTGCTTGGCACTCAGACATCTTTATCACTTCAAAGTATGGCGAGCTCAAGTTGAGGAATTCGCGAATCCACCGCTTGGGCTGCAGCTTTGTCTTCCGCCCAATGCACCAAGAATAGTTGAGAACGATAGGCGAAATGAAAGAACGACGTCTTTGCCACGCCTAGAAGCGGGTTGCGTGTATCGAGGCCCAATGTCAGGTAGGAGTAGCCGCGACCCACTGAGTTGTTGAGGCTTTCTGCCAACAAGGCACGGAATACTTTTCGATCGTCATCGTCTACGGCGATATGGGAAAGATAGGCGTGACGCAGTTCCTGACCCGGAGGTGGCAGATGAGGCAGAGGCAAGTACTGAGCAAAGAGATTCACCGCCGGTCGAAGGCGGCCGAGGGTCGGAGCGTAATCGTGAACGATGGTTTGTTTGAAATTTCGCTGGTCCCAGGTGGCCATCGTGCCCACGATTCGGCCATCGCGTAGGGCGACGAGAAAATCCTCAGCCTTCAGGTCCCGACAGCGATTGCTCAAACTCTCCGCCGTCCAACATGGGGCGAACTGATAGCGTTGGAGGTTTCTTTGCAAACAGTCGGCTATCTCCTCCAATTGATCCTTCCTCGCACGTCGGAGAATCACACCGTTGGGCTGCTCCACCTTTCTAATTCGCGGAGCCGGAATGGCCAAGGTACAAAGCGTGGAAAAAGGTACGTACGTGGGCTTGCCGGGGCGTTCCTTGGTCAACGCACGCATCGCTGCTTGATTGCCCTCGACGATCGTCGTGAGATAGAGGGGGAGTGGATCTTCATCGTGAAGCTGTCGCTGAAAGGCAAAACCCTGGAGTAGCATTTTGCCCCCGCGAAATGCAGGATCGACCCTTGCCTGGCTATAATAGCCGAGGCGTTTCTGCTCGCCGTTGAGCCAAACCATCTGGCTGGATCGCTCGCCGATCAGCGCGGCTTTGCCGTCGACCCGAATCAAAAGGGTTTGGTGCCGGTCGCCCGTTGTTGCCGAAGCGTGCGAAAAATCGCTTTCTCGCGTGAGGGCGAGTTTGAACTGTTCACCCTCCATGGGGTTATCGCGCAGCAGCCGGAGCACATCCGCATTGTCGTCAGGGCCCGCAAGGCTGAGGACCATTTCACCGCTTTCGCTCATGTTGAGGATTTTCCGGGGGCGAAGAAACGCGTAAGATTGGTGAGGTTAGGGCGCCACAAACGACTCTCATCCTTGCCGCCGATAATCCAATCGCAGTTGTAGTGCGTTTCCAAATGATGGGCGTAGAAACGGTAGCCGATATTGGCAACAATATTGGTTTGGAGTTGGGTGCGAGAAATTGCCAACCGGCGCAGCATACTTCGGCGACGGTAGGTATATTGCCAGGCCGCTCGGGTTCCCGCCTCAAGCTGTTCTGCACTCATATTCTTCGGCTGAAAAACGACATGTTGGCCGTCGTAGAGATCCCAGTCTTTGGTTAGAATTCGCCCTTCGGCCTCAAGTCTTTTGTAAAGCGCTGTTCCCGGAAAGGGGGTCGCAATGGCGTAGCGCGGCAAATCAACTGCAGCCCGTACGTTGAATTTCGCCGTGCGTTCAAAGATCTCCGTTGTATCGTCATCGTTACCGAAGACCCACGTCGCCATCAAAGAAATGCCGTGCTGATGCAATTGTCGGGTGAGGTCGGCGTAGCCTTCTTCGGTACCGGCCTCCTGATCTACGGTATTGAATCCCTTATTCATCCCCCCAAGCGACGCTTCCGAAAGGCTTTCAAAGCCGATGAGCAATCCGACGCAACCGCTCCGCGCCATCAACTGCAATAGCTTTTCTTTGCGGAATAGATTCACCGAGGCCAAGCCAAACCACTTCAGCTTGAGTGGAATCAGCGCCTCAAAGAGTTCCATGGCATGAGGTAGATTTGCGATGAGGTTTAGATCGACGAAAACGATCCGCTTTGAACCGCGCTGCTTGATCTCCTCGACAACCTGCTCAACGGGGCGCTGATAGGGCGTTCTCCCCCATGCTGCGGGCACGACACAAAATTCACAGCTATGCGGGCAACCCCGGGTCGCTTCGTAGACCTGCGTGGTCATGAACCGTCGACCATCGACGAGGTCCCAGCGGGGCATGGGCAAATCATCTAAATTGAAGTCGCTTCCTTGATCGTAGCGGGATTTCATTTCACCGGCGGCAAAGTCGCGTAGCAGCTGAGGCCACGTTTGTTCGGCGTATCCCGTAACGATCGCATCCGCATGCGGTTGGGCGTCATCGGGAACCAACGTGGGATGAGGACCGCCCAAGACAACGGGTATACCTCTAGCTCGAAAACCATCCGCCAACTCGTACGTACGGTTCGCGCTACCGGTGATGGTGGTCATGCCGATTAGGTCGGCTTCAATGTTGGGGTCGACGTCTTCGATACCCTCATCGACCAACACGATTTCCGCGTTCAGTTCTGGGGGCACCAATGCCGCGAGCATGGGCAACGTGATAGGTGCATAGCGTAAGTTCTTTTTGAAGATCCCTCCCCGGTTGCGGTAGAGGGGGCCTTTCGGAGATATCAATACGATTCGCAAAACAGACTCCTTCGGCTGGAGCCTGGAGCAAGAGCCATGCCATGCGGTCCGCAGACTCGCCGTTTGGCATCCCGATTTTTATGAATTGATTCCGATAGTTGATCACCTAGAGGATCTTCGCGCACAACATGCAGCAGGACGGTACGCGCATATTGAGAGATGCGCGGCTAGGGGATCATCCGGCACGGCGGTCTCGCGGCCGGCCAATTCCGTATCTATTGGAAATAACTGAGGCTGGATTCTGGACACTTGCGGGTATGAACGGCCCGGCTTTTGCATTTGGCACTATCTCGGCATCTCGTTTTACGAGGCCCTTAGGAGTAACGCATGAAGATTACGTTGATCAGCCCGGCCATGGGACGCATTAAAGAAGGCTTTGTCGATTCCTGGAAGATGGAGCCCCTCTCCATGGCGGTGCTGGCAGGCATTACGCCGGATAAGCATGAAGTTTCTTTTTACGACGATCGCGTCGAACGGCTGGACTATGACAAGCCCGCCGATTTGGTCGCGATAGCGGTGGAAACCTATACCGCCCGACGGGCTTATCAGATCGCCTATCACTATCGCCTACGCGGCGCCAAAGTGGTGATGGGCGGGTTTCACGCCACCTTGATGCCCGAAGAGGCGCAAGCCCATGCCGACGCCGTTGTTGTCGGCGAAGCTGAACCCATTTGGTCGGAGCTACTTCAGGATGCCGAGGCGGGCAAACTCAAACCCCTCTATCGCGGCGAAAGCCGGCCGTGCTTGGGAAATCTAAAACTGGATCGCAGCATTTTCAAAGGGAAGAATTACGTTCCTCTAACGCTGGTTGAAACGGGGCGTGGCTGCAATTTCGCCTGCGACTTTTGCGCGGTCACGGCCTACTACGAACGTTCTTACCGTTATCGTCCGCCGGCCCACGTGGCGGCTGAAATTGCCGAAGGCGGCCGTAAGAGGGTCTTTCTCGTCGATGATAATCTCTCAGCAAATCCAGACCGGCTGAAGACGTTGCTGCGTGAGATAGCGCCACTCAACGTTCGCTGGATGAGCCAAGCGACGATCAAAACCGCTGATGATCCCGAGGTTGTAAAACTCCTCCAAAAAAGCGGCTGCGAGGCCATTCTGATCGGTTTCGAATCTCTCGGTGAAGCGACCCTAAAGAGCATGAAGAAGGGCTTTAATCGCGGACAACCAAACTATACGGATAATCTGAAACGCCTCCGCGACGCGGGAATCAAAGTCTACGCCACGTTTGTTTTTGGTTACGACACCGATACGCCGGATGTCTTCGAACGTACACTCGACTTTGCGATGCAGCAGCGCTTTTTCGTGGCCGCCTTCAACCATTTGCAGCCCTTTCCCGGAACGCCGCTCTACAAGCGCATGGAGGAAGCTGGGCGAATGCTCTATCCGAAATGGTGGCTACAGCCGGGCTATAATTTTGGCGAAATCTGCTTCCAGCCCACAACCATGTCGCCGGGTGAACTCTATGAGCGGTTGGCCGAAACGCGTCGGACGTTCTATTCCAAGCGATCCATCGCGCTTCGTTCGCTGGATTTCAAAGCTAACTTCAACAGCGCGCATGGTGCCTGGACGCATCTATGGGTCAACTCGATCCTGAGGCGCGAACTGAATCAGAAATGGAAGACCCCACTGGGAGATCTTTCCGAAGCGTTTTGGCCAGAGACCCCAGAAACACTCGGCAAGGCCGTAGCTGCCTAAGCCAATTCAGCTGCAGCTACGAGAGGGGGCCAATGGGTCTTGCGACGACAGACAGTCTGCTCGCCAGCGTGACGCTGATGACCGGAGAAAATACGCTGATCACCTCTTGGGGTTGGGCAGCCACGGTATTGCTCGTTCTTTCCTTCACCCTCGATTCATTTCTCGGCAAACGCTACGCCGGAGGAAGCAGTGACAGCGACGGCGCAAGCTGTAAGATCCTGCTCGGCAGCATGGGATTTAACCTCTCGCTGCTCTATGTGGCCTCAGCCTTCGGGGTGGGGGTCTGGCAGGGCACTGAGCTGACCTCAGGCATCGCCGGCTTAACGTGTATCGTTATCGGCCTGGCGCTACGCTACGGAGCAATCTTCACGTTGGGTGAGCGTTTCACCTGGCGGGTGTCGATTCTAGAATCCCATCAACTGATCCGTCGCGGTATCTATCGCTATTTGCGACACCCAAGCTATACCGGTGGTCTCTTGGCATTCATCGGCGTCGCGCTCGCGTTTCGCTCCTGGCTTTCCCTTCTGCTTTTCACGCTGACCTATCTGCCCGCAATTCTCCATCGCATCCGGGTGGAAGAACAGGTTCTAGCGGGGTATTTCGCGGAGGAGTTTCAGGACTACCGCAAACAAACGCGACGCTTGATACCGTTTGTTTACTAAAAAGCGGGTCGAAATCTATTTGAGGTGGGTTTCGATTTTGCTGATCAGGCTATTGTGGCTATAGCCGTTGAATTTATCGAGTACCAAACGGGTTTTCCCATCGAGCACGATGTTAAGAGGGGTTGTTCCTTCCGTATTGATGGTCTTGCTGAATCCCGTGGGCTCGACACAAACCGTGGAACCTCCCGGGTCGAGGCTTTTGATCCAACTCTCAACAAAGCCCAGCGACGCAGGCTGACCCTGTTTGCTGGTTTCGGTGACGGCCTGGACGATCATGAAGCCTTGGGGACCATAGGTTTCCATCACGGCTTTGAAGTCCTTGGTTTCCGCTTGGCAGGCCGAACACCAACCCGGAGCGACGTTGAAGAGAAGAATCTTGTAGTCGGCGGCGAAGTCGGAGAGCTTCGTCAACTCGGGTGTTTCGTCTGTGAGATCGCCGTTTGCATTGCGGTCACGAAAGCAGACCATTTCCAAATCGACCATGGTGGCGCCTTTTTCCATGCGGGCGGAAAGGCCGACACAGGTATTGCTCTTGGCTTTGCCGGGTACGCATTGTTTGACCTTGCCGTTGCTGGTCGTGACGTCCACACATTCGTAGCCTTCGGCGCAGCCGGCTGTCTCGCATGAGGTCGAGCAGAACGATTCCTTGGAAAAATTATAGGTCAAGCAGAGTCCATCGGTCTGACAACCCGTACCGTCGAAGCAGGGATCGCAGAGGTCGCCTTTGGCCTCACAGGTACCGGCTTTATGTACGCAGACGTTAACGCCGTCGACGAAGTTGCAGGTGGAATAGCGTGGACATTCGCTGCTACCAGAGGTGCAGGTTTGGGTGCAGAATTTTCCGTCGCCCATGGTCATGCATTTATTGCCTTCGCCACATTGGGTATCGAATTGGCAGGGAGCGCAAAAGCTGCGTTTGACGCAAAGGCTCTTGGTGGAAAACGCGCGGCACGTGAGTTCCGCGGGGCAATCTGCATCGCTTTTGCACTCCGCTGTGCATAAGGCCGTCGCATCACCCTGGTTGCCGAGGCATTGAAGTCCGCCTTCGCACGTACCCGTAAGACCGCAAGAGGTTCCCACAGTTTGGCTATACGTTGGTTTGCTGCAGAAGGTACGAATACCATCATCGCTGGTACAGACCTCATCGGTGGCGCAGGCGGTTGGTGAGTCACAACCGAGGGCACATTTTTCGGCGTAGCAGATGCCACTTGTGCAGGCCTCGTTGGTTTCGCAGGCATCGCCGGTTTTCAATTCTGTGGGGGTGACGGGGGCCGCATCGACGACGATGGCTGGGGCGCCGTCGACTTCTACGGGCTGGCCGCCTGCATCGATGTTGTCGACCGGATTAGGGTCCGTCGTACTGCTACATCCCAAATTGACGACTATCAGACTCAACGCCAAGAAACCACCGCACCTGATCATTACAAACTCCTGTAATATTCTATCCGGCCCAACGAGGTTAGACCATGTAATTACTAATGAAACCCGGCATGGGGCCGAGGCCGAAGGCATCATAGGGGATCATCCTCTTGGATGCCAAGGAACAAAAGTGGTTGCGGGGCGATAAGTTTAGGTTTAGGGGCAGCTGCCGGTGCAGGCACCGGGCTCGCAACTGGTACAGGCGGCCGGGCACGATCGCGTGAGGCTGACGCAAGAGCCGAATTGGCAGCCGACCGAGCATGAACACGATGAGGCGCAATCGAAGTTGGATGAGCCACAGCTGGCGTTTCTGCAATCTATATCGCAAGAGTTGAGGCCGCAGCTGACAGCGGTATTGAAGCAGGAAATCGCGCCCGTACAATCTACATCGCAAGGACCCGTGCCGCAGTTGAGAGTTGCATTGCTGCAGGCTCCCCCACCGGAACAATCGATATCGCAGGGGCCCGTGCCGCAGGTGAGTATTGCGCTATTGTCGCAGGTCCCCGGGCCGCTGCAATCGATTTTGCAGGTACCACTGCCGCAGGTGATATTTTCGTCGCAGGAGCCCGTGCCGGAACACGCGATGTCGCAATTGGTTGCGCCACTGCAGTTGATATCATTTTGACACGCGTTCTTCTTGAGGCATTGAACGTTGCAGTCGGTGGCAGTGCCGCAACTGATATCGCTGTCGCAGGCGTTCTCCGCATCGCAGTTGATGTTGCAGTTCTGTGCTTTGTCGCACGTTATGTTGTTGCTGCAGGAATCCTCGCCGGTGCAGCCAATCGTACAGGTCGCGCTCGTCTTGCAGTCGATTGGGCCGCTGCAGGCATTCTCACCACTGCATTGGATATTGCATTCGGTCGCCTTGTTGCAGTGAATGTCAGCTGTACACGAACCCTCACCGCACTTCACGTTGCAGACTTCTGCGTCTTCGCATTTTATTCGATGGGTGCAGCTCGCGGCATTCAAGCAATCTACGGAACAGTTGGTGGCCTTACCACATTTGATTTCGCCACCGCATCCTCCAGGAGGGCAGGTTACGCTGCAGGGCCAACCCGTAGGACAGGTGCAGCCCGCGGCACAGTCCATTTCGCAGATACCGCCCACGCAACCGTTGGAACAACCTGCCGGACAGGGGGTTTGATCGGCCGTACTATCGGCCGGAGTTACGGTGTCTACACTTATGTCAGCGGGCGGCACACTATCTACCGGAAGACCCTGATCAATGGATGGGCCGTCGATCGTCGGTGCGGTTTCCTGAGTGCCGTCGACCGCGACTTGGCCGTCTACGAGGGCGACGCCATCTACGAGGGCGACGCCATCTACGAGTAGCGCGTCATTCGTTGGGCCGTCGTTGTCTAGATCGTTGTCTAGATCGTTGTTTAGACCGTCGGTTATTCCCGTTTCCAGGAGCGTGTCTTGGGGAGATGAAAAATCGCTGTCAGAAACCGTACCATCGTGAAAGATGATTTGGTCTTTGGCATCGCTGTCGGTCGGTGTTGAACCATCGGTCGGCATCGGACGCACGCCGTGCACGTCGAAGGTACAACCGGAACAGGCCCAGGCCATAGTGACGCTAAGAAGGACGGTTAGGTTGCGCATTGGCGCATATCATAGCGCAGGGGCCGCGAGCTTGAAAGCGGCTGTGAGTAAACTATTACTTTCGGCGGCGTTTCTTACGCTCGTCAGAAGATGTATTCGTCGAATGGTTTCGCTTGGTTTGGGGCTTTGCCACCCGATTCGGCCGCGATCGGCTTACGCGTTGAGTATTCCTGTTGGATGATACATGGCTCCGCCTTTGCGTTGTGGTTCTAGCGGGCCGCCGGGCGGTATAGGTATTTCGGCTTGGCTGGACCCGACGCGTTGCCGTCCTGTGGCGTGGTCGATTATAACTTCGCGGTTGCGATGGGCGCGCTGTAGGTCGCGCCGTTCTATACGTTTGGTTATTCGCTCGGTTGACGCGGCGTTCAGGCACGATGATTCGCTGTGGTGGACGACGTCGTTGTACCGGAGGCTTTCTGATGGCGACGCGCGATTCAGAGGGGCGCCGGTATTGCGGCGTGGATCGAGCGGGGCGTCGGATCTGCGGTCTGGGTGAAACCGTCGTTCTCTTGGGCGTGGAGGTGTAGACGGTAAGGTGGCCGCCGCCTCGTCGCCGGTATCGAGCCGGACTATCGACGTTAGCTGCACCATGACGGATTCTGATCGTCTGATGAGACTTCGCCTTCGCTTTTGACGCTGTCGATGGAGGTGCACTCGCCCGTTTTTTGAATGATGCTCCCTTCGAGGGGGGCGCCTGCACGCGCACTTTGTGCGGAACGTTTGACGTTGTCGAACCGCTATTTCCACCCGTTGCACCCTTGGAACCACTATGGGCATGCTTACCCTTGTGGCCTTTGCCGTAGTGGTGGCCCTTGCTGTAGTGGCCTTTGCCGTGGCGTCCGCGTCCGTGCCGCCAATAGCAGGGGCGGTAATGCCAGTGGTTGTTGCGATAGACGTAGCTGGCTTCGACGAAATAGTAGCCGGCAGGTGGTTCGATCCATTGTCCGTCTACCCAATAATATTCGTCACCATACCAATGCCAATAGCCGTCCTGCCAGACGACGTCAGCACCTGGTGGAGGGGAGGGCCGCACGCCCAGTGGGACGGCATCGTAGGGAGGTGGGCTGGGTACGATGACCTCGTTTGGGGCCGCGTTGACGAACACCGGAGCTCGGGGGGCGCGTGTGCAGCCTGGGACCAAGAGGAATAGCAGAAGCAGGGGTGAAGCGAGCTTGCCAAATTGCAACATCTCAAAAACCTCAATTCGTCATACGGACGTCGATCAAATGCGCTGCTTTCAAACAGGTTCTCTGCTGCCCAGTATGATCTGGATGCGCGCCAAATGCTTCAGCACCCTATGGGGGGCTTATCAAGATCACTTGATAATTGACAGTGGTGGTGGCGGGGTGGCACTTTGACACCCATGGATAGAGTATTCAGCGGTATTCAGCCCAGCGGTGAAGTTCATATTGGCAATTATTTAGGTGCTTTGCGCAACTGGATGAAAGTTCAGGAGCAATTCGAATGCATCTATTCCGTGGTGGACTACCACGCGATCACCATCGACTACGATACGAAGGAAATGCAGCGGCGCATTCTCGACCTTGCTGCAGGCGTTTTGGCCTGCGGTGTCGATCCCAACAAAGCGACGCTTTTCGTTCAATCAGACGTTTCCGAGCATACGGAGCTCGCCTGGGTCTTCAACGCCGTGACCCCCATGGGGGAATTGAGCCGGCAGACCCAATTCAAATCAAAATCGGAACAGCATCTCGACAATATCAACGCCGGGCTCTTTACCTACCCCGTCTTGCAGTCGGCCGACATTCTGCTCTACAAGGCGAATAAGGTGCCGGTGGGTCAGGACCAAGAACAGCATTTGGAACTTTCACGAGAGATCGCTCGGAAGTTCAATGCGCGTTTCGGCAAGACGTTTCCGGAAGCCCGCACCATGTTTACCAACACACCCAAGATCGTAGGCTTGGATGGGCAGGCGAAAATGTCCAAGAGCTTGGGCAATACGATTCGCATCAATGCCGAGCCCGCCGAGATCAAAAAGAAGCTGTCGCGGGCGTTCACCGACCCGAAGCGATTGCGTCGTGACGATCCGGGAAATCCCGATATCTGCAATGTCTACAACCTCCATGGCTTCTTCACCGATGATGCCAAGCGCCAAGAACTCGGAGCCGCTTGCCGAAAAGGAGAGGTCGGCTGCGTCGACTGCAAAGGCGTGCTTTGTACTACGATGACCGAACACCTCAATCCGATTCGCGAGCGCTGGCAAGAGTTGAAAGACCACCCCCAGCAAGTCCAAGACGTTCTCGACGCCGGTCGCGACAAATGCAAAGCCATCGCCGCCGACACCATGGGTGAAGTTCGCGAAAAGCTCGGATTGAAGCGCGGCGCCAAATGAGCTTGAAGCGATTCGGTTTCGCAACTCTCTCCCTGTTCTTTGTTCTCAACGCATGCGGAAATAAAAAGGGAACGCCCGAAGAAGTCGTTCGAACCTTTCTACGGGCAACACTCTATGGCAATACCGCGGAAATCGTGGGTCTCTTGGCCCCCGAATCGTTGGAAAAGCTAGAGCGCTTAGCTAGCCGCGCCACCGCGCAAGCCGGCAGTAACAAGACCTATACTCCGGCAGATATGTTGGCCCCCGGCATGGATCCGCCCCGCACCCCGTGGCGGCAGGTACAAGAAATTCAGGTTGCGGGTGACAACGCGCAAGTCAAACTCAGTAGCGTCGAAGGAAAGAACCATCAGATTCTCAACTTGCGTAAGACAGCCAAGGGTTGGCGAATCATTCTTTGGGAAAATCTCTGATTTTCCGTGGCTTTGGGAAAATCTCTGATTTTCCGTGGCTCTGGGAAAAACGCTGATTTTCCGTGGCTCTGGGAAAAACGCTGATCTTCCGTGGCTCTGGGAAAAACGCTGATTATTACGGTGTAGCGGCGGGGGAGCGGACAGAACCTATTTGTTGGTGAGTCCGTGTCGTTTGAGCAATTCTCGCAGGTGGTAGCGCGTCAGCCCCGCTTCGTGAGCGGAGCGTGTGACGTTGCCTTTGTTACGCTCCAACAACGCTGCTAGATATTTGCTTTCGAAAAGATCGAGAACCTTCTGCTTGGCTTCTTTGAAGCTCACTCCGGGGAGCAGCAGGTTGGGATCGAGGGCCCAGTCGGCCGGCGCGGCTACGCCCGGTGACGAACCACCGATCGGATTTGGCGAGGCGACGGAAAATCCACCCCCGGACATTTGGCCCAGGGAAAGGTCGGGCCGTGTAATCGTCGGTGAGTCACAGAGTGACGCAGTGCGCTCAATAACGTTTCGCAATTCACGGACATTGCCCGGCCAGTCGTAACCCACCAAAGCGGTCATGGCATCGACGGCGATATTCAGTGACATATTTCGGCGTGCCGCCACGTCCGCCAAGAAATGGTGGACCAGCTGAGGGATGTCTTCTTTGCGTTCGCGCAAGGGCGGATTGTTGATGGTAATAACCGAAAGGCGGAAATAGAGGTCTTCGCGGAATGTTCCGTTGTTGACCATCTGCCGGCAGTCGCGGTTCGTTGCGGCCAACACACGCACGTCGACTTTGATCGTACGATCACCACCGACGCGTTTGAGTTCCCGGTTTTCTAGGACGCGGAGAAGTTTCGGCTGGAGGCCGATATCGAGCTCGCCGATCTCGTCGAGGAAAATGGTGCCGCCATTGGCTTGTTCAAAACAGCCTTTGTTCTGCGAGATGGCACCGGTAAACGCGCCCTTCTCGTGACCGAAAAGCGTGCTTTCGATGAGGTCCTTCGGAATGGCGCCACAGTCTAAGACGATAAAGGGCTTGGAGGTTCGCTTGCTCATATCGTGCAAGCTGCGCGCTACCAATTCTTTACCGGTTCCGGTCTCGCCGGTGATCATTGCCGTGAGATCCGTGGGGGCTACTTTTTCTAGCGTCGCGAAGATCTCGCGCATTTTCACGCTGGAACCCAGCACGCAGCCGAAACGATCTTTCGAGCTGAGCGGAATCTCCACAACCTCTTGCAGAGGCTGAAACTGGAGTTCCGTATGGCCGGCTCGAAATACGGTTCCTTGAGCGAGATAGACGTCTTTGACCCGGAGGTCGTCGACAAAGGTCCCGTTCGTGCTGCCGAGATCGACCAAGCGATAGCCGTCGTCGTCGACCCGAATTTCGAAATGGGTACCCGAGACCGCCTTATCCGCTAGGACGATATCGTTGATGATGCTACGACCACCACCCACTTCACTTTTGGTTAATTCGATCTCTTTGCCGGCATCGGCGCCGGAGAGGATCACAACCTTGCTCTTGCGTAAATGCCGCTTGGTTGCGCGACCGCCGTCAAAGATCGTTGTGATCGCTGGATCTTCCGCCATGATCAACCCTATCTCGTCTGAAGTCCCCGATAAGGGGGAGTCCTAGACCGCAAAAAAAGATTTGTGGAACGGCTCCATATTACGGAAAAAACACAGGAAGTCAAGGAAGCGGCAACTAAGCTAGCCGGCAATGAGGGCCCGACCACGGCCACCCACCATCCGCCCTCCACCTGGCCATAGGGCATTTGACCGATACAAAGTCTGGCCAATGCTGCTTGAATCTATCTATGACAGCGGGCCAATTTCCTAAGAGATCATCCTTCGTCCAATCCACAAAGTACCTAAGAATATTGAGTTTGTCGTTATTGTCGTCGTTTCTCGGCTGTGCCGGGGAAGTGAAGATCGGTGACGACGCCGGGGACCTTCTCAATTGTGATGAGAGCAAGGCCAGCGGGGTCTGGCTTAACGCATTTGGACCCTTATCCCAGGCGATCTATCCGGGTGGCAGCGCCAAAATCACGGTGCGGCTCGCGGAGGGGGTCCCGGCCGGTTCGGAGAGTTTGGGCGCGGTCGTCACGGGCGCGAACGTCTCGTTTTCGATTCTTGGCGGTGTTGACGGGGTTAGCTTGAGTCAGGCTGAGGCGGTCAGCGACGCCTCCGGAATCGCCACCGTGAACCTGCAAACGACCGCGGCCACGGCTTCCAAACTCTATCAGGTACGAGCCAGCTACGCCGGGACGTGCGCGGCTACGTTCACTATTGATGTGCAACAGATCAAGCGCATGTTGAACGGCGCTTCTCCGACGCCTTTTGATACGTTTACCAAGAGTCGTATTCCCGTCACCGTCGAGGCGACGAGCAACGGCCTAGCCCCGCTGGCGAACGAGTCGATTACGTTCGAACTCATCTCGGGCGCAAACTCTGGGACGAGCTTGAGCGACGCAGATGGCACGACAAAGGGTTCGAGTATTACGCTGACCACGAGTGCGAACGGTAGGGCGACGGCCATGGTTGCTACGGGTTCGCAGTCCATTGCGGAACTCAAAGTGAAGGCGACGATGAGCGGCACGGCTGCCGTGGACTTTGTGTTGCGGATCAGCGAGGGAAATAACACCGTCTGCACAGACGATAGCGGATGTCCGTTGGGTTATTATTGTGGAGACCAACAGCTTTGTGAGTTGATCCCACAAGTTCCCGATACGTGTAGTAGCAACGCCGACTGTCCGGCTCCAACGATCTGTCATAGTACGTTGGGCCAATGCCTCTACGGCACGGGCCAACCGTGTGATCCCATCGAAGGTACCGGCTGCCAAGACGGAGAGGTTTGCGTCGGGCGCGAATGTGCGGAGCTACCGACAACCTGCACCACACATGGCGACTGCCCCGCGGCTTGGATTTGCGAGCAAGGCGAATGTTCACCCCAGGGCCAGCCCCCCGGAGGTGGCTGTCTTACGCCTGCAGACTGTCCAAGCAATCAAACCTGCGTTAACGGTGAATGCAAAGGCAAAGACGTCTGCAATATCACGCACGCGGCGGACCGCCTTCAGGGGACCTGGCAATTCGATGCCAAACTCAATTTGCGTCAATCGCTCAGTGGGGTATCCGACGGACTATTGAAGGTCTCCGAAACGTTACGCGATATTTCTCAAGGCCGTTTCAAGATCGACGGGGTTCCCAGCTTTCTGTCGAGTTTACTGGGATCGGTTTTGCAGGGGTTGATGAAGGAATATATTCCACCTTGGGGTTTGGCCTTGATCTCCGCCTTGGGCGACATCAGCGACATCATCGACGATATGCGCGTGCTCTCGACGGCCCAGCTTTCGGCTACGGGCATTCCCGATACCTACTACGTCAGCGAGGAATGGAATCTGGTCGAATTCGATTTCAAAGGCCAACAACTTTCGGCAGCACCCTCGTCCTTGCCCCAAATCGGCAACGTCGATGTTCCACGCTACATGGCGACCGAAGCGTGTGGCGTGATCTATCTGGGCAAACATCAGATCAAAAACGCCGTCGGCGGTTTGATCAAATGGGCCGTCGACAACGGACTGTCCTTGATTACCTGCAGTGTTCCCGACGTACCGTGTTTCGCTTCCGTCGACCAGGCGGTAAAGATGGCGCTCAACTGTTCGATGATCGGCGCCCAGGTCGATCAAGCACTGGCCTCCCAAGCGGGTTTTTCCATCGGACCCTTGGTGGAAGCCGGCTGCCAGCTCGCCCGAGATACCTTGCTCACGACGCTACTCAATGAGTTGGGTAGCATCGAGACCAAATTCTCTCTGATGCGCCTGTCAGGCGTAGCCAATATTCCGAACCCCGGCCAAGACGACCATCTCGAAAATGGCAAGATCAACGGCGATCTCGGAACCGGCATCCTCAAAGGAAACTTCGGCGGTACGTTCACAGCGACGAGATAGCGGATTTCGACAGAAGACTAATTTAGGTAGGAGTCTTTCTTCTTGCCGCCTTCGACCACATTGAATTTCTTCTTGGCACGTTTGACGCGCCATTTTCCGAGGAGTTCTCGGGGGCGTGCTACGAAGAAGGTCGCTGCCAAAAGTCCGCCACCGTAGAGTTCTAATTCCCAGTACGCCCCACCGACAAGATTGCCGAGGATGAAAAACGATCCCAATACGGGCGCGATGATTTTTGCTTTCATGGGAACGAGGCGGTTGTAAGCGAAGGGTTGGCGCTCTGCGAAAACCAGACCGAAGGCAAATAGGAGTCCGGCCATGGAGCCGCCCGTGCCAAAGAGGAGTTGCTTCGGCCAACCGAAACCGAAGAGCAGCCCCACGACCAATCCAGATAATCCGCAGACAAAATAAAAGAAGAGAAAACGGTTCTTGCCCCACCAGCGTTCTAGGCTATTGCCAACGAGCCAAAGGATAAGCAGGTTGACGATGATGGGCCGTGATTGGATGTGTAAGAAGAGCGCGGAGGCGAGCTGCCAAATCTTGAATTGGCCGAGGGTCTTTGCGTTGCTCGCGATCAGCTGGTCTTTTACCCATGGAGGGGCGTCGGCAAACGCGTAGATGAGGAAGAGTCCGAGTTGGATGGCGATCAGGATGCCAATGGTGCGGGTTGGCCGGCCTGCGACCGTTACGAGTTTCGTATCCGGTGTGATTTGAACGCGGCGCATCAGCCGAGCTTACTCCGATTCGTTGTCGTCGTCAGCTTCGGTGCATTGGGCGTCGTTTAAATCGACGGCGCCATCACCATCGTTGTCGACGCCATCGCTGCAGGCTTTGGCGCGGGGGAGTTCGACGTTGATTCGGCCATAGCCATCGGAAGGAACCTGGCCATTGACCGTGATCGGTCCGCTGAGAAGTTGGCCGCCTGCGCTCTGAGCACTGACCGAAAGGGTGATAGGGCCGGCCGGGAGGTCAGGGCCGAATCCCACGGGGCCGCTGACCGGTGAATAGCAGCTGAACTGAGACCGAATGCTGGGCGAGCTGCTGCTCACTTCCACAACCACCGTATCAAAGCCCAACGCGGAACAGTCTTTGGCGCTTTCGACATTACAATAACCGGAGGTCCCGGCGCAGCCGATCTTCCAATGAAGCTCGTAGGAACGGCTCGGACCGCAGCCCGTGGCGAGAAAAACGCCGATTATTAGAAATGCACTAGGGAGCAAGGTACGGGAAATCATGGGCCGAAGGTACTGGCACACCACTAAAAGGGTCAAGCCCCTGACTCTGCCTTTCATGCGCCCATATGGTGGGCTATAGTCCCGCCGTGTTTTATATCTTCGCAATATTGGGTCTCGGTCTACTGGTCACAGTACACGAGGCAGGGCATATGATCGCGGCGCGTCTCAGTGGTATGCGCGTCGATAAATTCAGTATTTTCTTCGGACCGGTGCTTTTGCGCTGGCGGGGTAAGGGGACGGTCTACCAATTGGCGACCATTCCCCTGGGCGGTTATGTCCAAATCGCCGGTATGAATCCCGAGGAAAAACTACCGGAGGACGACCCCGGTTCCTATCAAAATAAGGGCTCACTCGCGCGATTCTTCACCATATTTGCGGGTCCTGGGGTGAATTATCTCTTCGCCTTTTTGCTAATGATCGTGGTGACGCTCGCGTGGGGTATTCCCAAATCCACCTCGGGTGTCCTGGGGATCATCGAAGGGAAACCCGCTGCCCGCGCAGGCATGAAGGCCGGAGACCATATCGTCAGTATTGGCGGCGTGGCCATGAACGATTCCTTGGACGTAAGGAAGGCCATCTCCGAAAGTGCTGGAAAGCCCTTGAGTTTCGTCGTCCGCAGGCAGGGAAAAGAGCTTCCTTTGACCATCGCGGCTGAGGGCGAAGGCAAGAGTTATCTGATTGGAATCAAATTCGATACGGCGTTTCAGTCCGTTCCTTTTGGTGAAGCCATCGCGATGAGTTTCCAATATCCCATCAATGCCTCAGCCCAAATGCTCTCCGGGTTGAAGAAGATCTTTACGGAAAAAGGCGTGGCCAAGAAGGTTGGCGGGCCCGTGGAAATCATCAGTCAGATGAAGAGCCAGTTTGAAAGTGGTCTGCCCGCTGCCATCACATTTCTCGCGATGCTCAACGTCCTCCTAGGACTTTTCAATCTGCTCCCCATTCCGGCCTTGGATGGGGGGCGTTTGGTTTTCATCATTATTTCGATGATCACCCGCCGCAAGATCAATCAACGCGTGGAAACCATGGTTCATACCGTGGGTTTCTACCTTTTATTCGGCGTCTTGATCTTGGTTACTTACGGTGATATCAAGCGGCGCTTCTTTGGATCATGAGATCGTCTCATCGATCTTTGATTTGAAGCGATGGTGCCTTCTACGCTGAAGGAGTACAGATGCGCCCCCTAGCCAAACTTCTCAAGTCAGTCCGCTTCCAGCAGGCCGCTGTCGTGACCCTGCTCGCCTCGCTTACGGCTTGTGCAGGCATCGGTCGTCCAAAAACGATCTACCTCGCCAGACACGGTCAAACCGAATGGAATCGGGTGGCACGTTTTCAAGGCGATCCCGATCTCGATCCGGTCGGCTATATCAACCGCGTATCCCTGTGGCGCCTACTCAAAGACAAGCCCCTCCGCGCCATCTATACCAGTGAAAGGCTGCGCACCAAGCGTACGGCTGCACTCCTGGCCAAACAGCATAAGCTGGAGATCATGCCCCGCGCCGCACTCAACGAAATCGAGCCCGGCGTATTCGAAGGTATCTGCTACTACCAAGTTGCGCCCTCCGACAAACTGCATCCAAAGGGAAAGATCTGCCAAGTAAAATCCCGTGGCGCACGCGAAGCCGAAACCGTCGCTTGGCTAAAGAAGACGATCGGCAAAGCTTGGAAAAAGCGATTGAAGGGACGTCTACCCCAAGGCGAAAACTACTACGATATCGTCAAACGCGTGGACCCCTTCCTAAAACACGAACTCTATCGACGGGCGCGTAGTCAACAGATCCTCATCGTCGGCCACGGTGTACTCAACCGCGTTCTCCTTCACCGCCTGATGAAATGGCCCCTAAAGAACGTGTCCTATCTACGGCAGGAAAACGATCAGGTCTATAAGCTAAGAGGCCGCAAGCTCTCGCTCTTTACGCCCGGCCACGGCTGGAAGCCCTGTTCCAAGCCCAAGCCCGGCCAACGCTATCTAGATTGCAATCCCGGCCCCAAAAACGCGGCCCACCGCCTACCGCCAGCCAATGCAACGAAAGCGGTAGTAGCCCCAGCCGTGATCAAAGCCCCGGCCGCCAAGCCAGCAGTACCCGCGTCGACACCGACAACAATCCCCGCCAGCAAATAATTCTAAACTCGCAGCATAAACCTGCCGCTACAAGTCGATACGCTCGATCCAGTTGTGGGGGTCTTCGACCTTGCCGTATTGGATGTCCATCAGATGGTCGAAGAGTTTTTGCGAGAGGTGGCCTGTGCGGCCGTCTCCGACGACGTGTCGTTTTTCTTTGTAGGAAAGGTGGCCCACCGGGGAGATGATGGCGGCGGTGCCGGTGCCGAAGATTTCCTTCAGTTCGCCTTTTTCTGCGGCGATGACCAAATCATCCACGGCGAGTAGGCGTTCGTTGACCGTATAGCCCCAGTCGCGCAGCAGTTGAATGCTGGAGTCGCGGGTGATGCCGGGGAGGATACTTCCGGTTAGCGGGCTGGTGACGATCTCGTCGCCGATCATGAAGAAGATATTCATGGTGCCCACTTCTTCTACGTATTTATGTTCATTCGCGTCGAGCCACAGTACTTGGCTAAAACCCTTGGCCTTGGCTTCCACCTGACCCAATAAACTGGAGCCGTAGTTTCCGCCGGTTTTGGCTTCGCCCACGCCGCCGATGACAGCGCGGCAATACGTATCGTTGACCATGATCCCCACAGGATTGAATCCTTCGGGATAATAGGCGCCGACGGGGCCGGCGATGATGTAGAAGAGGTAACCTTGGGATGGGCGCACGCCGAGGAAGGGATCGGTGGCGATATAGTTGGGGCGTATATAAAGCGTGCAGCCTTCGGTTTCAGGGATCCAATGGCGATCGATCAAGACCAATTGCTTGAGGCTGTCGGCAACGTCATCTTCGTTGAAGGCCGGCATGCAAAGGCGCGCTGCACTGCGCTGCATACGCTTGAGGTTGTCTTTGTAGCGAAAAAGTCGAATGCCGCCGTCAGGCCCGCGATACGCCTTGAGTCCTTCGAAAACCTGTTGGGCATAGTGCAGACACATGGCGGAGGGCTCCAGGGTCAACGGTCCGTACGGGGTGATGCGGGCGTTATGCCAGCCATTTTCCGTATCGAAATTGAACTGGAACATATGGTCCGAAAAGTGGCGTCCGAATCCCAATTGGGTGTCCGATGGGGGAATGGGCTTGCGGTCATGCTCTTCGACTTTGGTGATCTGCAAATCCACGGCATACCTCCTGGAGTAGGAAAAGCGGCGTTCGCGATGGCCTCCAAATCCGCTCGGAGGCTCCGCAGCCACGTTAGCAGATGGCCTCCGACGAGGAAATGCCCGCTGCTTTAACTCGTAATATTAGCTGGTTGCGGTTTTGGGGCAGAGATACGCCGTCTCGGCGGGTTCCAGTTGGTAGATGCCCCCGTCCACGGGTTCTGCGAACCGAGAGCCGCTGTCGAAAAACCGGTGTAGCTGAGGATTCGAAATTCTCTCAAGCAGCGGGCTGAGGTCGACCTCTTGTCGGCGTCCCGCTTCTTTATTCACGACCAAACCCATTCGCCCGGAAGAGCCATGTTTCAACATGGTCAGTACATTTTCGTCGAGCGAGCCGATGACCTCCCAGCGACCTTCTTCCGCGAGTATAGGTTGCCGTTGTTTGAGTTCGTTGACTTCAGCGATCAACTGACAAAAGTCGTGGGGCTCGCCTTCCCAATCGTCGGGGCTTGTCTTGCAGGTATGCAAGCTCTCGCGGAAACCGAACTCATAGCCAATGGGCATCATGATGCCTGCCGAAAATGCGGCGGCGAAAGCGTAGCGCTGTTTTTGCACGGCGGGTTTTTCACCGGATTCGGACATCATCCTTTTTGTATCGTGAGATTCAGGAAAGGATATAGAAGGCGCGATCGTTGAAAATTCCGTGTGCTGATCGATGCACCATGGCTCGTCGTAGTTCCACCATTTCGAACTGTTGAAGAAATAATCAAAACCGGCGTCGCCCAAATTGCGAATTTCAGAAAGGCGGCAGCCGAGGGTTTCGGCGGCAAAGATCACGTCGGGTCGTCGTCGTCGCGCAGCTGAAGTCAGTTGTTGCCAGAGCCGGGTAGGAACTTTGTAGGCAGCGTCGCAGCGAAATCCATCCACGCCGAGGTCGAGGAAATATTGGACCAAGGCTGTCCAGTAGGCCCAGAGTTCCTGGCGTTTGGTCGAATTGGCGTTATCCACTTCTGCGAGGTCACGCCAGACCGTCATCTTTCGTGAATCTTCGGGATCGATCGCCGCCGGGCTGAGCACGTAGCCCTTCTCGTCGTGCCGAAACCAATCCGGATGATGGTCGACCAACGGTGAATCCTTTGCCGTATGGTTGACGATCAAATCTACCATCACCGAGAGTCCTTGCTCCCGGATGTTCTCAATGGTTTGTCGCAGTCGGAGGGTGGGGTCGCTCTCGCGCGGTGGAATCAATTTCTTGTTGATGCTGTAGTGGTCTTTGATCGAATAGAGGCTCTCAGAGACGCCCGGTTGACAAAAGCTGTTGATGAAGACCCAGTTGAATCCCATTTCATGAGCGCGGGCGGTATGCCCAGGCCAACGGTCCATCGTACCGACCAGGGTCGGAAAGAGGTTGTAGATGATGGGGGGTGAACAGGGCATCGGGGCGGAGAATAGCGCGCTAGGCTATTTTGGCAAGCGGCCAGGGCTAAGGTCGAACTTCAGGTTCTAGAACACTTCGAATTCGCTGACCAAGAGCGTGAATCCGTCGTTGAGGAATTCTGGTGAACCGCAGGATGAGTCGTAAAGTTTGGCCCAACAAGTTGGCTGAGCGGTTTCGATTCGTTGGGCCGTGGCACAGATGGCGCCTTGGGCATCCCATTCCGCTTCCAAGGCCCAGTCGTCGGTATCTACTTGAAGGCCCATCGAATCGTAGACGTTGAGTTCCACGTTATCGACCGTATACGATGTTCCGTCGCCACAATAGTCGGCACGCAGCATCCGGGTACAGGCTTGGTGGTGGCTGGCGAGGGTCGTCGCTTGGCAATTGCTGCCATCTGCTGTGCAGAAATTCGCTTCTTGCCAAGGCATATAACCCATGGTTACGCATTTGCCGAGGGCCGCGTCTACACAACCGAAGGTGAAGGAATCTTTATCATCGATCCAAGAGCCGCCTGTTGCGGTTCCCTGGCTGAGGTCCCAACGTCCGTTGAGTGGAATAGCGGCGATGGGGGCGCCGTTTTCATCGAGCCCGCAAAGGTATTCGTTGGCGTAGGGAGCAGCGTAGGAAACGGTATAGAGCATGAGTTTCTTGAAGTTCTTATCCGGATGCTTGTTGATGGCCTCGATGCGCAGTTCGAGAATCGACCCATCGTCGAGATTGGCGCTGAAGCGGGCCCCCACAAGATTCTTGTCCTTCAACTTCTTGCCGTCCTGGGTGGAAAATTGGCTCGCATCCAATTCTAGGTCGGTCGTGGCATCGTTGCCCTTCTTCGCTTTCTTCTCCAAGGAAACGTCGTTGAGAGAAACCCCCAGAAGCCGTCGGCCCGCGTAGGGGCCGTCGTTCAAGTCGACGCCGTTGAGGTCGCGACTAATAAACGCCGTGCGATACACGGGCTGGTAATAATACGAGGACCAGGATGAGATCGACGCGTATTGGGCGTTGGCGATTCCTTCTGCACCGATGCTGAGGGTCCAGAGGGCTGCCACTGTCAGGATTGCTATTTTCCGTTTCATATCGATCTCCTCGCTCTGACGACTTGGAGAGCAGGATCCGTACCAATACATATGGGCGCTCACGCCGCCAGATCTCCGGGGCTTAGCTATACTACCAAGCCCAAATCCGAGGGGCCCCGCGCCATTTCAGCATGGCCGATTCTGCGCGCCACGCCGAATTGGCGCGATCGTTGGATCCACTGGCCAGCGGGTGCCGTTGGATCCAGCGTGGTCGAGGCTCCAGCTATTTGCGGCAGGGGTAAGACAATGCGAGACTTTATCTTCAGGTAGGAGAGTGATGAGCATGGTACCGGTGCAATTTGACGGTCGGCGAATAAATGTAGCCAAAGGATCGCTGGTGGGCGATCTCTTCCAGCAACATCGGGACGCCGACAATTTGCAGGCGTTGGCCGCCATCGTTGACCACAGGCTGGTAGATCTCGATTGTCCCGTCACGGCTCCCTGCGATATCAGCGCGGTTGACTATGGTATGCGAGAAGGTGTCTTGGTTTACCGGCGCACCGGCACGTTGCTACTGATGGAAGCGGCCCGACGTCTATTCGGTCAGATTCCGGTCGCCGTGAGTCAGGCGCACGGAGCAGGCTATTCCTATCATGTCGATCTGGGCGACGAACTCACCAAAGAACACGTGGTTCAACTGGAACAACAGTTGACGGCGATGGTGGAAAAGGATGTGCCGCTTGAAAAGGAAATCGTCACACTCACGGAGGCGCGTCGCATCTTCGGTGAACAGGGCGCCGTCGAGCAGCTACGACTCCTGAAAACCTGGTGGGATCGACACGTTACTCTGATTCGTTGCGGCGAACTTTACGATATTCACCACTATCCCGTTGCACCGAGCGCGCGCTATCTCACGAGTTTTGCGCTCGCGTATCATAGTCCTGGCTTCTTCTTTCGTCTTCCACCAAGAGGCAGGCCCACCGAGATTCTTCCCTATTTGGAATCACCTAAATTGGAGCAGGTCTATCAGGAATCTGCGGAATGGTTGCGGCAGCTGGGGGTTTCCACCGTCGGGCAGCTCAATGGCGCTACGCAAGCGGGCGATGCGGGCGAGCTGATTCGGATCGCTGAAGGGTTGCACGAAAAGAGAATCGGCCAAATCGCTGATAACATTTGCAGCACCGACCGGGATGTTAGGCTGGTATGCATTGCCGGCCCTTCATCTTCTGGGAAGACCACGTTTTCCAAACGTCTTAGCCTGCAACTTCGGGTAAACGGTGTACGTCCAATCGCGTTGTCGACCGATAATTTCTATATCGATAGAGAGGATACCCCCCTCGACGAAGATGGAAACTACGACTTCGAATCGGTCGAAGCCATCGATCTCTCTCTTTTCAATGAGGTGTTAGCGAAGCTTCTGCGAGGGGAAGAGGTCCTCGCACCGCGATTCGATTTTACCGTTGGCAAAAGGCGGGAGCGAGATAAATGGGTTCCCATGAAACTGGAGCCTGGGCAGGTCTTGATCGTCGAGGGGATTCATGGATTGAACCCCCGGCTCACAGAGTCGGTTGATGCCGAACGGAAGTTTGGCGTTTATGTCAGCGCGTTGACTCAGCTTTGCATCGACGATCACAACCGAATCTTCACCTCCGATACGCGGCTCATTCGGCGCATTGTACGCGACCGTCGTTATCGTGGTTATAGCGCCACCGATACCATTGAGATTTGGCCGCGGGTTCGCAAAGGGGAAAAGGCGCATATATTCAAATTCCAAGAACAGGCGGATGTGATGTTCAACTCCGCGCTGATCTACGAACATGCGGTGCTCAGCCTTTATGCCACCCGTTATTTACTCGAAGTCGACCAAGGCCACCCAGCCTTTGTAACGGCCCATAGGCTATTGAATTTCTTAAGTCATTTTGTTCCCATGTTCGATGAAAACGTACCGGAGATCTCTATCCTGCGCGAATTCATGGGTGGGAGTTTCTTCAGCTATTGAGACGCATCGGGACAGGGAAGGGATCCAAGCGTCGCTTGACCGAGCGAGGTTGCTGGTGTTAGGCGGGCGCATGCATAGGCGTTGGGCGATTTGCATCATTATGGGATCTACCCTTTGGGCCATGCCTGTTCAGGGGGGTAAAGCCCCAACTCTCGCTGCCGATGGCGGTCCCATTCTGAGTTCCAAATCCGTATTGGTCCTACACAACGCCAGTGGAAAAGTGCTGTTGGCGAGACGCGCCAACGAAGTACGTCCTATCGCGAGTTTGACCAAATTGGTCGCTGCGCTGGTGGTTCAATCCAAGGGGCTCAAACTAGACGCGGGTACGGCGATCACGCGCGCCGATCATCATGTGGCCGTTGGAGGCGCTCGTACGCGTTTGGAATTGAAATGGATCTATCGCAATCGCGATCTTCTTCACGCTTCACTCATGGCGTCCGACAATCGCGCGGTCTCAGCATCGGGCCGCGCCGTAGGGCTCCCGGCTACCGCTCTAGTACAAGCGATGAATGAATACGTTCGTAAGATGAAACTCAAGAAGACCCGGTTTCGTGGACCGGTGGGCATCGACCCCGCAAATGTGAGTACAGCCTGGGAAATGAGCCGAATCGTTCGCCGGGCGTCAAAGGATAAGACCCTTTCCAAGATCATGGCGAAGAAGGAATATCGCGTCAAACCTATGCGTGGCTATCTCGCCATCAATTATCGCAATACCAATCCCTTGGTCGGCAAAAAACCATCCGTTGTATTTACCGGATCGAAGACCGGCTACAACAGCAAGGCGGGCTATTGCATCGCAACGGTGGCCAAGGTGGCACGGGTGGGTGAGGTCAGCGTGATCTTGCTCGGTGCGCGCAAAAAAATCGAACGCGTCTACGATCTCCGCCGCACCTTCCGCTGGCTTCGACAATTCGGCAAACAACGCCTCGCAGCCCTACCTTGAGTGTTTTAGAACGGCACGTTGTCGGCCCCTAACGTGGGCAGCATTTGCTCTCCTTGATGACGCTCTTTCGTATCGAGAAAGATCACCCGATCTGAGATGATATTTGTGCCCTGTCTCTTTTGACCATCCTTATCCGTATAGGACTTATTCTCTATGCGCCCTTCGACGAGTATGCGGCGGCCCTTGCGGAGATATTGGTGGCACGTTTCCGCACTCTTGCCCCACGCTGTAATCCGGTGCCAACATACCTCCTCCTGTTCTTCCCCCTTCGCATTGCGCCATTTGCGGTTGGTCGCCACGCTCATTTTACAGAGCATATGGCCCGAACCGGTGCTGCGCAGTTCCGGGTCAGCCCCTAGATTTCCCACGATAAATACCTTATTTACGCTGCTCATCTCACTCCTCGTTTCTCCCAATCCATCCAAAGAAAGGGCGAGTTAGCGTCAGAGCAATTGGCGGGCCAGGATCGTACGCACTTGATGTCGGGTATTTGGAAGTTGAGGGTGAGCCGCGGATGCGCTATTCAGACCGCGTTCGGCTTTTTCCCCATCCAAGCGTCGTTGGCCCGGCGCTCCCATAGATGGGCAGTGCTCGGAAAGAGAGATACTCGGCGAATGACTGATCAACGAAGAATGAATAGCTGTCACAAACGTGTAAACGCATCGCGACTTATCGCCCTTTGCGTGGTTGCGCTTATCAGCGTATCGGGTTGCAAGGAAAAGGTCGCAGAGGAACTTCATTTCCGCGAACCCGTGCCGCCCGCTGGGCATAAAGTGAAAATCGTTTCGGACAAGGCGCTCAACGCGAAGGAAGGCAGTACGGTCCTGCTCTTTTCCGCTATTCCCGCTGATATGGATCGGGACGAAATCAAAGAATTGATGGTGCATTTCTACCGCCAGGTCAATCAGCGAAAGGGATTTAGGGGCGGCGGTTTGGCAGATACGGTCGACCTTCGTTTCTACGGAAGCGAAGCGAAAGCGAAGGCTGGGGGCGACGATTGGCTCGCGCAAGTACTTCGCCGAGGCCAAGGGACGGATGCGGAGTTTACGAACCGCCAAACGCCTCCCTTGAAAAAATGGGCGATCAAGCATCTTGGCAAACAGCCCCAGTTTTCCGGCAAACTCCAACTCGACCTAAAAGCCGATGCGAAGGAGATGGCCATCGAACTTACCGTGCCTTTCGTCACCGACGATGGATCCGGCGCATATGTAAAGAAGCTGACGTACACCAAGGCGACCACGGGTTTTGCGCAATACACGCGGTCGCTCTTCGACAAGATCGAGGGGTTGCGCAAACTGACCTTCATCGGCAAGCACAACGATAAAGTGGTGATGAAGATCTCACTCAACCGCGAGCAATATACCGCCCTGGCACTCAGCCAGGTGGAGGAAGGTATGGGAGCCTTTCAAGGGAAATTCATGAATGATCTCCTGGCCCGCAAAATGAAGGAATCAACGCTGCAGAAGAAGCTGGCCAAGGAGCGTCGCCGGGTCTACCGGCTGACCTTTGCCAAACTGCCGCCCGAGCAAATCGAGCTCGCCAAATTTCTCAAATAAAAACAATGCCTTCCCGGGATTCCAGCCAAATCCGGCGAGGTCTCCAACACCCCGCCTTGTTGCTTGACAGTCTGGCGCACTCTGACTAGCGTGCGTCCCCTGTGAGGCGTGTTGAGCCTCAAAGTCTCGAAATCAAGTGAATATCAGGAGTGCAAGATGAAGATCCGACCCCTTTATGATCGCGTGCTGATCAAACGACTCGATGGCGAAGAAAAAACCAAAGGCGGGATTATCATTCCCGACAACGCCAAGGAAAAACCCGCTGAGGGAAAAGTCGTGGCCGTGGGCAAAGGCAAGCTCGGCAAAGGCGGCAACGTGCACGCCCTAGAAGTCAAAGAAGGCAACACCGTTCTCTTCGGCAAATATTCTGGCACCGAGGTCAAGCTGAGCGGCGAAGAGCATCTGATTCTGCGCGAGGACGAAATCCTCGCCATCATTGAATAGCAAAAGCAGATACGCCGAAGCGACTCGGTTCGCTTTGGGTACGCATAAACAATCCGAGCCGCAACAACGGTTCGTGTGATGAGGAGCAAATATGGGCGCCAAGTTGATCGTCTTCGATAACGCTGCACGAACCGCATTGCTGCGGGGGGTTGATTCCCTCGCCAAGACCGTGAAAGTCACTCTCGGGCCGAGAGGCCGCAATGTGGCCATCGAAAAATCCTGGGGCGGCCCGACCGTTACGAAAGACGGTGTCACCGTTGCCAAGGAAGTGGATCTCAAAGACAACCTCGAGAACGTCGGCGCCCAGTTGGTAAAGGAAGTCGCATCGAAGACCTCCGATGTCGCGGGCGATGGCACCACTACGGCGACGGTTTTGGCTCAGGCGATCCTGACGGAAGGTCTCAAACAAGTGGTCGCGGGCGCGTCACCGATGGAACTGAAGCGCGGAATCGATGCCGCCGTCACGAAAGTCGTCGAGTATTTGGCAACACTTTCGACGCCCACCAAAGGGGCCTCCGATATCGCCAAGGTCGGTACGATTTCTGCTAACGGCGATTCGCTTGTGGGAGATTTGATTTCCGAAGCGATGGAGAAAGTCGGCAAAGAAGGCGTGATCACCGTCGAAGAAGCCAAATCGATGGATACCAGCCTTGAAGTCGTGGAAGGTATGCAATTCGATCGCGGCTATATTTCGCCGTATTTTGTCAGCGATCAGGATCGCATGGAAGCCGTTCTCGAGGACGCCTACGTGCTGATCCACGAAAAGAAGATCTCCAATCTCCGCGAAATGGTGCCCCTCCTGGAACAAGTCGCAAAATCAGGACGTCCGCTACTGATTCTCGCTGAAGATGTCGACGGTGAAGCGCTAGCCACATTAGTCGTCAACAAGATGCGTGGTAGCTTTAACTGTGTGGCTGTCAAAGCTCCGGGCTTTGGCGATCGCCGCAAAGAGATGCTCAAGGATATTGCGATTCTCACGAATGGCCAGGCGATAACCGAAGACCTCGGCTTGAAACTTGAAAACCTTAGCCTGACAGATCTCGGCACCGCTAAGCGCGTTGTCGTCGATAAAGAAAATACCGTTATCGTCGATGGCGCCGGTGAGCAAAAGGAAATCAAGGCGCGCGTTGATCAGCTACGGCGGCAAATCGAAGAAAGTTCTTCCGATTACGACCGTGAAAAACTACAAGAGCGCGTTGCCAAATTGGTTGGCGGCGTGGCGGTAATTCGCGTTGGTGCTGCGACGGAAACCGAAATGAAGGAGCGCAAAGCGCGTGTTGAAGACGCGATGCACGCGACCCGGGCTGCGGTCGAAGAAGGCATTGTCCCCGGTGGCGGTGTTGCCCTTCTACGCGCCCAAAGTGCGATCGATGGGCTAAAGCTAGGAGACGAGCAAGCCCTGGGCGCTAGAATCCTCCAATCAGCGATGGAAGCGCCGCTGCGCCAAATCGCCGCCAATGCTGGCCTCGATGGTTCGGTGGTGGTGCAAAAAGTTCGCGAAGGCAAAGGGGCGTTTGGCTATGATGCCGCGCAGGAGGTCTTCGGCGACTTGGTGAAAGCTGGAATCATCGATCCCACCAAAGTCGTGCGCGCTGCGCTGCAAAACGCTGCGAGCGTCGCGGGATTGATGATCACCACCGAAGCGATGATTATCGACAAGCCAGAAGAAGAAGAAGAGGAAGATAGCAGCGCCCAATTCGGCTACTAGTGTACTAGCAGCAAAGCTTCCCCACGTATTCTGGCGTTAGTGTTTTTGAGGAGTAATTGAATGCGAATAGGTATTCTCGGTCGCATGAGTAGTGGTCGGTCCACGTTTTTCGATGCCCTGACCGGTCAAACCGCCAACCCCCACGGTGCAACGAAATTGCGAATGGGCTTGGCGAAAGTAATCGACCCCCGCATCGATAAACTCGCGGCGATGTATGATCCGAAGAAGACCACCTATGCGGAGGTGACCCTGTGTTTACCACCGGCGGCTCCAGCTGGACCGGTGGATATTCCTGGGCTCCGCGAACTGAGAGATCTGCGGGCGTATGTTCAGCTCGTGGGAGCCTACGCCGGTGAAACGGAAGATCAGATCCTCGCCGAAATCAACGCCTTCAGCACCGAATTGGTGCTTAACGATATGGAGCGGGTGGAAAAACGACACGCTCGGATTATCAAAGGCGGCGGCGACAGGCCTGGCGAACTGGCGATGTTGGAAAAAGCCGGCAAATGCCTAGAAGACGAAAAGCCCCTCCGGTTGCTTAGCTGGGATGAACAGGAAGAAGTCCTACTTAGCGAGATCGGTCTGCTGAGCTGGCGTTGTCTCATTACGGTGGTTAACGTCGACGATGGTCGTTTGGCCGATGGCCTTTCCGACAGCATCAAGAATACGATCGCCGAAAAAGGGGCGGAGGCCATGCTCCTATCCGCCACGCTAGAAGCCGAAATTGCCACCTTGGATGCCGAAGCCCAGGCAGAATTCCTTGAGGCCTATGGGCTGACCGAACCCGTGTCGATTCGTTTCGTTCAGCAAGCCCTTTCGATGCTGCAACAGATCTGCTTCTTCACCGTTGGAAAAGACGAAGTGCGGGCCTGGCCCATCGCTCGGGATACCCACGCCAGGCGGGCTTCCCGCACCATCCACACCGATCTAGAAAAAGGCTTCATCCGCGCCGAGGTCATCACGTACACAACCCTGATCGAACAGGGAAGCGAAGCCGCCTGCAAATCCATCGGCGAACTCCGCGTCGAAGGCAAAGACTACATCGTCCAAGACGGCGACATCATAAACGTTCGCTTCAACGTGTGATTTGGGTGTGATTTGGGGACGGAGGGGGACTTGGGGACTTCTTGGGGGACAATGGGGACGGAGGGGGACTTGGGGACTTCTCGCCAGGTAACCTTAGGCGTTTCGTAAGGCGGCTTTGAAATCCGCTGCTCTGTCGAAGCGTTGGCTAGGCTCTTTTGCCAGGGCTTTCAAAACGACATCCTCTACAGTCTGCGGAATGCCGGAAGAGATTTCCATCAGGGACCGTGGCGTCTCGCTGCAATGCAGAAAGCCGACCGCGATGGGGGTTTCGGCGATGAAGGGTGGTTGGCCGGTTAGCATTTGGTAGACGACTGCGCCAAGGGAATAGATGTCGCTACGTTGGTCGACGGTCCCGCCGCGAACCTGTTCGGGAGACATATATTCGGGTGTTCCCATGATCAGGCCCGTGGCACTCATGCCCGGCAGATAGGTTGCTTTTGCAAGGCCGAAATCGATGACGCGTACATCGCGCGCATCACTGACGAGAATATTTTGCGGTTTGAGGTCTCGGTGGATGACACCGGCGGCGTGGGCGGCATCCAAAGCATCTGCTACTTGGGAGATGATGCCCTTTGTTTCGTTGAGCGGCAGCTTTTGGCGCCGGTTCAACAGATCTGAAAGGGAACGGCCACTAAAAAACTCCATGGAAAGGAAGAGCAAACCGTGGTGATCGCCAAGGTCGTGGATGCGAATCACATTGGGGTGGGTGATCTTTCTAGCAGCGCTGGCTTCGCGGCGAAACCGTTCGGCCATTTGCGGGTCGTCGGCCATGGTTCTCGTGATGACTTTAAGAGCGACGCGCTCTCCCAGTTCTTTATCCGTGGCGACGTATACGATACCCATTCCGCCACGGCCGATCTCTTCCTCGATCAAAAAGCGGTCCAAAAGGAGACTGCCAATGCTGGGGGGAGCTGAAAACGGCGAAGGGGCAGGGCTGTTGACGGGGGCAGCGACCGCACTCGCCGGCTGCTGAGCCGTCGTGCCACCGATTTCTCCACCCACCGACTGTGGCGCTGGCAGTTGCAGGAAACTCTGCTGGGATGCCAGGCGGTTGAGCTTGGCATTGAGTTCCAAATCCACGCTGCAGACGATCGTTTCCAAATTCTCTACGCGCTCTTGCAGCTGGGCACGCTCTTGTCGCAATTCTTCCAACTGCTCTCTTTCGGGCCCCGCGAGCCCCTTCTGCTTAAATTCGAGCTGTTTTTCTTTAAGCTGGAAATGCTTGCGAATGCCCAGGAGAAAGACCGGCATTCCAAAGATCATGATTATTGCTAGGATACCTTCCATGTTCAGCTATATAGCATACGAACCAGGACACTAGGAGGCGGAGATGAATAGCGACGAAAAAGCCGGATATCTGGCCGAGATCGCAGAACTGCGAGCGCGCCTTGCCGCTTCGCGTTCACGGATGCCGCAGATTCGCCCCCTGCAATACAGTCAGGGAGGTACTGCTTCTACCGCGGTTTCGTCCATCGTCGCTCGGCAGGAGATGGTCGTCGAGGTAGACGCGAGCGATATCATTCGCCGATGCAATCGACCTTTTCTCCACCTTCTAGGCGTAGAGGAAATCCAACTGGTCGGCCAATCTGTTGGCTTACTCGATAAGGCTCCATTGCCAGAAGGTGTCGTTCGCGCCCTGGCAAAGGTAGCCCGCGAAAAGCCAGCCAAGGTATTCGCCTCCGAAGAAGTGTGCGACGCTGTGGAACGCGATCGCCTACCAGATTCTGCGAATATGCCGCCGGGTATTTCCGTGGTTATGGAATTCACTGCGACGTCGACCTCGACGGGACGTGTGCAATTTGTGCTGCGCGACATCAGTCGAATCAAATGGCTGGAAAGTACCTTTTCCCGTTACGTATCACCCAACGTGATCGAAGAATTGGAAACCCATAGCCAAGAGAAATGGTTGGAGATGCAGCGCCGGGACCTTTCCGTACTCTTTTGCGATCTGCGCGGCTTTACGGCGCTCACGGAACGAATCGACCCGCAGACGCTTCAGCAAATGATCAATAGCTTTCTGGCGAATATGGTCGCGGGCGTGCAATCGTTGGGCGGTATGGTGGAACAGTTTGCCGGCGATGGGCTGATGGCGATCTTTGGCGCTCCTCTGCCGCAGGAAGACCATTGCTTGAGAGCGGCCCTTTCTGCCATGGAAATGCAAGAGCGTCACGGGCGTTGGATGGCAGAGCAAGCTCAAGATGGCATGCCTTCACTTCCTCTCGGCGTGGGTTTCGCTAGCGGACCCGTGGTCGTGGGTAATATCGGCACGCGGGAACGCCTGCACTATACAGCATTGGGGCATACGACGAATCTTGCCTCGCGCCTTTGTGGTATCGCGAGTCCTGGCGAGATTCTCACCACGGCCGATTCTTGGCGTCGCATCGAGGAAAGCTGGAAGCAATCGCCCTTGCCTAAACTTGACGTGAACGTGGGTTCGCGTGGCACCCGCCAGTTGAAAAATGTTGCCGATGCCGTGGAGATCGTGGCTATCGGAAAATGCTAGAGCCTGTGCACGGTCATCGTGTGTTGTTAGGGCGCGGCGGGGCTAAGATCGATCTGAAAACTCGCCGTCGCACCCGGTACGTTCAACGGGGTGATGGTCACGCATTGGGCGCTGAAGCACTTATTAAACACATCGCCTGGCCTAAAAGCGCGCACAGGGTAACTTTGCTCTCTGGCCGGCGCATGGCGAAATAGCTGGGGCGTGGTTGTTGGATAGTAGGGTTTCGTTCGATCGACTTCGAAGATCACTAAGCCGCTTTCCCGCGCATTGCCCGTAGGCGCCCAGCTTGAACCGGCATTTGTTTCGTCCGAAAGCCAACGCGCTTCAATGGTGAGAAAGCGTTCTGTACTGCCATAGGGATAGATCGTGTACAGATAAGTAGAGGCACTATCGTACGTTGAGCCATCCGCAATTTCATTGGCCGCCAACGTATAGGTTCCCGACGAAGATATCGTTTGGGGTTGAATCCACTGCCCAAAGAGCCATTTTTCAAGCGCGGACGGATGCCACCCCACCGCCTTGAGATTACCGCTCAACATATAGTGTTTCACTTCAAAGCCGTTCAGGTAGTAATCGAGATAGCCCCAAAAGATATGACCCAACTCATGTGCCCAGGTGCTGACCCAGCTAAATTCACCGACGGGAAAGGAACTTCGTTCGGGCATATTCGAATAGAACGTCAAGGCTACGTGCTGGTCTTTGAACAACGCGTAGTTCGGGTCAGTGGCATCCACCAGCTCGTCCGCCCATTGGCTTAAATGGATGGAAGGCGGACTACCTGTGGCGCTCGCACTAGATGGAAAGAAAGCGACATTGGTTCCGTTGCAGAGGCCTGCGATGCCCTCGTAGATGACCACCACGGCGTCGACCACGCCGTTGCAGTCGGCATCGTATTGGGTGAAATCAAGGCCGAAATCAACGACGGCTTGGCGCATGGCATCTGTAGCCATGCCGATGCGATCACATTGCCATTTCCCCTGGTATTCCGACGTATAGTGAGAGCGGTCTTTGAAGTAGCCAGCCGCATTGCTCTTTAGCCAGCCGTACGTCTTGAACTTCATCTTCACCTTCTGACCGGAGATGTCGGAGAAGTATTGATTGATGGTTGAATTGAGATAAGTCGAAAATTCAGTCGGCGTTGCCTGGGTATAGTTGGTAGCGAGGCTACCTTGGGCGTTATTCTCATTACTCGGTTGGGTGGCCGGATCGAAATCTGCCCAATCGATCATGATCACCGGTACGGTGACTTCGCCCGTGAGATGCGCACACTGCGGCGTAATCCAAGTCCCCCCGTGGAGAAAGCTGCCATAGAACGCATCTACGCCCGGTTCGCGTAAGCCCAATCCAGCTTTCATGATCGAACCCGAATCGGCATCGATCCATGCGCCGCCGCAAGTCGGAGTTCCGGGTTTGGGCGAACAGTCGGGTAGGCAATTATTGTCGTTCGCACGCGTGCACCCTGAAGGGCAGCAACCATCGTTGTCGGCGCAGGCCGAGATGGTAATGGATACACATTGGGCCTGGCATGTGCCGGCGTTTTGCAATTCGTAGGGAATGCAAGGGGAGGTCGTAAAAGAGCAAGAGGTGCTACAGCTGCCGGTCAGAGCGATGTCACAGGTTTCGCCGGGATCAACGATTCCGTTGCCGCATACTGCGGCGGAAAGTTGGTCTGGCGTGCCACCGCTGTCGTATACCTGTCCGTCTAAATCGTTCATTTGAACCGTTGAATCCAAGCTGCCGTCAGACGTGCTCGTATCTCTGGGGGCAATTACCGAATCGGCTATCGTTTTGTCTGGTGTGCGTTGGTCCTTCGATAACGCCGAAGCGTCGTCTTGACGGTGGTCAAAAACAGGTAGATCGCTGTTGGCACCCAGGTCTGCGACTATTGTTGCGGTTGGCGACTCACAACCTCCGCAACATATGACCAGGGCCGCCAAGGCTCCGTAGCCGGAAAGCATAATTCGCATAACGAAATTGTAGCAGATATAGGCTGTGCGGGGCGAAGTTCGGCGCATTCGAGAGTTGGATCCTATAGGAAGGTTGGGATAGAATATCGGCCGACGCATGGAGGAGGGAAAGGGATTGCAGGGTCAACAGTCTTTCAAAAAAGTCACACCGATAACGGTTTCCGCCGTGCTGTTCTTCAGCGTTTGTTTGAGTTGCGTTAATAGCCGCGTTGCCGAAAGCCCACCAGAGCTGAAGGGTGAACTGAGAATCGGTGGTTCCACGACCGTTTCGCCGATTGTTGAAGCGGCTGCGAAGTCATTTCAATTAGAGAATCCCAAGGTTCAGATCATCACGGCAAAGAGTTCGTCGGGCACGGGTATTTCAGAACTCTTGAGCGGAAAGGTCGATATCGCAAACGCTTCGAGAGATCCAAAACCGACTGAAATTCAGAAAGGTCTCGAAAAGGGTGTCGCCCTCTATCTAACGGCGGTGGCCAGCGATGCTATCGCCGTCATCGTACACCCCGACAACCCGCTTGACGATATTAGCCTCGAAGAACTGAATACCATTTTCTTTGGTGATTCGAAGAGCGACTGGCGGGCAGTCGGCGATGGCAAGAAAAAAGGCCCAATCCAGGTATACCGTCGTGATTCGAAGCTTTCGGGGACGGCGTCTCTTTTCGAAAAGAGAGTGATCCAAAGGGGAAAGGCCCGCTATGTGCAAGGTTCCCGGCTTCTTTTACATACACCGCAGATGGTACCCACAGTGGCCAAGGGAAAGGATAGTATCGGCTATTCGCCGCTAAAATGGATCGACGAAAGCGTGAAGGTACTCAAAGTCAATGGCGTTGGGCCAACCCCCTCAGCGATTCTGAATGGTTTGTATCCATTCTCTCGTCGTCTATATATGATCACCGATGGTGCGCCAACGGGCCTCTCTCGCGAATTTATCAGCGATATTCTAGGCGTGACAGGCCAACATACCATCGTCAAAGTCCAGGGATTCATTCCCATTCTGTAGCCTACTCAAAGAATGCGACTACGAAGCCAAATTCCAATCGCCCTACTTCTGCTCGTAGGCGTTTTTGCTTTCGCTGGTTTGACCGTATTCGGGAATATCGAAGCCGCCCAACGACTGATTTCACTTCAGCATCAACAAGCCGCCGTAGCGCAGCATTTCACCGAATGGGAACGGAGCGCCCTGAAGCTACAGGCGGGAGCCTATTTGGCCGTATCCGATCCCGATAGCCCGTTTGCAGCTCAGATCGTGCGACAGGCAACGCGCGATCTTCAGCATGTCGATGAAGCCCTCTATGAACTTCGCCATGACGATACGACGGCGGCTGGAATCGACGATGCGAAGGCCACGATCAGCTTTCTCATTGCGTTGAGCGCTCAAATACTGGATCGAGGAACGACCACCACCGTTGGCGAGTTGAGACCGAGGGAAGAGCAGGTTGGAAGAAGAATGCGCCGCCGTTTGGGGCTTTTAGCGGCACGGGTGCAGGCCCTGAATATCAAGCTGGAACGCCTTGTCGACCGTAGTAAGGCCAAAACCCAGAGGCTTGCAGCGGCGTCAGCAGTCCTAGCCCAAGAGTCACTGACCTATACCGCTCGAACGTTGATCGTCGGCGGTTTGGCCGCCGTCCTGATGGCGCTCTTTCTCATTCGGCGTCTCTCCAACCCGATCGCCAATTTGACGAGATTCGTCAAGAGGGTTGGGGACGGTGCACGCGATGAGACATTGCGTGTTTCGGGAAAGAACGAAATCGCTGAACTGGCCGTATCGTTCAACAACATGGTCGGACGCCTAG